>Ga0335085_10006234_pt1 | contig 18880 bp, 19 predicted proteins | sample Lox_Sample_45_FD_206712 | JGI IMG/M metagenome (GOLD analysis project Ga0335085, IMG submission 206712) | Soil microbial communities from Loxahatchee National Wildlife Refuge, Florida, United States - Lox_Sample_4.5 | ecosystem: Environmental > Terrestrial > Soil > Wetlands | place: USA...
CCTCGAGGGCCCCGACGCCCCGCCGCCCGGCTGAAGTCCGGCGAGGTCTCAGCCCCGCTTCGGGCGCGGGCGGTCGGAGGAAGTGGCGAGGCGGTAGCTGAGGTTCTCGAGGAAGAGGGTCAGGTCCACGTTCTTGACCTCGAGGCCGGGGACGGGGGCGAGGGTGATCGGCGCGAAGTTGAGGATGGCCTTCACGCCGGCGTTCCGGAGGACGACGGCCGCCGAAGGGACGGCCTCGGCCGGGACGGCCAGAACGCCGATCTCGATCGTCTGCTCCCGGGCCGCGGCCGGCAGCTCGGCGACGTCGCGGATGGGGACGCCCGTCCGCGACCGGCCCCCGATCTTCCGGCGGTCGTTGTCGAACAGGGCGACGACGCGGAACCCGTCGCTGTTGAAGTTCTTCGAGTCCGCGAGAGCCTGGCCGAGGTGGCCGGCCCCGAGGACGACCATCGTCCGGGGGCGGTCGAGGCCCATGACGGCGTTCAGCCGCTCCTTCAGCTCCCGCACGCGATAGCCCACGCCGCGGACGCCGAACTCTCCGAACTGCGCGAGGTCCTTCCGGATCTGGGCGGCGTTGAGGCCGAAGCGCTCGGCGAGCTGCTGCGAGGAGACGGTTCCGACGCCCTCTTCCTCGAGGATCCGGAGGCTGCGGAGGAGGAGCGAGAGGCGGTGAGTGGTCGCCTCGGAGACGCTGTCGGGAGGCTCCTTCTGCTGCATGGACTGCTCCCGCCTGCCCCGGGTCACCTCGAGCCGACGGCCTGGGCCGCTGCGCGCGCCACGTCGATCAGCCCGCGGGGGAAGAGGCCGAAGAGGAGGATCCCGGCCGAGAGGAGGAGCCAGGCGGCTCCCGCCATCACATCGTCCTCGTGGAGCGGGACCTCGCGCGTGGGCTCCTTCATCCAGAGGACGTAGACGACGCGGAGGTAGTACCCGACGGAGACGAGGCTCCCGAAGACGCCGACGAGGGCGAGGAAGACGAGGCCGGCGTCGATGGCCGAGCGGAAGACGAGCAGCTTGCCGATGAAGCCGACGGTGGGCGGCAGGCCCGTGAGGGAAATCATGGAGAGCGTCAGGAGGGCCGCGGCGGCGCCGTTCCGGCGGCCGAGACCGGCGAGATCAGCCAGCGTCTTCGGCTCGGTCTCGCCGCTCGAGAGGGCGGCGACCGTGAGGAAGGCGGCGGCGTTCGTGACGAGGTAGCCGGCCAGGAAGACGAGGGCGCCTTCGAGGGCGTCGCGGGAGAAGGTGGCGAGGGCGATCGCGAGGTACCCCATCTGGGCGATGCCGGAGTAGGCCAGCATCCGCTTCAGGTCCCTCTGGGAGAGCGCGACGATGTTTCCGAAAAGGATGGAGGCGACCGCCAGGATCGAGAGCAGGGGCCGCCAGGGTTCGCCGGGGCCCGACGGCGCGATGGCGTGGAGGAGCCGGATGAGGAACACCGCGGCCGCCGCCTTCGGGACCGTGGAGAGGAAGGTGACGGCGGGCGTCGTCATCCCCTGATACACGTCGGGCGCCCAGGAGTGGAAGGGGACGAGGGCGAGCTTGAAGGCCACGGCCGCGAGGATGGCGACCGTCCCGACGGTCACGAGCGGGTCGAAGGCGAACGGCGAGGCCCCGGTGGCGAGGCCGAGGAGGCGGGTGAGGCTGGTCGTGCCGGTCCGCCCGTAGAGCGTCGCCACGCCGTAGAGGAGGATGGCGGATGAGAAGGCTCCCATCAGGAAGTACTTCATCCCCGCCTCGGCGGAGGCGGGAATCTCGCGGTACCACGCGGCGAGGACGTAGAGCGGGATCGACATCAGCTCGAGGCCGATGAAGACGACGAGAAGGTCGGTCCCCTTGGCCATCAGCAGGGCCCCGGCCGCGGACCAGAGAAGGAGCGCGTAGAACTCGCCCAGGTTCTTTGCGTCGCGCGAGAGGGCGGCGCCGCCGCCGAGGATCGCGAGGGCGGCGCCCCCGAGGGCGATCATCTCGACGAACCGGGTCAGGGCCGAGGTCTCCACGGCACCGGCGAACCACGTCCCCGGAGCCACGGCGCCGACGACGTTGGCCAGCGCGATCGCCGCGAGCGACAGGTACGGGAACGACGGCCGCGTCGGCCGCGCGAAGGCGTCGAGCAGGATCAGAAGGATCCCGGCCAGCGAGAGGACGATCTCGGGCGCGACGGCGGCGAGGTCCCCGGCCGTGACGTGAAGGAAGCCGGCCATCACGACATTCCCTTCGCGCGCAGGATCTGGACCACGACGTCGACCGACGGGCCGATCAGCCTGAGGAGCGGGGCGGGGTAGACGCCGAGGGCGACGACCAGGGCGATCAGCGGGAGCGCCCCGGCCAGCTCCCAGCCGTTCATGTCGGTCAGCGTCCGGTTCTCCGGGACGAGATCCGGGCCCCAGAAGACCTTCTGGACCAGCGTGAGGAGGTAGACCGCGCCGAGGATCATCCCGGTCGCGCCGATCGCGCACCAGAGGACGTTGACCGAAAAGACGCCGCCGAGGATCAGGAACTCGCCGACGAAGCCGTTGAGGCCGGGGAGTCCGGCCGAGCCGAGGGCGGAGACCAGGAAGAGGGTCGTCGTCACCGGCACGCGGGCCGCGACGCCGCCGTAGTCGGCCATCTCGCGGGTGTGCCGCCGCTCGTAGAGGACGCCGACGAGGAGGAAGAGGAGGCCCGTCGTCAGGCCGTGGCCGACCATCTGCACGATGGCGCCGGTGACGGCCATCGCCGTCCCGGCGAAGATGCCGAGGACGACGAGAGCGAGGTGGCTGACGGAGGAATAGGCCACCAGCTTCTTCATGTCCTTCTGGGCGAAAGCCACCCAGGCGCCGTAGACGACGCCGATCAGGGCCAGCGCGGCGATCAGCGGCGTGTAGCGGACGGCCGATCCGGGGAAGAGCGGGATGGCGAAGCGGAGAAGGCCGTACGTGCCGAGCTTCAGGAGGACGCCGGCCAGGATGACGGAGCCGCCCGTCGGGGCCTCCACGTGCGCGTCGGGGAGCCACGTGTGGAGGGGCCAGAGCGGCACTTTCACCAGGAAGGCGAGAGCGAAGGCCCAGAAGAGGAGCGCCTCGGTCCCCGCGGGAAGTCGCCACGCTCCCGATGCGACGGCGCGGGTCCAGTCGACGAGGGAGAAGCTCTGGATGCCCGTCCGGTGCAGGTGGACGTTCGCGACGAAGAGGATCGCGACGAACATCAGGAGCGAGCCGGCCATCGTGAAGAGGAAGAACTTCATCGCGGCGTAGATCCGCCGCTTGCCTCCCCAGATTCCGATGATGAAGTACATCGGGACGAGCATGACTTCCCAGAAGACGTAGAAGAGGATCGCGTCGAGGGCGACGAGGCTCCCGAGCATTCCCGTCTCCAGGATGAGGAACGCCGCCATGTAGCCCTTCAGCCGCGTCAGGTGCTGGCCGCAGGACACGAGGAGGACGCTGAGGGTCAGGAGCGTCGTCAGGAGGATCAGGGCCACGGCGAGGCCGTCCACGCCCAGCTCGTAGCGGATGCCGAAGCGGGGGATCCAGGGCTTCGAGACGCGGAAGGCGGTCAAGCCCGGCGTGGCCGGGTTGAACCGGACGCCGAGGAGCACGGAGGCGGCGAAGGTCAGCCCCGCGACGCCCACGGCCACACCCAGGATGGCGCCCTTGGCGTCCTTCGGGAGGAACGCGAGGACGAGCGCGCCGAGCGACGGCAGGACGAGGAGCGTCGTCAGGAGGTCGGCGCCGAGCCAGTCGAGGTTGAGGAAGCTCGTCGGCATGACCGGTTACCGGAAGAGCGCGTACGCCACGAGGAAGAGCGCCCCGAGCGTGAAGCCGAGGGCGTAGTTGCGGATGTTGCCGGTCGTGAAGAACCGGAGGAGGTCGCCCGTGAGCTCGACGAGGAACGCGGAGGCGTTCGCGATCCCGTCGATGAAGAGGGCGTCGAACCCCTTCCAGAGGAAGCGCCCGATGGAGCGGAACGGCCCGAGGATCAGCGCCTCGATCCCCTCGTCGACGTTCCACCTGTTCTTGATGAGCGTGCCGAGGGCGCCGGCCCGTTCGCAGAAGGCCGCGGCCGCCGGCGACACGACGATCTCCCCGGGGGGCTTCTCCCCGGCGTGCTCGGGGGCGGGGCGTCCCGTGTACCACCGGACGGCGAGCGCGATCCCGGCGATCGCCGCGCCGAGCGAGAGCGCCATGAGACCCAGCTCGGCGCCATGGGACATCTCGTGCTCGGGCAGCTCGGCGAGCGCCGGGGCGAGGAAGCGGGGGAGCAGGCTGCTGACGCCGAAGGGGACCCAGATGAATCCCGCCACGGCCGACCCGGCCGCGAGGATCCAGAGGGGAACGGTCATCGTCGCCGGGCTCTCGTGGACGTGGTGCTCCTGCTCGGGCGTCCCGCGGAACTCTCCGGCGAAGGTCATCCGGACGAGCCGGAACATGTAGAAGGCGGTCATTCCGGCCGTCACGACGCCGACGGCGTAGAGGGTCCACTGGCCGGCGGCCGCGACGGAGCCGAGGATCTGATCCTTCGAGAAGAATCCGGCGAGCGGGACGATCCCCGAGATGGCGAGCGTCGCCACGAGCATCGTCCGGAAGGTCTGCGGGACGCGCGGGGCGATCCCGCCCATCTTCCGCATGTCCTGCTCGTGGTGCAGCGCGCGGATGACCGAGCCGGAGCCCAGGAAGAGGCAGGCCTTGAAGAACGCGTGCGTGAAGACGTGGAACATCCCGGCCGCGAAGGCGCCCACGCCGCAGGCGAGGAACATGTACCCGAGCTGCGAGACGGTGGAATAGGCGAGGACCTTCTTGATGTCGTTCTGGGCCAGGCCGATCGACGCCGCGAAGATCGCCGTTCCCGCGCCCACCCAGGCCACGAGCGTCATGGCGTCGGGGGCGAGGACGAAAACCGAGCTCGTCCGGGCCACGAGGTAGACGCCGGCCGTGACCATGGTCGCGGCGTGGATCAGGGCCGAGACGGGCGTCGGCCCCGCCATCGCGTCGGGGAGCCAGACGTAGAGGGGCACCTGCGCGCTCTTGCCGCAGGCGCCGAGGAAGAGGAGGAGGCAGACGGTGTAGACGGAGAGCGGCGCCGTGTCGGAGACGAGCTGGTGCCGGGCCGATTCGAGGAACGAGAAGTCGGTCGTCCCGAACAGGGCGAGGACGCCGAAGATGCCGAGCACGAAGCCGACGTCGCCGACGCGGTTGACGACGAAGGCCTTCTTCCCGGCCGCCACCGCGAAGTCCTTGTCGTAGTAGTAGCCGATCAGGAGGTACGAGCAGAGGCCGACTCCCTCCCAGCCGATGAAGAGGACCGGGAGGTTCGCCCCGAGGACGAGCGTCAGCATGGCGAACATGAAGAGGTTCAGGAAGGCGAAGTAGCGCCCGTACCCTTCCTCCTCCTGCATGTAGCCGACGCTATAGAGGTGGATCAGCGTTCCGACGAACGTCACGAAGGAGAGCATCAGCGCGGAGAGGGCGTCCAGGCGGAACGCCAGGTCCACGCTGAAGTCCCCGGCGAACATCCACTTGAAGACCGTCTCCACGACGGGAAGCGCGCCGCCCGCCAGCGACTGCTGCGTCCAGGGGACGAGGGCCGCGAACGCGAGGACTCCCGAGGCGCCGACGGTCCCGACGCCGACGAGGCCGTGGAAGAGCCGCTCGCCGTAGGGCAGCGGGCCGCCCCCCTCGCCCCGGCGCGCCCGGCGCGAGCTCGAGACGAGCGCCACCGCGCCGTTCACGACGAAGCCGAGGAGCGGGAGAACGGGAATCCACCAGAGCGACGTCATGCGGCGGCGCCTACCACTTCAGGAGGTTGATCCGGTCGACCTCGATGGTCTGACGGGATCGGAAGAGCGCGACGAAGACCGCCAGCCCCACGGCCGCCTCGGCGGCGGCGATGGCGATGACGAAGAAGACGATCACGTGGCTCGACGGGTCGCCCCGCATCCTCCCGTAGGTCAGGAAGAGGAGGTTGACCGCGTTCATCATCAGCTCGATCGAGAGGAAGATCGAGAGCGCGTTGCGTTTCAGGAGCGCGCCGACGAGACCGATCACGAAGAGGACCGTCCCGGCCGCGAGGAACGCCGCGGGAGATACGCTCAATCCATCCTCCTCCTCGAGAGGATCAGGGCTCCGACGGCGGCAGCCAGCAGCAGCACGGCCACCGCCTCGAAGGCGAAGAGGTAGTCGGAGAAGAGGAGCCGTCCCACGAGAGGAATCTCGTCGACCGCGGGAATCCTCCCGCCGGCCGTCGACGGCTCGACGGGGGGCTTCCCGGCGCGGAGCGTGAGTCCGAGGAGCAGGCCGCCGAGCGCCAGCGCCGAGACGAGGCCGAGGACGCGCTGGACGGGCCGGCTGTCCTTCTCCCGCGCCTCCTCGTTCAGGTTCAGGAGCATGATGACGAAGAGGAACAGGACGAGGATGGCGCCCGCGTAAACGATCATGATGATCGCCGCGATGAACGGCGCGGCCAGCATGACGGCGAGCACGGTGATGCCGAAGAACGTGACGACGAGCGAGAGGACGCTCCGGACGGGTGTCTTTTCGACGACCATCGCGAGCGCGAAGACGATGGCGAGACCGGCGGCCAACGCGAAGAGGAGGAGCTCGGGCGTCATGCCGGCCCCTTCATCGCGACGATCCAGGCCACGACGAGGAGGTTCGCGACCGAAAGCGGCAGGAGGACTTTCCACCCGAGGTTCATCAGCTGGTCGTACCGGAAGCGGGGGAGGGTCCAGCGGACCCAGATGAAGACGCAGATGACGGCGAGCGTCTTCGCCCAGAAGACCGCGATCGAGAGCAGGCCGCCCCAGAGGCCCGTGAAGGTCACGAAGGGAAGCGACCAGCCGCCGAGGTAGAGCGTCACGATCATCGCCGACGCCGCGATCATGTTCGCGTACTCGCTCATGAAGAACATGCCGAACTTGAAGGCCGAATACTCCGTGTGGTACCCGGCCACGAGCTCGGCCTCGGCCTCGGGAAGGTCGAAGGGGACCCGGTTCGTCTCGGCGAAGGCGGCCACGACGAAGACGACGAACCCGACCGCCTGCGGGATGCAGTTCCAGACGGTCTGGACCTGCCACTCGACCACCGCGGACGGCTTGAGGGAGCCGGCCGTCACGAAGGTCGCGATCGCCGCGAGGCCCATCGAGAGTTCGTAGCTGATGACCTGCGCCCCGGAGCGGAGGCCGCCGAGGAGCGAGTACTTGTTGTTCGAGGCCCAGCCGGCCAGGACCAGCCCGTAGACGCCGACCGACGTCAGGGCGAGGACGTAGAGGATGCCGATGTTCACGTCGGCGATGACGAGCTTGACCTCGCGGCCGAAGACCGGTATCGACGAGCCGAACGGAATGACGGCGAAGGTCGTCAGGGCGGGGACGAGGAGGATGGCGGGCGCCACGGTGTGGAGCAGCTTGTCCACGTAGAGCGGCGTCACGTCCTCCTTCAGGAACATCTTCAGGACGTCGGCCACTGCCTGGAAGAGGCCGAGGGGCCCGACGCGGTTCGGGCCGGGGCGGTCCTGGATCAGGCCGGCTCCCCGGCGCTCCATCCAGACGAGGTTCGGAAGAAGGGCGGCGAGCATGACGGCCCAGACGACGGCTATCTTCGCCACGGCCGCCAGGAGGAAGAACGCCGCGGGGCTCACGGCTTCACGTCCGGCGCGGTCACGGCGGGGCGGGAGAAGACCTCGTCCTCGGGGCGCTTCTCGAGGCCGAGGACGTCGTAGGCCGAGGTGATCGACGCCGAGGGCAGATTCCCGACGAGGTCGTCGGAGTTCCAGTCGAGGTTTGCATGGCCGGAAACCGACCCCTTCATCCGGGAGAAGACGTCGGACGCGGTCCAGGCCGTGTCGAAGGCGCCCCAGAGCTTCCCGAGGTGGAGAAGGATCTCGAGATCGGTGCGGACGACGGGAGGCGGGACGATCGCCATGTCGAAGCGCTGGACCCGTCCGTCCCGGTTGACGAACGTCCCTTCCTTTCCGGAGAGGTTCGCGGCCGGGAGGACCACGTCGGCGGCCTCCGAGAGCGCGTTCTTCACGCGCGCGTGGACGATCAGGACGGACGCCTGCCGCAGGAGCGCGACGAAGGCGGGGTCGGACGCCCGATCAGTAAACGTCGCGTCGGCGATGTAAAGAACGGCCGGAGGAGAATTCTTCTTTGAAAGAAAGAGATCCAGCGCCGAGCCATCTCCCCTTCGGCTTCGCTTGACGCCCACCGCTTCAGCGCCCCTGGAATTCGGAGCGGCCTCGGTGCCATGGACCCACTCCGTCCCGCGTTTCATCCGCCGCGCCGGCCCGTCGTCCACGGCGAACTCGACGCTCGTCACTTTCAGAGAATCCCGGAACAGCCGGGCGATCAGCCAGTTCTCCTCGGTCGAGAGACGGGCGGAGCCGAGAACGATCACTTTCGAAGAATCGGTCTCCACGGCCCTGTCGACAGCCGCCTTGACCGTGTCGAGCGCCTCGCCCCAGTCGGTCTGCTTCCTCTCGGCGCTCCCCGCGACTCGAATCTCGGGCCGGGTGTAGCCCGGCTCGTTCAGGCGCTCCGAGAGGAACCGGCCGTGGTCGCAGAGCCAGTAGTCGTTCACGGCCGGCTGCACCCGGGGCGTGAAGCGGTAGACGATCCGGTCCTTGAACTCGATCGAGAGGTTGCAGCCGATCTCGCAGCCGTCGCAGACCGAGCGGGTCTTGTCGAGCCACCAGACGCGCTTGCGGAATCGGAATTCCTTGACCGTGAGGGCGCCGACCGGGCAGACGTCGGCGGCGCAGGCCGAGAGGTCGTTGTCCAGCGGCCGGCCCTCGTGAGTCCAGACGAACGTGTGGCCGGCTCGCTCGACGAAGGTCAGCTCGCCCGTTCCGGTGATCTCCTGGCAGAACCGGATGCACCGGGTGCACTGGATGCAGCGGGTCATGTCGGCCACGACGTGGGGGCCGATCTCGGTTCGCTCGTAGCCCGGCACGAGGCGCCGGCGCTCGGAGGTCCGGGACACGGGGAGGCCCGCGTCGAACGCGTTGTCCTGCAGCTTGCACTCGCCCGCCTGGTCGCAGATGGGGCAATCGAGCGGGTGGTTGATGAGGAGGAACTCCATCGTGGCGTTGCGGGCCGCGAGGGCCCGTTCGCTCGAGGCCCGAACGACCATTCCGTCGCGGACCGGCACCGTGCAGGAGGCCTGCACCTTCGGTATCCCCTCGATCTCCACCATGCACATCCGGCACTGGCCGACGACGGAGAGCTTCGGGTGGTAGCAGAAGTGGGGGACGTCGACGCCGGCGGCGCGGCACGCCTCGAGGGCGTTCGCGCCGTCGGGAACCTCCACGGTCCGGCCGTCGACGGTGACCTTCGCCATCAGTCGTGCATCCCGGCGGCCACCCGCTCCGCCACCTTTCCGCTGATCCCGCCGGGCGCGGGGAGGACGGCGCCGGCCGCCGGCGAATCCGCGATGTACGCCTCGAACTCCCCGCGGAATTTCGAGACGCCCGAGAGGACCGGGGCGATGGCGGCGTCGGCGAAGACGCAGATGGTCATCCCGTTCCCCATCTGGTTCGCGATCGAGAGGAGGAGGTCGAGGTCGGTCTTCTTCCCGCCGCCGTTCACGATCCGCTTCAGCGCCTTGTTCAGCCACGGGGTTCCCTCGCGGCAGGGCGTGCACTGGCCGCACGACTCGTGCGCGAAGAACTTCGAGATGTTCGTGACGGCCTTCGGCATGTCGGTCGTCTCGTCCATCACGATGATCGCCGCCGAGCCGAACATCGACTTGGCGGCGGCGAGCCCGTCGAAGTCCATCGGGACGCCGGCGACCTCCGCGGCCGTGAGCATCGGGGCCGACGCGCCGCCGGGGATGACGGCCTTCAGCTTGCGCCCGCCCTTCACGCCCCCCGCCATCGCGAGGAGCCGCTCCCAGGGGATCCCGATCGGCGCCTCGTAGACGCCGGGCTTCTCCACGTGGCCCGAGACGCAGTAGAGCTTCGGTCCCGTGTTCCGGTCGTTTCGCCCGATTCCCTTGAACCATTCGGCGCCGCGGTCGACGATGTGTTTCACGCAGGAGAGCGTCTCGACGTTGTTGACGACCGTGGGGCAGCCCCAGGCGCCCCAGACGGCCGGGAACGGCGGCTTGATGCGCGGGTGCCCGCGCTTTCCTTCGAGGCTTTCGATGAGAGCCGTCTCCTCGCCGCAGATGTAGGCGCCCCCGCCCCGGTGAATCGTGACGTCTAGGTCCAGGCCCGAGCCGAGGATGTTCCTCCCGAGGAGCCCCGCCGCCTCGGCTTCGGCGACCGCCTCGTTCAGGATGGCGGCGCCCTGCCACATCTCGCCCCGGATGTAGACGTAAGCGTGCCTCACGTCGAGGGCGAAGCTCGACAGCATCATCCCTTCGAGGACCTGGTGGGGGTCCTGCTCGATGAGAACCCGGTCCTTGAAGGTGCCGGGCTCGGACTCGTCGGCGTTGCAGAGGAGGTAGACGGGCTTCCCGCCGCGCCGCTCCTTCGGCGGGACGAAGGTCCACTTCAGCCCGCAGGGAAAGCCGGCGCCGCCGCGGCCGCGGAGGCCGGAGGCCTTCACGATCTCCGTGAGCCTGGCCGGGGTCCACTCGCCCGTGGCCGAGCCCGCCAGCACCCTCTTCCACGAGGCATACCCGCCGTCCGCCAGGTAACCCGCGAGCTGCCGGCTTTCGGGCTTGCCGACTCGCGCCAGCAGGACGGGAGGGATCGGGTCGAGGCCGGCCATCTACTCGAGACCCTTCAGGAACTCGTCCAGCTTCTCCTCCGTGACGTAGAAGAAGTCGTCCTCGTTCACCTGGACGGCGGGAGCCTTGTCGCACTGGGCGAGACACTCCACCTCGACGACGGTGTACTTTCCGTCGGGGGACGTCTCGCCCGGCTTCAGGTCCCCGAGCTTCTTCCGGCAGGCGGCATAGACGCCCTCCGCCCCGTTCAGGTGGCAGGAGATCGACGTGCAGACCTGGATCAGGTGCTTCCCGACCGGGGCGCGGTTGTACATCGTGTAGAAGGTCACGACGCCCCAGACGAACGCCGGGGAGAGTTCCAGGAGCGAGGCGACGTAATCGACGGCTTCGCGCGAGATCCAGCCGAACTCCTTCTGGGCCAGCCAGAGCGCCGGGAGAAGCGCGGCCTGCTTGGTCGGGTAACGGGTCAGGAGGCGGTCGAAGGCGGCCTTCGTCTCCGGGCCGAAGGTGACCGGGTGGCCGCACGACCGGGCGCCGTGTTCGCCGGCGCGGGGGTTCCCCGGGAGCTCGCCGAGCGGGGTGTTCGCGCCGCCGCTCATTACCAGTCGAACGCTCCCTTTTTCCAGAGATAGATGTCGCCGAGGACGAGGAGGACGAGGAACGGCATCATCCCCCAGAAGGCCGTGGCGCCCCCTTCGCGCAGGATCACGGCCCAGGGGTAGAAGAAGGCCGTGTCGACGTCGAACAGGATGAAGATCATCGCCACGATGAAGAACTTGATGGAGATCCGCTTCCGGCTCTCGTCGAGCAGGGGCATGCCGCTCTCGTACGGCATCAGCTTCCGCCGGGTCCGGACCTTCCGTCCGACGAAGGAGTTCAGGACGAGAAGAAGCGCCGCGATCAGGACCGCGGCGCCGAGCATCATGAGGATGGGAAGGTATTCCTGCTGGGTGCCCATCGAAAAGCTCGTGATACTTTTCACAAACGAAACGGTTTCGTCAACAACTTCTTGATGGCCGCTTCCGGCTTCCGCCCTGTCGCTCTCCTGCCGGCGTTTCGATGTGAATCGAGCGTTGGATCGGTGGTTCGCGGCGTCCGGAGGTTCGTTCCCGACATCCTCGTCGTCGACGACGGGAGCGAGGACGGGACGGCCGCCGCGGCGGTGGCGGCCGGGGCCGGCGTCCTCCGCCGTGAGGCCAACGGCGGAAAAGGAGCCGCGCTCCGGGAGGGCCTCGCCGTTCTCCTCCGGGAGCCGTTCACGCACGTGGCCTTCGTCGACGCCGACGGCCAGCATGACCCGGAGGACCTCCCCGGCCTCCTGGCCGCGGCCCGCAGCGGCTCCGACTTCGTCGTCGGCTCGCGGCTCTCGGATCGCGGCCGGATGCCGGCGAAGAACTACTGGGCGAACACGATCGGCGACAAGGTCCTGTCGAGGATGACGGGGCTCCCCGTCGAGGACGGCCAGTCGGGATACCGCGTGATCGCCGCCGACCTGCTCCGCCGCCTCCGGCTCACGTCGCGGCGCTTCGCGATCGAAAACGAGATGCTCGTCAAGGCCGCACCCCACGTCCGGCGCTTCGCCGTCGTGCCGGTCCGGGCGATCTACGGCTCGGGAGCCAGCCACTACCGCCCGCTGAGAGACACCTGGGTCACGTCGTGGCTCACCGTCTGGTACAAGACTCTGGGAGGGGAGGACTCATAATCCGGCGGTGACGGTTCAGCCGGTACTGACGGTCGACGTCGAAGACTGGTTTCACCTCTGCGGGCATTCCCTCTACGGCGACCCGGCGACCTGGGACGCGCGCCCGTCGCGGGTGGAGAAGGGGGTCGACCGGATCCTCGCGCTCCTCGCGCCGACCCCCTCGCGCGCGACGTTCTTCGTCCTCGGGTGGGTCGCGCGGAAGGCGCCGGGTGTCGTCCGGAGGATCCGGGACGCGGGGCACGAGGTGGGGTGCCACGGGGACCTTCACCGCCGGGTCTTCGAGATGGCGCCCGAGGCGTTCCGGGCCGACGTCGTCCGGAGTCGCGACACGCTCCAGGATCTTCTGGGCCACCGGGTGACGAGCTACCGGGCGCCCGAGTGGTCGATGCGGACGCCGGACAACCCGGCGCTCGCCATCCTCGTGGAGGAAGGCTTCGCGATCGACTCGTCCCTCGCCGACGCGCCGCCGGTCGGAGTTCCGGGGAACCCGACCCGCCCGGCCGTGATCCGGACCGCGTCGGGTCCGATTCTCGAGATCCCCCCGCTCGGGGGAACGTTCTTCCTCCGGCGGGCGCTCTGGGGCGGAGGGGTCTGCATGAGGATGTCGCGTTTCCGGCGGGTGAACGCCGCCTTCGAGCGCGAGCTGGCCCGCGGGGTTCCGCCCGTCCTCTACTGCCACCCCTGGGAGTTCGACGACGACCACCCGCCGATGCCGGGCCTCTCGGTCGTCGAGCGCCTCGTGAAGTTCGCCGGCCGGCGCCGGACGGAGGACCGCCTCAGGATCTGGCTCCGGCGGCACACCTTCGGCCCCGTCTCGTCGGTGGCCGCGTGACGACGTCCCCGTTCGCGGCCCTCTGCCCGGGTCAGCTCTCGGAGAAGGCCGGGATGGGCGAGGCCTTCGCCTCCCGCTTCGACTTCGTCGCCACCTGGTTCGAGGAGGTCTCACGCCGCTCGGGCGTCGACCTCGCGGTGACCTTCTTCGGAAGCGGCGCGCCGGAGCTTCGCGACGACCTCCCGGCCCAGGTCGGCGTCTTCGCGGTGTCGATCGCCGCGCTCGACGTGCTCGAGAGGATTCACGGGCTCGTCCCGGACGCCGTCGCCGGCTACAGCCTCGGGACGTACGCGGCGTTCGTGGCGGCCGGGAGCCTCGATCGGGGAGCGGCTCTCGACGTGCTTCTCGCGGCGCAGCGGCTCCTCGAGGAAGACCGGCGCGCGAGCGCCACCCGACCCGGCGGGATGGGATTCGTCATCGGTCTCCCGAAAGCCGCCGTCGAGGCCGGGATCGGCGGAGAGGATGTCTCCATCGGGAACGAGAACGCCGCCCAGCAGTTCGTGCTGACGGGGGAGAGAGACGCCGTCGCGGCGGCCATCGAGCGCCTTCGGCCCAAGGCGCTCAAGGCCGAGATGCTCCCGATCCGCCTCGCGATGCACGGTGGCCGTCTCGGTGACATGACACGGCGGCTGAGGATTCTCCAGGAAGGCAAGATATCGGTCCGCATGCCGAAGTGTCACTTGTACGCTCCGATGCTCGGACGTCGCGTCTCTTCACTCGAAGAACTCTCTTCGGTCCTTTTCGGTCAGCTTTCGCACCCGTCGCTCTGGTCTTCGACGCTCGCGGCGATGGGGGCGGACGGTTTTTCCGTCTTCGCGGAGACCGGTCCCGGCGACGTTCTGACGAGGCTGCTTCGCTGGACGCTCCGGGGCGCATCCGGTTTCGTCGTCGAGGAGCCGGCCGGCGCCGAGGCGTTCGCCCGCGCGATGATGACGTCGGAGGTGGCCCCCCATGGCTGAACTCTCCGGAGGGCGGCGGCGCGTCGCGCTGGTGACGGGCGCATCGCGCGGCATCGGCCGTGCGATCGCCGGGCGGCTGGCCGGCGACGGATTCCACGCCGTCCTGACGTACCGCGCCGACGCGAACGGGGCCGCGGCGGCCGTCCGCGAGATCCTCTCGGCGGGAGGGAGCGCCGAGGCCGCCCGCTGCGACGCGGCGGTGAAGGACGACATCCTCGCCCTCGCGGAGCGGCTGGAGCGGGAGCGCGGCGGAGTGGACGTCCTCGTGAACAACGCGGCCGTCCTGAAGAACGGGCTCTTCGCCCTCATGCCCGACGCCAACTGGGAGATCGTCCTCAGGACGGCGCTGGACGGAACCTTCCACACGACGAAGGCCGTGGTCCGGGGCATGCTCCAGCGGCGCTGGGGACGGATCGTGAACGTCTCGTCCCTGGCGGCGTTTTCCGGAAGCGCCGGTCAGACGAACTACGCGGCGGCCAAGGGAGCGCTCGTCGCCTTCACGAAGTCTCTCGCGGCCGAGGTCGGGCCGTACGGCATCACGGTGAATGCCGTCGCGCCGGGCTTCGTGGAGACCGAGATGATCTCGTTCCTCTCCCGGGAGGCCCGGGAGGATTTCATCCGGCGGATCCCGATGCAGCGCTTCGGGACCCCCGCCGACATCGCGCCGTTCGTATCGTTCCTCTGCTCGGACGGGGCCGCGTACCTGACCGGCCAGACGATCCGCGTCGACGGCGGATTCGTCGGGTGAGGCGGGCGGCCGGATGAGGGCGGGAGCGGGCGTGACGGCCCTGCTCCTCCTGCTCTCGGCCGTCGCGGCGCCGGCCCTGCCGCCTTCCGCCGTGACGACCGGCTTCCTGTTCGAGTCGCTGACGTACGGCGGGATGGCCTACCGGTTTGCCGTCTACGTGCCGCGGGCCTACGACGGCATGCGCGCCTGGCCTCTCATCACCTTTCTGCATGGAAAGGGGGAGAGCGGCACCGACGGGTCGAGCATGCTCGGCGAGGGGCTCGGCCCGACCCTTCTCGCCAGGGCCGACGAGTGGCCCTTCATCGTCCTCTTTCCCCAGAAGCCGCTCCTCGACTCGGAATGGGAGGAACACGAAGAAGCCGTGATGGAGATGCTCAGGACGGTCCGCGGGAGGTATCGCGTCGACCCGTCCCGTCTCTACCTGACGGGTTTCTCGCAGGGCGGGCACGGAACCTGGGTCCTCGGCGCCCGTCACGCCGGGCTCTGGGCGGCCCTGGCGCCGGTCTGCGGCTACGGATCCTCGCCGCTCCCGAACCGCCGCGCCTTTCACGGGCCGGCGGCGGATCTGGCGGGGCCGCTTGCGAAGACGCCGGTCTGGACGTTCCACGGAGAGGCCGACAAGGTGATCCCGGCCGCGGCCACCGAGGAGCTGGTGGGGGCGCTCCGCGCGGCCGGTGCGACGCCGAAGCTGACGATCTATCCGGGCGTCGGCCACAACGCCTGGGACCGGGCGTACGGCGACGCGACGCTCCCGGCGTGGCTCCTTTCGCACAGGAAATGAGTTGGTACACTCGGACCGAATGAACGCCCGTGACGACCTGAAGCAGCGCGTGAAGAGCCTCATCGTCCGCCAGCTGAAGCTCGAGATCGACCCCGCGACGATCCGGGACGAGGCGCCTCTGTTCGGCGATGCGTCCGACGGACTCGGCCTCGACTCCATCGACGCGCTGGAGCTGGTCCTCGGTATGGAGAAGGAATTCGGCATCAAGGTCCAGGACGAGGAAGTCGGCGTGAAGGCCTTCGCCTCCGTCGACGCGCTCTGCGACTTCATCCGGCAGAAGGCGGCATAATGTCCCGGGGGAACCCGGGGCCGGGTTTCCCCCGGACTCCCTCCGCGCCAGACAAATGAGCTTGGAAGCTCTTCCTCACCAGTACCCGTTCCGGTTCGCCGACCGGACGGTGGAGCGGACCGGGCCGGGGGCCGGCCGCGTCCGGGCGGTCGTTTCCGCCGGGGGGCGCGGCGTCTCGGGCGGGATCCTCTCGGGCGCGCTCGTCGGGGAGCTGATGGCGCAGGCGGCGCTCCTCGTCGCCGGAGCCGACCCGGAACCGGGGAAGAGCGGCTTTCTGGCCGGCTTCTCCGACCTCTCCCTGGAGCGGCCGCCCCTCCCGGGCGACGTCCTGACGATCGACGTCGCCGTGGCGGGCCGGATGGGCCCGGCGGTGAAGTTCGACGCCTCGGTCCGGGACGCCGGAGGCGCCCGGGTCGCGAGCGGCTCCGTCACGGTCCGCCGCGGAGAATCCGCTCCCGAGGGCCGGGTGTGACCCAGATCTATCCCTCCTCGAGCATCCTCTCGCAGCGCGAGAAGCGGGTGGCGCTGGCCGGTCCGCCCGACGGAGCGCTCCGGGGCGCTGCCCAGGTCCTCAAGCGGGCCGGCTACCTCGTCGCGCACGCCGAGGACCCCGAGGCCCTCCTCGGCCTCGAGGCCGGCATCACACCCGACCTCGTCATCTTCGACATCGCGATGCCGCCCGACGGCGCCGTCGCCGTGGCCCAGCGTCTCCGCGCGCGGGCCTACTGGCGGTTCGTCTCCATGATGCTGGCCGTCCCGGCGGGCCGCCCCCGCCTCGAAGAGGTCCTCGCGGCCGGGATCAACGACCTGATCCTGTCGCCCTTTCCTCCGGAGGAGCTCCTCGACAAGGCACGCCGCCTGACGGTCATTCCGGCCCGGCGGGAGCTGAACACGCTCGCCCGCGTCCGGGACCCGAAGGCGGAAGGGCCGGTGCAGGGCGGCAAGACCCTGAACGTCTCGTCCAACGGGATCCTCGTGGAGACGGAGTCGCCGCTCGTCATCGGCCGGACGGTCGACATCGAGTTCTTCCTGCCCGATGACCCGGAAGCGGTCCGGGCCACAGGGCGGGTCGTCCGGCGGACCACGGAGCTTGACCTCCTCCATCCGGCGTTCGGCATCCGGTTCGTCGAGATGCCCGAAAAGGACGAGGCCCGGATCGAGGCCTTCGTCATCGTGCGCGAGAAAGGCGGCGCCCGGCGGCCGGCGGCGGGGGGCTGACTGACGGAAGCGGCGCCCCGCGGCGGTTGACGCCCTCAGGCGGCGCGTCTATCCTCCGTCCCCTCGCAGACTCCGGCGCGAAAGTGGCGGAACTGGCAGACGCGCAAGGCTCAGGACCTTGTGGCCCTTACCCGGCCGTGGGGGTTCGAGTCCCCCCTTTCGCACCATCCTTATGAGTTCCCCCCCCCTCACCGAGCGGATCGTCGAGGCCTTGAGGCCCCGGGGATCGCGCATTCTCACCGTCGGCGACCTCGCTCGAAGAGTCTTCGGGCCGGACGCCAGCGACGCCGGGACGGAGCGGCTCCTCTCCGCCGTGGCCGAGCTCGAGCGGGAAGGGCGGGTCGTCCGGATCCGAGGCGAGAAGCTCTCCCTGATCGAGTACACGGACTTCGCCTCGGGAACCCTCGCCGTGCGCGGGGAGGGACGCGCGTTTCTCCTCTCGGGCGAGGCCGGCGTCCCCGATCTGCCGGTCCGGGCCGGGCATCTCGGAACGGCGCTCGACGGCGACGTCGTCCTCGTCCGGGTGGAGGAGCCCCGCATTCCGAAGGGACGGCGGATCGGCACGCCTCTGCCGCGGATGGGCGTGGTCGTCAAGGTCCTCGTCCGCCGCCGGGCCACGGTCGTCGGAAAGCTCGTGCGGGGGCCGGAAGGGACGTTCGTCGTCCCGTTCGACCGGAAGATCGACGCCCGCCTGCGCGTCCCGGACGGCAAGGACCTCGGTGCGCCGGACGGGCTCTTCGTCGAGGCACGGATCGTGGCCTATCCGGACGACCGCCGTCTCGCCCTCGCCGAGGTGACGGAGCAGATCGGCTTCGAGGGAGACCCCGGGGTCGACGTCGAAGTGGTCGCGCGGAAGTGGGGCCTTCCCCGGATCTACGCCGAGGCGGCGCTCCGCGAGGCCGAGCGCTGTTCCGGCGCGATCGAGGGTGCGGACCGCGCCGCCCGCACCGATTTCACGGGCCGGACGATCGTCACGATCGACGGCGAGACGGCGCGCGACTTCGACGACGCCATCGAGGCGGAGGAGCGTCCCGGGGGCGGATTCGTGGTCGGCGTCCACATCGCCGACGTGTCGCACTACGTCGCCGTGGGAAGCGCCCTCGACGCCGAGGCCTTCGAGCGCGGCACCTCCGTCTACTTCCCCGACCGGGCCCTCGCGATGCTCCCCGAGCGTCTTTCGAACGACCTCTGCTCGCTCCGGCCGAACGAGGAGCGCCGGACCGTCTCGGCGATCCTGACGCTCGACGCGACGGGCGAGACGGTGAAGGCCGAATTCGCGCGAAGCTTCATCCGGTCGCAGGCGAGACTGACGTACACGGAAGTTGGAGATTTCCTAGAGGGGGAAGAGGGGAAACAACCCGACACACCGTCGGCGCCTCGGCGCGAAGCTACAGCGCAGCCATCGAGCGACGCCGGGGGCGGGAGTGAGCCGCAAGAGTCTTCACCTTCCAAGAAGAATCTCTCTCCGGACGTCGGCCGGATGCTTCTGGTGGCGCGGCGTGCGGCGCTTCTGCTTCGAAAGAAGCGCGAAGCGCGGGGATCGCTCGACTTCGACCTGCCGGACGCCGACGTGATCCTCGGGGAGACGGGAGACGTCGTCGCGATCGCCAAGGCGGTCCGGAACGAGGCGCACCGGCTGATCGAGGAATTCATGATTGCCGCGAACGAGGCCGTGGCCAAGCACCTCGTGTTCGTGCCGGCG
>Ga0335085_10006235_pt1 | contig 18878 bp, 16 predicted proteins | sample Lox_Sample_45_FD_206712 | JGI IMG/M metagenome (GOLD analysis project Ga0335085, IMG submission 206712) | Soil microbial communities from Loxahatchee National Wildlife Refuge, Florida, United States - Lox_Sample_4.5 | ecosystem: Environmental > Terrestrial > Soil > Wetlands | place: USA...
CCGCAGCAAGCGCCTGACCGAACTCAACCCCGGTGACGTGGTGGAAGGCCGGGTGAAGAGCATCGTCAGCTACGGGGCTTTCGTGGACATTGGCGGGGTGGATGGGCTGCTGCATATCGCGGACATCGACTGGGGCCGGGTTAATAAGGTGGAGGATTTCGTCAAGCCCGACAGCGCCCTCAAGGTCATGATTCTTCAGGTGGACAAGGAAAAGGGCAAGATATCCCTGGGCATCAAGCAGATGACCACCGACCCATGGACCCTGGCCGAGAAGCGCTATCGCGCGGGCCAGATCGTGGATGTGGAAGTCACCCATTTCGCTGATTACGGGGTCTTCCTGAAGACCCAGGACAACCTGGAAGGCTTCTGCCATATCACCGAGCTTTCGTGGTCCAAAAAGCTCAAAAAACCCGCCGAGATGTTCAAGGTGGGCGACAGGCGACAGGCGCAAATCATTGAGATCGACTTTGAGAAAAAGAAGATCAGCTTCAGTTTCAAGCGCCTGGAAAAGAGCCCTTGGGACAACGTCACCCAGCGACACCCCATTGGCTCCAACGTGCAGGCCACCGTCACCAACGTGGCCGATTTCGGCCTCTTCATGGAAATCGAAGAGGGCCTGGAAGGCCTGCTCCACCAATCCGACATTACCTGGGATAAACGCTCTAAGGCCCCCCAGAAAGACTACAAGGTGGGCCAATCCCTGACGGTCAAAATGCTGGCCATCGACACCGAGAAAAAGCGCATTTCCCTCGGCCTCAAACAAGTGGAAGGGGATCCCTGGGACAAGGCGGAAGAAAAGTACAAACCCGGCCAAGTCCTCAACGGCAAGGTCCAGCGTTTGGTGGAATTCGGAGCCTTCGTGGAACTGGAAAAAAACATCGAGGGGCTTATTCACAAGACCGAGATTGCCTCGCCCGCCCCCAAAACGGTCGAAGAGGCCCTGAAACCCGGCCAGGAAGTCACCGTCAAGGTGCTTTCGGTGGATACGGGCAAGCGCCGCATCGCCCTTAGCATCAAGGCTCTCACACAAAAACCCGGCGAAAAGGAGGAAGAAGGTGGGAACGAGGAAGATTCCGTCCACCGCAGGACCGGCGCCTTCCAAAAGATGCTCAAGAAGTTCCTCAAGAAGGTCAAGACCGAAGGGGGAGAAGACGAGGAAGAAGACCTTTACTGATCGTTTCCGATAGTTGTTTTGGCAAAGCCCTTCATTCTTTTTTGATGAAGGGCTTTTTTGTGCTTGGAACTTTTTTGCGTCCCAGATCGTCTAAAACGGGATGGCAAACCCGTTGATTTAATTGGCCCGTTTGGTTTAGCCTTTGGGCATGTCCGGACCGAAAAGGTTTTCACGATGAAGCTGTCGCTTAAACCAGTGACCCAGCTGATCCTCGTCGCCTTGATGACGGCGTTGGTCTTGCGCCCCGTTGTCGTTGAAGTCAGCTCCACCCCAGAATTAGGGGTTGGCTCGACATCCTGGTTGTCCGCACGATCCCATCGTGAGAGCCACGCCCTTCCTTTCGCTTCTCTAGGGGTCTCCAAAACCGGGAAATTCTCAAGCCTGAGGATGATTCCAAAGGATACTGTGAGTTTCGACGGCTTTGCACCCCGCTTCGTCGAATTCCGGCTCCCCTTGCGGATTTACTTCCAATCCAGCGTCGCCCCCGAATCGGACGGTAAACCGTCTCCAAAGCCTCTTGTCCTAAGAATCTAAGAAAACCCCTTAACGTTTCTGCCCGCGCCAAAATCCACAATTGGCACGGGGTTGTATTCGTTCGCTTTTCTGCGAACGCTAAGGGGTAGTTTTTTTGGAACAACTAGTTTTGCCTTTAGGGGACAGTCCTGAAGCTTTCGGCTTCCCATCCGACGGTTTTTTCCTGCTGGAAAACCCGTTCAATTACAAAAACTCCTCCTGGTCCCACGTGACCGGCTGGCCCTTGGGCCGGCCTCTTTTGAATTCAAATCCTCAGAGGGAGATGACCATGGAATCCATCATAAAGGACATAACCAAGTTAAAAACGGACTCTTTCCCGGTCGTATCGCTGTTTTTGAAGTGGTATCTCTGCCGGGCCACATTGGTCCGCAACAAAAAAATCAGGCGATTGCTGGAAACGATGGACGAGGGAAAAGTCCACGACCCCCAGCGTTCGGCGAGCCTTCTTCGCCTGCAAATCCCGGGGGAAGCCTTCCAGGGTTTGAACACCCTTTTGGAAAGACAGATGACTCCCGCCGAAGTAGCGAATCTTTTCGAAAGGATTGAAGAATTCGTCCAATGATACCGAAGACGGACGGGCCCAGAACCGCCGCGCCGAATTCGACGTCGTTGCAGCCAACTCGTAAAAGATCCGGGCGTTTCCCGAGCCCAATCCGCCCCGTTGGAGGCCAAAACCGCCTGATAATAGGCTCTGAGCCTTGCGGTGGGGCGGGTTCTTCTTTAAACTCACGGCGTGAAACCAAAAAAATGGATTTGCCTTTCCATGCCATCTAAATCCACCCATCCTATCCTGGGGTTTTCGGCCCTTTTTCTTCTTTTAACCTTGGCACCCCTCACCGTCCAGGCCGCCGGCATCGCGCCCCCTTCTCCCACTGACGAGGGCCGGGCCCTGCTGAAGGCCCGGGCTTATCACCTGGCCATGGAAAGCTTCCTTTTGGTCCAGGAAAAGAGCGAAAACCCGGCCGAGCAGGCCATGGCCCTTCGCCTCATCGGCGAGACCGAGTTCCACGAAAAAGACTATGCCGCCGCCTACCAGGCTTACCAACAGACCTTGCGCCTGAACCCCCTCTCGACCGGCGCCCTGGGGCTGGAGTTCAAGTCCGCCGTGGCCCTGGTCTACCTCAAGGACTACAAGTCGGCCATCGGCAAGTTCCAGGAGCTTGAAAAACGCGCTTACGAGTCCGACACCCTTTGCGACCTCTATTTTTGGGAAGCCGAATGTTATTTCCAGTTGGAGCAATACACCGACGCCGCCGAGGAATACGGCAAGATTACGAACCTGAATCCTCATTACCGCTATGCCGACCTGGTCCAATACCTCCAGGCCTGGTGTTTTTATCAGCAAAAGGACTATGCCAAGGCCTTGGAACGGTTCGGGGTGGTCTTGGCCGGGGCCAAGGACGAAACACTAAAAAGGATGACCCTTTTCCAAGTGGCCGAGACCCAGTTCCGCCTGGGCAACTACGACGAGGCTAAGGACCGCTACGAGGAGTTTCTCCAAAAATACCCTAAGGACTTCCTGGAGGTGCCGGCCCTTTACGGCCTGGGTTGGACCGAGGAAAAACGCAAAAACGGCGCCGCCGCCCTGAAGGATTTCGGCAAAATCGTCTCCGATTTCCCGGACCATCCCCTGGCCCCCTGGGCCTCGGTGCGGCAGGGCGTCGAGGACACCGCAGCGGGGAACACGGACGCAGCCCGCGCCGACTACGCCAAGGGGCTGGATCTCTCCAAGGGAAAAACGCCGGCCGATTTCCTGGACTATGGCCTGGGTTGGCTGGACTACGCCGACCAGAAATACGCCGATGCGGCCGGGCATTTCGGCAAGGTCTTTCAATTCGCCCCGGAAAGTGAACTTAAATGGGACGCAGGCTATCTCTTGGCCGGCTGCGACTACCTGCAAGGCAAGTACGACGATGCCAAGGCCCAGTACGGATCCCTGACCAAGGACGCTTCCGATGAACTGGCCCAGGATTCGGCCTATTGGCGGGGTTGGTGCGATTACGCGCTCATGCACTACGACCTGGCCTTAAGCGAATTCAAGGACCTCTCCGCCGATGCGGAGGGGGATCTGAAAACCCGGGCCCTTTGGGGGTGCGCCGAATCCGCCTACGCCCTCAAGGACTATCCAGGCGCGGCGGGTTATTACCAAAAGGCCTTGGACAACAACCCCTCCGAGTCCCTGGCGGTTAACTGCAACTCCGGCCTGGGCTGGAGCTATTTCCAACAGGAAAAGTACGAGGACGCCGCTTCCGCCTTCCAAAAGGCGGCCAAGGCAGGCCTCAATTCGCCCCTAGGCGCCGAGGCCCAATTGCGCGTGGGCGACTGTTACTACAATCTGCACCGTTACCCTGAGGCCGACGCCGCCTACCGCCCCCTGGTCGAAAAACACGCGCCGCCCCCCGGCGTCCTGGACGCCCAGGAACAGATGGGCTGGTGCGCCTACCGGCAGGGTAAGTTCGCCGACGCGGTGAAAACCTGGGCCTCGCTCCTGCAAAAGCCAGGCACCGAGGACCGCCAGCCCCGCCTGATCTATTGGACGGCCTGGGCTTATTTCCGGCAGAAAGACTTCGCCGACGCCGCCGAGCAGTTCAAGAAGGTCGAGGCCCGCTATCCCAACGACAACTTGGCCGCCGAATCCCACCTGCGGGAGGCGGACTGCTACTTCAACCTGCAGAGGTTCCAGGATTCCAAGCAGGCCTACCAAAGCTTCCTGAACACCTATCCCCAGAACCCGCTCCTGCCCGACGCCCTTTACGGACTTCAATGGTCGGCCGAAAAGCTGGGTGAGAAGAACGTCTCGGCCGACGTGGCCAAGCAGTTCATCGAGAAATTCCCCAACAGCCCCTTCGCCTCCACCGTGCAGTACCGCATGGCCGAAAACCTCTTCCATGACGGCAAATACGCCCAGGCCGTGACGGCCTACCAGGACCTGCTCTCCAAATATCCCGACAGCGCCGAGGCTCCCCGGGCCCTTTTCTGGCTGGGCACCGCCTACGTCAAGCAGGACAAGGGCGCGGATGCCATCCCTTTTTTCCAGGAACTGGTAACCAAATACCCCAGCGACCCCCTGGCCCTGGAAGGGGAATTCTCCCTGGGGTCGGTTTATTTCGAGTCGTCCCAATACCAGAAGGCCCTGGCCTCTTATACCGACATCTTCACCCGCTATCCCGACCACCGGTTGGCCACCCACGCGCTCTTCAACAGCGCGGTCTGCGAGAAACAGCTCAAGCACCTGGACAAGGCCCTGGAGTACTACCAGAAGCTCCTGCACGACTACGGCCAGGACCCCCTGGCCCAGGAAGCGGGCCTGCAGGCCGGGCTTCTCCTTGAAAAACAGGGGAAGAACGACGAGGCCCTGAAGGCCTATGAGGTCACCATGAAGTCCAACGAACAGGATCTGGCGGTCGAGTCTTCTTATTACCACGCCGATTTGTTGAAGCAGGAGAAGAAATATGACGACGCCCGCGCCGAATTCGAGCACCTTATCATCACCTACCCCAAACAGGACCAATGGGTGGTGACGGCCTATGCCAAAGTGGCCGAATCCTATGAAGAACAGCAGCAGTACCAGAAGGCGGCGGCGGAGTACAAAAAGATCCTCAAATACACCAAGGTTAAGGTCTACCGCGACGCCACCAACAAGCGCCTCCAGGCCCTGAAACCTTTTCTAAAGAAGAAAGCCCCGGACGCCGGTGCAAAAGGAAAAAAACCATGAGTTCCTCAATCCTTCTGAAAATCCTTTTCTTCTTTTTGGCCCTGGCCCCCCTGGCTTTCGCCCAAGACCAGCCTGTTTCCACCGCTCCCGCTTCACAGGAAGTTGCTCCCTCCGGCGAAGCCGCCACTCTTTCCAAGCCGGAGGCCGTCCCCACCGAATCGGGTACTGAACCCTCCGCCGGCCAGAAACCCTCCCAAGGGGAAGGGGAGAAGGCTCCCGCCACCAGCAAACCTTCCGCCGTGCCCGAATTCTCCCTGCCCGAAGTGGTCATAACGGGCCAAAACGAGCTGGTCATCAGCGCCCAGCGGCTTGACCGGCGGGCGGACGACGTCACCTTGGGCAGCCATGACCTCACCGGTGTAGAGCGGGCTATCAACGACCTGCCGGGCCTGAACAAGACCTTCACCGCCCTGGCCACCGAGGAAGCGGGCCCGCCTCAGGGCACAGCCCTGGTGCTGCACTTGGGCGGAGGAATCCCTGGCACCTACGGTGGCTGGGGCCTCTTCGGCCAGGAATTCAAGGACTTCCAGTACCTGTTCTCGGGATTTGATTCCAACTGGGGCGGGGAAGCCACCGCCGGGGGATTCGATGGGGACAAGCGCTACGGCTTCGGGGGCCGGGTTAATCTCTTCGCCTTGGCGCCCCAAAACCTTATGCTCTCCGGCGATTTCAGGCGGGTGGATGCCGAACTGCCCTACCAGAATTCCATCCGCGAAACCACCGACGGGCTCAATCTCAACCTGGAGGGCCATTGGAAATTCTCGGATCTGGCCCAGGCCCAGCTCAACGTCACCGACCAGGACACTTACCTGAATTATTGGGACAACTCGGCGAGGACCGGCCAAACCCAGGAATGGGAAGGGCATTTCAAGATGACCGCCGACGACCTGGGCGACTTCCTCAATCGATTGACGGCCGACGCGGGTTTGCGCCATGCCACTTCGGACTTCACCGCTCCCTCTATCACGGGTTACGACTGGGAATGGGCCGGGGTCCAGGGCTACTTGAAACACGGGGAAAACCTGGGACTCACCCTCAAACTGCAGGCCCAGGGCGGCAGCGGGCTCAACCTGCCCCTTCAACTTTATCCCGAGGCTGATTTCCTCTGGCGGGTCTTCGGTAACACCCAATTGAACCTCTATTGGAAATCCGACCGTTACGTGGAAAGCTTTCACAACACTTTCGGCGATATGGAACACGTCAGCCCGGACGCGGGCTATCCCTCTCCCACCGAGATCAACTACGAATGGGGCGGCCGGTTCACCCAAAAGCTGACCGAGGCCGTCCTCCTGTCCCTCTCGGCTTCAACCGCCCAAATCCAGGGCTACCACCAGTGGACTGACATCAACGCCGTGAGCCCAGTGTATATCCAGGATTATTCCACCCTCACCCAGGTTGAGCTCAACAAAGCGGCCGGTAATCTTCAATGGAATTTCCAGAAGGACTGGCAGGTGGCCGCCACTTACCAGTGGACCCAGGGGATCAACCAGGGAGGCGCGGAAAACCTGACCAACCTGCCCGTAAACCGCGGCGTCCTCTCCCTGTACCATGGGGACGACACCCTCGAAACCCGGCTGGAACTGCAGGCGGCCTCCGAGCGGCAGGCCTTTGCGTCCCTTCCCGGCACCCTTCCGGCCTATGCGACCCTGGGCCTTGACGCCACCTACCATTTCAGCAAGACTTTTTCCCTGTGGTTCAACGGGGACAACCTTTGGGGGCAGGCTTTCCAGGTCCAGCCCGGGTACCTGGAGCCGGAATTTCACGTGAGGGCCGGGATAGAAGTCATCTTTTAAATTTGGGAGGTTTTGGATGAATCAGGAATTTTCGCTAGGCGGCGCCGTTTGGGGCGGAGGCGGGGCCATTGCCCTATTGGTGATCATGTCCATCGTTGTCTTCGCCGTCCTTTGGGAACGGTGGAACTACTTTAAGGCCCATTTCAAGGGCCGGGAAGAGGTCATGGCGGGCCTGGACCCCTTCCTCAACCGGCGCAACTACCAGGAATGCATGGAAGCCTGTGACCGAAACGGCTCCTTCCTGGCCCAAATCGTGCGGGCGGGGCTCAAGGCCCGGGCCGACAAGATGGACATTCCCCAAAGCATGGAAAGGGAGGCCAAGATACAACTCTTGAAGCTGGAGCACCGCCTTCCCCTCTTGGCTACCATCGGCTCCATCGCGCCCTTCATAGGGCTTTTCGGCACCGTTCTGGGCATCATTCATTCTTTCCGGGATCTGGCCCAGGCCAATGCGGGCGGTGCCGCGGTCGTATCCCAGGGAATCGCCGAGGCGCTGGTGGCCACCGCCACCGGCCTCTTCGTGGCCATCACGGCGGTTTTCATCTACAACTGGTTCCAGGCCAAGCTCAATGCCATGGCCCAGGAAGCGGAAATCGTCATTTCGGAAATCTCCGAACGCCTGGGAAATTAAGGAGCTACTATGCAAAGCCGTTTGCGCCCCACCGCCAAACTCATCGCCGAGATCAACATGGTGCCATTCACCGACGTGGTGCTCGTGCTCCTGGTCATCTTCATGGTCACCACTCCATTCCTGTTCCAGGGTGACTTCCAGGTGAAACTGCCCAAGGTGGCCGCCCCCTCGCCCAACCTGCCGGAGACCATCACCCTCACCATCACCCAGGGCGGCAAGGTCTACCTTAACGACAAGGAAACGGCCATGGATGAATTGGTGGGGAAATTGGATGAAATCCTGCGTGGAAAACCCCAAGCCATGGTCATGATCAACGCCGATAAGAACGTCTCGCACGGCACCGTAGCGGAAGTGATGTCGAAGGCCTATATGGCGGGCGTGACCAAGGTTGGCATCGCCGTGGAATTGGATAACAACAACAAAACCAATTAACGACAGGGCGTTCCTGTGGTTCCTAGGGCTTAAATGGAAAATCAGTTCCGAAAATCACTCGTCTATTCCACCCTTTTCCATGGGATGCTGCTGCTCGTCCTCTTCCTCTTTTACAAATCCTTCCTCGTGGTCCACACACCCTTGATGATGGACTTGACCCTCATCGGCCAGATGTCGAAGGGTTACGGCCTGGGCTCGCCTGCGGCCCAAAGCGGGGAAGCGCCCAACCAGTTGCCGGTCGCCTCCACGAGCGGGGAATTTGGCTCCACCAGCCAAACCCGCGCGAATCCCTCCCTGCCCGAAACGCAAAGGCCCGAAGTGGCGCTGAAAAAGCCCCTGAAGAACAAGAACCAGTCGGGCAATGCCCCCAGCGAGAAATACCTGGAAAGCCTCACCAAACTGGCGCCCATCGGCCTGGAAGCCCGGAGGGACGTGACCACCCAAATCAAGACCACCACCGGGGCGGGGCAAAGCGGTGTGGCCGGCACGCCTGAAGGCAGTCCCACCATCGAGGGCGAGCTGGCTTCCCGTGCCATCAAATACCAGGTCAACCCCGACTATCCTGATTGGGCCAAGAAGCAGGGTATCGAGGCCATCGTGAAGTTCCGGATCACCGTCCTACCCAACGGCCTCCTGCGGGAGGACGAGCTTCAACTGGAACAAACTTGCGGCTACCGCGAATTGGACCGGGACGTTTATAACGCTCTTATCCAGTGGCAGTTCCAGCCGCTAGACCCGAACGTTCCCCAGCAAGATCAGTCGGGCATCATCACCTTTTCGTTCAATTTGAAAAACTGAAGGGACGCGGTCCCTATCCCCCGTCGCGTTGGGAAAACCTTCGCTTTTGTTAAATGTACTAATCATGTTTGGCATTTTATTCAGCCATTAATTCAACAAACTCTTCCCGCACCCGGCTTTTTTGATCAAAACCGTAATCTTTGCTTGTCCATTTATCCCGGTTTTGTCGAAACCGTGTCCCCAAAAGATAATTCCGGACAAAAATACCAAAAAATATTTTCAACTTCCTCCCAACTTCGGGTTTAAGGGTACAATTCAGCTAGTTAAACGTGAGGAACAAGGAATGTCCGTGCTCTCTGCGGCCGACTTCAGTGAAATCGAACTCAGGATGATCCTCGACCGCGAACTCGTCGAGGCCCATTTTCAACCCATTTTTTCCGTGCGCGAAAAAAAAGTCATCGGCTTCGAAGGCCTCTCTCGCGGCGTCCATCCCAAAACGGGCAGCATCATCAGCCCGCTGGCCCTCCTGAAGATCGCGAAGGAAGCGGGCCTACTCCTGGAAATCGACCGCCTCTTCCGCAAGAAAGTATTGGAAACGTTCAAGGCCTGCTGTCCCGAACCCCAGGACCTTCTCTTGAGCATGAACTTCGAGACTTCGGTCATCGACAAGGAGGTGGGTACCCTGAACCTGCTGCACCTCTGCCGCCAACTTTCCATCGACCCCTCCAGCGTGGTCATCGAAATCCTCGAATCGCGGGTGAAGAATGTCGAGGCCCTGGGCCGGTTTGTGCAGATCCACCGCGACCACGGTTTCCTCGTGGCCCTCGACGACGTGGGGAAGGGCCACTCCAACCTGGACCGCATCCCCCTGATTCAACCTGACATCCTCAAGATCGACCGCAACTTGGTCATGAACCTACAGGACGACCATCACCGCCGCGAAGTGTTCAAGTCACTCGTTAAACTCTGTCATAACATCGGGGCCCTGGTCCTGGCCGAGGGCGTTGAAACCGAGGAAGAAACCATGGAGTCCATGGAACTGGGAGCCGACCTGCTGCAGGGCTATTACCTGGCCCGGCCCCAGGAACCCAGCGCGGATTTCATCACCCAAGTTACCCGCACGATTGAACCGGTTGCGGAAAAATTCCGCAGACGGATGGTGGACAAGTTCAACATCCGCAAAATGCAGCACGAGCGTTACAGCATCATGCTGGAGGAAATCACAAAGGAACTTTCCACCCTGTCCGTGGAGGAAATGGACGACCAGCTGGCTGCTGTGCACTCGGCCCATCCCATCGCTGAGGCCGTCTATATCTTGGACGCCAAAGGCCTCCAGGTGACCCACCTTTCCTGCAAGGATACCCCCCGGCCCCGCAAGGGCATCTTCCGCCTGCCCCCCAAGGGTACCGATTATTCCATGCGGGACTATTACTACTACCTGGCCGAGATCCGTTTCGAGCGGGAAGTCTTCACCAGCGAACCCTATGTTTCCCCCGCCACGGGTCTTTTCTGCCTGACCATCTCCACACGCCTCAAGGATAAAAACGGCATTCCTCTCATCCTCTGTGTGGACGTTGTGCCCATCTACCTCAAACACATGGGCCGCCTCATGACCCTCATCGGGGAAAGCCTGCACTAGGATTAGGCTTGGCCCTTGGGTTCCTTAAGGCTCCAGGGTAAAATAATAAAATGTACAAGAAATTCCCCTGGCTGTGGCTTTTGGCCCTAGCGGCTTCCGTCTCCTATTTTCTCATCACCTACAGCGGCCTGCCCGAGAGGGTGGCCACCCATTTTGATCTATCGGGGGCCCCCAACGGTTTCATGACCAAGGATGGTTACCTGTCTTTTTTCATCACTTTCACCCTGTTCCTCAACGTATTGTTCGGGGTGCTTTTTCTTTTCTTGAAAAAAATACCCTTCGCCTTGGTGAACGTCCCCCGTAAAGACTATTGGGCGGCCAATCCCGAAAGAATGGTGGCCCTGCACCAAAGGCTGGGCGCCGTGTTGGCCCTCATCGCCACCTTCATGAATTGCGTCTTCCTCTTTACGGTTCAAATCGTCTATCAGGCCAATACTTCTGACGCGACCTTCCAAATCCCCCTCAACGGCGGGGTCTTTTTCATCCTTCTTGGGTCGGTTTTCATGGTGATTTTCGCTTTCCTCATCCTGCGCCCGCCCCAAGAAGCTTAACTGGGCCGAAACTTCCCGTTTTGCCCGCCTTTCACCTGTTGTATAGTTAATCCACCCTTACCCCGGAGACCGATATGAGCACCCCGCTTTGGAACAAAAAAGTCAAATGCCCCTTCTGCCAGTTCGAGTTCGAGACCACCCGCATGCGCTCCTCGGTGATCAAGATCAAGGAAAAGATGACCGATTTCGGCAATATCTACGACGGGGAGTGCGCCTATTTCTACGCGGTCACCGTCTGCCCCCAATGCACCTTCGCGGCCCTGAACAAGGACTTCGACTCCATCCGCGCCGACTACGAGACCAAGGTCTTCGAGGCCACCAAGAAGATCCGGGCCGCCAACGTGAAAAAACCGGAGATTTTCAGCCTGGGCAGTTCCACCCCTGATGTGGCCGCCAAGCGCCATGAGCTGGCCATCGCCTTCACCAAAATGCGCACCTACGCCGAATTAGGCACCTTGGCCGGCCTTTATATGCACTTGGTCTGGATCTACCGCATGGCGGGAAACCGCGAAAAGGAAATGGCCGCCATGGCCGAGGCGGTGAAAGCCTACCAGGAATTCCATGAGAAGGGCGGTGACCTACCCGAAAAGCTGGGCGAGCCTGGCGTGCTTTACCTCATCGGCGAGCTCTACCGCCGCCTGGGCAACTACAAGGAAGCGCGCAACTATTACGGCCGGGCCCTATCCAGCAAGGAGATCAGGCTTTTTCCCGCCATCGCCGACATGACCCGCGACATGATGCTGGCCGCCAAGAACGCCATGGAACAAGCGGGTACGGTTTGACCCTGGAGCCCACTTCCGCCATTTTCAAACACCTTCGCCGGGTGCTGCAGCAGGCCCTTTTCCTCCAATCCATGGGCCCCAACGAGCTGGATAAACTCACCATCAGCCTCAAGCCCATGCGGGTCTTCAAGGGATACGAGATCATCAAGCAGGGCGACCCGGGGGATACTTTCTACCTCATCGCCTCGGGCCGGGTTTCGGTCTATGTGAACAAGGGCTCCTACCGCACCAAGGTGGCCGAACTGGGGCCGGACAAGTATTTCGGCGAAATGGCGCTTATCTCCAACGAGCCGCGCACCGCCACCGTCATGGCCGAGGGCTTGACCGAGCTCTTCGTGCTGGAAAAAGGTAGTTTCGAAAGTATCCTTATGCGCAACCCCACCATTTCCGCCAAGATCAAGGAAGCCTACCAGCAGAGAGGCGAGGCCAATTCCAAGCTTCCAGGCCCGGAAGAAAAGTAATTAAATAAGCGGGGAATCGTCATGAACCGTTTCATCAAGATCGCCATCGTTCTGGGGGGCTATGTCCTGGCCCTGCTCGTCGCGGTCGGCGGCTGCTATTTGCGTTCCCTCCTGCGTCCCGATTCCCTCACCCAAACCGCCCCGAATATGTTCGCCTTTGGGGATGAACTGTTCTTAGTCGGCCTTTTCGTGCTGGGCTGTATCCCCCCCACCGCCTTAGGGTTGTGGTTTTTGAGGAAGAATACCGTCTTTTGGAACCTGGCGGCCCTCGCCATCCTGGTCTTTGCCGCCACCGCGCCCCTGGCCGAGGGAATGCGGGCTTTCATCAAGGCCGCGGGCCTATACGAAAGCGGCGATTGGATGTGGGTGGATGTGGTTTGCCTACTGCGCACCCTGGCCATACCCCTTCTGGTCATTGGTGATGGGGTCTGCCTTTTGATCGCCCCCGCCCCTCGCATCCGCTTGGTCCTGGCCATCGCCGTCGCCCTGGAGGCCGTAACGGGCTTCTACATCCTGATTTTGATTATGTTCAGCCATCGGTTTTTTTAAACTTAACCGGTTGAGAAGAAAATTTGTGACCGGTTTGCACCTGAGAGAGGCACTGTCTGAAACCCAGGTGCCTATTCCGCTCTACCTTAAGTAATCTCCGCCCCAAGCCGTCAAAACCGGGCGGTCCTCCGTGCAAACTTCTTCAAAACCGTTGTTCCTTCATCCTTCTACGAAACGGCCAGTTTGGGTTTTGCGCCCTGATGTTTTTCCTCGGTAATTTGAATATAATCCGGCCAACTCTTTTTCAACGAATCCTATTAAATCCTTTATAAGACTGCTATGGAAGAATCCCCACTCCCAAAACCTCCCGCACCCGCCGGCCTGAACGCCCTGGCCTGGTCCGTTCCCTTAGGCGGCCTGCTGTGGGGCATGCCCCACATCGGCGTCTTCGCCGTCACTTCCAGCGGCCGGGTGACTTTTTGGAACAAGGGGGCGGAGCTGGTGACCGGTTACAACACCCTAGAGGCCGCCCAGGCCGCTATCGGCGAGCTGCTGCCCCTGCACGACTTCAAAGGCACCAGCCTGGTGGGCCGGGACGGACTATTGGAGCGTAGCCTGGTGACGGGCACGCCGTCCACGCAGAAGGTGCGGATGGGCGTCAAGGACCGCCGGGTATTGACCGTCCTGATGAGCGTACTGCCCGTCACCAGCCCCTCGGGGCAGCAAGCCGTGGCCGTCTTCTTTCAGGACGTCAGCCGGGAAGAGGATATGATCCAGGCCCAGCGGGTGGTGAACGACAACCTGAAGAAATACGTTTCCGACGCCACTTACCAGGAGGCCCTCTACAAGTCGGTCTCCAGCCGGGCCGTGAAACCCGAGGCCATCGAGCGCACGGTGCTTTTCCTGGATATGGTGGGCTTTACCACCTTCGCCGAGAAACACGACCCGGAAACGGTGATCCGGACCCTCAACGAGCTTTTGGGTATCTGCGGGGAAGCGGTTCGGGACTGCAGCGGGGACGTGGACAAGTTTATCGGGGACGCGGTCATGGCGGTCTTCGAAGAGCCGGATGCGGCCTTAAGGGCGGCCTTGGAGATCCGCGCGACTCTCGCGGCCTTCAACGCCAAAAGGGAAAGAAAGGGGGAAGAGCCCCTATCGGTGCGCATTGGGCTCAATACGGGGACCCTGATCCGCGGCGAGATCGGAACCCTCTTCCGCAAGGAACTGACCGTCATCGGGGACGTGGTCAATACCGCCGCCCGCGTGCAATCCAAGGCCGACCCGGACGAGATCTATATGACCCAGGCCACCTACGACCTGATCGGCAACAAGGATTATTTCGCCCCCATAGGCAAGGTGGCCCTCAAGGGCAAGAAACAAAAAATCAACCTCTACCGGCTCAAGGGCAAATTGCCGGAGTCATAAAAAGGCCCACCGGCTCACCGCGCGATCCAGAAATCCCTGAACGCATCCGACTTATAGGGCGGCACACCCTTGGCGTAATAGATGAACGAGTCAACGACCGGGGAATCGTCCTTGGTTTTCTCGTCCCAAACGCCGGGGGATTCGTAATAGTACAGGGTTCCGCCGATATCCTGGTGCAGGCCCAGCCGGTAAGGCCAAGTGCCGGGGTCCAACAGCAGATGCCCATAGTAGGGAACATCGTACAGGATCGAAGGGTCCACCACGTAGACCGTGCCGGGCTGGGGGTTGATGAGGTCGTTCTGGGTCCAAGGCAGCCAGTCAAGGCCGTAAAAGTAAGGGTCCGTCCGCTGTTCAGTCAGAAGCTTCACCCGCTTCCAGCCCCTTTCCTTGGCCTTTTCAGCCAGCCGCTTCATATCCTGCCCCAGGTTCCAATTAAAGGTGTTCAAGAGCAGGTATTTTTGCTTTGGGTCCAAAAGTTCGTTGGCATAGGCGATCGTGTGGGGATAGGCGCCCAGAACACTCAACCCATGCCAGGTGAGCAAAAGCAGGGCCCCGGCGCGGAACCATTTGGCGGTATCCGGCTTGCCTCTTTCCCAGAGCCACCCCAAGACAGAAGCACAAATAAGGATTAGGAATGGGTAAACCGGCAGGGCATGGTGAAGGGTCATTCCTTTATCGCCCAGCCAAAACAGGCCCAGATAGACCGCCGGGGGCACCCAAACCCACCGGGGGATTTGGATTTTTCCGCGCAGGAACAGGATGGCCCCCAGAAGAAGCAGGAAATCAAAGGGCAGGGTGTTCTTGAAGAAAAAATGGTAGGGGAAGTTGAGGTAGGAACCCCCGGGCCAGTAATCGTGTGCGAAGTAAATGCCCTGGCCGGCCAGGGCCGACCGGTCGGCCCAATAAACGGAGATGTTGTAGTAAAAAAGGGCCAAGGGATTGGGGTGAGTGCCTGTCCAGGCGAGAGTTCCTGGTAGATAACAAATTGTGAGGGTAAGCAAGAAGGCTCCCGCGCCCGCAAGCCAAAGCTGCAGGCGGCGCTGAAAGCCCTCCTTTAGGAGCGGGAAGAGGAACAGTGCCTCTAAGACGAGGGCTACGGGCACCACCAAAAGACCGTTGTACCGGGTGGCGGCGGTCAGGCCCGCCAGGACCCCAGCCAGGGCGTAGGACAGGGCTTTGCCTTGGATTTGGGCGCGGTTAAGGGCCCCAACAGCCAGGAAAAACCAAAGGGCGATGGAAAGGTCAGTTTTGGCTGTACCACTGAAGAAAAGCAGGGTCGGCTCAAAGGTCCAAAGCGCCAAAGCCGAAAAAGCCAGGGGCAGGGGGCCGTCCCGGACGGCCCGGTAGAGCAGGAAGCCGACCAAAAGGGCGATCAGCCAATTGACTGCCCTGCTCAGGACCGTGATGGCCGTTAGCTGGCCTGGGTTATCCATGAAAATCAACTCCAGGGCCTTGATGCGCCAGTCGTGCAGATAGTCCGGGTCGGTCTTGAGGTTCAGCGCCAGAATGGGAAGGCCACAAAGGGCCCCGGGCGCGGTGGTGCCGCTTTTGGTGATGCAATCGCCGTGCGCCCAATAGTAATAGGCACAGGTGATTTCCCATTCCTCATCCATGACGATGGAGTCCCCCCACCAGCGGGGAACCACCTGCAGGCTGAAGATACCCGCGCAAAGGAGGAAGAAGGGCAACAGAAGTTTTCGACGGTCCTTGGGAAGGCGCATGTCAGCCCCTACCGATTAAATACTCCAAATGCCGTTCGATTTCGGCGAAGGCTGTGAACTCCAGCCCGAAATCATTCTTGATGGAACTCATGTCGAAGAGATTGGGCTCCGGGTCCCAGCCTTTGTCCTCCAGCACGATCTCGCTCTTGGACCGCGCCAGTTCCACGGCCCGCCGGGCAATGGATTCCCAGGTGACGAATTCCGAGGAAAGTCCGAAGTAGATCTTGCGCCGGCGGTCGCTGTTTAAAAGCGCGCCGTAAAGTTTCGCCAGGTCCCCGGCCCAGATGAACTGGGTGCCGTCGAACTTGGTCACGGGAATCGATTCGCCTTTCTTCACCGCCGCCGCGATCTGGTTGAAGCGCTTGTCCGGCTGGGTGACCCCGTCGGGAAAGGCGGGATTGCCGAAGGTATAGCCGGGCCGTATGACGTTGCAGTGCATCTCGGCCTTGGCCGCGAAGCCCAGCAGGAAGGCCTCGGAGGCCGCCTTGGTGGCGCCGTAAAGGTCCACGGGGCGGGGATCGATGGCCTCGGTCATGATGCGGCGGAACTTGCCGATGGCGGCGGTGGAGGAGGTGTAGAGAAACTTTTTCACCCCTGCCTTTTCGGCCTCCTCCAGCAAGAACACCGTGACCGCCGTATCGTTTTGAAGCATGGTGGTCGGGGTTTCGCCCCAGCCCAGGGCGATATGGACGCAGGCGTCACAGCCTTGGAGGGCCTTCGTGATGACCGGCTTGTCGTAGATCGTGCCTGGAACGACCTCCACTCCCGGCATGGCCTGCAGGGACGGAATCTTCTTAATATTGCGGATGAGGAGCCGCAGTTGGTGGCCCTGGGAAAGGAATTCCTTCACCACCCAATGCCCGATAAAACCGCTGCCGCCGGTTAAGAAGATTTTCATGGAACCCCCTTCTAGTGAAAAGCAGGAAAAGTATAAGGAATCGCGGGACAAAGATAAGGTAAAATAAATCCATGTCCCCCTTATCCGTCCATTTCGAATCCGGCGATGAACCCAAGCCGAAGCTGGAAGGCTGGTGCTATGCCGTAGGTTTTGCCGCGTTAGTCCCTTTCCTAGGGCTTCTTTTCTCCGCCGCATCGCTGGTCTTGGGCATTGCCAAGATCGGGCGGCGCGGGGGCTGGGTTCTTTTGGCCCTGGCGGCCCTGGGCACAGCCGAAACCGCGGGACTCACGGCGGTCTTTTACGACCAGATCTTCCCGCCTCCGCCCCAGCCCGTTGCCACCGCAGCCATGACCGACCCCACCGCCAATGCCACCGAGATCGCCTGGCTGGAGCCGGCCGAGGGATTGAAAAAGTCCCAGGCCACGGGGAAACCCATCCTTTACGACTTCACGGCCCATTGGTGCGGCTGGTGCAAAGTGCTCGACGGACAGGTTTTCCAGAAACCCGATTACGCCTCGAAGATCAACAGCCGGTACATTCCCGTGGTGGTGATGGATATGCGCCAGGAGCAGGGAAGGAACAACGACGATGTGGCGGCCCTTCAATCCAAATACCAGGTCCGGGGTTATCCCACGCTGGTGGTGCAGTATCCCAACAATGGCCAGTCCCGCGCGCTGGTGGGCTTCGCCGGGGCCGACCAGACGATGGCCTTCCTCAACCAGTAATTCCGCGTCCCCTAAAAGCCCCCATCCCCCGCCGAACCTGCTAAACTACCGCCTCATTTCCAGCTTCAAGGACAAGACATGGCCCGCATCGCCGCCATTTTCCCCAATGAAGGCTCCCAATATCCCGGCATGGGCAAAGAGTTCTACGCCAAGTCCCTGACCGTGCGAGACATCTTCGACAAAGCCGAGAAGGTTCTAGAGCGCAAGATCGCCAAGGTCTGCTTTTTGGGCACCAAGGAAGAACAGGAGCAACTGGTCAACGCGCACCTGATCACCTTTCTTTGCGATTACGCCTTTTTGGACCCCCTGATCAACAACCGCCGAAAACCCGAGACCCTGACCGGCATCGGCGTGGGGGAAGTGGCGGCCCTCGCCGCCGCCGAATGCCTAGCCTACCCTAGCGCCTTGCAATATGTGGTCAAACGCGCCCAGTTGTTGGAGAAATTCGCCCAGAAGCACGGCGGGGCCACCCTGTTCATTACCGGCGCCCCCTTGGAACAGCTTCAGCCCAGCTTGGCCCGGCCGGAGGGGGAACTGATCATCACCCAAGTTCTAGCACCCGACACCTTTATGGTCTGGGGGCCAGAGGAAGCGGCCAAGAGTCTGCAGGCCGAAACCCAAGGAATAAGGCAGATCAAGACCAACCTCCAACCCCTCCGAGGGCCCCTTTTTAGCCCCAAAGCCGCCGAATTAGAGGGGGATTTGGACAGCTTGCTCACCGAATGCCTGGAAGGCAAACCCCTCAAGAACCCCAAAATTGCCTTTCACCGGTGCTCAGACGGGGAATATGTGGGAACCATCGAGATGGTGCGGGATGTCCTGACCAAGCAATATTCCAAGCCAGTGGATTGGATAAAAACCGTACAGGCCGTCAACTTACGGGGTTTCCGAACCTGGGTGGAAGTGGGGCCAGGGAAAACCTACAGCACACTGGTTCGCAAGGTGGACACGGACAACCGGATTTCGAACGTCGAAGACCTGAAAAGCCTTTCCACCACCGTCAAAGTTACCGGATAACCAAAGGCATTAAGCACCATGAACAACTTTAAGCATCAAATCTTAAATGCTGTTTTATCAGTAGTTGTCTGTGCCGGTATCCCAGCCCTAGTTCTGGCTCAAAATAACCCCTCAGCAACATCTACACTAGTTGCCACTCCCACCCCCCTGCCC
>Ga0335085_10006236_pt1 | contig 18875 bp, 17 predicted proteins | sample Lox_Sample_45_FD_206712 | JGI IMG/M metagenome (GOLD analysis project Ga0335085, IMG submission 206712) | Soil microbial communities from Loxahatchee National Wildlife Refuge, Florida, United States - Lox_Sample_4.5 | ecosystem: Environmental > Terrestrial > Soil > Wetlands | place: USA...
CGGTGGTCGGGTTGCAGTCGCCGAACAGGCTGCCCTTGATCGACTTGCGGAACAGGGTCAGGATCGAGCCCGAGATCGTGACGGTCGGGATCTCCAGCTTGTTCAGCCCGGTCACCACGACCGTGCCACCCTTGCCGATGGTGTTGAAGCCGGCCTCCACGACCTCGGCGGTCATGAGGTCCACGGTGAGGATGGCCGAGTCGGCCCCCTGCCCGCGGGTCATGTCGGTGATGGCCGCCTGCGCCTCCTCCGCCGTGGCGAACGCGTGGGTGGCGCCGAGTTCCATGGCCTTCTCGCGCTTGTTCTCCAGCGGGTCGATGGCGACGACGTTCTTCGCGCCGGCGTAGCGGGCGCCCTGGACCGCGTTGATGCCGATGCCGCCGATGCCGAAGATCGCCACCGTGTCGCCGGGAGCGACGTTCGCGGTGTTCACGGCGGAGCCCCAGCCGGTCGGCACGCCGCAGCCGACCAGCACGGCCTTCTCCAGCGGCAGGTCGTCGTCGACCTTGACCGCCGAGGTCTGGCTGATCACGCCGTACTGGCTGAAGGTCCCGATCATGCACATGGCGCCGTAATCGCCACGGGGCCCGGTCATCGGGAACCGCTCGCCGGGCAGGTAGCCCTCGAGGATCGTCGCGCCCATGTCGCAGATGGACTGGCGGCCGGTGGCGCAGTAGCGGCAGACGCCGCAGTTCGGGATGAACGAGCAGACGACGTGGTCGCCGGGCTTGACCCGGGTCACGCCCGGCCCGACCTCCTCGATGATCCCGGCGCCCTCGTGGCCGAGCACCATGGGCAGCCGCGCCGGGAGGTCGCCGTGGGCGATGTGGATGTCGGAGTGGCACAGGCCCGCGTGGGTGTAGCGGATGAGTACCTCGCCGTCCTTCGGGCCATCCAGGTCGAGCTCTTCGATCTCGATGCGCTTACCGGGCTCGTATACGACAGCGGCCTTGGTCTTCATCGACGCTCCTTCGGTTATGGGGCTCTTCCCTGGTTGCGGACGTTACATGGTTTAAATAGTGACACGATCAGGGGGGCTAGACACCAGCCTGGTGGTGCCTGATATCGTGCGGCGGCTCATAAAAAGACGTCTGTCGGAGCTGGTCATGGCAGGTACGGCAGGACACCTGGACGTGTCCCATGCCGCGGCCTCGTTCGGCCCCTTCCCGCGCGGGCCCGCAGATGCAGGGCTTCCAGCTGACCTGGGCGCCGCCGGGCCACAGCCGGTGGCCGAACGGGCAGAACTCAGGCTTGTTTTCGAAAATTGATACCGGCACAGAAACGATCATGCCCAGGAGCGCGGCGGCTAGTCCAGCAGGAGCTTGATCCGGTCCATCGCGGCCAGGGCGGCGTCGGGCTGGCGGCGGCCGAGGCCGCAGCTAGTCGAGACGTCGACCGGGCGGCCCGCCGCGCCCTCGATCATCTCGCGGATCCGGAACTGGGTGGCCTCGTCCTGGTCCTCGTGCGCGAAGCCGGCCACGAAGCGGACGCCGTGGCCCAGCTTCAGCCCGGCCAGCGGCCGGTAGAAAGCCTGGCTGTCCGGGGGCGGGTCGTCGGCGGCGGCCAGCGGGGCGTGCACGTAGCGCAGCGGCCGCCCGGGCGGCCAGCGGCTGGTCACCGCGTTGGCCAGCAGCACCAGCGGCGAGGCGTCAGGGAGCCGTCCCAGGGCGCGGTGGTTCATGTCGCCGAGGCACAGGTGCAGCCCGAACTGGGAACCTTCCGGCGCTCCCTGGGCGAGCGCCGCGATCCGGCGGGCCAGGAATCCCGCCAGCGGCGGCCGCAGCGCGGACGGCGCGCGGCCAAGCACCACCGTTTCCGCCGGCACCTCGATCTGGAACAGCACGTCGTCACCGAACAGCGCGCGGATCTGGTACATGGTGGCGGCCAGCGCCTCGGTGAACGGCCGCAGGTGGCGCACGGGTCCTGACGGGCCGAAGGTGAACATGGCCAGGTCGACGTCGCCGGGGATGCCGACCAGGAAACGCGGCCCGGGATGCGCGCCGTCGGCCAGCCCGGCGCGGAGCGCGTCGAACTCAGACATGGCCGCGCGGGCCGCGGCGGCGATGCCCAGGTTCAGCGCCGCGCCGTACAGCCGGTGGCCGGGCTGGAGGGCGAAGCGCGGCGTCTTGTCATAGTCAGACCAGTCGCCGTCCTTGACCAGGCGCAGGTCAGGGTGGGTCCGGAAGCCGTCGATCATGCCGATGACCCAGTTCCGGCGCACCCCGGTCTCGCCGTCGGGCAGGTAGTCGAGCTCCGGGCCGAGCCGCTTGACCGCGAGCCGCATGGCTTCCTCCGCCGAGCCGGCGGGAATGCTGCCGACAAGATGAGCGCGCCTGACCCCCACGCCAACCCCTCCCCTGACCTGGCTCGTCATGAGCCATTTCTTGGCATTTGACCACAAATGATCACTATGTGAGAACAGATCTGGGGAAGGAAGTTACCAGAGGGGCAACGGAGACGACTTAAGGAGGCTGACCTGGTGGTATCCACGCGCATCGACTGGGCCCGCGAACACTGCAGGCTGCTGCGGGCGATCGCGGCGGAGTTCGCCCGGACGCGCCCGTTCGACGGCCTGACCATCGGCACCGGGATCCACCTGGAGGCCAAGACGGTGGCGCTGCTGCTGACCCTGCGCGACGGAGGGGCCAGGCTGGTCTCGACCGGCAACCTCAACACCACCCAGCCGGACGCGGTTTCCCGGCTGCGAGCCGAGGGCGTCACCGTCGTCGGCGGGCCGACCAAGGACAGCAAGCTGCACGCCACCTACCTAGAGGAGGTGCTGGCGGCGGAGCCCGACCTGATCCTGGACAACGGCGGGGACCTGTTCGCCAGGTACCTGGACCGCCCGTACGATGGCCTGGTGGGCGGGACCGAGGAGACGACCTCGGGGCGGATGCGGCTCGAGCCGCTCCGGGACCGGCTCAGGCGCCCGATCCTGGTCATCAACGACAGCCCGATCAAGCAGTTCGCCGAGAACGAGCACGCCGTCGGGCAGAGCGCGCTCGAGTCCTACCTGCGGATGACCAACCGGGTGACGAACGGCGAGCAGGTCACCGTGTTCGGCTACGGGGCCTGCGGCCGCGGCGTGGCGGCCAACTTCCGCGCGGCCAGGGCCCGGGTTTCGGTGGTCGACGTCGACCCGGTGACCAGGCTCCGGGCGCACCTGGACGGGTTCGCCACCCCGCCGCGCGACGCCGCCATCGCCAGCGCGGACGTCATCATCACCGTCACCGGCGCCCGGGACGTGCTGACCGCCGCCGACCTCCCGCTGCTGCGGGACGGCGTGACCCTGGCCAACTCCGGGCACTTCCCCGCCGAGATCGACGTCCCCGGCCTGACCGGGGCGGCCGGGGTGGCGAGCACCACCGAGTACGCGGACGACCTGCTCACGCTGGAGCTCACCGACGGGCGGCGGATCCACCTGCTCTCCCGCGGGCACATGTTCAACCTGGCCGGGCCGCGCCCGCTCGGCAACTCCATCGAGTCGATGGACCTGGGCTTCGCGCTCCAGGCGCGCTGCCTGGAGGCGGTGGCCCGCCGCCACGTCGACGCCGCCAGTTGCGTCGTTCCTGTCCCCCGGGCCATCGACGAAGCGGTCGCCCGCGGCTACCTGGACCGCAAGTACCCGGCGACCGGGTGAGGACAATGGACGAGCTGATCCTCCGCACCGTGGTGCTGCAATTCGACGGCCGGGTCCTGGAGATCTTCGGGGGACCTAACAACGACGCCATCCGCTATCACGTGGCGCTGCTGAAGGAGCCAGACACCAGCGAGCCGAGCCGGAAAGGACGGAGCCTGGTCAAGATCGGCAGCCACGCCTTCTACCTCGGGGCGGACGAGATGGAGCTGCTCAGGCCCTTTCTGGACAGGGTAGCCGAGGCGATCCGCGCCGCCCGGTAATTATGGTCCGGAAGTTGTTGGCGATCGGGAGGCGGGCGGCTCATACCGGTGAGCGACCGCGGGCCGGCCCGGAGCCGGGCCCGATACCAGGAGTACGACCATGCGGACCCCGAAGGCCAGGGCAAGCAGGAAGCCGGACAGCCCGACGACCGGACGGGCCTCCGGCGCGGAGGACGTCAGCGGCCCGGTGGCCGCCCTCTACGCCGAGCACTACCGGCCGCTGGTGCGGCTGGCCGTCTTGCTGGTGTCCGACCTGGCCAGCGCGGAGGAGATCGTGCAGGAGGCCTTCGCCGACCTGCACGGCGCGTGGCGCACGCTGCCCGGCTCCGACGCCGGGCTGCGCTACCTGCGCCGGTCGCTGATCCGGCGTTCCCGGGCGGTGACATCACAGCAGGCCGACCCGGGGGCCGGCCTGCTGCTGGCGCTGCGCGCGCTGCCCGCTCGCGAGCGCGAGGTCCTGGTCCTGCGGTACTTCGCCGACCTGCCCGAGGCCGAGATCGCTTCGGTGACCGGGACGAGGATCACCGCCGTCAGGACCTACGCCGCCCGGGGGATGTCCTCCCTGCGCGCCGGGCTGCCAGGGAACGTCGCCTGACGGGGCCGTTCTCTTGGTGGCGTGATGGTGAGCGCGCCGAGCGCGGCCAGCAGCGCGAAGCCGGCGCAGGCGGCGAGCGCGGGCTTGAAGCCGTCGGTGACGCCCGCGGGCGTGCTGAGGTTCCCGTAGGCGGCGAAGATGGCGCTGGCGACGGCGACCGCGAAGACGGCGCCGAAGCGCTGCATCATGTAGTTGATTCCTGATGCCTTGCCCAGCTCGCGCGGGGCCACGGCGTTCAGCACCGCGGTGGGCACGGTCGGCAGCGCCATCGAGACCCCGACGCCCGCGACCAGCAGGGCGATGTCCAGCTCGACCCAGCTCGCCGACAGCGATCCCGTGATGGCGACCCAGGCGAACCCGGCCGCCTGGAGGAAGAGGCCGGTCACCATGACCGGCCGGCGGCCGATGCGGTCGGAGACGGCGCCCGCGACCGGCGAGATGAACATCGGCGTGGCGAAGAACGGGAGCAGGCGCAGTCCGGCTGAGACCGGTGAGTAGCCGCGGGCGAGCTGGAATTCCTGGGTGACGAAAACCCCGGCGGCGAAGATCGCGCCCGTCATGAGGAAGCTGGTGGCGTTGCCGACCGCGAACGCGCGGTTGCGGAACAGGCGCAGCGGCACCATCGGCTCGCTGACGCGCTGCTCCCAGGCGGCGAAGGCGAGCAGCAGGGCGGCTCCGCAGACCAGGCAGCCGATGATCTCGGGGCTCGCCCATCCCGACTGGCCCGCGCGGACCAGGGCCCACACGATGGCGACCACGCTGCCGGTCAGGAGCACGACGCCCAGCAGGTCGAGCCGCTCCTGGGCGCCGTGGCTTTCGGGCAGCAGGCGCATGGCGAGCGGCAGGGCGACGACGCCGATCGGCACGTTGATCCAGAAGATCCAGTGCCAGTCGATGCCCTGGGTGACCGCGCCGCCGACGATCGGCCCCAGCGCGACGGCGAGACCGGCGAGTCCGCCGTAGGCGCCGACGATCATCCCGCGCCGTTCGGCCGGGAAGGCGGTGGTCAAGATGGTGAGGCTGAGCGGGAGGACGATCGCGCCGCCCAGGCCCTGTACCGTGCGGGCGGCGATCAGCGCGGAGACGTCCGGGGCGACCGCGCAGGCCGCCGAGGCCACGGTGAACAGGGCGAGGCCGATGGTGAAGACCCGGCGGCGGCCGAAGCGGTCGCCGAGGGCGGCCGCGGTGATGATGCCGGCCGCGAAGGCGATGTTGTACGCGGTGAGCGTCCACTGGAGCGACGCCAGGCCGGCGTGCAGGTCGCGCTGCATGCGGGGCAGCGCCGTGGCGACGACCACCGAGTCGAGAACGACCATGAAGTAGGCCGTCGAGGTGAGGCCGAGAACCCAGCCAAGATGGGTCCTAGCCAGGGTTTTTGTCACAATCACTCCTTTTGGGTGCACTGGTTCGCGCTGCTGGTGATGTAGACACCAGCCCGCCGCCGGAGTGGGCGCTGAAACAGGCGCCGCCCAGGTTCCGGCCGTGGCGGTGTCCCTACCGGCGCGACCTGCAGGAGAGGGTTGGGTCACGTCATTCCTGGTCCCAGTCACCACACTGGTCCCGCTGTCATCCCGTCCTGGCCCGGCAAACGACATGGATGTGGCAGTGATGTCGCAGTAGCGACATGGATGTGGCACTTATGTCGTTACGGGGCGGGCACCAGGCGGCGGAAGGGGGCGCCAGGGGCGCCGACGGCATCACGCCCAGAGGTCATTGGCGCCAGTTGTACCCCTGTCACCAGGTGGCGATCCCGGCGCTTCCAGAACTGCCACCGCGCCGCGGTATTCCGCCCGGAGGCGACTCGGGCGCTGGCCGAGTTCACTACCGCCCGCGCCCAACTGCTCAACCAGAGCCCCGGGCTCACTAACTGCTGATCGAGCGCGGTCCTGGCCTCGCCCCCGGGCCGAACGAGACGCTGAAGTCGGTGCGGAACGCGTTGTGGCCGACGGTACCCGAGCGCAGCTGCCCGGCGACCTTGCGGGCCCGGTCGACGTCGTTGGTGAACACCGACGCGTTGAGGCCATAGCCTGCGCGATCACCGAGGAGTTGTCCACGTTGCCGAACACCGTGGGCTCGACGAACCAGCCGCGCTCGAGGTGCTTCGGCCGGCCGCCGCCGGTGGCCAGCGTCGCGCCGTCGGCGATGCCCTTGGCGATGTAGCCCTCGACCCGGTCCCGCTGCCTGCTGGCCACCAGCGGGCCCATCTGGGTCTGCGCGTCGAACGGGTCGCCCACCCGGACCTGCGAGAACGTGCCGGCCAGGGCCTCGAGGAGCTCGTCGTGGCGGCTGCGGGGCACTACGATCCTGGTCAGCGAGGAGCAGACCTGGCCGGACAGGAAGCACTCGGACTGGGACAAGGTGTTCGCCGCGGTCTGGATGTCCATGTCGTCGAGGATCACCGCGGCGGACTTGCCGCCCAGTTCCAGCGTGCAGCGGGCGATCCGCTCACCGCAGATCGACGCGATCCGCCGCCCGGCCGCGGTCGACCCGGCGAAGGTGATCTTGTCGACCCGCGGGTCGCGGACCAGCAGCTCGGAGACTTCCCGGTCGGCGGTGATGACGTTGATCACGCCCGGCGGCAAGCCCACCGCCTCGGCGGCCTCGGCGAGGAGGTAGCCCTCGCCGGGGGCTTCCGGCGACGACTTCAGGATCACGGTGCACCCGGCCAGCAGCGCGGGAGCGACCTTGTTGCTGATCAGCGCCATCGGCGCGTTCCACGGGATGATCGCCCCGACCACCCCGACCGGCTCGCGGACCAGCAGGCCGAACTCCCCTGATTCCGGCTTGGCCGGCTCCTCGAACGGGAACGTGGCGGCCAGGCCGGCGAACGCGTCGAACGTCAGCTGCGCGCCGAGGGCGCCGAATTGCGCGATGGAGTGCAGCACGTGCCTCCCGCGCGGCCTCGACCGCCCGCGATATGTCCGCCGCCTGCGCCTCCGCCACGCTGAAGAACAAGCTCCTCGGTGCCGGAGTCAGTCACCTTGATCATGGCGTCGGACGAGGGCTGCACCCACTGCCGGCCGATGAAGACGCGATCCGCGTGCCGGATCGGGGCCTTTACGTCGTCCGCCAAGCTCATCCGGAGCCCTCCGATCGCGGTCCCCGAAGCGGGTACGTGCCCGGGCAGGCACCATCAGAGATCAGTAGTCTCATTGTGACCACTAGCCTAGGCCGCACTAGCGGGAGCGCCAAGAGGCCTCAGGCCCCTGATCACGGGGTGATGACGGGGACGACCCGCGGGCCGTACAGGTCGAGCATCCTGATCCTGGCGCTCTCCAGCCGCCGGTACATCACGGTGGTGACCCGTTTCAGCAGCTCGTAGCCGAGTTCCGGGTCGGCGTCGCACTTCCCGCGCAGGCAGGTGCCATCCAGTGCGGTCGCGCTGACGGGTGTCACCGCCCGGGCGTCCCCGAAGTACCGGTATGGCGGGACGAGCCACGACCAGCCGAGGACCTCGCCGTCCTCCATCGTGTCGATGACCAGCGGCCCCCGGGTCGGCGAGTGGACTTCCAGCGCGACCCGGCCATGCCGGATCACGTAGAACCGGCTGGCCTCCCCCGCTTCGTCGAAGATGCGGTCGCCCGCGGCGAAGTGCACGTTGGACGCGCATCCCGCGATGAGCCTGAGCGCGCTGGCGCCGAGCCCGGCGAAGAAGGGATGCTCGCCCAGCAACTCCTCCATGGCCGTCATGTTTCCTCCCCGGCACGGTGTTCTGCGGCACGGTGTTCTGCGATCATCGTGCCGGCCACGGCCGGGGGCCGCCAGGGACCAACGTCACAAGCCCTGGCCGGTTCGGTCAGGAGGACCGGGGATGGCTGAAGTCGATCACCACCCGATCCGGGCCGGTGAGGGAGGAGACGTGGTAACCGCCGCGGGCGGCCAGGCCGATACCGAAGCTCAGGTAACCCTCGAAATCGCCCGCCGCCTTGATCATCAGCAGCTGCGAGTAGCGCGGCGCGAGCACCCGGGGGCCGGTCCAGGTCTGGTGGGCGGGCTGCGGGCAGAACGCGCTGGCTCCGCGGAAGACCACGTGCAGGCGGGACTTCCCGGCGAGTGGCACCGGCGTGCCCTTCGGGTCGTCGTACACCGTGCTGACGCGCTCGGTCCTGACCGACGGGAGGCCGCCGGAGAACTGGAAGACGACCCGGTCGTAGCTGCCGTGCTTCCCGGTCCTGACCGCGGTCAGGTAGCTGCCTGGCCGCGCGCACGCACGCTGCGCGCTGTCGAGCTGGGCGGCCGTCGGCGCGGAGGTCCCGGCCGCCTGGGTACCGCTCGCCGCCGCGGGCGTTCCCGCCGGGGCCGGCGATCCGGCCGGGGCGGTACCGCATCCGGCCAGGACGGCCAGCCCGGCCACGACCATGAGCCCTGCACTGCGCATGAGCCTGGACATAACCGCTCACCTCTTCACGAAGCCAGCGCCCGCTTGCTTCACCTGTTAGACCCCTAGGGCGTCACCTGCGGACAAAACAACTGATGTGATCTTGGTCACTGCCTTCCCCGCCGATGGCCGGCTTGACGACGCGGGCCGGCTCCGGACACGGTTGAGGCCTGACCTGACGCCTGACGCGGAGGAGGCTGGGTGGCGAACGTCACGGTGCCGGAGATCACCGCCACTGACCATGTACTCGGGGCCGGCGACGCGCCCGTCACGGTACTGGAGTACGGCGACTACGAGTGCCCGTTCTGCCGCGGCGCGGCCAGGGACCTGCACCGGATGCTCGACCTGTACCCGGGGTCGATCAGGTTCGTGTTCCGGAACTTCCCCATCCCGCAGCTGCATCCGCACGCAGAGCAGGCCGCCGAGGCGGCCGAGGCGGCCGCGGCCCAGGGCAGGTTCTGGGAGATGTACGAGCTCCTGCTGCGTCCCTCATCCGGCCTCGACCTGGACTCCCTGCTGGGATACGCCCGTGACCTCGGCTTGGACCTGGACCGGTTCGGCAAGGAGGTCACCGACGGCGCCTACGCCGCGAAGATCGAGCAGGACGTGCGGGAGGGCTTCAGGAACGGCGTCAACGCCACCCCGAAGTTCTACGTCGACGGCAGGCGCATCGACGGCAAGTTCCCGCTGGAAGGGCTCGAGGACGCCATCCGGGCCTCGATCCGGGCCGCCTCGGCCTGAGGCCAGCCTCAGGAGTAACGAAAAACGCGCCCGGTGAGCTGATCTCTGCGGAGCGGCCAGGAACCGCAGCGGACCAAGACCGCAGGAGAGGACGATCAGCCGTGGACGCCACCATCGAGAAGGTCTCGATCATCGTGTCGAAGGGTTCGCTGGAGGGGATCTACCCCGCCCTCATCATGGCCAGCGGGGCGCCGGCCGAGGGCATCGAGGCCAACCTGTTCTTCACGTTCTTCGGCCTGGACGCCGTCACCAGGAAGCGCCATGAGCACATCAGGTCCGCCAGCGGCCATCCCAGCCTGCACCTGGCCGCCATCGTCGGCAGCCTGTCCGGGATGCCCGGGCTGATCACCAGCTACCTGGGACACAAGATGCCCAGGCTCGACGTCTCATCGATCCCCGACTTCATCGACATGATCTCCAGCAGCGGCGCCGGGCTCTACGGCTGCCGGACGTCCTGCGACCTTTTCGGCATCGGCCGGTACGACCTCATCGACCAGGTCCAGGACGTCATCACGGTCGGCGAGTTCTACGCCATGGCGGCCGGCGGCCAGATCATCTTCACCTGACCGCCACGGGCGCCGGCGGGGCGGACGGCTCCGGGTCGGTCAGGCCGGACAGGGCCGGCACCCGGCCGGCGAGCAGGTTAAGGCCGACGCAGGCCGGGCAGGCCGCTTCCGTCCAGGCAGCCGGGACCGCCGCCCGCTTCCGGCGCCGGATCCGCCAGAAGACCAGGCCCGCGGCGACCAGCACGGCGCCCGCCACCAGGGCCAGCCCCTTGGCCTGGTCGAAGGCCCGGTCCGCCAGCGGGCCGAGCAGCAGGCCGAGGACCAGGTGGAGCTGGAGGAACACGCTGCTCCCGACGATGAGCGCGGGCAGCGCGCGCCGCCCGCTCAGGCCCGAGACGGCCGCGGCCACCACGGTGAGCGTGCGCAGGCCCGGTGTCCCGCGCCCCAGCGCGAGCCCAGGGCGGCCGCGGGTCTCGGCGAAGGCCGCGGCCCGGCGGAGCCGCGCCTCGGTCAGCCCGAGGCGCGGCCCGAACCGGGCGAGGATCCGCTGAGCGGGTCCCCGGCAGGCCAGGAACAGGGCGGTCGTGCCGAGGACGGCGATGACCTCGAAACCGGCCACCGCCAGCCACAGCGGGAACTTGCCCGCGGCCACCCGCTCCCCCACGGCGAACATCACCAGGTCGGCGGGCACCGGGATCGGCACGCCCGCCTCCATCGGGAGCAGCAGCACCAGGGCCAGCGGCCCGCTCAGGCCCGCGGCGCTCCCGCTCGCCCCCGCACCCATCCCGGCACCCATCCTGGTCTTCAGCCCGGTCGGCTCACGCCGGCCCGGTCAGGCGCCCGGCTGGTGGTAGGCCAGCAGCGGCGCCCAGCGGACCCGGGGCGGAGCGGTCACGCCGCCGGCCTCCAGGGCGGCGCCCAGCCGGGACGACATGAACGCGTCCTGGTCAGCCCGCGAGGACCACACTTCCGCGACGATGAACGTGCCGTCCTCGGCGGTCCCCGCGGCGTGTGACAGCAGGCCGGCGGGCCAGTCACCCTGGCCGGTCTGCATGTCGATGCCGAGGTGCTTGTTAACGGCGGCGTACTCGGCCTCGCCTAGGCCGGCGAACTCCAGGATCAGTGCTTCTGACATCGGGACTCCCTAGCGGCTTGCACCCTTAGGACGCTCCCGTGAGCGCCCCCCTCTGCCCTGGGTTCGTCGCCCGGGTTCCCGGCGGATCACTCGGTGCTGATTTATTCAGGCCGGCCGGCTCGCGGCTCAGTGAGCCTCGGCCGGCATCAGCCCGGCCTGCCCGAGCAGGATCCTGGCCCGTTCGGCGCCTCCCTCGCGCGCGATCAGGTCATAGCGGGTCGCGGTCAGCCCGCGCCGCGAGCTGAAGTCGCGCTCGCCCCGGGTCGCCAGGTGGGCGGCGAACCCGAAGATGCCGCCCCACAGCACCCCTAGGCCGATACCGGCCGCCACCATGGCGAGCCAGGCGTGCCCGGTGGTGAACAGCCCGAACAAGATGCCGATCAGGAGACCGGCCCACATCCCGCTGAGCGCGCCCGCGGCCGCCGCACGCCATTTGGTCAGCCGCCCGGTCACCCTCTCGACCAGCCGCAGGTCCGATCCGACGATGTCGAGCTGCTCGACCGGGAAGCCGTCGTCGGACAGCCGGTCGACCGCCCGCTGGGCGGACCCGTAGTCATCGAACCGGGCTACGGTGTTCCACGCGGCCTGGACCGGGTTCACCGTAAGCCTGCCGTACATCATGGCGACGTTCCTTTCGTCTCGTCCTGTCCCGGCATCCGCCGGCGACGAGACCAGGATCGGCGCCGCGTATGCAAAGCAGGCGCGAGCCGCGTGGAGACGGAGTGTAGTTCCGGCGGGTCCCGGCGCGTACCGGGACCCTCGTCCGGCCGGGGCCGTCAGGCTCCCTCGGCGACCGGGTAGATCTCGTCGGCCACGAGCCCGTGCGCCTCGCGGTGCACCGTGGCGGCGGCGTCGGCGTCCGGCGCGTCGACCAGGCAGAAGATCTTGCCGTGCTCCTGGTCGACCCAGTAGCGCAGGTAATGGACCCCGTGCGCGTCCTGGGCCTGCAGGTCGGCGGCGTGCGCCTTGGCTACGTCGTCCAGGGTGACCGGGCCCCCGATGGTGTGCGTGTCCATGAACAGTGCCATGGTTATTCCTCTCCCGTGGTGTTAGGCGGGCCTGCTGGCCCGCCCGCACAGCAAACCCTGGCGGCCCGGGACGGCACATCGGGCATGTTCCCTATCTTGGCGGGATGACCCCTAGCCGCTGGGCGGTGGCGACCGCCCGTGACCGGGTGGGCTCCCCCAGCTTGCGCAGCACGGACGAGACGTGGTGGCCCACCGTCTTCCCGGACAGCACCAGCCGCTCCGCGACCTCGGCGTAGGACAGCCCGTCGGCGAGAAGCTGGAGCACCTCGGTCTCGCGGGCCGTGAGGCCGGCCGGGCTGGCGCGGCGGGCCGGCCGGGGACCGCGGGGCACCGCCAGGCCGCGGGCGCGCCGGTCGCGCAGCACGGCGTGGCGCACCGCGGGGACATCGAGCGGGCCGAGCAGGTCCAGGCACCGCTGCGCGTCCTTGAGCTGCGGGGAGAACGCCAGTGCGTAGGCGGACCACAGCGGGCAGCCCAGGCCTTCCCACTCGGCGGCGGCGGCGCGGTGCTCGCCCGCCAGCATGAGCGCGAACGGCCGCGCCAGGGGCCTGCGGACCGGCCTGCTTTCCCCGGCGAGGTGCAGCCACCAGCTGAGCTCGCCGAGTTCCCAGGGCTGCGGGTACGCGACAGCGGCGGCCCAGGCGTGGTCGATCTCGGCCACCAGGTCGGCGGGCCGCCCGGCGATCCACGCCGCCTCGGCCCGGGCCGCGGCCACCGGCACCAGGCGCTGGGACTCCCCCGTCTGGACGGCGATCGCGAGAGCCTGGTCTAGGGCCCCGGTGCCGTCGCGGCCGCGTCTGGCCGCGAGCACGCCAGCCACGGGCAAGACGCTGACCTGGGTGATCGGCGACACCTGCCGGGGACGCAGGACGTCGGCGAGGTGCCGTTCCGCCCTGGCGTACTGCCCCTGCCCGGCTAGCGAGCGGGCCAGCCAGGCGCTCATGTACCGGTGCCAGGTATCGAGGTCGCGTTCGGCGCAGTAGGTGATGCCGGCCTCGAGGTGCCGGTCGGCCTCGCCCAGCGACCAGCTGAGGACATGGATGACGCCGAGGTTGGTGAAAGCCCGGGCCGCGTGCTCGTGGGCATCCCCGGCCAGGGCGAGGTCCAGGCTCTGCGTCAGCCGGGTCCAGCCCTCGGCCAGGTGGCCGCCGCTCGCCAGCGCCGTGCCCACGTTGTTGAGCGCGTGCATCTCGGTCTCCCGGTCGCCGACCCGGCGGGCCAGCTCGATCGCCCTCGTGCCCCAGCGCACCGCGGCCTTGGCGTCGGCGGCCAGCATGCGCAGCTGAGCCAGGTTGCTGTAGGCCATGGCCAGCTCCGGGCCCGGGTCGAGGGCCTCGAGCGTGTCCACCGCCGCCGCGGCGTAGCGCTCGCCGTCCGCGTTCTGCCCCAGAACCCAGGACAGCCGCGACAGCCACCGCTGTGACGTGCCGACGAGACGCGCGTCCCCTTCCTGCTGGTAGACGGCCAGCGCCTCCAGCACGCTGTCCCTGGCCCTGGTGAGCTGGTCGGTCAGGTAGCACTCGTAGGACAGCTGCTGGAGCAGGGCGGCGCGGGTCAGGTCGGACCGCTCATGGTGCCGCAACGCCAACTGGAACTGCTCGGCCGCCTCGCGATGCGCGCCGAGGCGCGCGGCCCGGACGGCGGCGAGCGGGGCGTGGCGGGCTACGGCGGCGTGGTCCCCGCAGCCGGCGGCGTGGTAGGCCAGCCGACGGTGGTCGTGCGAGCCGCGCGAGGTCAGCTCGGCGAGAGCTCCGGCGTGGGCCGCGGAGCGCCGGGCCGGCGACAGGGACCGCTCGACCGCAAGCCGGGCCAGGTCATGCCTGAACCCCACTTCGTCATCGGCCAGGACGAGCACGCCGCGTTCCAGGCATTCGTCCACGGCGGCGAGCGGCTGCCCCGACATCGCGGCGAGGAAATCCGCCCCGGCCCGGCGGCCGAGCACGGATGCCGAGGCGGCCACCTCACGGGCGGCCGGCGACAGCCGCGACACGCGCGCCAGGACGGCGTCGCGTACCGTGGCCGGCACCTGCCCGGAGCCGACCGCGGCCACCTCCGTGACGTAGAACGGGTTCCCGCCGGTGAGCCGGAATATCGCGTCGGCGTCCAGGGCCGAGCCGGCCTGGCCGAGGAGCTGCCGCACGCCGGCGGCGCTGAGCGCGGGGAGCTGCATCCTGACCACGCCGGACAGCCCCGCGAGATCGCCCATCACCACGGTCAGCGGGTGCTCCTGGCCCACCTCCTCAGAGCGGAAGGTGGCCAGGATCATGAGCCGGGCTCCGGCCAGCCGCCGGCCGAGGAAGCGCAGGATGTCCAGGGTCGCCTCGTCGGCCCAGTGGACGTCCTCGAGCAGGAGCAGCATCGGGGACGCCGAAAGCGCGTCGCGCACCTGGCGGAACAGGCGGAGCCTGCTCACGCCGTCCGCGCCGTCGATCGCTTCGGCGAGCTCGGGCAGGGCGTCGAGGATGGGGCCGAGGGCCTCGGCCGTCGTGACGCTGTCACAGCAGCCGCGCCGGATCGCGGGGCCGGCACCGGAACCGGCCAGGGCGGCGGCCAGCGTGGTCTTGCCGACGCCGGCCTCCCCGCCCAGGAACACCAGCCGGCTGCTGCCGCCAAGCGCCTCGCTGAGCAGTCCTTCCAGGGAAGCCAGGAAGGACGAACGCTCGATCAGCACACCAGCAATCTAGTCCCAGGCGCCGGCGAGGCTCGTGCCCGATACGTGACCGCGTGAGGCTGGATGAGGCCGCTGGCTCGCCTGTCCTAGCCGGGGGCCGGCGGCCCGGACAGCGTCCAGACGGTCGTGCGCACCACGTCGCGGCTCTCCAGCGCGCCCAGGCCGGGGACGTCGTAGCTGGCCAGCGCGCTCAGCCGGGAGTACGGCAGGTACCTGCGGCCGAGGTCGCCGACCAGGACGCCGGCGCCCAGGTCCCGGCAGCGCCCGAGGAACTCCGTCACCTGGCCGGCCAGGTCGCGTTCGTAGAAGGCGTCGGCGACCAGGACCAGATCGGCGCCGGGGGGCGGCGGACCGTCCCCGCCCAGGATGTCGGCGCAGACGGCCTGGACCGTCACGCCGTTGGCGGCGGCGTTGAGGCCGATGGCCGCGGCGGCCATCGGGTCGGTGTCATACGCGGTCACGGCCTGGGCCCCGGCCCGGGCCGCGGCGATGGCGACCAGGCCCGAGCCGGAGGCGACGTCGACCACCCGCCGGCCCAGGACCGTCGCCGGGTGGTCGAGGAGGTAGCGCGCCAGCGCCTGGCCGCCCGCCCAGGGGAACGCCCAGAACGGCGGGTCCAGGTCGTCCCGCCCGGCCGCCTGCTCGGTCTGCTGCCACATGCTGATCGGGTCGCCGGCCTGGTACAGCCGGATCTCCGGGAGCAGCGGCATGGACCTGAGCTCGGTGCCGGTCCTGATGATCTCCGGTCCTGGCTGGATACAGCCGGTCATGGCGGGTCCCCTCCGCCCGGGCTTACCTGGCCGCCCGGAGGTCAGGGGCAACCTGACCGGGCGCGTCAGCCCGCCTGCGGGCCGGGCGCCCGCGGCCGGCTCCCCGGCCGACGGGCTTCTTCCGCGGCGGCGCGGTGCTGGCCCGGACGACCAGCGACGTGGTCAGCTCGACCCGGTTGCTCGAGGTATCGGTGCGGCCGTCCAGCAGCGCCAGGACGGTGCGCGTGGCCATGGCCGCCATCTGGGCCAGCGGCTGGATGATCGTGGTGAGCGGCGGCGACACCCAGCCTGACATCGGCAGGTCGTCGAAGCCGACCACGCTGAGGTCGTCGGGGATCCGCAGCCGGTGCAGCCGGGCCGCCTCGTAGACCCCCATGGCCTGCATGTCGCTGCCGGCGAAGATCGCCGTCGGCGGGTCGGTGAGCTCCAGCATGGCGGTGGCCGCCACCAGGGCCGCGTCGAACTGGAAGTCTCCCGAGTAGACCAGCGCCGGGTCGGCCGGGATGCCCGCCCGCTCCAGCGCGGCCCGGTACCCGTCCAGCCGGGCCTGGCTGCACAGCAGCGACGGGCGGCCGGTGATGGTCCCGATCCGGCGGTGGCCGATCTCGATCAGGTGCTCGGTGGCCATCAGGCCGCCGGCCCAGTTGGTGGCCCCGATCGACGGGATCCGCGGATCGGGCTGGCCGACCGGGTCCACGATCACCACCGGCAGGTGCATGGCGGCGAGCCGGGCGCGGTAGGCGGGCGACAGCTCGGTCAGGACCAGGATGACGCCGTCGGTCTGGCTGGTCGACAGCCGGGCCAGCCACTGCTCGGTGTCGGGCTCCCCGGACACCACCGAGACCGCGATCCGGCAGCCCTCAGCCGTGGCAGCCTCCTCGGCGCCGCGGATGATCTCGACGGCCCACGGGCTGAGATCGTGGAACACCAGGTCGATCAGGCAGGACCGGCCGGCCCGCCGGGGTGCCGCGTAGTTGTAGTCCGCCAGCAGCGCCTCGACCCGGGACCGGGTCTTGGGCGCGACGTCGGCATGGCCGTTCAGCACTTTGGAAACCGTCGGCACGGACACTCCGGCGGCCGCGGCGATGTCGGCCAATGTCACCCGGTCCCGGCCGGCCCTGGGCTCGCTTGCCATGCATGCTCCCTTCGGCCGGGCAGCACCGAGGGAGCCCCCTGCGCGCCGCGTCTGCCCGGCCGGACAGCGTCATCGTAATGCGCCGCACGGTACCGGCGTGCTACCGGATTGCCGAAAGTTTCCGTCAAGCCCCGTCAGGGCTTCAAGCACCGCACGACCGGCACGGACGGAGGCAGGCACGGACACGCGAGGCCGGACCCGCCCGGCCAGGTCCGCCGAAAGTTTCATGACCTGGCATGTCCCCGGCGGAACAGCCACAGCGAACAGCCACAGCGAACAGGCGCACGGATCAGGCGTAATATCCGGACCCGAGTTATCAGAATGGCGAGCCGGATATATGAGGTAGCAGTTAATCCTGAGGTTAAAACCGGCGGGAAAGCAGGATTAATGGGCAGACATTGACCTGATGCAGGATGCATTTTACAGTCGAGCCAGAGACGGGCCAGGCAGAACAGGCCAGGCAGCGGCCAGGCTCGACTCCCTGAGTCGAGCCTGGCCGCGAGGCCGAACGGGATATGGCCCCGGCTGGAAAGGCGCCTCGAAGATGAGCGAGAATCAGGCCACGACGAACGCGAGCCAGGCCACCACGGCACCCCGCACAGGAAATGGCCCGGCGGAAAACGGGCAGGCGTCGGAGCTCGACGCCATCATCGTCGGAGCGGGCTTCTCCGGCCTCTACATGCTGTACTCGCTGCGTGAGCTCGGCCTGTCGGCACGGGTGCTCGAGCAGGGCGGCGGAGTCGGCGGCACCTGGTACTGGAACCGCTACCCCGGCGCGCGCTGCGACAGCGAGAGCGTCTACTACATGTTCTCCGATCACATGTCGAGGGAGATCCTCGACGAGTGGAACTGGTCGGAGCGCTACGCCGCCCAGCCCGAGATCCTGCGCTACCTGGAGTTCGTCACCGACCGGATGGACCTGCGCAAGGACATCCAGTTCAACGCGAAGGTGACGGCCGCGGCCTACGACGCCGGGCGCAACCGCTGGGACGTCACGCTGGCGGACGGCGGCACGCTGTCGGCCCGGTTCCTGGTCACCGCGGTCGGCTGCCTGTCGGCGACCAACACCCCGAAGTTCCCCGGCCTCGATGCCTTCGAAGGCCAGAGCTACCACACCGGGACCTGGCCGCACGAGGGCGTGGACTTCACCGGGAAGCGGGTGGCGGTGATCGGCACCGGCGCCACCGGGGTGCAGGCCGTACCGGAGATCGCCAAGCAGGCGGCGCACGTCTACGTCTTCCAGCGGACCCCGAACTACGACATCCCGGGCCGGAACAAGCCGCTCCAGGCGGACTACGCCGCACGGGTCAAGGCCGACTACCCGGACCTGTGGCAGAAGGCGCGGCTGTCCGGCTTCGGGCTCCCTTACGCGGTGGAAGAGCGGTCGGCGGTCGACTTCACGCCCGAGGAACGGCAGCCCATCTTCGAGGCGGCCTGGGCCAAGGGCGGCTTCTACATGGGCCTGGAGACGTTCAGCGACTACCTGGTCAGCAAGGAAAGCAACGACACGGTCTCCGAGTTCATCCGGGACAAGATCCGCGCGATGATCAACGATCCGGCCACCGGGGAACTGCTGGCGCCGAAGGACCACCCGTTCTTCACCAAGCGGCCGCCGCTGGAGAACGGCTACTACGAGAGCTTCAACCGGGACAACGTGACGCTCCTCGACGCGCGGTCGGTGCCGATCGAGGAGATCACCCCGCGCGGCGTGCGGACCGGCGAGGGCGAGTACGAGGTCGACGCGATCGTCTACGCCACCGGCTTCGACGCGATGACCGGCACCTTGTTCGGCATGGGCATCACCGGCCGGGACGGGCTGCGGCTGCGCGACAAGTGGGCCGACGGCCCGCGTACCTACCTGGGGCTCACCACTCACGGGTTCCCGAACCTGTTCGTCATCACCGGGCCGCAGAGCCCGTCGGTGCTGTCGAACATGCCGGTGGCGATCGAGCAGAACGTGGAGTGGATCGCGGGACTGATCGAGTACATGCGCGGACATGGCCTCGACGTGGCCGA
>Ga0335085_10006237_pt1 | contig 18875 bp, 15 predicted proteins | sample Lox_Sample_45_FD_206712 | JGI IMG/M metagenome (GOLD analysis project Ga0335085, IMG submission 206712) | Soil microbial communities from Loxahatchee National Wildlife Refuge, Florida, United States - Lox_Sample_4.5 | ecosystem: Environmental > Terrestrial > Soil > Wetlands | place: USA...
AATGCGAGCCGCTCCGGCATCTTCTCCACCACACCGAATTCGGCGCCCTCCAGCCGCAAAAACTCGATCACCGACAAACCGACGGGCCCGGCCCCCAAGACGATTGCGCGCTCGCCCGGCTGCACCGCCGCGCGTCCCACGGCGTGGATACCAACGGCAAGCGTCTCTACCAGCGGCACCTGCTCCGGGGGCAACTTCTCGCACTTGTACATCTGGTTCGCCGACAGAAGAAAGCGATCGCGCATGCCTCCATCTATGTGGACCCCGATGACGCGCATTTTCGCACAGCAGTTCGTCCGCCCGCGCACGCAAGCCGCGCACTCGCCGCAAGTCAAGTACGGGTTTACCGCGCAGCGGTCGCTGGGCTGGAAGTCGGCGACGCCGTCGCCGGTCTCCACAACCTCCACCGCAAGCTCATGCCCGAGAATGCGCGGATAGGTGAAAAACGGCTGTGTGCCCTCGAAGGCGTGGAGATCAGTGCCGCAGATACCGACCGTCAGTACTCTCACCAGCACTTCACCCGTTCCCGGCGCGCCCGGCGGAGGTGTTTCGGTGATCCTGAACCGGCCCGGATGTTCCAGTGTGACTGTCTTCATAGGATCTAATCCCCAATTGTATTAGCGGAATCCCAAATTTTACATATGCGGGGCTGGATTTGAAATGGGTAGGGGAAAGGGCGAGGGGTTCCCCATTGAGAACTCCAAGTCAGTTGGGTTACCGCACAGGCGCGCCGACAAGGCGTTTGGGCCCGGCTTCCAACACGTGTTCGGGGCACTCGCGCATCATCAGCTTGAAGTTCTCGATAAAACGCGCGGCCAACGCGTCGTATTTTTTGTAGTACTCCTCGCGGCTTGGCCAGGTGTTGGCGGGGTCGAGGATTTCCGTGGGTACATCCTCACAGGTCTGGGGGACGTCGAAGCCGAAAACGGGGTCTTTGTGATACTCGACTTTCTGGAGCTTCCCGCTCAGCGCGGCGTTCAGCAGCGCGCGAGTGTGCGCAATACTGATGCGTTTGCCCACCCCGAACGGCCCGCCCGTCCAACCGGTATTCACCAGCCACACGGCGGCTTGGTGCTTCACGATCTTCTTCTTCAGCAATTCAGCGTAAGCGTAAGGATGATGCACCATGAACGGCCCGCCGAAGCAAGTGCTGAAGGTGATTTGTGGCTCCGTGCCCAGGCCGATTTCCGTCCCCGCGATTTTGCTCGTATACCCAGAGATGAAGTGGTAGATAGCCTGGTCGGGAGTCAGACGCGCGATGGGCGGCATGACACCTGAGGCGTCGCAGGTAAGAAATATGACGTTCTGCGGATGGCCCGCGTGCTTTTCGGGCAGATGGTTGTAAATGTATTCGAGCGGATATGCAGCTCGTGTGTTCTCTGTGATCTTGTCGTCATTCAAATCAATGTGGCGCGAGACAGGATCGAACGCGACGTTTTCCAGAATCGTGCCAAAGCGGCGGGTGACCGCGTGGATTTGTGGCTCGGCTTGCTCGGAAAGCCGGATGACCTTGGCGTAGCAGCCGTCTTCGAAATTGAACACGCCGTTGTCGCTCCAGCCGTGCTCGTCGTCGCCAATCAGGTGGCGGTTAGGGTCGGCGGAAAGCGTGGTCTTGCCGGTGCCGGAAAGGCCGAAGAAGATGGCCACGTCGCCATCGTTGCCGACGTTTGCCGAACAGTGCATTGACAGCACACCTTCCAGCGGCAACAGGAAGTTGAGCACGGTGAAGATGGTCTTCTTGATTTCGCCGGCGTAATTCGATCCCCCGATAATGGCCAGGCGCTCACGGAAGTTGAGGATGATGAACGTGTCGGTGCGGGTGCCGTCCACCATGGGCGATGCCAGGAAGCCCGGCACGGCAATTACGGTGAACTCCGGAACGTGCTTCTTCAGCTTGTCCTGATTGCGAATCTTCAGGAACATGGTGCGCGCAAAAAGGCTGTGCCAGGCCTTCTGGGTGATGATACGAATGGGTAGCGAGTACTCGGGATCGGCGCCGGCATAGCAGTCCTGAACAAAGACGTCGCGGCCCTGCAGGTACCCTTGCAGGCGCGTCAACAGCGAGCCGAAGTTCTCGCCGGTGAAGGGACGATTGTAGGTGCCCCACCAGACGCGCTCTTCCGTGGATTGCTCGTGGACTACAAACTTATCAGCCGCCGCTCGCGCCGTGTGCCTGCCGGTGTTCACCAGCACGGGTCCCAGGTGGGTCAGGGTACCCTCGGAGCGAAACACGATCTCCTCATACAGCGCGGCAGTGCTGAGATTCCAGTACACGCGCCGCAGATTCACCAGACCGTGGTTCTGTAACCCGTAGTCACTGGCGAGAATTCCAGCTTCTTTGGAGGCCGGGGAAACGATGTCGAGGTAGATGTTCATGTGAATTCCTCTTTGAGCTGACAGCCGACAGCTCACAGCTAACAGTTACTGCTCGTCCTCAGCTCATCTCTAACGGTGGAGTCCAGGTTCCATCGGGGCTGACCGGCGACAGCCGGCAGTTGCTGTCGGCTGTTAGCTGTCAGCTGTGAGCTGAACTCCTACAGCCAATCCCTCACCAACTTCCGGTCGCCAAGGTAGAGTTCGTTGGCCGAGTTGGGATCAAGCGCCCACTGAATGCGCTCAAGTCCTTCCGTGATGTCCTTCATAGTTCCGCAATAGCTCATACGCAGGTGGCCCTCGAAACCGAATTCCTTTCCTGGAACCGTCACCACCCGCACCTTCTGGAGGAGGAAATTCGCCAGCTTTTGTGAATCCTTCATGTAGGCGCTGAAATCCGGGAAGCAGTAAAACGTGCCATCGGGTTTCGCCACTTTCACACCGGGGATGGCCCCCAGGCGATCGAGCATGACGTTGCGGTTGTTTTCAAGCGTCAAGCGCAAGGCCTCTACGGAGGATTGCACGCCGTTCAGCGCTCCCACCGCCGCCCATTGCGAAGGCGCCGCGGGGCCCGAGGTTTGTTGGGATTGGATATTCCCCATCGCTCCCGTCAGCTCGCTATTGGCGATGGCCCAGCCGATGCGGAAGCCCGTCATGGCATAGGTCTTCGACACACCATTAATCACCACGAGTTTGGATTGCTCGAGCGGCGTCTTGGAAGAGTCATAGCAGATCGGCGCGCTCTTGCCATTAAACACCAGGCGATTGTAAATATCGTCCATGATCAGGTACAGGCTCTTCTTCTCGCAGAATTCCACCATCTCCGCCACAAATTCGCGCGAGTACATGGCCCCGGAGGGATTGTTGGGGCTGTTCAAAATGATCGCCTTGGTGTAGGAACCCACCGCGTCGGCAATTTCTCGGGCGGTGGGGTAAAACGTGCCGTCCTCGGCTGTCACCACCACCGGCACGCCACCGGCAAGCTTCACCATCTCCGGGTAACTCACCCAGTAGGGTGCGGGAAAAATCACTTCTTCCTTTGGATCCAGAATCGCGTGCAGTAAAACCATCAAGGCTTGCTTGGCCCCGCCGGAGACCAAGACATTGTCCGCCGAGACGAGCTTGTGATAGTGCTCCTCAGTGTAACGGATCACGGCCTTCTTCAAAGCCGGGATGCCATCCGGTGCCGTGTAGCGGACTTCGCCGGTGTTCAGCAGCGCGGTGCAGTTGATCACGGCATCAATCGGCGCTTTGCTTTTCGGCTCTCCCCCGCCCAAATGAATTACTGGTTCGCCCTTTTCCCTGAGTAAGGCGGCGGTTTCGTTCAATTTGAGAGTAGGCGACTCACTGATGGATCTGGCTAGTTGACTGAGGCTCATAGTGGCTCATTCCTTCTCATAAGGTGTTCCCGGCTAGTTCCCGAAGTGCAGAAAGCACTTACGGCCGCCAGCACCGCTTTTTTATAGGAAGCGTGACCCTTCCGCAAGAGGAAAAGCATGTCTTCGAGCGGAAAATGTTTTTAGGGGAAGGTGTGCGAAGAATGCCCCGCGACCTTTCAAGCCAGCAACCGATGTCGGCGCCTCGCTTGAAGGGTTCAGAAAAACCTAACGAGCGGTCTGGGGACAACTGCGTCATTTTGTTCCGGCCCAAAACCGTTTTGCAATTGAATTGCCGAAACCTATGCGGACAAACCCCGTCCGTTTGTACAGTAATGGGTAGCGCTAGAACCAGTGTCGTGGTGGCGACCCGGAGTCGCCGCGAAATATTCAAAGGAGCAGGCTCTCGTTTTTTTCCCCGATGACTTTGGCAATTTGCGTCTTACCTTCCTACTGCATCTTTGCCAAAGCAACGGCGGTGCCTGACGGAATGCCATATTTTATCACCCTTTGAAATTGGATAGGTGGACTAAGGTCTCTGTCCCTGACGAAGATTGGACTTTTTGTACATAGCGCCGAGAATGGCACCGTAAGTGCTTTGATACATTGACCGTACCAATGAATCGAGGGAGCGACGGATGGCGTACGACGCGACAAGGATGCAGGATTGGCAGATTTCCGAGGCGGCAGAACACCACATGCCGAGCCCTCGCGAGTGGCAGGAACGATTAGGGCTGCAACATGATGAAGTTATCCCCATGGGTAGACTGGCCAAGCTGGACTTCCTCAAGATCATTGAGCGTATGAATAGCCGCCCTGACGGGAAATACATTGAAGTCACAGCCATTACACCCACTCCCTTAGGTGAGGGAAAAAGCACAACCTCCCTAGGATTAATGGAGGGGCTGGGCAAGAGAGGCAAGAATGTGGGGGGTTGCCTGCGTCAACCCTCTGGCGGGCCCACCATGAATGTAAAGGGAACAGCGGCGGGCGGTGGGAACGCTCTGCTGATCCCCATGACGGAATTTTCGCTCGGCCTCACGGGCGACATCAACGACATTGCCAACGCCCACAACCTGGCGATGGTGGCGCTCACTTCCCGCATGCAGCACGAACGAAATTATGGCGATGAGCAACTGGCGAAGCTGAGCAAAATGCGCCGTTTGGAGGTTGATCCCACGCGCGTGGAAATGGGCTGGGTCCTGGATTTCTGCGCCCAGGCCCTGCGCAACATCGTCATCGGGATCGGCGGCAAGCAGGACGGCTTCATGATGCAGTCCAAGTTCGCCATCACAGTCAGCTCAGAACTGATGGCGATTCTGGCCATCGTTACGGACCTGGCCGACTTGCGCAAGCGCTTGAGCGAAATTACTGTCGCTTACGACAAGCAAGGCAACCCTGTCACCACCGGCGACCTGGAAGTTGGCGGCGCCATGGCCGCTTGGATGCGCAACACCATCAATCCCACGCTGTGCAGCACAGCGGAATATCAGCCTTGCATGGTGCACGCCGGACCTTTCGCTAACATCGCTGTGGGACAGTCCTCAATCATTGGTGACCGGCTGGGCCTAAAGATGTTCGATTATCACGTTACCGAAAGTGGCTTCGCAGCGGACATTGGCTTCGAGAAATTCTGGAACGTCAAGTGCCGCTGCAGTGGGCTTAAACCCAACGTCTCGGTGCTCACCACCACCATTCGCGCGCTTAAGATGCACGGGGGCGGCCCACGGGTCGCGCCCGGTTTACCGCTCGCCGAGGAATATACAAAAGAGAATCTCGGGCTTCTCGAGCAGGGGTTGCCCAACCTGCTACACCACCTCGGCATCATTCGCCGGTCGGGAATCAATCCGGTGGTCTGCATTAACTGTTTTCATACCGACACGAAGGATGAAATCGCTTTAGTGCGGCGGGCGGTGGAAGCCGAGGGGGCGCGGTGTGCATCTTCCCAACACTGGGCCCAAGGCGGCGAGGGCGCTTTGGAACTGGCGGACGCCGTGCTCGATGCCTGCGAGGAGGAGGTCCACTTCCAGTACTTGTACCCCTTCGAAATGAAATTGCGCGACCGCGTGGAAATGATCGCCAAGACTGTCTATGGGGCGGATGGCGTGGCTTGGACTCCCGAGGCGGAAGCCAAGTCCAAGCAACTGGAGGGAGACCCCAAGTTCGCCGACTACGCCACCATGATGGTGAAAACACATTTGAGCTTGAGCCACGACCCGGCGCTCAAGGGAGTTCCCAAGGGCTGGGTGCTGCCGATTCGCGACGTGTTGGTGTACTCGGGGGCGAAGTTCCTTTGCCCCTGCGCCGGAACGATCAGCTTGATGCCCGGGACGTCTTCCAATCCCGGCTTCCGCCGCGTGGATGTGGATGTAAAAACCGGGAAGGTGAGCGGACTCTTTTAGCGGGAGCCGATGATGTACGGTGAATCAGCTTATCTCTTTCAGGGTCTCAGCGACGAAACTCGCAAGAAGATCCTGGGAATTGAGCGCGAGGTATTGTACGGGCCGGGCGATTTTCTCTTTCGTGAGGACGAAGCTGCCTCGAATTTTTTCATCCTGAATGAAGGGCGCATACGCCTGAGTGTGGGACCGAAACAACTCCTGACCTATGTAGCCAGTTCGGTAGGGGATATCATCGGGTGGTCGAGCCTCGTCGACAACGACACCTACACGGCTTCCGCGGAATGCCTGGTTTCCACCAAGGTCTTTCGCATCGAGAAACATCAGTTGGATCAAGTCCTGAGTGAGGACCCCGAGAGCGGGATGAATTTCTTTAAGCATCTTGCGGCGTTGGTGGGCCGCCGTCTCGTGAAAAGCTACCGCGCAGCCCTCCCCGCGGCGAGAACGTGAGTTGCGGCCCGAAGGGTAGGCTGCCCGTAGCACCTGCACGTTGCCGGCCTGCCGCAAGGCCGGCGATTCAACCTGAGTCCCCGCATCGCCGGGGGCGACGCGACCGAGGAGACGTCAATGGCCTTAGAGGTGGGAGTCGAAACCGGAAACCATTTGAAGCTGGCGCTGGAGAGGAAAGAGTTCTTCTGTACGGCGGAGCTGGTGCTGGGCCGGGACCACAACGTAAAAGAAGCGGAGACCTTCGTCAACGAAGCCGCCGCCGAACCCAACGGCATCAAGGTAATCAGCGTCACGGACCTGCCCGGGGGCAATCCCGCCCTGCCGCCGGAGTCCTTTGTCGAGGGCATCAGGCAAAAAGGCCTGACGCCGATTGCGCATCTCACCGGCAAGGACGGAAACCGCGCCTCCCTGGAGAGCCGCCTGCACGCTCTGGCGCGCATGGGAGTGGAAAACATCCTGGCTTTAACGGGCGACGCCCAGAAAGAGGGGTTCGCGGGCAAGGCGAAACCCGTTTACGACCTCGACTCTGTCCTGATCATCTGGTTACTGCAAGCCATGCGCAAGGGAATCGAGTACAACCTGGGGCCGCGCACCGTCCACAGCACACCCTTCGATTTCTTCGCCGGCGCCGTGGTGAATCCGTACAAGGTCCACGAAGCCGACCAGATGATGCAGTTCTACAAGCTGCAACTGAAGATCGCCACGGGGGCGCAGTTCGTCATTACGCAATTGGGATACAACCTGCGCAAGCTCTACGAACTGAAACAATACATGGACCGCGAAGGGGTGGGTCATATTCCGGTGCTTGCCAACGTTTACGTTCCCACGGCAAAGATCGCACAGATGATGCAGGCAGGGGAAGTGGCGGGCTGCGTGATTCCCAACGAACTCATCCAGCGGCTGGAAAAGGAGAAGAAACCTGAGCGCCTGGAGCGTGCGGCGCTCATGGTGGCGGCGGTGAAGGACCTGGGTTTTGCAGGAGCGCACATCGGCGGCTTCAACCTTTCGCACCGGGATTTCATGACCATTGGCGAGCGCGCCGCGGCGATGGGCAGCGACTGGCGCAGCCATTTGGATGAATTGGTCCTGCCCGTGGCCAAGGAATTCTACCTGCTGCCGCCGGGCAAGGATGGTTTGAGCGATGGCGACGGCAAATACCAACTCAACAGCAACAAGCCGCACGCCACGGCTTCGCAATGGCTTTCCAAGCAAGTGCACAAACACTTTATCGCTGACGGTTCCCTAGGCGCACGTTTCTTCGGCGCCCACCTGAAAACCAATGGCAAATCCAAATCGTGGCGTCAGGGGCTGTGGTACAAGCTGCTGGGACCATCCAGCCTCTATCGCCAGGCAACGCTGGGATGCAAGAACTGTGGAGACTGCCTCCAGGACCACCTTGATTACGCTGGTTGCTCCATGCGCTGGTGCTACAAGGAACTGCGCAACGGTCCCTGCGGGGGGTCGCGAATCGACGGGACCTGTGAGGCCCGGCCTGAACAGGCCTGCATTTGGAACGTGATCTACCGCGGCGCGCTGGCCATGGGAGACGATCCCAGAAAATTTGCCCACAAGCTGATCCCGCCACGCGACTGGGGTTTGGACGGCACCAACGCCCTGGCCAACCGCTTTGTGGGGCTGGATAATCTCGCGAAGAGAATAGAGCTTCAGCCAGCGGCTAAAAAAGAAATCAAAGGGAGTTAATACTTATGCTTATCATCGGTGAATTGATCAATTGTACCCGCAAGAAAGTGGGGGCTGCGGCGGCGGCTCGCGATGTGGAGTTCTTCAAGGAAATTGCCCGCCGACAGGTGGATGCCGGCGCGGACGTGCTCGACGTAAATGGCGGCCTGCCGGGGCAGGAGTTGGAAGTCCTGCCGTGGCTGGTGAACATCGTGCAGGAATCCGTATCGGTGCCTCTCTGCCTCGATAGTGCCGACCCGGAAGCCCTGCGCCGCGCCCTGCCGCTCTGCAAGCAGCGCGCCATGATTAATTCCATTACGGATGAGCCGGCACGCATCGCCGCGCTGATGCCGGTGTTGAAAGAGTTCCGTCCCAAGATCATCGCCCTGTGTTTGGGCGAGGCGGGGCCGCCTAATACCGCCGAGGAGCGCGTGGCGCACGCCACCCACCTGGTAGATCTGCTGACTGCGGAAGGGTATGTGCTCGACGACATCTATGTGGATGGCTGCGTGCTGCCGGTCAGCACCGGCCCCGAGCACGGCAAGGGACTGCTGGATGCCGTTGGACAGATCACCGCGCGCTACCCCGGTGTGCACGCCAGCGCCGGCATCAGCAACGTGTCGTTTGGGCTTCCCCTACGCAAGCTTCTCAATGAAACCTTTGCCGTCCTTCTGATGGCTCGCGGCCTGGACGCTGGCATCGTCGACCCCTGCGACCCACAGTTGATGGCCAATATCCGCGCCGCCGAAGCCTTGCTGGGGCGCGACGAGTATTGCGCCAACTATCTGCAGGCCTTCCGCGAAGGGAAACTCGTGTTGCCGACGGCAGCCTAAGAGACAGGATTGACGATTTTCGATTGACGATTGAAGAGGCAGGTGCAGGACGGACCTGTTTTGAAGGTCCGCGGCTCATCCCCTCTGACCAAGGAAGAACCCCGGAACCTCAAAACAGGAGAATCTTTCCAAGGACAAAGTAAGCATGGCAATAAAACCCGCAGAAATCGTCTCCCTGGCGGGAGGCGTGGGCAGGTACAAGGCTGACCTGGGCGTTCCGAACTTTATAGTCAGGGGATTCATGGGCGGCATGTTCATTGCCGTTGGAGCAACGCTCGCCACGGTCTGCTCAACCGGGCTGGAGACTTCGCTGGGGCCCGGCTTCAAGGCCTTGATTGCGGGGGCCGTCTTTCCCGTAGGCTTGGTCGCGATCGTGATCACGGGCATGTCACTCTTCACCAGTGATACGATGTTGATCCCCGTAGCGGTATTTCAGGGGAAGACAACCTGGAAAAAGGTAGGCTGGGTGTGGCTGTGGGTTTACGCCGGGAATTTCGCGGGCTCCCTTTTCTGGGCTTACTTGATGTTTTGGGGGCCTTTACGCAAATACGGGACACCGGAACTGAGCGCCTTTGGCCAGAGTGCGGTGGCCATGGCCCAGTCCAAAGTCCTCTCCTATGTCGCGGCGGGGGGAGCAGGACTGAGTTCGGCCTTTGCGAAAGGTATTGCCTGCAACATCCTGGTGAACCTGGCAATCTTGCTGGGAATATCTGCGGACAATACCACGGGCAAAGTCCTGGGAATATGGTTTCCGATCATGGCTTTTGTGGCTTGCGGATTTGAGCATAGTGTCGCCAATATGTACATAGTGCCGGCGGGGATCATGTTGGGGGCCGGCGTGACCTGGCCACAGTTCCTGATATGGAACCTGCTGCCGGTGACCTTGGGCAACATCGTGGGCGGCCTAGTATTTGTGGGGGCGGCATATTCCTTCTGCTTCAAACGCGAACTCTCCCCATCAAACCAGAACCGTCCGGCGATTTTGGAGCGCAAAGCGGCCTAGGAGGATTGGCGATGGTCGATTGATGATTGACGATTGACAGGCGGAATTCATCCGTTTTCAATCGTCAGTCGACCATCATCAATCGACAATTCTATATGCATACTTTGATCCAACAACTCGTTTCGCAAGGACCCATCCTCACCGACGGCGCCTGGGGCACGGAATTCCAGGCACGAGGCCTGGAAGCCGGCGAATGCCCGGACCATTGGAACCTGACGCACCCGGACCGTGTGGAAGAAGTCGCACGCGCATACGTGGAGGCGGGCAGCCAGGTTATCCTGACCAACACCTTTCGCGCCAATCGTCTCGCCATGGAGCGCCACGGACTGGCCGAGCACCTGCGGGAAATCAATCTCCGTGGGGTGGAGATTTCACGACGCGCCGCCGCGGGCCGCGCCCGAGTTTTCGCTTCGCTGGGCCCGAGCGGCAAGCTGCTGATGATGGGAGAGGTAAGCGAAGAGGAACTGCTGGCAGCTTACACCGAACAAGCCCAAGCCCTGGCCGAAGCCGGCGCGGACGCCCTGCTCTTTGAAACCATGAGTGACCTGGCGGAAGCGAAAGTCGGGGTGCAGGCTGCCCGTGTTACGGGATTGCCGATAATCGTTTCCCTGGCGTTCGATTCCGGGAAGAATCTTGACCGCACCATGATGGGAACGACGCCGGAAGAGGCCTCCACCGAACTCGCCGCTGCGGGCGCCGATGCGATCGGGGCCAACTGTGGGCAGGGCATTGAAAGTTACACCGGAATATGCGGGCGGCTGCACGGCTCCACCTCGCTGCCCATTTGGATCAAGCCCAACGCCGGCCTGCCGGAATTGGTGGAGGGCGGAACGCGCTACCAGACTGCGCCGGAAGCATTCACGCGGCACGCGCCGCCTTTGCTCGCGGCTGGGGCCAATTTCCTGGGCGGCTGCTGCGGCACCAGTCCGGATTTTATCCGCGCGCTGGGCAAAGTTCTAGGTGGGCAAGCCCGCGTGGCGGGCTATAGGACAGCCCCGCTTCGTGGGCTTCGAGAATAACCCTATGCGTCTAAAACTTATCAGTTGTGAAATCTTTTTCCGCGAGCTTTGTGCTTGCGTGGCGCGCTCGCCGCACACCATCGACTTTGACTTCCTTCCCAAGGGCCTGCACGACATTGGGTGTGAAGACATGCGGGCGCGCTTGCAGGCCGCGGTCGATAAGGTGGAGGAGCGCCAATACGATGCCTTGCTCATGGGCTACGGGCTTTGCAACAACGGCATCGTGGGCCTGACCACCAAGTCCATTCCCCTGGTGGTACCGCGCGGGCATGATTGCATCACCGTTTTCATGGGCAGCGCGAAGAAATATATGGACTATTTCAATAGTCACCCCGGCGTGTATTTCAAGACCACCGGCTGGATTGAGCGTGGCGAGGCGGATGGTGAGCTGGGCCAACTGGCCCTGGGGAACAAGCTGGGACTGACACAGAGTTACGAAGAGATGGTGGCCAAGTACGGGGAGGAAAACGCCCGCTACCTGTGGGAAGAGTTCGGTAAGAACCTGGCCCGTCACTATGGCCAGATGACCTTTATTGAAATGGGCATTGAACCCGATGGCAGCTTCGAGCAGCGCGCGCGCGACGACGCCGCCAAACGCGGCTGGACCTTTGAAAAAATAGCCGGCGACATCAGCCTGATCCAGCGCCTGGTGAACGGCGAATGGGATCCGAAGGAATTCCTGGTGGTTCCACCCGGGCATCGCATTGTGGCGAGTTACGACGACAAAGTCATTTCCTCGGAGGCCGTGGCATGAACTCTCTGGAGCGCGTTCGGACCGTCCTGGCGGGCGGAATTCCCGATCGGGTGCCGGTGTGTCTGCACAATTTCATGCTGGCCACACGGGAAGCGGGCATCCGCATGGAAGACTATCGCGTTGACCCTGAAGTCATTGCCCGCGTGCACCTGCAAGCGGTGGAGAAATACGGGTACGATTGCATTATGGTGGACACGGACACCACGATGCTGGCCGAAGCCATGGGAGCCCGCTCGGAATGCGCCCCTGACGAGCCGGGCCGCATTGTGGAGCCCGCCATCCGCAGCCTCGATGAAGTTGATCGCTTGAAAGTGATTAACCCTGAAACGGATGGCCGCATTCCCGCTTTACTCGAGGCCGTCCGCCTGATGTCCAAACAAGTCGGCAGGGAAATTGCCATTCGGGGCAATGCCGACCAGGCCGCTTTCGATCTCGCCTGCCTGGTGCGCGGCATCGAGGAATTCCTGATGGAGCTCGCCGAGCAGCCGGACAATCCGGGCATCGCCCAGCTCATGGAGATTTGCTACCAAAGCCATCTTGCTGTCCATCGGGCGCTGGCCAAGGCCGGGGCGCACCTCACCTCGTTGGGCGATAGCCTGGCGGGCCCAGACGTTACTTCCCCGCGCATGTTTGAGCGATTTGCGCGACCTTACGAGGCCCGCCTGGTGAGGGACCTTGCCGCCGATGGCATCTTCGTGGTGATCCACATTTGCGGCGACACTAGTCGCATTCTCGACATGCTGGCGGAGTACGCGCCCTGCGGTTTCGAACTCGATTACAAGACCGACGCCGTGAAGGCCAAGCAAACGGCCGGGAAGCACCACGTCCTATTTGGGAACATTGACCCCAGCGGGATCCTTGCGCGAGGGACGGTGGAGCAGGTTCGGGAAGCAGCCCAGCAACTCATTTCCCTCTGGAAACCCGGAGGCCGATTTATCCTCAACTCGGGCTGCGCCATCCCGCCCACAACGCCCCCGGAGAACATCCGTGCGCTGGTGGACACAGCGAAGGAGTATGGAGCTTACAAATAAGTGACGGGTGACAAGTGACGAGTGACAAGCAAACAAGGACCGCATTTCGAAAATTGAAACTCGAAAATCACGGCGAGTTTCGAATTTCGAGTTTCGTCTTTCGCTTGCTCGTCGCTTGTCACTCGTCAATTGACACTCAGGCTCTTATATGACCGGTCGCGAACGCATTTTCGCTCTGCTCGATGGCAAGCCCGTGGAGAGCTTGCCGTTTATGCCCATGACGATGATGTTCGCGTGCGATCGGATTGGCGCGCAGTACCGCGAATACGCTACGGACTGCCAGGTGCTAGTGAAAGGGCAGATCCAGACTGCGGCGGAGTTCGATTTCGATTACGTCAACATAATGTCAGACCCCGCGTGCGAGGCGGCGGACTGCGGTGCGCCCGTCAAGTTCTTCCCCAACCAGCCGGCAGCCCTCGACGAAGGAAATTCTTTGCTGGCTGATAAGCGCACATTGCGCGGGTTGAAAGTACCGGACCCCTACAGCAGCCCGCGTATGGGTAACCGCTTGCGGGCGCTGGCGCTCTATCGGCAGCGTGTCCAAAAGGAAAAGCTGATAGAAGGCTGGATCGAAGGTCCTATTGCCGAGGGGGCGGACCTGCGCGGCATCAACACCCTGATGATGGATTTCTTCGACGACCCGGGATTCGTCACCGAGCTATTTGAATTCGTCATCGATCTCGAACTCACTTTTGCCAGGGCGCAAGTGGCAAGCGGCGCGGAGTTGATCGGCGTGGGCGACGCGGCGGCCTCGTTGGTGGGCCCCGCGATTTACGAAGAGTTTGTGTGGCCTTACGAAAAACGCATGATAGGCAGCCTGCGTGCCATGGGCGCGCGAACGCGGTTGCACGTGTGCGGCAATACCCGGCCCATTCTCGGCTTAATGGGCCAGTTGGGTTGTGACATCATCGATCTGGATTCGCTGGCTCCCCTTGCCGAAGGGCGCGCGGCGATGGGGCCGCGCCAGGTGCTGCTGGGGAACATTGATCCGGTGCGAGTGCTGCGCAATGGTACGCCGGGAGAAGTTTATGCGGCCGTGGCCGAATGCCACCACCAGGCTGGCGACCGATTCATTGTGAGCGCCGGTTGCGAAGTGGTGCGCGATTCCCCTCCGGAAAACCTCCGCGCTATGCGGCGCTATGCCCGGGAACACGGGGTGGCATGAGGAGACATGAATAGCCGCGAGCGCGTTTTTGCCATGCTGGATGGGCGGCCAGTGGATTGCCTGCCGGTAATGCCCATCACCATGATGTTCGCGGCCGATCAAATCGGCGCAAAGTACTTCGCTTACACCACCGATTACCACATACTGGCGGAAGCGCAAATCCGCACCGCTGAGGAATATGATTTCGACCACCTCTCGGTCATTGCCGAGACACGCGAGGCGCCCGATTGTGGGGCCACCGTGGAATACTTTGAGGACCAACCGGCTTCCATCGTCGAGGCGCGGGCCCTGCTCGCCGATAGGAAGACGCTGGCGCATCTGAAAGTTCCCGACCCCCTGGGCGGCGGACGCATGGATGATCGCGTAAAGGGCATCGCTCTCCTGAAGCAGCGCGCCGGCCGCGACAAGATTGTGGAAGGATGGATGGAAGGTCCCTGCGGCGCGTCCGCGGATTTGCGCGGCATCAACGCGCTCATGGTCGATTTCTACGACGACCCGGTTTTTGTGCGCGACCTTTTCGATTTTGTGTTGGAAGTAGGAATGCGCTTCGCACGGGCGCAGGTGGAAGCCGGTGCCGATGTGATCGGTATCGGCGATCCCGCCGCCTCGCTGGTTGGACCGAAGCTTTACCAGGATTTCGTCTGGCCTTACGAAAAGAAGATGGTGGACGGCCTGCACGCGTTCGGCGCCCGCGCTCGACTTCACATTTGCGGCAACACGCGGCGAATTCTAAGAGACATGGGCCGTCTGGGCTGCGATCATGTGGATGTGGATTCTCTCGCGTTACTTGCGGAAGCGCGTGAGAAAATGGGGCCGGCGCAGGCGGTGCTGGGCAATCTCGATCCCGTGCGCGACCTGCGCTATGGCACGCCCCAGTCGGTGTACGGGGCGGTGGCCGAGTGCCATCGCCAGGCTGGAGCGCGTTACATTGTGGGCGCGGGCTGTGAAGTGCCGCGCGATACGCCAGCGGCCAATGTCCACGCCATGGTACGATACGCGCGCCAGAACAGTGCACGGCCTCTGAATTGCTCGATAAGTAGAAGCGAGGAGCTAGAATGCCGTTAAACCTGATATTAACTCGTCGCCTCGGTTGTGCTGAGACGGGTTCATAATTGGACGCACTGAATGAAGTCAGCCGGCTCCTGAACTCATACGCGCGGGCCAATCTTGCTTCTAACTCCTAGCTTCTGGCTACTAAGAGCATGCCCGATAAGCCCACACACCGCATCGTTCTAAGACCCGTGCAGACGGAGTTGACCGCTCCGGCAGGTACCGCATTGCGTGACCTGCTTTTCGCCCAGGGTGTAGAATTCCCCTGCGGTGGGCAGGGCCGATGCCGCGGCTGCCGCGTGCACGTGTTGGAAGGCCAGGCATCCATCAATGATGCCCAACGCGAGCGCTTGAGCTCGGAGGAAATTGCCCATGGCTGGCGGCTGGCCTGCCAGTGTGCGCTTGAGGATGATCTGGTTATCGAGCTGCGCCAATGGGATGCGGCCATCCTGGTGGATGACACGCCCTTTGCCTTTCAACCGCGAGCCGGCTTGGGCGTGGCGGTGGACCTGGGAACCACCACCCTGGTCACACAGTTGCTTGACCTCAGCACCGGCCACGTGCTGGCGGTGCGCACGGCGCTGAACTCCCAGGCACGTTTTGGGGCCGACGTCATGAGCCGCGTGCAGTTCGGCGTGGAGAAAGGCGGCGAGCAACAACTCCGCGATCTGATCCGCCAACAGATCGGAAGCATGATCGAGCAATTGGTGTTCTCCGCTCAAGTTCCGGAAAAGGAAATCACGGATGTAGTGGTGGTGGGAAACACCGTGATGCACCATCTTTTTTGCGAGCTGGATGTTGAGCCGTTATCGCGGTACCCTTTCGAGTCGGAACATCTCGGTCTCCAGACTTTCCGCGCCGGGGATTTGGGGTGGACACTCTCCGGTGAGGCGAACGTGCGCTTTCTCCCCTGCTTGGGGGGATTCGTGGGGAGCGATATTCTGGCTGGCATTCTAGCCACGAACCTTGGCGAACGCGAGGACCTGAACGGGCTGGTGGATTTGGGCACGAATGGAGAGATCGTGATTGGCAATCGCCAGCGCTTGCTGTGCGCCTCGACGGCGGCCGGGCCGGCCTTTGAGGGGGCGCGGATTTCCATGGGCATGCGTGCCGCCACTGGCGCGATCTCCGAGGTGAAGCTGGAAGACCATGAGATCAACTGCCGCGTCCTGGGCAACGTTCCGCCCCTGGGTTTGTGTGGGAGCGGTCTGGTGGATGCTGTGGCGGCAGGCCTGGAGATGGGACGGATTCAACCCTCCGGGCGTTTCGCCGACGGCGCAGGTGCATGGGAACTGGCGGCACCCGTGGTGATGACGCAAAGCGACATCCGCGAACTGCAACTCGCCAAGGGCGCCATCGCCGCCGGCATTCGCATGCTCCTCGACCGTTTCGGCGCTTCTGTCGCTGATCTAAAAAAACTCTATCTTGCGGGAGCCTTTGGCAATTATATTAACCGCGCCAGTGCGCAGCGCATCGGCCTGATCAGCTTTCCGGCCGAAAGGGTTGAGGCGGCGGGGAACACCGCCTTGTTGGGAGCGAAGCTGGCGCTCTTTCGCCCGGAGGGAGAGGATAACTCCTTTGCCCCCCTTCGCCGTCGAACCGAACACGTTCCGTTGAACGCCGATCAAAGTTTTCAAGAAACCTTTGTGGAAGAAATGGCATTTCCACAAAGTACCTCTGCCTAATGTGAAAGGGAGACTCGTATGACTCAATTTGAAGAACTTCAACAGGCTATCATTGATGGAAAAGCGCCTGTGTCCAAAGAACTAACGGAAAAGATGCTGAAGGGAGGAATTCGCCCAGGCGAGTTTTTTCCCAAGGCGATCATCCCCGCCATGGACGAGGTGGGACGCCGCATGCGGGAATGCGAATTCTTCATTCCCGAGGTGCTGATTGCGGCGCGCGCGGCGCGCGCCTCCAGCGACATTCTGCGGCCCTTGTTGGTGGGCGCGGAAGCTATGGCCGCCGCCGGAACCGTCGTGTGCGGCACCGTCAAAGGCGACCTGCATGACATTGGCAAGAACATCGTGGCCATGATGCTGGAAAGCGCGGGCTTTAAGATTGTTGACTTGGGGGTTGATGTCACCGCGGAGAAGATCGTGGAAGCGGTTCGCTCGAACCAAGCCAATCTCGTGGCGCTGTCGGCGCTGCTCACCACCACCATGGTAAATATGAAGGGTGTGGTTGAAGCACTGGCCACCGCCGGCCTGCGCGAGCAGGTGAAAATTATGGTGGGTGGAGCGCCCGTCACCGATGCCTGGGCCCATTCGATCGGCGCCGATGGTTACGGCAAAGACGCTCCGGCAGCGGTAGAGTTGGCGCGGCAACTTGTGGCGGCCTAAACGGCCAGCCTGCCCATAGACTCTGTAGCGCGCCGCGGTCCTTGGGGCTGCGGCGTGGAGGCAGGGATTTAGCCATGATGAGCTCACGTGAGCGAGTCCGCCTCGCCCTGGAGCACAAGGAACCAGACTGCGTTCCTCTCGATCTGGGCGCAACCACGGTGACAGGTATGCACGTCGACACCGTTTACCGGTTGCGCCAGGCCCTCGACTTGGATTCGCCGGGCACGCCCGTTAAAGTCATCGAGCCTTTCCAGATGCTCGGCGAGATCAAGCCCGACCTCCTCAACGCTTTGGCCATTGACACTGCCCTCCTGAGCGGCACGGGCACGGCGTTCGGCTTCCCGCTGGAAGGTTGGAAAGGGTGGAAAACCTTCGGCGGGACGCCGGTATTGGTGCCGGCGGGGTTTAATATCCAACCTGAGCCGAACGGCGACTTGCTGATTTATCCCCAAGGCGATCGCTCCGCACCTGCCTCCGGCCGCATGCCGCGAGGGGGATTCTACTTTGATGTCATCGTCCGGCAGGAGCCTTTCAAGGAAGAAGACCTGCGGGTTGAAGACAATCTGGAGGAATTCAGCGTCCTCGACGACCGCGAGGTGGAACATTATCGCCGCCGCGCGGAGGAACTTTACACACAAACGGATAAGGCCCTCGTGCTGAACCTGGGCGCGCTATCGCTCGGCAACATTTCACGCATCCCGGGGCCGGGACTGAAGTATCCGCGGGGAATCCGCGATGTTGAGGAATGGTACATCAGCTTGAGCACGCGGCAAGACCACGTCTACAAGATTTTCGAACGCCAAACCGAAGTCAATCTCGTGAATCTGGAAAAGATCTACGCCGCGGTCGGCAACCGGGCAACCGTTGCTTACCTGACGGGCACGGATTTCGGCGCCCAGAACGGGCCGTTCGTTTCTCCCCAGACGTACCGTAATCTCTTTATGCCTTTCCACACGCAAGTCAACGATTGGGTACACCGCAACACAACGTGGAAGACCTTCATTCATAGTTGCGGTTCCGTTTGGGCCTTGGTGGACGATTTCATCGGGGCAGGCTTTGATATCCTCAATCCCGTCCAATGCTCCGCCGCCCACATGAACCCTTTTGACCTAAAGAAGAAATTCGGAGGCCAAGTCACTTTCTGGGGAGGAGGCGTGGACACGCAAAGCACCCTTCCCTTCGGCTCACCCCAAGAGGTTCGTGAAGAAGTTCGCGAACGAATTAGAGCCTTCGGCCCCGGGGGAGGGTTCGTCTTTAACGCCGTTCACAATGTCCAGGCGCTGGTGCCGGTGGAAAACGTGCTGGCCATGTACCGGACCGCGCGCGAGTACGGCAGCTATCCACTGCGCCTGGACAGTGCGGCCTAGTTAAGAAAGGAATCCCATGTTGACTTCACGTGA
>Ga0335085_10006238_pt1 | contig 18873 bp, 17 predicted proteins | sample Lox_Sample_45_FD_206712 | JGI IMG/M metagenome (GOLD analysis project Ga0335085, IMG submission 206712) | Soil microbial communities from Loxahatchee National Wildlife Refuge, Florida, United States - Lox_Sample_4.5 | ecosystem: Environmental > Terrestrial > Soil > Wetlands | place: USA...
CCGTGCGCGCGATTACCTTGCCAAGATCGAAGGCGAGCTTGACGCCAAGCGTAAGGAGCTCGGCGTTGAAGATGCTCTCAAAGAAGTGCCCGGCGTCACCACGGCCATGCTGGTCCAATTCGGCGAGAACGGCATCAAGACGATCGAAGATCTCGCCGGCTGTGCGACTGACGACCTCGTCGGCTGGACTGAGCGCAAGGACGGCGAGAGCGTGCGCGAGGCTGGCATTCTCGATGGCATCGATATTTCCCGCGAGGAGGCCGAGGCCCTGGTGATGCAGGCCCGGCTAAAGGCCGGCTGGGTTAATGAAGCCGATCTCGCACCGCCCCCCGCTGAGGAGGCTCCGGTCCCCGAGGTGCAGGCATAAAGGAGCCCAACGGGCGGATGATCGCCGGAGTTCAGCACAACGAAGGAGGATCAGAGCTCGATGGCGGGCCGCGGACCCGTGAGCGGGAACGCATGTGCGCGGCGACCCGTACTGTGCGTCCGGTATCTGAGCTGATCCGGTTTGTCGTCGGGCCGCAGGGTGAAGCGGTCGCAGACGTCAAAAGCAGGCTGCCCGGACGCGGCATCTGGATTACGGCCACGCGGGACGCCCTGAGTGAGGCAATCAAGCGTAAAGTGTTTGCCCGCGGCTACAAACGGGAGGTTCGCCTCCCGTCGGACTTCGTCGCCAGCACCGACCGGCTGCTCGAACAGGCCGTTCTTGATGCCCTGGCGATGGCTGGAAAGGCCGGGCTGGTCGCCGCCGGGTTTGTCAAAGCCGAGAAGGCCCTGGAAAGCGGTGATGCTGTCGCCCTTTTGCATGCCGTCGAGGCTTCGCCCGAAGGAACCCGTAAGCTCGACGCGGCATGGCGCAGACTTACAGGCCGCCCCCCGGTGGTGATCGGATTCCTCACCTCCGCGCATTTGGATTTGGCATTGAACCGCCCAAATGTGATACATGCAGCCCTGCTCGCCGGCCCAGGTAGTGAAACCATTTTGGCGCGTTGTCGGCGCCTCGAACGGTTTCGGACCGGTGATCTGAACAATTAGGCCGGAAGGCTGCGCCGACTTGAAGCCGGCCAAGGATATGATGCGTAATGACCGAGACGACCAAAAATAGCGGCGAGAAGCTGAGCGTGACTTCGACCAAGACGCTGACCCTGAAGCGGGGCGGCGTCGAGCAGGGCGTCGTGCGCCAGAGCTTCAGCCATGGTCGCAGCAAATCGGTTGTCGTCGAGAAGGTGAAGCGGCGCGCCGGTCCGGGTGACGTGAGGCCAGAACCCGCGGCTCCCGTCGATCGCACCGCGCCGCCGAAGCGCGTCGTCACAACTGCCAGGGCGCCGGCAGCGCCGACGGCTGCGCCGGCCGCCTCTCCCGGCGCCGCTCTGAAGCCTTCCGGCGTCGTGCTCCGCACGCTCACCGATGAGGAGCGCAGCGCCCGGGCGCATGCGCTCGCTGATGCGCGCCTGCGTGAAGCCGAAGAGCGCAAGATCGCCGAGGAAGAAGCACGGATTCGGCAAAGCCGCGAAGAGGCCGACAAGTCTGAACGCGCCAAAGCGGAGGCGCGCAAACGCGACGAAGAAGAACGCCGCAAGCACGACGAAGAAACCAAGCGGAAGGCCGACGAGGTTGCCAAGAAGCGCTTCGGCGCTGAGACCGTAACGGCAAAACCCGGCGCCGCGCGCCCGGTGCTTGAAGCCGACGAAGAGGAAGCTCCGCGTACCGCCCGCCGCGGCCCCGGCGGCGCGCCAGCGCGTCCGGCACCCGCACCCAAGACGCCGCGCGTCGGCGCCGAGAAGCGCCGCGGCCGGCTGACCGTTGTGACCGCCCTTTCCGCCGACGAAGTACGCGAACGCTCGGTGGCTTCATTCCGCCGCCGCGTCCAGCGCATCACCGGCCATCGCGACAGCGAGCCGAAAGAGAAGATCGCCCGCGAAGTGACGGTCCCGGAGACCATCACCATTCAGGAACTGGCCAATCGCATGGCCGAACGCGCGGTCGACGTGATCCGCATTCTGATGCAGCAGGGTCACATGGCGAAGATCACCGATACGATCGACGCCGATACCGCGCAGCTTATCGCCGAGGAACTCGGCCACACCGTGCGTCGCGTCGCCGAGTCCGACGTCGAAGAAGGCATGTTCGACGCCCCGGACGATCCGGCCAACCTGCTGCCGCGCGCCCCCGTTGTTACCATCATGGGCCACGTCGATCACGGCAAGACATCGTTGCTCGACGCCATTCGCTCAACTGACGTAGCCGCCGATGAGGCCGGCGGCATCACCCAGCACATCGGCGCTTATCAGGTCACCGCGCCGTCGGGCGGCCGCATCACCTTCATCGACACGCCCGGTCATGCCGCCTTTACGGCGATGCGCGCACGCGGCGCCAAGATCACGGACATTGTCGTCCTTGTGGTCGCTGCCGACGATGGCGTGATGCCGCAGACCGTGGAAGCGATCCAGCACGCCAAGGCGGCGAAGGTCCCGATCATTGTCGCCATCAACAAGATCGACAAGCCCGACGCCAAGCCGGAGCGGGTGCGCACGGAATTGCTGCAGCATGAGATCCAGGTCGAGTCGCTGGGTGGCGACGTTCTCGAAGTCGACGTGTCGGCGAAAGAGAAACTTAATCTCGACAAGCTGCTCGATGTGATTGCGCTGCAGTCTGAAGTGCTCGATCTGAAAGCGAACCCGAACCGTGCCGCCGAAGGCACGGTGATCGAGGCGCGACTTGATCGTGGCCGCGGTCCGGTCGCGACGGTTCTCGTGCAGCGCGGCACGCTCAGACCCGGCGATATTGTCGTTGCCGGCTCCGAATGGGGCCGCGTGCGTGCGCTGGTCTCGGATACCGGCCACTCGGTCGTGGCTGCCGGACCTTCGATGCCGGTCGAAGTACTGGGTTTCAATGGCACACCCGAGGCAAGCGATCGGCTCGCCGCAGTCGCGACCGAGGCTCGCGCCCGCGAGATCGCCGATTACCGCGCGCGGCAGCGTCGCGAAATCATGGCGGCGCGGCAGACCGGCATGCGCGGCTCGCTCGAGCAGATGATGAATCAGCTCAAGACCTCCGGCCGCAAGGAATTTCCGCTGGTCATCAAGGGCGACGTGCAAGGCTCGATCGAAGCCATCGTCGGCGCGCTTGAAAAACTCTCGACCGATGAGGTTGCGGCCCGGGTGATTTTCTCCGGCGCCGGCGGCATAACCGAGTCCGACGTGACGCTTGCGGGAGCTTCGGGCGCCGCCGTAATCGGCTTTAACGTTCGCGCTCACAAGGAAGCCCGCGAAGCCGCCGAACAGGCCGGCATCGAGATTCGCTACTACAACATCATCTACGATCTGGTCGATGACGTGAAGAAAGCGATGTCGGGATTGCTGGCGCCGACGCTGCGCGAGACCATGCTCGGCAATGCCACGATTCTCGAAGTCTTCAAAGTTTCGAAGGTCGGCAATGTTGCCGGCTGCCGCGTCACCGACGGTGTTGTCGAGCGCGGCGCCCACGTCAGGCTCATTCGTGACAGTGTCGTCGTCCACCAGGGCAAGCTGTCGCAGCTCAAGCGCTTCAAGGACGACGCGCGCGAAGTCGTTGCCGGTCAGGAATGCGGCATGGCGTTCGAGAACTACCAGGACATGAAGGTAGGCGACACCATCGAGTGCTACCGGGTAGAGAGCGTGCAACGGACGCTGTGACCGTCTGCGACCATTTTGGCCGGCTTTATGCCGGCCGCCCACGCCTCTGGCGGTAATCGACAATTAAAAGATCTGAATGGCCGGGAAACGCCCGGCCATGAGCAGCAACAAATAAGCAGCAAGAAATAAACTTCCGAAAGCAATGGCACGTCATCGCCACCACCATCGTGATCAGTCTGCAGGCGGTTCGGCGCGGCAGTTGCGCGTCGGCGAACTCATTCGTCACGCGCTGGCCGAAATGCTTGTGCGCGGCGATATCCATGATGCCGTCATCGAAACGCATATGATCACGGTGCCCGAGGTGCGGATGAGCCCCGATCTGCGGCTTGCCACGATCTACGTTACGCCGCTCGGCGGACGCGATGAAGAAGAAGTGCTCGCGGCGCTGGAAAACAACAAACGCTATATGCGCGGCGAAATTTCCCGGCGCGTTAACCTCAAATTTGCTCCTGAAATCCGGTTTCGTATCGACGAACGATTCGACGAAGCGGAACGGATCGGGAAGCTTTTGCGAACACCCGCGGTCCAACGCGACTTGCAAGGCCGGCATTCGCACGAAGAAGACCCGCAAGACCTGGATGTGGGCGAGGAAAAGGACAATTAATGTCGGTACTCAACACTATTCGACCGGTCAACGGGGTCGACAGCGACGGAGCCGCCGAAATCGCGCTCACGGTGACGGCCGATTCGTTGGCCGACGAAAAGAAGTCGAACAAGAAACGGCAAAAGCGCGATGTGCACGGCTGGGTCGTGCTCGATAAACCGGTCGGTATGACCTCGACGCATGCGGTCGCGGTCATCAAACGTTTGTTCGCCGCAAAACGCGTCGGTCACGCCGGAACGCTAGACCCACTCGCCTCGGGCTGTCTGCCGATCGCGCTTGGCGAAGCGACCAAGACGGTCCCGTTCGTAGTCGATGGCCGTAAAACTTATCTCTTCACCGTGCGCTGGGGCGAGGAGCGCGACACCGACGATGCTGAGGGACGAGTAGTTGACACCAGCGACCGCCGGCCCGATCGGGCGGCGATCGAGGCGTTGCTGCCGAGCTTTGTCGGCACGATTGAACAGGTCCCGCCCCGCTTTTCGGCCATAAAGATTGATGGCGAACGCGCCTACGATCTCGCCCGCGAGGGCGAAATGATCGAAATCGCACCACGCCCGGTAACCATCCACCGGCTCGACCTGGTCGACATCCCGGACGCGGATCATGCAGTACTCGCGGCCGAATGCGGCAAGGGAACCTACGTGCGCGCAATTGCGCGTGATCTTGGCCGAACGTTAGGCGTGCTTGGTCATGTTTGCGCGTTGCGCAGGAGCCGGGTCAGTCCGTTCGCCGAGAGCGACATGATTTCGCTGGAACGGCTCGAATCTTTATGTCATAGAGCGGCCGCTGGTGAGGGAAACCTCGCCGATATGCTACTGCCGGTCGAGACCGCGCTGGACGACATCCCGGCGCTGGCCGTGAGTCCGGCAGATGCGGCAAGGCTCCAAAGGGGCCAAGCCGTTTTGTTGCGTGGAAGGGACGCCGCTATTGTTCGCGGCACGGTCCAGGTTGCTGCAAGCGGTCAGCTTGTGGCCATTGCCGAGGTCGACCGCGGCGAGATCGTCCCCAAGCGTGTGTTCAATTTAAACGGCGTGACAGGTCGCGCCGACAGACAAAAAGGTTGGTGACGATGTCGATTACGACCGCGCGTAAGGCGGAGGTTATTAATACGTATGCCGTCAAATCCGGCGACACTGGATCGCCCGAAGTGCAGGTCGCGCTGCTCTCGGAGCGGATTAATAACCTGACCGAACACTTCAAGACTCACATCAAGGACAACCACTCGCGTCGCGGGCTCCTTAAGCTCGTATCGCAGCGGCGTCAGATTCTCGACTATCTGCGGCGCACCAATGAGGGGCGCTACAAAGACTTGATTGAGAGATTGGGTATTCGCCGTTGATGAATTCGCGCGCGGGAGGTCCCGCGCGCGCCGTGGCGGACTGCAAGATGCAGCCGCCGTTTGTAAGGCAGCATGAGCTGCCGATTAGAGCGACGGGCCGAAGCCCGTCAATATCACGGCAAGGCCGATGGCCATGGCAGGATCGCCGGATGCTGTTTGGATTCGCAATCACGTTGCAAACGACAGCCTCTCGCCGTCTTGCTCATGGCTCTCGCGCCACCGCGAAAACCATGAGAGACAATCGCAATGTTCAACATTCATCGTGTACAACTTGACTGGGGTGGCCGCACACTCACGCTAGAGACCGGTAAGATCGCGCGTCAGGCCGATGGCGCTGTCCTCGCCACCTACGGCGAGACTACTGTGCTTGCCGCCGTTGTGGCGGCCAAACAGCCGAAGGAAGGAATCGATTTCCTTCCGCTCACTGTCAACTACACCGAGAAATACTACGCGGCGGGCCGGATACCCGGCGGCTATTTCAAGCGCGAACGCGGACCGACCGAAAAGGATACACTGACATCGCGGTTGATCGACCGCCCGATCCGTCCGTTGTTCGCGGAGGGCTGGCGCTGCGATACGCAGGTGACCGTCACCGTGCTTTCGCACGATCAGGAAAATGATCCAGACATCGTGGCGATGGTTGCCTCGTCTGCTGCGCTGACGCTGTCGGGCGCTCCCTTCATGGGACCGATCGGCGCCGCGCGCGTCGGTTTTATCAACAACGAATACGTGCTCAACCCGCAAATCGACGAGATGGCGGAGAGTCAGCTCGATCTGGTCATCGCCGGGACGCAAGATGCCGTGATGATGGTGGAGTCGGAGGCGAAGGAGCTGTCCGAGGAGATCATGCTCGGCGCAGTGATGTTCGGCCATCGGCACTTCCAGCCGGTGATCGACGCGATTATCAAACTCGCCGAAAAGGCGGCGAAAGAACCTCGCGAACTGGCCGTTACCGACAACTCGGCCATCGAAAAGGAGATTCTCGGTCTCGCCGAGCAGGACCTGCGCACAGCCTATTCGATCGTGCGCAAGCAGGATCGACAGGATGCGGTAGCCGCAGTCAAGAAGAAGGTGATGGAGCACTTCTTCCCCGAAGGCGCCGAACCAAAGCACGACAAGCTTGCGGTCGCCGGCGTCTTCAAGGAACTCGAAGCCAAGATCGTTCGCTGGAATATCCTCGATACCGGCAAGCGTATCGACGGCCGCGACGTGAAAACGGTGCGGCAGATCGTGTCGGAAGTCGGCGTACTGCCGCGGACTCACGGTTCGGCGCTGTTCACCCGCGGTGAGACGCAAGCTTTGGTGGTTGCGACATTAGGCACTGCCGAAGACGAACAATTCATCGATGCGCTGCAGGGCACCTACAAAGAAACATTCCTGCTGCACTACAACTTCCCGCCGTTCTCGGTCGGCGAAACCGGCCGCGTCGGCGCGCCGGGCCGCCGCGAAATCGGGCACGGCAAGCTCGCCTGGCGCGCGATCCATCCCATGCTGCCGTCCAAGGAAGAGTTTCCCTACACCATCCGTCTGGTCTCCGAGATCACCGAGTCGAATGGATCGTCGTCAATGGCGACGGTGTGCGGTTCTTCGCTCGCACTGATGGATGCCGGCGTGCCGCTCAAACGGCCAACCGCAGGCATCGCGATGGGCCTCATCAAGGAGAATGAGCGCTTTGCCGTGCTCTCCGACATCCTCGGCGACGAAGATCATCTCGGCGACATGGACTTCAAGGTTGCCGGCACCGACGGCGGCATCACTTCGCTGCAAATGGATATCAAGATCGCGGGCATCACCGAGGAGATCATGAGGGTCGCCTTGGCCCAGGCCAAGGATGGACGCCTGCATATCCTCGGCGAAATGGCAAAAGCGCTGAACACGGCCCGCGCCGAACTCGGGCAACATGCGCCGCGCATCGAGACGTTCAAGATCCCGACCGACAAGATCCGCGAAGTCATCGGCACCGGCGGCAAGGTCATCCGTGAGATCGTCGAAAAGACCGGCGCCAAGATCAACATCGAGGACGACGGTTCGGTGAAGGTCGCGTCTGCCGATGGCGAGTCCATCAAAGCGGCGATCAACTGGATCAAGTCGATCGCGTCTGAGCCGGAGCTCGGTCACATCTACGAAGGCACCGTCGTCAAGGTGATGGACTTCGGCGCTTTCGTGAACTTCTTCGGCGCCAAGGACGGGCTGGTGCATATCAGCCAGCTGGCGCCGCGACGGGTGCAGAAGACCAGCGACGTCGTCAAGGAAGGCGACAAGGTCAAGGTCAAGCTCCTTGGCTTCGACGAGCGCGGCAAGGTCAGGCTGTCAATGAAGGTCGTCGATCAGGAGACCGGCGAAGACCTCGAGGCGAAGCAGAAGGCGGAGGCCGAGCAGCCGCGAGAAAGCGCGGCAGGTGGCGCGGCGGAATAGCCTCCGCTGCAAAATTCAATCGACAAGACCACAAGGGCGGCCCGCAAGGCCGCCCTTTTTTCGATCGGCAGACCGCGGATTTGATCGGCTCGTCGCGCCCGCGATTGAAGTCCGGCCGTCACGGCATTGAAACTCAGCGTGCGGTTAATCGACGACGACCGGCGCGGGCGCGCCGCCGCGCGACATCCGTTTGAACACCACGAGCAGGGGGATTACCGCAAGCGTCGCGACCATTAGAAGCTTGTAGTCGTCGATATAGGCGATGATCTCCGCCTGGCGGGTTATCACCGCATCGAGCGCGGCACGTCCGCCCGCAGTCATGGGGTTCCACGCGCCCGCGATGAGTGGATTCTCGAGCGCCCGATTGACCGCCGAAACATGCGGCACGATCGAAGCGTGATTGGCCTGGGTGTTCTGAACCAAAAGCGCATTCACCACCGAAATCCCGACGCTGGAGCCGATGTTGCGCGACAGGCTGAAGAAGCCGGCGCCTTCGGTGCGTTCGGAAAGCGGTAGTGTCGCCAGCGTGGCCGCGCTCAGCGGCACGAACAGGAAACCGAGGCCGGCGCCCTGGACCATCGTCACGCCGATGATCGAAGCTTGCGACACGTCAGGCGTCCATTCGGTCATGGCGTTAAATGACCACGCCGTCAGCACCAGACCGATCGCGAGCAGGATGCGTGTATCCACCCGTCCGACCAAACGGCCGACGATCAGCATCGAAGCCATGGTGCCGACGCCGCGCGGCCCCATGACGAGGCCCGCCGTCACGACCGGATAGTCCATCAGCCCCTGCAGGTAAGGTGGCTGCAGCGCCATCGACGCGTAGTAGGTGAGCCCGACGATGGCGATGAACATGATGCCGGCCGAGAAATTGCGATCGCGAAACAAAGACGGCCGCACGAACGGATTGTCAGCAGTGAAGGTATGGACCAGACACAGGTAAAGCGCGGATACGGCGACGATAGCCTCGATGATGATTTCGCCGGAGCTGAACCAGTCCAGCTGCTCGCCGCGATCGAGCACCAATTGCAGAGCGCCGATCCCGACGCTCAGAGTGCCGAAGCCGAACCAATCGAGCTTCGAGCCGGCGTTTTGCGACGTCTCCGGGAGGAAGATGATAATGCCGATGAGGTCGAGAACACCGATCGGCAGGTTGATGTAGAACACATATCGCCAGCTGTAGTTCTCGGTGAGCCAGCCGCCTAGCACCGGTCCAAGGACAGGGCCGATCATCACGCCGATGCCGAACAGGGCCATGGCAAAGCCCTGGCGTTCCCGCGGGTAGCTCGCGAACAGCACGGTCTGCGAAAGCGGAACAAGCGAGGCACCGAATGCCCCCTGCAAGATGCGAAACAGCACGATCTGGTCCAGCGACTGCGCCATACCGCACAGCATCGAGGCGACGGTGAATCCGCCGATGGCGACCAGAAAAAGCCGCTTGAGCCCAAACCGACTGGCCAGAAAGCCGGTCGGCGGCGTCATGATGGCGGCTGCGACGATATAGGACGTCAGCACCCAGGCGATCTGATCCTGGCTCGCCGCCACACTGCCCTGCATGTAAGGCAAAGCGACGTTGGCAATCGTGGTGTCCAGCGCCTGCATCAACGTCGCGAGGATCACGCAGACGGTGAGCGCCCCGCGATTGGTGCCCGCTGCTGCAGCCTCGCCGTCCATCAAGGCGCCCGATGTTTGCCGCCGAACAGCGAGGTCAAAAAGTGCGGCAAACCGCGCGCGTGTCCGGTGTCGACATCGACGATGACGCTCAATCCGGCACGCAGCGGCGGCAGATTCTTGTCACTGGTATCGATGCGCACGCGCATCGGCACACGCTGCACCACCTTCACCCAATTGCCGCTGGTATTTTGCGCCGGCAGTAACGCAAACTCTTGCGCGGCGGCCGGGCTGACGCTTTCCACCACACCATGCCATTCGAGGTCCGGGTAAGTATCGACCGTGACCGTGGCCGGCTGGCCGGGCCTGACATAAGTCAGCTCGGTCTCCTTGGGTGTGGCGTCCACCCAGACGTGTTCGGTATCAACGAGGAAAAAGGCGGTCATCGACGCCGCAAGGTATTTTCCCGGCGCAATCGACGGCACGTCGGTGACGACGCCGGCGAACGGCGCCGTTATGACGGTGTGATCCAACTGGCGCTGCGCCTCATCGACCTGCGCCTTCGCCTGCAAGTATTGCGGATGTCGGGTGACCACGACGTCCGGATCGCCGCCGAGTTTGGCGAGCTGCACCTGCGCCTGTTCGCGCAAGGCGGCAAGCTTGCTCTTGTCGTTTTGCAGCGTGTACGCGGCCTGGTCGTAAACGGCTTGCGTTGCAGTGCCGGTCTTCAGCAGCATCTCTGCGCGATTGTAATTGGTCTGATCGAGATCAACCTGCGCCTGTTGGGCAGCTGCATCGCTGATCATGCGCTTGTAGTCTTGCTTCATCGACTCGATCATCAGCGCGATCTGCGCGAGATTGGCCTTGGCGTTGTCCAGCGCAATCTGGAATTGGCGGGGATCGAGCCGGTAGAGCACTTGCCCGGCCGCGACGTGGTCGTTGTCTTTCACTGCCACTTCCTGGACGATGCCGGAGATGTCGGTTGAGACACCGACCTTCTCCGCATTGACGTATGCGTCGTCGGTCGACATCACCTGACCGCCGGTGACGTACCAATAGCCGCCGAGGATCAGGGCTATCGGAAGCAGCGCAAACAGCGTCCAGCGAATCCGTTCGCGACGCCGCAATTGGCGCAACTTGTCGGTCGCGGCGGTCCGCTGGTTGGAGCGCTTGTCGGCGGGAGCGACCGGCGTGATGGGCGGTCGCGGTGTTTCAGGTGCTTCGTCGTGCGGTACCGGTTTACGGAGAGCTTCAGCCATAGCGTTGCTCTCCCGCTGCAGCGTCCGTGGCGCGTTGCTGAATCAGCCGGCGCAGGTTCTCCTTCACCACCCCAAGCTCGGAAACCATCAGCTCGACGCTCTCGCGCTCGACGCCGGCAAGCGCGCCGGCAACTGTTTCCTCGCCGAGTACGCTGAGCCGCTCGAGCAGAGGCCGGGCGGCCGCCGTCAAGAACAGCCGCTTGGCGCGCCGGTCAGTAGGATCCGGCCGACGCTCGATGAGACCGCTGTCGCACAGCTTGTCGAGCAACCGCGTCAGGGTAATCGGCTGCAGGTCCAAAACCTCGGCAAGTTCAGACTGATTGAGGCCCTCAGAGCGGTCAACCCGAACGAGTACGGCCCATTGAGCCCGGGTCATGCCGAATTGCGATGCCTTATAGTCGGCATAGGTTCGCAGTAATCTCGCCACGTCATTGAGGATAAAGGCGAATTCTCGGTTTAGGGAAGCCGGAGGCATTGCGACAACCTCAGTTGCATAGCCTGCATAATATAAGCGAGCTTAATAATTTGTAGCGATGCTGCTGCAAGGCAGCGTTGCAAATGGCTCAGAGGACTGTTTTCGGCTCAGACCAGACCAAGGTCGGCGAAAGCATCGATGTGATGGTCAGCGGCTTCCTTTGAAAAGCAGCAGAACACCACATTCTCCAGGCCGCCCCGCAACGAGGCCAGTTCGGCCGTCACCGTACCGACAGCAATCCGCGCGGCCCGATCGGCTGGAAATCGATAGATGCCGGTCGAGATCGCCGGGAACGCAATCGAAGCCAGCCGATGCTCGGCAGCAAGACCGAGCGCCGTCCGATAACAGGACGCCAATAGCTCTTCCTCGTTCTCGCTGCCGCCGTTCCACACCGGTCCGACCGCGTGGATAACGTGCTTGGCCAGCAACCGATAACCGCGCGTGATTTTGGCGCTACCAGTTTCACAGCCGCCTAGAGTGCGGCACGCGGCGAGTAATTCCCGTCCCGCCGCACGATGAATCGCGCCGTCAACGCCGCCGCCACCGAGCAGCGTGCGATTGGCCGCATTCACGATGGCATCAAGAGCAAGCGTCGTAATGTCGGCGACGCAAACGTCGAGCCGCGCGGAGCCGACTTCAGCGGAAACAAGTGGCGTCACATTCGCCATCGCAGACTAGCCTGACACGAAACGTATCACGCTATCACGCCCACTCGGCGCGCGCTTCTGCGGCCAGGTCGACCGTGCTTTTAACGCCGATATCATCGAAATGATCGTCGAGGAAGCGCCGGGCGGCGCGCTTGCCGTTAACATGCAGTGTTTTGAAGAAATCGTAGTCGGTCAACAATTTGCTCGAAGCATCGAAAGAGGTGCCGAATTGATCGAACAGAATGCGATGAACATTGACGCGCCGATACTCGCCGCGCCCGGTGCCCCGCGGCAGCCGGCGTTGATCAATCAGGCGGGCGACAAATTCGATGGCGCGGTATTCCGCCAGCAGCGAGGAGTTGAACGTGATCTCGTTGATGCGGTTCATGATCGCGCTGGCCGAAGTTGGCGTGGCTTGCCGTACCAGCGGATTGATTTGCACGACGAGAACGTCTTCGGTCGTCGTCGTACCGAAGAACGGAAAGATCACGGGATTGGCGAGGTAGCCCCCGTCCCAGTACGGCACGCCGTCGATCTCGACCGCGTGGAACAACAGCGGCAGACAGGCCGACGCCATCAGCGCTTCGGGTGTGATCTTGTCGCGCGAGAAGATCCGCACGCGACCGGTCTGCACGTTGGTTGCGGAAATAAACAGCTGCAGATCGGCGAACGTACGCAACGCCTCGAAATCGACGAAGCGCTCGAACAGGTCCTTGAGCGGATTGATGTTAAGCGGGTTGAAATCATACGGCGAGAAATAGCGCGCCATCATGTCGAGCCACGCCTGCATCGGCGTGCCTTCGAGCGGAATAAACGACAACAGCCGTTCCACCACGGCGCGCTGCAATGGCGGCAGATTGCCGTTGTTGCTCACCGCGCGCCAAAAATCGGCCAGCCGCTTTTGCGCTTCCGCACGCCCGCCGCGCGCCATTCCGTCTGCGAGCATCACCGCGTTGACGGCTCCCGCGGATGTACCGGAAATCCCCTCGAACGAAATCCGCTCGTCGCTCAGGAGATGTTCCAGTACACCCCAGGTGAATGCGCCGTGCGCACCGCCGCCCTGCAGCGCAAGATTGATGTGCTTGGTGGTTGGCGGAGACTGCGGGTTCGCCGCGCGGCCGGGCAGCAGCGATGCAAGGGGATTTTTCATACTTGTCCCGTCACCCTGGGCGGCCCAGCGCGAACGCCGAGCCCGCAGGACGACCGCGCGGATGCCTCGACCGATTTCTCTTATTCAGCGGTCCAGCCGCCGTCGATCGAAAGATTGGCGCCGGTGATCGCCTTCGCGGCGTCTGAGCAAAGATAAACGGCGAGCGCGGCAACTTCTTCGACAGTGACAAATTCCTTGGTCGGCTGCGCGGCAAGCAGCACGTCGCGCTTGACCTGCTCGGCGGTCATGTTGCGCGCCTTCATGGTGTCCGGGATCTGCTTCTCGACCAGCGGCGTCCACACATAACCGGGGCTAATACAGTTGACGGTTATGCCAAACGTCGCGACTTCGAGCGCCACCGTCTTGGTGAGGCCCGCGAGCCCGTGCTTGGCGGAAACATAAGCTGCCTTGAACGGCGAGGCGACCAGCGAATGCGCTGAAGCGGTGTTGACGATACGGCCCCACTTACGTGATTTCATTCCGGGCACCGCAGCGCGGATGGTGTGGAATGCAGACGAAAGATTAATCGCGAGGATCTGATCCCATTTCTCGATCGGGAACTCCTCGATCGGAGACACGTATTGGATGCCGGCATTGTTGATGAGTATGTCGAGCGAACCGAAGGTTTTTTCGACCGTATGCACCATGTCGGCGATCTCTGCAGGCTTGGTCATGTCGGCCGGCGAATAAAACGCCCGCACGCCGAAATCCTTTTCGATGGCGACGCGTTCCTTTTCGATAGCCGCAGCGTCGCCGAATCCGTTGATCGTGATATTGACGCCTTCCGCCGCGAGAGCGCGTGCGTAGCCCAAACCGATACCGGAGGTCGAACCCGTTATCAGGGCGGTCTTTCCTTTCAACATGATGATCACCAATTCATGAGGTTGCGCGACTGCACGTTGCCGGGAAGTATCGTTGTTGCATGACTTCTGCGCGACGTGACGGCAATGTGAGACGCTTTTTGCTGCAACGCAACATGAAAAGCGGGGACTGCGTCACGTTTTCGCTACGGCCGCCGAAGCGCTACAATGCACACTAGGAGCGATCAACTGCCGATGACGACAAAGTCGCAAGTAGTTTTCCCGGCGCCGGACCACGATCACGATACCTGTACGAGCGCCGCTATCGCTCACGCCGAAGCACTCTGCGCCTCGCGGGCACAGCGGTTGACGCCGATGCGCCGTCACGTGCTCGAAACCTTGCTCGCAAGCCACAAGCCGCTCGGCGCCTATGAAATCATGGAGCAGTTGGCGGAGAACGGGCGCCCGGCGCCGATCACGGTCTATCGCGCGCTCGATTTTTTGCGCAACAACAATCTTGTCCATCGCATCGAGAGCCGCAACGCCTTCGTCGCCTGCGTTCACGATCACACCGGTAATGACCCTATCGTGTTCCTGATCTGCGATCACTGCGGCGCGGTTGGCGAAGCGCCAGGAGCCGCCGTCGCCGATGCGCTCAAGGCATCCTGCCGCGCGGCGGGTTTTGCATCGAGGACCCCGGTAATCGAAATCGCCGGCACCTGCTCACACTGCCGCGAATGACGAATTTGGGCCCTTCACCATCGGAACATCGGTTCCGGACGTAAGTCGTGCATGTGACTGGAATCGATTAAGTGGCCATCGCCCAATCGCCGTCATCTCGTCCGCTCGATGCGTTTGCAGTCACCGTGACCATCGGGCTCTGCCTGTTTTGGGGATTCAACAACGTCGCCATCAAGCTTGCGATTCACGACATCCCGCCGCTGATCCAGTCGTCGACACGTTCGGCTATTGCCGCGATTATTGTCGGCACCTGGGCGCAAACCCGCGGCGTACCGCTGTTCAAGCGTGACGGTACGCTCGGTGCCGGCGTTCTCGCCGGCGTGCTGTTCGCGCTCGAATTCCTGCTGATTTACCGGGGCCTCCTTTGGACTACGGCAACGCGCGCGGTGCTGTTTCTCTACCTCGCGCCATTTTTTGTTGTGATTGGATCGCGCTGGCTGATCCCCGGCGACCATTTTCATGTGTCACAATGGCTCGGCCTGCTCTTGTCTTTCATCGGCATCGTTATTGCGTTCGGGTTGCCGACACCGGCCGCCGATCCTCGGCAAATGCTCGGCGACATCATGATGGTCGGCGCCGGCGCGGCGTGGGGAGCAACAACGCTTGTCATCAAGGCAAGCGCGCTTAATCGCGTCAGCGCGGAAAAAACCCTGCTCTACCAGCTCGTGGTTTCGGCGCCGCTACTCGCCGCCGGCGCGGTCATCTTCGGCGAACATATCGACAAGATGCCGTCCGCCGTGGCGTTTGGCGCCTTTGCCTACCAGACCATCTGGGTTGTCAGCGTCACATTTGCGGTCTGGTTCGCTCTGATGGTGCGCTATTCGGCCGCCCGCCTGTCGGCGTTTACCTTTCTTGCGCCGTTGTTTGGCGTGGCTGCGGGCCATCTCGTCCTTAACGATCCGCTCACGCCCGCCTTTGCGCTGGCGGCCGGATCGGTGGCGGCAGGCTTGGTGCTCGTAAACCGGCCCCGATAGGGCTATATCCCTGTCGTGTTCGCTACCCCTGCCGGGGTGCGATGAGGAGCCAGAGGGTTGTCCCGATGATGCAATTTTCCGGCCCCGCCGACCGGCATCGAACTGTTGCCGTGAAGGTGGGCAACGTCGCCGTCGGCGGCGGTGCACCGGTCGTGGTGCAGTCCATGACCAACACCGATACCGCCGATGTGGAGGGTACGACCAGGCAGGTCGCCGCGCTCGCACGTGCAGGTTCGGAACTCGTTCGCATCACCGTCGACCGCGACGAGGCGGCGGCCGCCGTGCCGCACATCAAGGAGCGGCTGCTGCGGATGAACGTCGACGTGCCGATAGTCGGCGACTTTCATTACATCGGCCACAAGCTTCTTGCCGATCACCCCGCTTGCGCCGAGGCGCTCGACAAATATCGCATCAATCCCGGCAACGTCGGCTTCAAGGAGAAGAAGGACCGGCAATTCGGCGCCATCGTCGAGACCGCAATCCGGCACGACAAGCCGGTGCGCATCGGCGCCAATTGGGGCTCGCTCGACCAGGAGCTTCTCACCCATCTGATGGATGAGAATGCGCGCTCCAATCATCCAGTGGATGCCCGCGATGTGACCCGCGAGGCGATGGTCCAGTCGGCGCTGTTGTCCGCCGAGCGGGCCGAGGAGATCGGCCTGCCGCGCTCGAAGATCATTATCTCGGGCAAAGTCTCGGCAGTGCAGGATCTGATCGCGGTTTACACCGAGCTGGCGGAGCGATCGGACTATGCGCTGCATCTCGGACTGACCGAAGCCGGCATGGGCTCGAAGGGCATCGTCGCATCATCCGCAGCGATGGGATTCCTGTTGCAGCAGGGCATCGGCGACACCATCCGGGTTTCGTTGACGCCGGAACCGAACGGCGATCGCACTCTGGAAGTGAAAGTCGCGCAGGAGCTGCTGCAGACCCTCGGCCTGCGCACGTTCGTGCCGCTGGTGGCCGCCTGCCCCGGCTGCGGCCGCACCACCTCGACGACTTTCCAGGAGTTGGCATCCAGCATTCAAAGCTTCATTCGCGACTCGATGCCGGAATGGAAGACGCGTTATCCCGGCGTCGAAGGCCTCAACGTTGCGGTGATGGGTTGCATCGTCAACGGGCCGGGCGAAAGCAAACACGCCGACATCGGCATCTCGCTTCCCGGCACCGGGGAGGCTCCTGCCGCGCCGGTCTTCATCGACGGCAAAAAAGCGATCACCTTGCGCGGCCCGACGGTATCGGCCGACTTTCAGAAACTCGTCATCGATTATATCGAGCGGCGGTTCGGCTCAGGTGCCGGGAGAACTGCAGCAGAGTAACCCTCGTTCGCGGCGCCGAAGCGAACGTCCGGCTTGCGCTCAGTGCCCGCGCACTAATCGCTGAACCAGATCGTCAAGCTGGTCGAGATTGTCGTAGCGGATCGTCAACGTACCGCGATCGTTGTGATGGTTGATGCTGACAACCAAGCCCGTCGCATCTGAAACTTTTTTCTCAAACGCCAGAACGTCGGCAGTTTTGGCGTTTGCACTGCGCGCCTTACGACCATTGGTGCTTTTGCTCTTTGCGTTGGTTTCGCGCGCCATCGCTTCGACCTGGCGCACATTGAGGCCGCGCGCGACAATTTCCTCAGCGAGTTGTTCCGCGTTCGGCGCACCGACCAGCATGCGCGCATGCCCGGCGGTCAGCTTGCCGCTGTGTATGTAGGCCTTCACCGGATCGGAGAGTTTCAGAAGCCGCAGCGTGTTGGCCACGTAGCTGCGGCTCTTGCCGACGGTCTTGGCGATCTCGTCCTGGCTGTTGCCGAACTCTTCCACGAGCGCGCGGTAGCCTTCCGCTTCTTCGAGCGGATTGAGATCGGCGCGCTGCACATTCTCGATGATCGCAAGCTGCAGCGCTTCCGCATCAGTCGCGTCGATGACAACGACCGGGACTTCATGCAGGCCGGCACGCTGCGCCGCGCGCCAGCGGCGCTCGCCGGCGATGATTTCGTAACCGTCGGCAACGCCGCGCAACGGCCGCACCGCGATCGGCTGGATGATCCCGCGCTCGCGCAACGAGGCAACGAGTTCGTCCAGTTCGGCGCTGTCGAAAGCGCGGCGCGGGTTGCGCGCGTTCGGTCGCAGCGATCCGGTCGGCAGCCGCCGCTGCCCCCGCGGACGGTCAGCTGAACTTTCGGTTCCGACATCACCGATCAGCGCGGCAAGGCCGCGTCCTAATCGCGATCGCGATCCATCCTCGGCCATCGCGGTTTCTCCCGCGCTCTCGGTCATGCGCACAGTTCTTTCTCGCGTTGAATGATTTCCGTCGCGAGCCGCAGATACGCTTCGCTGCCACTGCATTTCAGATCGTAGACCAGCACCGGCTTGCCGTAGGACGGCGCTTCGGAGACCCGCACGTTGCGCGGGATGATGGTGTCGTAAACCTTGCGGCCCATGAATTCGCGCACGTCGGCGACAACCTGCGTCGAGAGATTGTTGCGCGAGTCGTACATCGTCAGGACAATTCCATGGATCGTAAGATCGGGATTGAGCTGCTCGCGCACGGAGTCGACGGTTTTCAGAAGTTGCGACAGACCTTCGAGCGCGAAGAACTCGCATTGCAGCGGCACCAGGATCGCATGCGCCGCCGCCATAGCGTTGACGGTCAGAAGATTGAGCGAAGGCGGGCAGTCGACTAGCACATAGGTGAAGTTTGTTTGGTCCGCGGCGCGCGTCTTGAGCGGCGCGAGCGCATTGCGCAGGCGATAGGCGCGATCGCGCGCCTGGCCGATTTCAAGCTCGAGGCCGGTGAGATCGAGCGTTGATGGCGCAAGCTGCAGTCGCGGTACCGCGGTTGCAACGATCGCGTCGCGCAGTGCTGTTTCGCCGGCAAGTACGTCGTAGGTGGAGTAGCGGCGGCTGCGCCGGTCAATGCCCAGGCCGGTTGAGGCATTGCCCTGCGGGTCGAGATCGATGATCAGGACTTCCTCGCCGATGGCGGCGAGCGCGGTGCCGAGGTTGATGGCCGTCGTGGTTTTGCCGACCCCACCCTTCTGGTTCGCGATTGCGAGCACCCTTGGGCCGCGGTCGATATTCGTCTGAATCGGAGGCGGAGGTACGTCGAGGATGGATGTTTCGCTCATCGCGGCCGGCTCCCTTTCTCCCGCGGCTTTGGCGCGAGACCTCGCACAACAACGATTTGG
>Ga0335085_10006239_pt1 | contig 18872 bp, 14 predicted proteins | sample Lox_Sample_45_FD_206712 | JGI IMG/M metagenome (GOLD analysis project Ga0335085, IMG submission 206712) | Soil microbial communities from Loxahatchee National Wildlife Refuge, Florida, United States - Lox_Sample_4.5 | ecosystem: Environmental > Terrestrial > Soil > Wetlands | place: USA...
GCGGCCGTCGCCCAATGGGCAAGGCTCACGAACGGAGCGGCGACGGCGATGAAGACGATGATGATCGCGAGCTTGATCGCCACGATATAGCTGTTAACGCGCGCGGATTCGTGGACCCCGACCACCAGGAGCGCCGAAATTGCGGCGATCACCACCATGGCCGGCACGTTGATGATCGCTCCGGTCGCGTGCCAGACGTGTTCGGTGGCGTCGTATGAGAACGGCGATCCGGCGAACGCCAGCGGCACGACGATGCCGATATTTTTCAGAAAGCTCACCACGTAGCCGGACCAGCCGATGGCGACGGTAACGGCGCCGAGCGCGTATTCCAAGATAAGGTCCCAGCCGATGATCCAGGCAATCAATTCGCCCAAAGTCGCGTAGGCGTAGGTGTAGGCGCTGCCGGCTATCGGCACGGTCGACGACATCTCTGCGTAGCACAGGCCGGCAAAGGCGCAGGCGAAGGCGCCAAGCACGAAGGACAGCGTGATCGCCGGTCCGGCATTGGCGGCGGCCGCATGTCCGGTCAGCACGAAGATGCCGGCACCGATGATGGCGCCGATGCCGAGCGCGACGAGATTGAGCGCCGACAACGTGCGCTTGAGCGGCACGCCGCCATGGGTCGTCAGCGCCTGTACTTCCGGTTCGTCAGCTTCGGCCTCCAAGACCGCGATCGGCTTGCGCACCCAGATGTTCGCCATGACGTCGGTGCCTATAATCCCGCAGCCGCCAGCGCGGCGGCCTGTCGCTTGGCGACGCGACCCACGGAGAAGTTCTCGATCGCCTCGTTGAACAGCCGGTAGAAATTAAGCTCGGCGCGCAAGTGGAGAAACACGGCGCCCAAACCGATCGCGGCGCGGTCCATGAAGACGAACTCGCGCGGCACCGTCACGGGTCCCTTGCGCTTGAGCGCCTGATGCACGCGATAGGCTTCGCGGCGGCCATATTCCGACGGCGCGACGCCGTCGGCGATGGTGCGCACCCGGTCGTCGAGCAGCGGTGCATAGATGAACCGCGCCCAGATGTTGAGCGTATCGATCAGGTCGCGCGACAGGCGGTGGAAGCCCCACGTCTCATAGGCCTGCACCACGAGGTCGTCGTCGCCGTGCAGCAGCCCATTGTACAGATCGACCACGCCGCGAACGAATTTCGGCGGGAAGATGCGGAGGCAGCCGTAATCGAGGAGGTTGATGCCGGCGGCTTTGCCGTCACGCGCGAATACCGTGTAGTTGCCAAGATGCGGGTCGCCGTGGATGACGCCGAAGCGGCTGAAGGGGAACCACCAAGCGGCGAACATGGCGGTTGCCAGCACGTTGCGCACCGCAAGCGGATCGTTCTTGTGCGCGAGCATGCGGCTGCCGTCGAGCCAATCGAGCGTCAATAAGCGTCCCGTCGACAGCTCGGGCCAAGCGCGCGGCACGCGGACCAGCTCGACGCCGTCGAGCATGATGCGATAGAGCGCGACATGCTTGGCCTCGCGCCGGTAGTCCAGCTCCTCGCGCACCCGCTCGCCGATCTCCTTGCCGATCTCGGTGGTGTCGATGGCGGTATCGAAGCGGCGGCGAATGGCGAGCAGCCATTGCAGCTGCTGCAGGTCGGCTTCGACCGCGGACTGCATGTCGGGATATTGCAGCTTGCAGGCGAGCGGCGCGCCGTCGAGCGAAACCGCGCGATGCACCTGGCCAAGAGACGCGGCCGCGGCCGGATGGCGTTCGAAGCTTGCGAATTTCTGCTGCCAATCAGGACCGAGCTCCGCGCTCATGCGCCGCTTGACGAAGGCCCAGCCCATCGGCGGGGCCTCGCTCTGGAGCTTCTGCAATTCGGCCGCGTATTCCGGCGGCAAAAGATCGGGAACGGTCGCGAGAAGCTGAGCGACCTTCATCAGCGGCCCTTTGAGATTGCCGAGCGCGGACGCAAGCGCGTTTGCTTCCCCGGCGCGATTCGGCTTTCCGCCGATCAGCCGCCGCCCCGCGTAGCGCGCTGCCACGCCGCCCACATTGGCGCCGACGCGGGCATAGCGCGCCGCCCGGGCGGAGAAGCGGTTCTTTTCGCTGTCGGTCTGTCCGCGGTTTGCCATTGCGTTGGTTTATTCCGCCTCCTGTTATAGTCACCGTTTCATAGATTGCCACGATTTGCGGAGAGTCCAATGCTTGAGCCCCCCGATGCAGGCGGTAACACCTGTCTCCCCGGGCGGGGGCGCACGATGAAATCGGTCGCCGCTGGCTGGCTCCTGGCCGGCTTGATCACGGCTTGCCTTACCGGTGCGGCGCACGCCGGACGCTGGGAGTGGGGCTGCATCGGCACGATCGGCGACAAGCAGATCGTTTTCAACCGCTATCATCTCATCGTCGCGCCGGCAAAGCCGCCGCTCGGCAAGATACGCGATCTCGTCTTTCTCGAGGATCTCACCAAGCTGTCGGATGGCGGCGATCAGTACGACGCCACGGATGTGAATTCCGGCTTGACGGCGAAGCTGGAGTTCATCCTCGGCGACGATGGAAAGGACAAGATCGCCTTTACGGAAAAGTCATCCAAGAGGATTTACCACCGTTCGGCCATGGTTTGCGGCCGCGACGAAGACACCGACGTTTCCCGCAAGATCTATCGCTACCAGCGCAATGGCGAGCCGGCACGCGACGTCACCATGCAATGCATTGAGTACATGCTCAGCACGCGCGGCGGCCGGCCCTGCATCGACCGACCGTAGCCGCCGTCGCCGGGACGGCGGGACCGGCTAATCCAACTCTTCCAGCTCGTCGATCATCCGCGCGATGACGCCAAGCCCGCCTTGCCAGAACGACGGGTCGCGAGCGTTGAGGCCGAACGGCGCGAGCAGCTCGGAGTAATGCTTGGTGCCGCCGGCAGCGAGCATGGCGAGATAGCGCTCGGCGAACCCCTCCGCCGCATTTTCGTAGACCGCGTAAAGCGAGTTCACCAGGCAATCGCCGAACGCATAGGCGTACACGTAGAACGGCGAGTGGATGAAATGCGGAATATAGGCCCAGAACGTCTCATAGCCGGGCTTGAGTTCAATCGCCGGACCGAGACTTTCGCCCTGCACCGAAAGCCATAATTCGCCGATGCGGTCCGCAGTCAGTTCGCCGTTCTTGCGTTCGGTGTGAACCGCACGCTCAAACGTATAGAACGCGATCTGCCGCACAACGGTATTGATCATGTCCTCGACCTTGGCGGCGAGCATGGCCTTGCGCTCTTTGGCGGAGCGCGTCGCGGCGAGAAGCTTCCTGAAGGTCAGCATTTCTCCGAACACGCTCGCGGTCTCGGCGAGCGTCAGCGGCGTCGGCGCCATCAGCGCGCCGTTGGGCGCGGCCAGCACCTGATGCACGCCGTGGCCCAATTCGTGCGCCAACGTCATCACGTCGCGCGGCTTGCCTTGGTAGTTGAGCAGCACATAGGGATGCGCCGACGGCGTGGTCGGATGCGCGAACGCGCCCGGCGTCTTGCCGGGCCGCACCGGCGCGTCGATCCATTTTTCCGTGAAAAAGCGCTCGGCGATTTCCGCCATCTTCGGCGAGAACGCGCCATAGGCGGTGAGCACGGTGTTGCGCGCCTCGATCCAGCCGACCGTGCGCTGCGCCACGTGCGGCAGCGGTGCGTTGCGGTCCCAATGCGGCAGCCGCTTCTTGCCGAACCACTTGGCTTTCAGCGCGTAATAGCGATGCGACAAACGCGGATAGGCGGCGCGCACCGCCGCCACCAGCGCATCCACGACCTCGCGCTCGACCCGGTTAGACAGATGGCGATCGTCGGCGATATCGGCAAAGCCGCGCCAGCGGTCGGCGATTTCCTTGTCCTTGGCCAGCGTGTTGGTGACGAGCGCAAACTGCTGCACATTGTCTTTGAGCGTGCGGGCCAGGGCTTGCGCCGCCGCTTTGCGCTTTTCGGCGGAACGGTCCTGCAACAGGGTCAGCGTCGGCTCGATGGCAAGCGTCTTGCCCAGGACCTTGAAACGCAGATTGGCGATGGTCGCGTCGAACAGCCGATTCCATGCCGTATAGGCGGTCATCGACTTTTCGTGAAACAGCTGCTCGACCCGATCTTCCAGCTGGTACGGACGGTAGCGGCGCACATCCTCGAGCCAGGGCCGGTAATGGCCGAGCGCCGGGTCCTGCATCGCCGTCTCCAACAGCGCGTCGTCGATGCGGTTGAGTTCCAGCGAGAAGAACAGAAGATGCGTGGACGCCGCCGTCAACCGCTCCTGTACGTCACCGTAGAATTTGGTGCGCGCCGGATCGACCGTATTGCCGGCATGCATCAGCCCGGCATAGGAGCCGAGCCGTCCCATGCGATCGTCGATCGCCTCGTAGCGGCGCACGGCCTCGGCGAGCGCTGCGCCCGATTGCGGCGAGCGCGCCAGATCGGCGAGCTTGCCCTTGTAGGCAGTCTCAAAGCCGGCGCAGTCGGCGTCGACGCGATCGAGATCGCTCTTGATCGCCGGATCATCGAGGCCGGCATAAAGGTCGGAGAGTTTCCACTCCGGCAATGCCCCGAGCGCGGCCTTGGCTGGCGCCGGCCCGGTTCGCGCCGCCCGTCTTGGGGCTGTTCGTCTCGACATGGGCTTTGCAGGCATGGGAGCTTTGGAGATAGAATCTTGTGCCTCACCGGTCATTGATGTGGCGCAGCACCAAGCCCGGCGCAAGGCCGCGGTCCGTCGCCAAGGGCAACCGAAGATTGATCCATGGCCAAGGTTCTGATTGCGATTCCGCGCCGCGACTTCGATCCGACGGAAGCCGCGGTGAGCTGGAGCGTGCTCAAGCGGCTTGGCCATTCGGTTGCCTTTGCCACGCCCGACGGACGCCCCGGCGCAGCCGACGAGATGATGCTCAGCGGCGAAGGTTTGGATGTCTGGGGCTTCATCCCCGGCCTCAAGCACATCACCGTCATCGGTCGGCTGATGCGCGCCAATGCGCAGGCCCGCGCCGACTATGCCGCGATGGTCGGCGATCCCGCCTACCAGGCGCCGCTAAAATGGCAGCAGGTGCGCCGCGAAGATTTCGACGGCCTCCTTCTGCCTGGCGGTCATCGCGCGCGCGGCATGCGCGAATATCTGGAAAGCGCGGTCTTGCAAAGGCTGGTCGCCGAATTTTTCGCGGCCGACCTGCCGGTCGCGGCAATCTGCCACGGGGTCCTCCTTGCCGCGCGTAGCCAAGGCGCCGGCGGCCGTTCGGTGCTGTTCGGCCGGCGCACCACCGCGCTGACCTGGGCGCTGGAGCGCGCCGGCTGGAAGGTCGGGCGCATCGTGCGCTTCTGGGATCCTCACTATTATCGCACCTACGAAGACGGACCGGGAAAGCCCGAAGGCCATATGTCGGTGCAGCAGGAGGTCACTCGCGCGCTTGCCCGTCCGGAAGATTTCATCGACGTTGCCGCCGACGCGCCCGATTACAGAAAGAAAACAAGCGGCATGGTGCGCGATACGTTCGATGACGATAGCCCCGCTTTCGTGGTGCGCGACGGCAATTACGTGTCGGCGCGCTGGCCCGGCGACGCGCACACTTTCGCGAAAGTCCTTGCCGCGGTGTTGGCTGAACGGGCGGCGAGGCAGGCCGGCAAGGGCACTGCGGCCGGCGTCAGCACCTGATCCGCATCAGCGCTGCGTCGGCGCTTCGTCTCCGCGCCCGGTCCACGAGGAATTACGTAAAACGCGCGCAGTGGCTGTCGGTTCCACGACCAGCGACATTTTTGAAGGTTGCCTGTACCGAACCGAATTGATCTAGTCGCCGCAGGCCGGTCGCAGGCGTTGCGACACGGTGTGGGGCAAGAGGCGCTGCTGGGACGATCTTGACCGAAACCGACGCCTTGGATTTTGCGCGCGCCTCCATCGGCTCGGTGTGGGCGCTGGAATTGCTCGTGCTGCTCGGACACGCGAACAAGCAATCCTGGCCGGTCGATGACATTGTGCGCGAACTCCGCGGCAGCGGCGCAGCGGTGGAGGGAGCTTTGACGGTCCTGACCAGCGCCGGGCTCGTCGCCAAGACAAGCGACGGCCAATACCGCTATCAACCGGCTTCGCCGGCACTGGAAGCCGTCGGCGCGCTGGTACGGCAAATCTATGCCACTAAACCGACGACGCTGATTGCCGCCATTTACGAGGCGCCGAACGAAAAGCTGCGCACCTTCGCGCGGGCCTTCAAGTTCAAGGAGTGACGTCGAGGAGCGATCATGTCTGTGCTGGCGCCAACGCTGTATTCGCTCTGCTTCCTGACCAGCGCAGTGTGCGGCTGGCTGCTGGTGCGGAGTTTCGCGCACAACCGAACACGCCTGCTGTTGTGGAGCGCGGCGTGTTTCGTTCTGCTTGCCATCAACAATCTGCTCGTGGTGGTCGACCTGATAGTGCTGCCGGCCACCGACCTAAGCCCGCTGCGCAGCGCCGCCGGACTTGCCGCAGTGTCGACGCTGCTGTTCGGCTTCGTCTGGGAACTCGATTAGGATTGCGGCTTATGAACGCCTTTCTCGGCGGCATGATCACGATGGGCTTCCTCGTCGCCGGTGTGTTCTTCCTGCGATTCTGGCGGCGCACGGGCGACCGACTGTTCGCGGCGTTCGCGTTCGCGTTCTGGCTTTTGGCGCTCAACCAGGCCATGATCAGCCTGCTCGCCGGAACCACCGTCAACGAAGGCTGGGCGTTTCTGCCGCGGCTGATCGCATTCGGCCTGTTGATCCTGGCTATTTTGGTCAAGAATCTCGATCGGTCACGCAAATGACCATCGCGTGAATGCTGGCGCCTGCGTTCCGCGCCTGCGTTCCGCACGCGTGTTCGGTCTGTGCGTCGGCTCGGCAAGCGAATTTCGCGAAAAGCTTTTTTTGTTGATGGCGCAGTCGGACCGCTCGCTCCCGGCGCTGTCAGCTTTGCACCGCCGCTGGAAACCCCGGCAGGTCGCATTTTCGACGCATTGCCTCCGCAATTATGCAAACTTGGGCGCTGGGAGGGACGGTGCTTCTTGCCCGGAAAACGGAATTCAAGTTCGCCATCCGCTACGGCGTGGTGGCGCTTGTTGTCGTAGCGGCCATCGTTCTCATCATTCCGCCGTTTGCTTCATCCTTGGTCGAGCAATGGTCGAAGCGAGACGTCGAATTGCGTTCGTTGCTTGCGTTCAATTCGGCGGTGGGGGAACTCGACCCTCTGCTTGAGGCCCACAACGACTCGCGGATCGTCACGTTGTTCGAGCGCATGGCGCTGGACGAGGAGTTGCTGGCCGTGGGCTTTTGCGATTCCCAGGGGAAGCTGCGCTACCGCACGAAGATGATGCCGGCGGCATTCAGCTGCAAACAGACTAAAATGCCCGACAAGCCGAGGTCGGCGACGGTGGTTCTCGGCGGCAGCAGGCTGATCGTGTCGACCTTCCCGATCGCGGCAGGCGCGACGCGCGGCCATCTCGTGCTGGTGCACGATCTGACCTTCGCCGAGCAGCGCGGCAGCGAAGCGCGTATCTGGACCATGGTGGCGCTGGCCGGCGTAGCGGTCCTTGCCGCGGCTCTAGCCTCGGTCGCGGCGATCCTGCTGATGCGTCGCTGGCTGCGCTCGCTGCAGAGCGCCATCGACGACGTGCGCCTTGGTCGCGTCGAAGCCGCGGGGGGCTTCGAAACCGCACCGTTCGCCCGGGACATTCGCTATCTGCTGCGCGACCTCCATCTCACCCGGCTCGCCACCGAAGGTCCCGATGTCGACTGGTCGCCCAACATGCTGCGCTCGTTACTGGCGCAGAAGCTGCCTGGCGCAGAGGTGGTCGTCGTTTCCAACCGCGAGCCATACATCCACAATCACGAGTCCGACGAGATTGTGGTGCAGATACCGGCCAGCGGGCTGGTCGCCGCCATCGAGCCGATCATGCGCGCGTGCGGAGGCACCTGGGTCGCGCACGGCAGCGGCAGCGCCGATCGTGAAATGGTCGATCGTAACGATCGCATCAAGGTGCCGCCGGATGCGCCGAGCTACACGTTGCGCCGCGTCTGGCTAAGCGACGACGAGCAAGCCGGCTATTATTACGGCTTCGCCAACGAGGGGCTGTGGCCGCTTTGTCACATAGCTTTCACGCGCCCCAATTTCCGTGACAGCGACTGGGCTCTGTACAAACATGTCAATGCCCGCTTCGCGCAAGCGGTGGTCGCCGAGGTCAAACGCCAGGATCCCATCATTCTCGTGCAGGACTATCACTTCGCGCTGTTACCGAAGATGCTGCGCAAGAGCCTGCCCGATGCCACCATCGTCACCTTCTGGCATATTCCCTGGCCCAACCCGGAAATTTTCGGCATCTGTCCGTGGAAGGAAGAAATCATCGCCGGCCTTCTCGGCAGTTCGGTGATCGGCTTTCATACGCAGTTTCATTGCAACAACTTTCTCGATACGGTCGACCGCTTCATCGAGGCACGGACGGACCGCGAGCATTCGTTCATCGCTTATGGCGGCTTTGAAACTTTGGTTCGTCCCTATCCGATCTCGATCGAATGGCCGCCGACCGGCATGCAGGGGCAGAAGCCCGTGGCCGAGTGCCGCAAAGCGGTCCGCCGGCGGCTCGGCCTCAAGGACCACGTGCGGCTTGGCGTCGGCGTGGAGCGGTTCGACTACACCAAAGGCATCCTCGATCGGCTGCGCGCCGTCGACGCCTTTCTGTCCAATCATCCGGAGTGGAAGGACAGCTTCGCCTTTGCGCAGGTCGCCGCTCCGACTCGAACCGAACTCGCCGCCTACGGCGCCCTGCAGGGCGAAGCGATGGAACTCGTGCGCGACATCAATGCCCGGCACGGCGGCGGACCGCACCAGCCCGTCTTCTTGATCATTGGGCATCAGCAACCGCACGAAGTCTTCGAGCTGCTGCGCGCGGCAGACCTCTGCATCGTTTCCAGTCTGCACGACGGCATGAATCTCGTCGCCAAGGAGTTTGTCGCCGCCCGCGACGACGAGCAAGGGGTGCTCTTGCTGTCGACGTTTGCGGGCGCCTCACGGGAGCTTTCGGAAGCGCTGATCGTCAATCCCTACGACGTGCGCAGCATGGCGCAGGCGATCGAACAGGCGTTGCGGATGCCGGAAGCGGAACAGCGGGAGCGTATGCGCTTGATGCGCGACGTTGTCCGGTTGAGCAATGTTTACCGTTGGGCGGGTCAAATTCTGCTCGACGCCGCCGATCTGCGCAAGCGAAAGCGCATCATGCGCATGATATCGCAGCGCCAGGTCTCACACGACACCGTCAGACTGACGGAGGTCAGTTCACGGCGCGCTTGATCGAAGCGCGCCGGCTTCGCCGCACGCCGTGCCGGGCTGCGCATAACTGCCTGTTCGGCGGTCGCTTTGCCGCTTAAGACCCCTTTAAGTCTCCTTGGCCAAAGTGTCCCGAAAGGGCACAGCGTGCCGGTAAATCGCCGAGGACTCGATGGCCATTCTCATCGTCGACGACGACCGGGTGCAGTGCCGCCTCCTTGAAGGCATGCTGCACAAGGCCGGTTACGAAACGGTCACGCTCGACAATGGTGAGGCAGCGTTGGCGTTGCTGACCGGGCCCGAGGGCACCCGCGTCGACTGCGTTATTCTCGACTTGGAAATGCCAAACGTCGACGGCCTCGGCGTGCTGGCCGGATTGCGCCAAGCGGCGGTCGCCGTACCGGTGATCGTGCAGACCGCCCACGGCAGTATCGACAACGTCGTCTCGGCGATGCGCGCCGGCGCGGTCGATTTCGTCGTCAAGCCGGCCGGCCCACAGCGCATTGAGGTAAGCCTGCGCAACGCACTCAACCTGAGCGCGCTCGAAGGTGAAATCAAGCGCATCAGGAACAGTCGTAGCGGCACGCTCGGCTTTGCCGACATCATCACCAAGAGCCCGGCCATGCAGGCGGTACTGCGCATAGCCGACAAGGCCGCAAGCTCGAACATTCCGGTTCTGATCTCCGGCGAATCCGGGGTTGGCAAGGAACTGATCGCGCGCGCGATCCATGGCTCCAGCGAGCGCCGCAACAAGCCGTTTGTAGCGGTCAATTGCGGCGCCATGCCGGAAAACCTGATCGAATCGATTCTGTTCGGCCATGAGAAAGGATCGTTCACCGGAGCGACCGAACGCCATGTCGGCAAGTTCGTCGAGGCTTCGGGCGGCACGCTTTTCCTCGACGAGGTCGGCGAATTGCCGCCGGCGGCGCAGGTCAAGCTCTTGCGCGCCCTCCAGGAAGGCGAGGTCGAACCGGTCGGCGCCCGCAAGCCGGTCAAGGTCGATGTGCGCGTGGTTTCGGCCACCAACCGGGACCTCATCGCCGACGTGCGGCAGGGCCGCTTCCGCGAGGATCTGTTCTATCGCCTCCACGTGTTTCCGATCGCAGTGCCGCCGCTGCGGCAGCGGCCTGACGACATCCCGGCGCTGGCGCGGCATTTTGTGGCGCTATTTGCCGCCGAGGAAGGCAAGCGCATCCGCCTGATCACGCCGGAAGCCGTTGCGCTTCTTGCCGCCTTCCACTGGCCGGGCAATATCCGTCAGCTCGAGAATGCGGTGTTTCGCGCGGTCGTGCTGGCCGAAGGCGACAGTCTCGGGCCGGCCGAGTTCCCACAGATTACTGCGCAGCTGTCCGAGCTCGGCACCGGCCCGGCGCCGGGGCCGCGCCAGCACCTGGTGCCGGACGCCGGTGAAGCTGGGGTTGCAGGCGCGGTCAACGACAAGCCACGTCATGATATTCCGGCAGACTGGCCGACGGCCGCTGCGTCCGCCGCCGATTCCTTGCCTTTGCTCGATGCCGAGGGCGAGGTGCGGCCCCTCGAGGCTTTGGAGGCCGACCTGATCCGGTACGCTGTTACCCTCTACCGCGGACAAATGTCCGAGGTGGCGCGCCGGTTGCAGATTGGGCGCTCGACGCTTTACCGGAAGCTTGAAGCGCTCGGCCTGCACGGTAACCATTGCGGCGATGGCGAGGCAGACGCCGAAGGCGTGGCTTCAGAGCGACAGCCACGGAAAATTGCATGAATTGACCGTCCGCGGGCTACCTGCGCTGGGACAAACGCGGCGCATTGACGTAAGGTGAACCGTGAACAGGAGTTCAGGTTCGCAAAATTGACGGGGTTTGGGGGAATCACGACCGCCAATCGGCGTCAGGGCTGCGCGGTGTATCGTCGTCGCCGGCTCAACAGGAGAATATCAATGCCGTCCGTTCGTCCCAACCAATGGCTCGCCTCGACTGCAATTGTTCTTCTGCTGGCGGCCGTTCCAGGCGGCGCCCTCGCCGAGCCCAAGTCGGGAACCAAGCTCGCTGCCGCACCCGACACGACGTTAACAGCGGCGCCCGCCGGTTCCGCGGCGGCGCCGCACGACTCGGCTGCGCCAGCGCCGATGGCCCAGCCGAGCGGCGACAACGCACCGCCTGCCGCGGCACCGGCGGCTTCGCATGAAAATCAATCGAACGCCGAACCCAGCACCTCTTCGCCAGCGGCCTCGACGTCATCTGCAGCGAGCACGTCTTCGCCACCGACTTCGACACCGTCTGCAGCGAGCACGTCTGCGCCAGCGGCCTCGACATCATCTGCAGCGAGCACGTCTTCGCCAGCGACTTCGCCACCGTCTGCAGCGAGCACGTCTGCGCCAGCGGCTTCGACATCATCTGCAACGAGCACGTCGGAACCGATCGTCTCCGCACCCAAATCGGAGGCCGCGCTTCCTGGGGCGGCAGCGCCGCAGCCGGCCGCTACTGCCGGCAGTGATGAAGTACCGACCGCCACGGTCGATAAACCTGCGGCCGCGGCGAGCGAGCCCGGCCCTGCGGCAGTTACTCCAAATCCAGTCGACACCGCGATCACCACCCAATTGCACGGGCTTGCCGACGGCAAATTCGATCGCCTCATCGGCGGCAAGAAGGAAAGACCGGCGATCGACGCGTTCTATTCCGGACGCAACTATGCGCCGCTGTGGATCACCGACGGCAAAGCCAATGCTCGCGCCAAGGCAGCCATTGCCTATCTCGGCCACGTCGATGCCGACGGTCTCGATCCTGCCGATTATCCGGTGCCGGATTTCGCCGCGCTGAGCGATCCCGCGGCGCTCGCCGAAGCGGAACTGCGCCTGACCGACTCGGTGGTCACATACGCCCATCATGCGCAGACCGGCCGCGTGCACTGGACCCGCGTCAGCGGCGACATCTACTACGATCAGAAACCGCCGAACCCGACCGACGTCCTGACCAGGCTGGCGCACGCCGACGACGTCGGCGAAGCGCTCGCCTCCTACGAGCCGCACAGCCCGGGCTATGTCGCGCTCAAAGCCAAGCTCGCCGAATTGCGCGCCGGCAAGAACGTCCTCGGGCCGGCGCCGATCTCCACCGGGCCGACGCTCAAAATCGGCATGGAGGACCGCCGCGTCCCGCAACTGCGCGATCGGCTCCACCTCGATGGCGACGGTACGACCTACGACAAGCCGCTTGCCGAGGCGGTCGCGAAGTTTCAGCGCGAGCACGAGATCAGGCCGACTGGCATCTTGAACGCAGCGACCGTCGAAGCATTGAACGGCCGCCACCCCGATCGGCCCATCGATACGATCATCGCCAATCTCGAACGGTGGCGATGGATGCCCCACGACCTCGGCAAGACTTACGTGATGGTCAATCTTCCTGACTTCACGCTGCGCGTAGTCGAGAACGGACACACGGCGTGGTCGACCAAGATCGTCGACGGCAAGCCGGCGATGCCGACGCCGATCATGAGCGCGGAAATGAAGTACATCACGGTCAATCCGACCTGGAATGTGCCGCCCTCGATCGTGGCCAGGGAGTACATGCCGGTCCTCCAGCAGGACTCGACGGCGCTGCAGCGGATGGGGCTCAGGGTGAGCACCAATCCGGATGGCACGGTCCATATTTCTCAACCGCCCGGCGACGGGAACGCGCTCGGGCGGCTGCGCTTCAATTTCCCGAACAAGTTTCTGGTCTATCAGCACGACACGCCGCAAAAGCATCTGTTCGCCTATGAGCGGCGCGCGTTTAGCCACGGCTGCATGCGGGTGCAGGACCCGGTCAAATATGCCGAGGTGCTGCTGTCGATCACGCGGCCGCACGACGGTTATACCCAGGAACGCATCCGCAAGATGTTCGGCAGCAGCGAGACCGACATTCAGTTTCCCACGTTCGTTCCGGTCCACCTCACCTATCAGACCGCGTTCGTCGATGACGAAGGCAAACTGGTCTTCCGCGACGATATCTACAACCGCGACAAGGCGCTCCTTGCCATCTTGAAGAGCGACGAGCGCAAGGTCGCGGACATTCCGATCGAGCGCAGAGAAAACGTCGTTCGCCGCGAGTTGCTGGCGATGCCGGAGCAAACATCGTTCTTCGGCAGCGGTTTTGGCAGCGGCGGAGACTTCTTCTCGCGGCTGTTTGGTGCGCCGGCACCCCAACCGGCGCCGGCGGCGAACGGACGTCGGCGCGCGGCGCAAAGCCGGTCGGTGATCCGTTAACAGCGACGGCGTTGCCGCAGATCCCGTTCAGGACGAATGGGATTCGAGCCCCTACTTTCGCCCGCGCCGGCTTGACCGGCGTATTCGCGGCCTTGCCCGCGCGCGGCTTGCCGCGGCGGCCTTGCCGCCGGCCTTACCCTTGCCTTTGGACGTGCGGCTTGCGGTCTTTGTCCGCGGCGCTGCGCGTTTCGGCGCTGCCGGCACCCGCCGCTTGGTCTTGCGCGCGCCTGTTGCCGGCGGCTTAGCGGCTGTTTTCGGCGAGGCGCGGCGCGCCTTTGGCCGCGGCGCTTGCCGCCGCGGCGCCGCCGCCTGCGGCTGGCGGCTCTCGAAATAGGCCACCATCGGCTCGAAATAATTCGACTGCCAGCCACCCTCCTCGTAACTGCGCTGTTCGTCCGGCACGTTGCTGTGCTCGAGCGTCAACAGAGTGCCGTCGTCCACTTCGGTGAGCACGATCGTGACGATGGAGTCCTCGTGCTCGTCGTCAAACTCCTCAGTGCGCCACGATTGCACGATGCGCTCGCCCGGGATCAGCTCCAGATTGCGACCGCTGATGTAGCCGTCCCAAGCCGACACTTCAGCGCCGAGTTCGTCGGACATGGTCGCCTCCCCGCCAGTCATCTCGGAATGGCCGAGGCTATCGAGCCACGTTTCGTAAATATCCTGCGGCGAGGCCGGGATCGTGGCAGTCAATCTGAATGAATACGGCATTTGCACCTCCTGCAAGCGGCCGGCGACGGACGGCGAAGTTTCCGCCGCGACCCACGCGCCACCTTTGATTCACATAGAAAACCAGCATCGCACACCCTTGGCGCACCGGGAAGGGCCACCACAGCGCAGAAGCCTCGGTGTGGTGTCGCCCGAACGACACATCTGCGGCCGATTCGGTTGCGACGCCGCTGCCACGTCGCCGTACTGTTGATATTGGCCGGGGCGTGGGCCATGGTTGAAATCAGGTGATCGGGTAGGTCGGGGGTCACAGCGAAAAACCGCGCGAATGAGCCGGGCAACGCTGCCACGTGCTGCGGCGGATTGCCGGCGGGCGTGGGGTGTTCGTAGTGCACAGCGGGCGGGTTTACGGCAGTGGTTGCGTTGGCCCATGCTGGTGGTCGGCGTTGCGGTTGGGTGCAGCGGGCAACGTCTCGACGCGCGCAATCCGGCTTCGCCGCATTGCTTTTCGCCAGCACCCTGACAGGTTGCGCCGTCGGTCCGGACTACGTTCCCGCAGCGGCGCCCGCGCCGATCAACTATAAAGAGCTCAAGGGCTGGAAAATCGCGAGGCCGGGCGATGGTCCCGGGCGGGCCGACTGGTGGGCTTTCTACCGTGATCCCAAGCTGTCCGCGCTGATCGCCGAAGTCGAAATCTCCAACCAGAACGTCCTGGCCGCGGCCGCAACATACGAGCAGGCGCGAGCCGTCATCCGTCAGGCCCAGGCCGCCTTGCTCCCGACCTTGAGCGGCAGCTACACGTTCACGCGCTCGATGAGCGGAGCGACCACCAACAACGTGCAGGCAGGCACCACCTTCGCCCACGGCCCGGTTTATTCAACAACCTATAACCCGCAGCTCTCAGCCAGCTGGGATCTCGACATCTGGGGCAAGGTGCGGCGCCAGATCGAGAGCAACGCATCGGCCGCTCAAGCCACCGCAGCGGACCTCGCCTACGCCAAGCTTTCGCAGCAGGCGATGCTCGCCACCGCTTACTTCAACCTGCGCACCGCCGACTCGCTACGCGATCTGCTGCATCGCACGGTCATTCAATACAAGACCACGCTCGACATTGTGCAGAACCAGTACAACAGCGGTTACGCCGTCACGCTCGGCGACGTGGCCACCGCCCGCGCCCAGGTCGAGATCACGCAAGCGCAGGAGATCAATGTCGGCGTGCAGCGCGCGCAATACGAACACGCCATCGCCATGCTGATCGGCCGCCCGCCCGCCGAACTGACGATCGTCCGGCGTCCGCTCACCGGCACCATTCCAAGAATCCCGATCGCCGTTCCTTCGCGGCTGCTCGAGCGGCGTCCGGACATCGCCGCGGCGGAGCGCACCATGCAGGAGCAAAACGCGCTGATCGGCGTCGCAGTGGCCGGCTTTTTTCCCGATATCAGCCTGTCCGGCGCGCTGGGATGGATCGGCACTCATCCGTTGCCCTTCAACGTCGCCAACGAAGTATGGTCGCTCGGCGCGGCCGGAACGCAGGTCTTGTTCAACGGCGGCCTCACCTCGGCGCAGGTTGACGCCGCGCGCGCCGCCTATTGGCAGAGCGTCGCCACTTATCGTCAGACCGTGCTCACGGCTTTTCAAGGTGTGGAGGATCAGCTCGTCGCCATACGTCTCTTGACGGACCAGCTCGCCGTGCAGCGCATGGCGGTCCGGGACGCGCGCCAAGCGGTGGACGTCTATCTCAACCAGTTCAAAGCCGGCACGGTCGCGTTCACAACCGTCGTCACTGCCGAGATAACCTTGCTGGCCGACGAGGAGGCCGAATTGACCATCCGGCAAAACCTGTTCCTCGCGAGCGTCAACCTGATCGAGAATCTCGGCGGCGGCTGGGACGCGAACCTGCTACCGACAAGAAAGGATTTGGAGAAGGACTTCTCAATGCTGCCGCAACTTCCGCCGCACGATGCGGGACCGCGTCTTCGACAACCGTCGAGCCTGCCAACTAATTGAGCCGACATGGATTTCCGCGATTGTTAAGCCGGTTCCGCGGGAGTCGGGGCGCGGCCTTCAATGATGCGCGACAGGCCACCGCTTGATCGACCATCATGGCACGCTCATGAGCGAATTTTCATTAGGCGGCTAGCGCCACGTCCCATTATATACTGCTGAAATCCGGGTGCAGAACGCGGAATATGGACGAACGAACGCGGAAAACGAGTGACGAGGGCGCGCCGCTGGAGACCCACCCGACGGTACCCGCGCCCATCGTCGACAGCCCACGGCGCAGAAGACTTGGCGTTGTCGTCGGCCTCATCGTTCTCATCGGGTTTGTTGTCGGCGCCTACCTCTTGCTGCGATCGATGTACGCCGGACATCCGGCGAGCGTCGCGCGATCCGCGCAGTTCGCGGCTCAGTCGGTCGGCGCCGCAACGGTCGGCACCGGCGACATCCGCCTGGTGGTCAATGCGCTCGGCACGGTCACGCCGATCGCGACCGTGACGGTGCAGACCCAGATCAGCGGTGAACTCCAGGAAGTCGGCTTTACCGAAGGCCAGATGGTGAAGAAGGGCGATTTCCTCGCGCAAATCGATCCGCGGCCTTATCAGCTGCTGCAAGCTCAATATGAAGGCCAGCTCGCCCACGACCAAGGCTTGTTGGCGCAGGCGCAAGTCGATCTCGCGCGTTACCAGAAACTGGCCGAGCAGAATTCGATCGCCCGTCAGCAATACGAGGATCAGATCTACATCGTGCAGCAATACCAGGGCACGGTGAAGCTCGATCAGGCACAGATCGATCAGCAAAAGCTCAACGTCCTCTACTGCCACATCGTCTCTCCCGTGACCGGGCGCGTCGGGCTTCGGCTGGTCGATCCGGGAAATTACGTGCAAGTGACCAGCGGCACCGGGCTTGCGGTCATCACCCAGCTGCAGCCGATTACCGTGATCTTCCCGGTTCCCGAGGACGACCTGCCGGACATCGTGCCGCAGCTCAATGCCGGCACCGTCTTGCAGGTCGCCGCCTATGACCGCGCCAACGTCAAGCTGCTGGCTACCGGCCGGGTGATCGCCCTCGACAGCCAGATCGACACCACCACCGGCACCGTCAAAGTCCGCGCGCAGTTCGAAAACTCCGACTACGCGTTGTTCCCCAATCAGTTTGTCAACGCTCGGCTTCTGGTGAAGACCTTGCATAACGCAGTGACGGTACCGACCGCGGCGATACAGCGCGGTGCGCCCGGCACCTACGTCTACGTCATCAACGCTGATTCGACCGTATCGGTGCGACCGATCAAGATCGGCCCCGTCGACGGCGCCATGGCTGCGGTTGATGCGGGATTGTCCGCCGGCGAGCGCGTCGTCGTCGACGGCACCGACCGCCTGCGCGATGGCGCGCGCGTCACCGTACCGGGCGCGCGCGGGCAGGCCGCGGGCGCGGCCGCTGCGCCAGCGGCGGGCGTGCCGCCGCGCGCTTCGGAACACTCGCAAAATCGCCGCAACAGCGGCGGCCAATGAGCGCGCCAGCACGCCGGACGCGCAGCGCAATTCCTCCGTGATGCGATGAACGTCTCCGAACCCTTCATTTTGCGTCCGGTGGGAACGACGCTGCTCATGGCGGCCATCATGCTTTCGGGCATCGTCGCCTACACCTTCCTGCCGCTCTCGACCTTGCCGGAGGTCGACTACCCGACCATTCAGGTGCAGACCTTCTATCCCGGCGCCAGCCCGGAAGTGATGACCTCGTCGATTACGGCACCGCTTGAGCGGCAGCTCGGGCAGATGCCGGGGCTCAATCAGATGACGTCGGCAAGTTCGGCCGGCGCGTCGATGATCACGCTGCAGTTCAACCTCGATCTCAGCCTCGATGTGGCCGAGCAGGAGGTTCAGGCTGCGATCAATGCCGCCAATAACCTCCTGCCCAGCGACCTGCCGATTCCGCCGGTCTACGCCAAGATCAACCCGGCCGACGCCCCGATCTTGACGCTTGCGGTTACCTCCAAGTCGCTGTCGCTCACCGACCTCGAGGATCTGAGCGAGACCCGACTGGCGCAGAAGATTTCGCAGCTGAGCGGCGTCGGCCTGGTCAGTATCAGCGGCGGGCATCGGCCGGCGGTGCGCGTGCAGTTCAACCCGCAGGCCCTTGCCGCTTATGGCCTCAATATCGACGATGTGCGCACCAGCATCGGCAATTTCAACGTCAACATACCGAAGGGAAATTTCGACGGCCCGGCGCAAGCCACGACGATCAACGCCAACGATCAGCTCGAGACCGCCGCGCAATATGCCAACACCGTCATCGCCTACCGCAACGGCGCGCCGGTGCGTCTTTCCGACGTAGCCTCCGTCGTCAGCGGCGCCGAGAACATCAAGCTCGGCGCCTGGGCCAACACGACGCCGGCGATTCTACTCAACATTCAGCGGCAGCCGGGCGCCAACATCATTCAGGTGGTGGACCGCATCAAGAGGCTGTTGCCGCAGATCGTGTCCACCTTGCCGTCAGCCGTCGATGTCGGCGTGCTCAGCGACCGGACCGTCACCATCCGCGCATCGGTGGCCGACGTCGAGTTCGAGCTTGGCCTTGCGGTCGTGCTCGTCGTCATCGTGATCTTCGTCTTCCTGCGAACGCTGCCCGGCACGATCATTCCCAGCCTGTCGGTGCCGCTGTCCCTGGTCGGTACGCTGGGGGCGATGTACCTCCTCAGTTTCAGCCTCGACAACCTGTCGCTGATGGCGCTGACCATCGCCACCGGCTTCGTGGTCGATGACGCCATCGTCATGA
>Ga0335085_10006240_pt1 | contig 18872 bp, 17 predicted proteins | sample Lox_Sample_45_FD_206712 | JGI IMG/M metagenome (GOLD analysis project Ga0335085, IMG submission 206712) | Soil microbial communities from Loxahatchee National Wildlife Refuge, Florida, United States - Lox_Sample_4.5 | ecosystem: Environmental > Terrestrial > Soil > Wetlands | place: USA...
CGATCATGCCCGGGCGATGCACGAGGCGAGCGACTCCGCGGTGCTCGGTGATTTTGCCGATCGGACACTGGTCTACTACGGCGATACGGTGCGGTTCCGGCGGACAGATGGCCATCCCGTCGTGACCATCGGCGGACCGGACGGCCGGCCACGCGACTACCAACCCGTCTACACGTTCGGCTTCTATCCCCTGCAACAGTACCTCGTGGCGTTCGCGCGGGGACGCTTCCAGGCACTGCCGGTGGCATGGGACACGCGTCCCGCTTCCGCCGGGGGCCAACGCTGGTTTCACTTGTATCCCGACGAGCCGATCCGGGCCGGCGACGAGCTGTACTGGACGGGACGCGCACAGAACTGGAATTACATGTGCGCCGACTGCCACTCCACGGACCTGCGCAAGCGCTACCTGGCAACGACCGACAGCTTCGCCACCACCTGGTGGGAGATCAACGTGGCGTGCGAGGCGTGTCACGGGCCGGGGTCACTCCACGTCGCCGCCGCCCAGCGTGTGGTGCAGGGGGGAAACTGGAGAGACTCGACGCCGCTCGGGTTCCCGGTGCGTTTCGATGAGCGCGCGGGCGTGACCTGGCACTGGGACAGCGTGGCGCTGCGTCCCCGGCCTGCGCGCGCTGTCACGCGCGCCGCTCGCAGGTGTGGCCGGCGTTCACTCCCGGTCGCCCGCTGCTCGACAGCTATCGCCCGTCGTTGCTCGAGCCGGGGTTGTACTTCCCGGATGGTCAGATCGACGGCGAAGTGTACGAGTACGGCTCATTCCTGCAGTCGAAGATGTACCGCGCCGGCGTGACCTGCAGCGACTGTCACGACCCCCATTCTGGGAAACTGCGCACGGCGCCGGACGTCGCGTGCAGCTCGTGTCATCTGCCGAGCCGCTACGAGACACCCCAGCACCACCATCACCAGGTCGGCAAGGCGGGGTCATCCTGTGTGGATTGCCACATGGCGACCCGGACCTACATGGTCGTGGATGTCCGGCGCGACCATTCGATGCGAATCCCGCGCCCCGACCTCTCTGTGCGTCTCGGCGTTCCCAACGCGTGCAACGCCTGCCACGCCAATCGCTCGCCGCAGTGGGCCGAGCAGGCGTTGACGCGATGGTTCATGCCCCGTCGCGAAACCGGCCCGCATTGGGGGGAGGCGTTCGCGCTGGCGCGCCGTCACGATACGGCGGCGACAGAGGCGCTCGTTCGCGTGGCCCTCGATACCGCCGCCGGCCCCTGGGTGCGGTCGTCGGCGCTGGCGGCCCTTTCCGATTTCCTGAACGTCCCCGCCCTCGATGCCGTGGCGCCGTCGCTCGGGGATCGGGACCCGCTCGTGCGGTTCGGCGCGGTGCGGGCCCTCCAGGGCCTGGCACCGGAGGTGCGGCTCCCCCTCGTGGCTCCCCTGCTCAGCGATTCGACGCGCGTGGTCCGCATGGAAGCGGCGAGTCTGCTCGCCCCCGTGGCGGACAGTCTGGCGCGTGGCACGGAGCGGCGGACCTTCGACGGGGCGGCCCGGGAATATGGAGCGTCGCAGCGCTTCAATGGCGATCAGCCCTGGGCGTACGTCAACCTCGGGGTGTTCGCGAGCGACCGGCGCGATTACGCACAGGCCGAGCGGTCCTACCGCGAGGCGATCCGGATCGACAGTCTCTGGATCCCGGCGTACGTGAACCTGGCCGATTTGTATCGGGCCCAGGGTCGCGATTCCCTGGCCGAGCCGGTGTTGCGCCGGGCCATCACGCTCGCCCCCACGACTGCGGACGCCCACTACGCGCTGGGTTTGCTGCTCGTCCGCCAGCAGCAGCTCGACTCGGCAATCCCCGAATTGCGACGCGCGGCCGAACTGCGGCCCGACGATCAGCGGTTCCAGGAAGTGCTGCAGGCCGCGCTGGGGAGGCGGGGCGCGGGGGGACGTCGGACCCCCGCGGCCAAGCCGGCACCGGCGCGCGAGTCGGGGCGGACCGGGAAGCGGGGTGCCAAGGGAGTCCCGGGAACCCATCCCCCCCCGTAGATTCTGAGCCGTACGGCTACGCCGTCCGCGCTTCGTCTTTCGCACTCGAAAGTTGGCACGTCATGAGCCCCGACAACACGACTCCCGTGATTCTCGCCGCGGTCCGTACACCGATCGGCAAGTACCTGGGCGGCCTGGCGCCGCTCCCCGCGACGCGGCTCGGGGCCCTGGTCATCAGCGAAGCGGTGCGGCGCGCCGGGGTGGATGGCGCGGCGGTCGATGAGATCATCATGGGAAACGTGCTGCAAGGGGGGGAGGGGCAGGCGCCGGCGCGTCAGGCCGCGATTCACGCCGGGCTCCCGGGCGCCGCGCCCAGCCTCACGATCAACAAGGTCTGCGGATCGGGGTTGAAGGCGGTGATGCTCGCCGCGCAGGCGATCAAGGCGGAGGACGCGCAGTGTCTCGTCGCGGGGGGCATGGAGTCGATGTCCAACGCGCCCCATTACCTCTTCGGGATGCGGACGGGGATCAAGGCCGGGAACTCGAACCTGGTCGATGGGATGATCCACGACGGCCTGTGGGATTCGTTCGGCAACGTGCACATGGGCAACCTGGCGGAGTACACGGCCAGGACCGCCGGCGTGTCGCGCCGGGACCAGGACCAGTTCGCGCTGGCGAGCCACCAGAAAGCGGTCGCGGCAATGGATGCCTGCCGGTTCAAGGCCGAGACGGTGGCGGTGGAGATCCCCGGGAAGAAGGGACCCACGGTCGTCGACAAGGATGAAGGACCGCGCAAGGACACCACGCTCGAGGCTCTGGCCGCGCTCAAGCCGTCGTTCGAGAAGGATGGGACCGTGACGGCGGGCAACGCCCCGGGATTGAATGACGGCGCCAGCGCGCTCGTCGTGACCTCGCTCGCCTTCGCAAAGAGCCACGGCCTCCCCCCGCTCGCCCGGGTGACGGGCTACGCCACGGGAGGCGGGGAGCCGAAGGACCTGTTCTTCGCGCCGATCGTCGCCGTGCAGAACCTCATGAAGAAAGCGGGAACCCGGATTGCGGACTACGGGCTGATCGAGGCGAACGAAGCGTTCGCGGTCCAGGCGCTGGCGGACGGGCGGGCGCTGGGGTGGGATTGGGACCGGGTGAACGTGAACGGGGGGGCGATCGCGCTCGGGCATCCGATCGGCGCGTCCGGTGCCCGGGTGCTGACGACCCTGCTGCACGCGATGCGGGACCGCAAGGTCGGAACCGGTCTCGCGACGCTGTGTCTGGGTGGCGGCAACGCCGTCGCCTTGAGCGTGGAGGCGATGTGACGTCGACGGCGCGCGCCTGATGGCGCGCGTTTCGTTTCTCCCCCGGTTGAAGGACGCGGGGGTGGCGCTGTGCTGGTTGGCGCTCTTCGCCGTCGTGGGGATCACGGTGACCGTCGGGCTGGCCCAGGTCGTTCCGGGCGTCGGCGGTCGGGACTGGGATCTGGCACGGATGGCGGGCTACCAGGCCGCGGGGTTTCTCGTCGCGACCACGATCGTCGGCCGCTGGTGGAACCGGCGTCGCTGGGCGCGCATGGGGTGGCGGGGCGGCTGGCTGGCGCCGTGGATCTGGATCCGCGGCCTCTCGCTCGGCATCGTCCTCGCGGTCGTCGCGGTGGGACTGGCGGCGCTGCTCGGCGGCGCGGTGGTGCATCACACGCCCACGCAGGGGGCGTGGGCCGCCGCCGCGAAACCCGTGTTCATCGGGCTGGTGCTGGCGGCGCTCTCGGAGGAGCTGATGTTCCGTGGCTATCCGCTGCGGCGCCTCGCGGACGCGGTCTCGCCGCCCGTGGCGACGGTGCTCCTCGCCGCGGGGTTCGGGCTCGCGCACGTGCACAATCCCAGCGCCACGGTCGCGAGCACCGTGAATGTGATGTTGGCGGGCGTGTTTCTCTCGCTCGCGTTCTTTGCGCGGGGGGGCATGGTGTTGGCGTGGGGACTGCACCTCGGGTGGAATGCCGGGCTGGCGCTGCTCCTGGACGCGCCGGTGAGCGGCTACATCTTCAGCGTGCCGGGAGTGGCGTACACGCCGGGACCGCACGCCTGGGTGGACGGCGGCGCCTTCGGGCCCGAAGGGGGGATCGTGGCGACGATCGCGCTGCTCGCCGGCTGCGCGGCGCTGCTGGGACGCCGAGTGAGCACGCCGACCCGCTGGTGGAGCGCCGAAACGGCGAAGGGAGCGGCATGAGTCGCGTAGCCGTGGTGGGGGCGGGGACGATGGGGAACGGCATCGCCCACGTGTTCGCCCAGCACGGGTGGGAGACGGTGCTGGTCGACGTCTCGCGCGAGGTGCTGGACCGGGCGCTGCAGACGATCCGGGGCAATCTCGACCGTCAGGTGAAGAAAGGGACGCTCTCGGTGGAGCAGCGCGCCCAGGCGCTGGACCGGATCCGGCCCGCGACGGGGCTCGCCGACGTCGGCGCCGCCGAGCTCGTGGTCGAGGCGGCGAGCGAGCATCCCGAGACCAAGTTCCGACTGTTCCGCGAGCTCGACGCCGCCGTCCCGCCCACCGCCATTCTCGCCACCAACACCTCGTCCATTCCCATCACCACCATCGCCGCGCAAACCCGGCGGCCGGCGCTCGTCATCGGGATGCATTTCATGAACCCCGTACCGGTGATGACGCTGGTGGAGGTGATCCGCGGACTCGAGACCTCGGACGAGACGCTGCGCCGGACGGTGGAGATCGCCCGGGCGCTCGGCAAGACCCCGGTCGAGGTCCACGACGCGCCCGGCTTCGTGTCGAACCGCGTGCTCATGCCGATGATCAACGAGGCGATCTTCTGCGTCCTGGAGGGCGTCGCGACGCCGGAGGCCATCGACACGGTCATGAAACTCGGGATGAGCCATCCCCTCGGTCCCCTGGCGCTCGCCGACCTGATAGGGCTCGACGTCTGCCTCGCGATCATGGAGGTCTTGCAGCGCGACCTGGGCGACGACAAGTACCGGCCCTGCCCGCTGCTGCGCAAGATGGTGGCCGCGGGGCGCCTGGGGCGGAAGAGCGGACGCGGATTCTATGACTATCGCGGTTAGCGAGCTGCCGCCCGGTCTCACCGAGACCCAGCGCCAGGTCGTGGAGCTGGCGCGGGACTTCGCGCGCACCAAGGTCGAGCCCTTCGCGGCCGAGTGGGATCGCACGGAGCGATTCCCACGCGAAGTCATCCGGGAGCTGGGCGAGCTGGGATTCTTCGGAATGACGGTCCCAGAGGAGTTCGACGGCATGGGACTCGACACCCCCACGTACCTGCTGGCGCTGGAGGAGATCGCGGCGGCCGACGCCAGCGTGGCCGTCTCGCTCTCGATCCAGAACGCGATCCCGGTGACGATGCTGCTGCGGCACGGCACCCCGGCGCAGCAGGCCCGCTGGCTCAAGCCGATGGCCCGGGGGGAGCTGCTGGCCGGGTTCGCGCTCTCTGAGCCCGACTCCGGTTCCGACGCCGCGGGGATGCGCTCCCAGGCCGAGCGCCGCGGCGACGGCTGGGTGCTGAACGGGATGAAAGCCTGGGCCACGAACGGCGGCACGGCCGACCTCATGATGGTGATGGTGCGAACCGACGCCCCCGGGGCCCGGAAGGGCGCCAAGGGGATCTCGACGTTCATCGTCCCGACCGACACCGCCGGGTACACGCCCGGAAAGCCGGAAGACAAGATGGGCCTGCGGGCGTCGAACACCGTGGCGATCGCGCTCGAGGATCTGCGCCTGCCCGCGGACGCGCTGCTCGGGGACGAGGGGATGGGGTTCGTGTATTCGATGGAAGGGCTCGATGCCGGCCGGCTCGGCATCGCGGCGCAGGCGATCGGGATCGCTCGGCGGGCCACGGAGCTCGCCCTGGCCTACGGTGCCGAGCGCAAGCAGTTCGATCGCCCGATCCGCGAGTTCGAGGCTGTGCAGTTCAAGCTGGCCGACATGGCGACGCGTGTGGCGGCCGCCCGCGCGCTCGCGCAGGCGGCAGCCGGCGCCAAGGATCGGGGGGAACGGGTGGGACCGCAGGCGAGCATGGCCAAGCTCTTCGCCTCCGAGACCGCCATGTGGGTGACGACCCAGGCCGTGCAGCTTTTCGGTGGCTACGGGTACATGCGTGACTATCCGGTGGAGAAGCTCTTCCGCGACGCGAAGGTCACCGAGATCTATGAAGGCACGAGCGAAGTCCAGCGTCTCGTCATCGCCAGGAGCCTCTATGGCCGGTGACGCCGAGCTGTTCAAGCTGCTTGCCGAGCACGACCACGAGCAGGTGAGTTTCGCCTACGAGCCGTCGTCCGGATACCGCGGGATCATCGCGATCCACAACACGACGCTGGGCCCGGCGCTCGGCGGCACCCGGTTCTGGAGCTACGCCAACGACCAGGAGGCGCTGGTCGACGTATTGCGGTTGTCGCGGGGGATGACCTACAAGGCGGCGGTCGCGGGGCTGAACCTGGGCGGCGGCAAGGGCGTCATCATCGGCGACAACCGCCGGGTCGACCGCGAGCCGTTGTTCCGGGCGCACGGGCGGCACGTGCAGTCGCTCGGCGGGCGCTACATCACGGCGGAGGACGTCGGCACGTCCACGGCCGACATGGAGCTGATCCGCTCGGAAACCCAGCACGTGACCGGGCTGATGGGAAAGTCGGGCGACCCGTCACCCGTCACCGCGTTCGGCGTGTACCGCGGCATCAAGGCGTGCGCCAAGGTGCGCTGGGGTTCCGACAACCTCACCGGCAAGACCGTGGCGATCCAGGGGTGCGGCCACGTGGGGTACTTCCTGGCCAAGTTGCTGCACGAGGAGGGGGCGAAGCTGATCGTCACCGACATCGACGCCACCCGGGTCAAGCCGCTGGTGCAGGATTTCCACGCGACCGCCGTCAAGCCGGACGACATCTACGGCCAGCGGGCGGACGTTTTCGCGCCGTGCGCGCTCGGCGCGATCATCAACGACGACACGATCCGCCAACTCAAGGCCGAGGTCGTGGCCGGCGGGGCGAACAACCAGCTCGCCGAGGATCGCCACGGCGACGCCCTGGCCCAGCGCGGGGTCACCTACGCGCCCGACTACGTGATCAACGGCGGGGGACTGATCAACGTGAACGCCGAGCTCCTGGGCTGGTCCCTGGAACGCGCCAAGAACAAGGCGGGCGAAATCTACGAGACGATCCTGCGCGTGTTCGAGATCGCCGCCCGGGAGGGGATCCCCTCCTACCGGGCGGCCGATCGGCTCGCGGAGCAGCGCATCGCGGCCGTCGCGAAGGTGAGGCAGAACTTTGTCTGAACGGGTGTACGTCGGCGCCGATCACGCGGGCTTCGAGCTGAAGCAGCGCCTGGTGGCGGAACTGAAGCGCCTCGGCTACGAGCCGGTGGACGTTGGCCCCAGGGCGCTCGATCCCGCGGACGACTTCCCGGACTACGCGAAGCCGGTTGCCCTGGCCGTGAGCGAGGGCAAGGCGCCGCTCGGCGTCCTGACCTGCGGGACCGGCCTCGGGATGTCCTACGTCGCCAACCGCTATCCGCACGTCCGGGCGGCGGTGGTGTGGAACCCGGAAATCGCCGAGCTGTCGCGCAAACACAACGACGCGAATATCCTCGTGCTCCCCGCCCGCTTTCTGAGCGACGCCGACAGCTTGACCATTCTCCGGACCTGGCTGAAGACTCCCTTCGAGGGCGGCCGGCACCTGCGCCGCGTGGAGAAGATCGACCAATGAGCGACCGCCTCGCGTCCCTGGGACAGACCGACCCGGCGATCGCCGACCTGATCCGCCGCGAGGTCGAGCGCCAGGAGCACGGGCTCGAGCTGATCGCGAGCGAGAATTTCGTTTCCGTCGCCGTGCTCGAGGCGATGGGGACGGCGCTCACCAACAAGTACGCCGAAGGGCTGCCCGGCAAGCGCTACTACGGCGGGTGCGAGGTCGTAGACCAGGTCGAGCAGCTGGCGATCGACCGCGCCAAGGCGCTGTTCGGGGCGGATCACGTCAACGTGCAGCCGCACTCCGGCGCGCAGGCGAACATGGCGGCCTATCTCGCCGTCATCAAACCCGGCGACACGCTGCTCGGCCTCGCGCTCCCGCACGGCGGCCACCTCACGCACGGGGCGAGCGTCAACTTTTCCGGCTCGCTGTTCCGCGCCGTGGCGTACGGGGTGCGGGAGGAGACGGGCCGGATCGACTACGAGCAGGTGCACGCTCTGGCGCGGGCCGAACGGCCCCGGCTGCTCATCGCCGGCGGCTCCGCCTACGCGCGGATCATCGACTTCGCGACCATGCGCGCCATCGCCGACGAAGTGGGGGCGGTCTTCCTGGTCGACATGTCGCACTTCGCCGGACTGGTGGCGGGCGGGGTGCACCCGTCGCCCGTCCCCCACGCGCATATCGTCACCACCACGACGCACAAGACGCTGCGCGGCCCCCGCGGGGGCATGATCCTGTGCAAGGCGGAGCTCGGCAAGGCGGTCGACAAGCAGGTCTTCCCGGGGACCCAAGGGGGGCCGCTCGAGCACGTGATCGCCGCCAAGGCGGTGGCGTTGGGGGAGGCGATGACCGACGAGTTCAAGCGCTACGCCGCCCAAGTGGTCCGGAACGCCGTCGCGCTCGCGGCGGCGCTCACCGCCCGCGGCTACGCCATCGTGTCGGGCGGCACCGACACCCATCTGCTCCTCGTGGATCTCCGGCCCAAGGGACTCACCGGCAAGGAAGCCGAGCAGCTCCTCGACCGCGCCGCGATCACGGTCAACAAGAACACGATCCCCGGCGACCCGCAGTCGCCCTTCGTGACGAGCGGGATCCGCCTCGGCACCCCGGCCCTCACCACGCGCGGGTTCGGCGTGGCCGAGATGGAGCAGGTGGCGGGGCTGATCGACACCGTGTTGGCGGGGAAGGATGAAGCGACCCTGGCCCGGGTGCGGGCCGCGGTGCGGGAGCTGACTGAGGAATTCCCTCTGTACGCGGAGCGCCGCGCCGGCGCCGGGGTCGGAAAGTAGGTCGCACCGCCCTCCGGGCATTATCTTAGGGCCCATGGCGGATAGCGGCGCGCATCGCGGTTCCCGCGGGTCGGGGGCCTATATCCTGCACCTGGCCGACGAGCTCGAGGTGTACTTCAACGAGGTCGGCCCCGGCCGCCCCGTCGGGTTCGTCGCCTCCCAGAAGTGGAAACCGCCCACCGACGTCTATGAAACCGCCGAAGCCCTGGTCGTCCTCATGGATATCGGCGGGATGCGCCCGGAAGACTTCACCGTGGAGCTCGCCGAGGGCGTCCTGACCATCTCCGGCGAACGCACGCCGCAGCGGGAAGGGAAGCGGCACTACCATTATATGGAAGTGCAGATCGGGCCGTTCGAACGCCGCCTGCGACTCCCCGTCCCCGTCGACCCGCAGAGTCTCAAAGCCATCTACGAGCACGGATTCCTCGAGGTGCGGCTCACCAAGCTGCCCCGCGGGTCCGGTCCGCACACCGTCAAGGTGACCTGAGGTGGAGCGCCTCCCGGTCCTCCCGCTCTCGCAGGTGGTGGTGTATCCCCACGTCGTTCTGCCCCTGGCCCTCACCGACCCGCGTGCGGTGCATCTCGTGGATGACGTCGTCGAGGGCAGCAAGCGACTGCTCGTCGCCGTCGTGAGGGCCGGCCCTTCCCCCGGGCCGGCGGCGACCGCGGGGGCCGCGATGCCGGCGCCCGCGGCGAGTCCGGGCGGTGCGGCGATGGACGCGCGGCCGGAGGATCTCTACGAGGTGGGCACGCTCGCGTCGGTCGTCCGCATGCTCAAGCTGGCCGACGGCTCGATGCGGGTGATGATCCAGGGACACGAACGCGCCCGGATGCGGGACTTTGCCGAAGATGGGGGCCGGCTGGCGGCTGCGTTCGAGCGGTTCCCGCCTTCGGCCGGAGATGAGCCCCGGATCGAGGCGTTGAAGCGCAACGTCAACGCGCAATTCGCCCGCGTGATCGATCTCGCGCCCTATCTCTCCGACGAGCTGCATGAGGTCCTGGACGGCATCGCGGACGCGGGGAAGCTCGCGGACTTCATCGCCGCGAACCTGGACATCGCCCTCCCGGCGGCCGCCGAGCTGCTGTCGATCGGCGATGTGCCGAAGCGGCTCGAGCGGCTGAGCGAGCTGCTGGCCGAGGAGCTTCAGGTACTCGAGGTGGGGAGCCAGATCCAGGAGAAGGTGAAAGCCCGTTTGGACGACCACCAGCGCGAGTACGTTTTGCGCGAACAGATGCGGGTGATCCGCCAGGAGCTGGGGGAAGAGACCACCGATGAAGAGATCGAAGAGCTCGCGACCCGCCTCGCCGGCGCCGGATTGTCGGCCGAGGCGCGCAAGGTCGCCGACCGCGAGCTCAAGCGCCTGCGCCAGATGTCGCCGCAGTCGGCGGAGTATCACGTCGCCCGCACCTACCTGGACGTGCTCGCCGGCCTGCCCTGGGCCAGCGCCTCGCAGGATCGACTCGATCTCAAAGCGGCGCGCGCGATCTTGGACCGCGATCACTTCGATCTCGAGACGGTCAAGGAGCGGATCCTCGAGTACCTGGCGGTGCGGACGCTCAACCCGCAGGCGCGCGGCAGCATCCTGTGCTTCGCGGGCCCCCCGGGCGTCGGAAAAACGTCGCTGGGACAGAGCATCGCCGAAGCGCTGGGCCGGCGGTTCACGCGGGTCTCGCTCGGGGGCGTGCGCGACGAGGCGGAGATCCGCGGCCACCGTCGCACCTATGTCGGCGCCATTCCGGGACGGATCCTGCACGCGCTGCAGCGTGGCGAAACTCGTAACCCGGTGCTGATGCTGGACGAAGTGGACAAAATGGGAGCGGACGTGCGGGGCGACCCCACCGCCGCCCTGCTCGAAGTCCTGGATCCCGCGCAGAACGCGGGGTTCGTGGACCACTACCTCGAGGTGCCGTTCGACCTGTCGGGGGTCATGTTCATCGCCACGGCCAACAACCTGGCCGACATTCCTGCGCCGCTCTTCGACCGCATGGAAGTGCTCACCCTGTCGGGGTACACGCCGGCGGAAAAGCTCGCCATCGCCAAGCGCTACCTGCTGCCGCGCCAGCTGCGCGAGACGGGGCTCGCCGACCGGCCGGCGCGGCTCGAGGACGGCGCGCTGGACCGGCTGATCGGGGAGTACACCCGAGAGGCGGGCGTCCGGCAGCTCGAGCGTGAGATCCAGGGGGTGCTGCGCAAGGTCGCGCGGCAGGTCGTGGAGGACGGGGGTCGTCCCTCGATCGCGGTGACGCAGGCCAATCTCGAGGAGTTCGCGGGCCACCCCAAGGTGATGAACGAGGCGGCGGCCCGGGCGCCAGAGATCGGCATGGCCACGGGGCTTGCCTGGACCCCCGCCGGCGGCGACATCATGTTCGTCGAGGCGATCATGATGCCGGGCCGCGGGCAGATCATGCTCACCGGCCAGCTGGGCGACGTGATGCGCGAGTCCGCGCAGGCGGCGTGGAGCCTCCTGCGGGCGCGCGCCGCGGGGCTCGGCATTCCCCTCGCGAGTTTCACGCAGGCGGACGTGCACGTGCACGTGCCAGCCGGGGCCGTGCCCAAGGACGGACCGAGCGCCGGGATCACCATCGCGACCGCCCTCGCTTCGCTCTTGTGCCGCCGGCCGGCGCGGCCCGAAGTGGCGATGACGGGGGAGCTGACGCTGCGTGGCAAGGTCCTGCCGATCGGCGGGCTGCGGGAAAAGCTCACGGCGGCCGTGCGCGCCGGGATCCGTACGGTGCTGGTGCCCGCGCGCAACCGCGGGGATGTGGAGGAAGCGCCGCCGGAGGTGCGCGACTTCCTCACGATCCGGTTCGTGGACAGCGTGGACGAGGTGCTGGCGGCGGCGCTGCTCGAGCCGGCCCCCGGGCCTCAAGTGGGTGCGGTGGAGGGCCGGCGCGGCCGTCGCCCGGCGGGCGGGAGGCGGGCGCGGGCGTGAGCGAGTTCAGCACGCTCGAGGAGGCGCTCGCCCGGCTCGGCGAGCGGGAGCGCCGCTTCCACGAGCGCGGGTATCTGTTCGTGCTCGCGGCCCTGGAATACGCCCAGGCGCGTCTCCCGGCACGGCGGCACCTCTCCGGTGGCGAGCTCGCGTGGGCGTGCCGGGATTTCGCCCTCGAGCAGTTCGGTCTCCTCGCGCCGACCGTTCTGGCGTACTGGGGCATCGGCTCCACCGCCGATCTGGGCCAGATCGTCTTCGCCCTGATCGAGGTGGGCCTCCTGGCTCGCCAGCCGACCGACAAGCTCGAGGATTTCGATGGCGTCTTCGATTTCGCGGCGGAGTTCCGGGACGGCTACCGCTGGCCCGGGGTGGAGCGCGCCTAGCGCGGGGTGAGGGAGCGAGGTGTGTATGGAAAACGGCAAGGAGTGGCCCGCCTGCCTGAAATGCCAACGCGGAGTGCTGATCCCCCTGTCCGACTACGGGCGGGACGGCGCCCCGATCACCTACAAGGCCTGGGTCTGTACCAATCCGGATTGCGGGTTCAACGTCCGGATTGACAACGGCGATATCTCGTTCGGTCGGGCCATCGGCCAGAGCCAGAAGTAGCTTGGCCTCCGTTCGTCCGCCCGCCGTCGCCGGCCGTTTCTATTCCGCGGGACGCGACCAGCTCGAGCGCGAAGTGCGCGGTCTGCTCGATCCGGTCCGCCATTTCGCCCATCCGGTGGACGTCATCGGCGCGATCGCGCCGCACGCGGGATACCTCTATTCCGGCGTGACCGCCGCCTTCGTGTTCAGCCGGATCCGGGTGCCGGGGCTCGTCGTGATCCTCGCCCCCAACCACACCGGCGTGTGCGACGCCCCCGGCGGAGCGTCCCTCTGGGAATCAGGCGCCTTCGAGACGCCGCTGGGGCCCGTGGCCGTCGATGCGCCGTTCGCGACCGCGTTGAGCGAGGCGTGCCTGCTCGTCGCTCCCGATCACGCGGCGCACCAGGACGAGCACGCGATCGAAGTGGAACTCCCGTTCCTGCAGACCCTGCGGCCGGACGTCCGCATCGTCCCGCTGCTACTCGCCTGGGATTCCTGGACCGAGGCCCGTACGCTCGGGCTCGCCCTGGCGCAGGTCGTCAAGCGCTGGGCCGAGCCGGTGCTGCTCCTCGCTTCGAGCGACCTGAACCACTACGAATCCGCGGCGATCTCCGAGATCAAGGATGCGCAGGCGCTCGCCGCGCTGCAGACCCTGGACGGCGCGCAGCTGCTGGAGCGGTGCCGGCGCGAGCGGATTTCGATGTGCGGGCGCGGCCCCGCGGCTACGCTCCTCGCCGCGGCGCGCGCGCTCGGCGCCGCGCGGGCCGAGGTGGTGGATTACCGCCATTCGGGATGGGTCACCGGCGACGAAGGACGGGTCGTCGGATACGCGGGTGTGCTGATCACATGACGCTGCTCCCGGTGCTCTCGGCGACGGAAGCGGCGGCCTGGGACGCCGCGGCCCGGACGCAGTTCCACATCCCCAGCCGGGTCCTGATGGAAAGCGCCGGCCGGGCGTGCGCCGGGGCCCTGTGCCGCGAGGTGCCGGACGTGGTCGAGCGCGGGGCCCTGGTGGTCGTGGGGGCCGGGAACAACGGCGGCGACGGATGGGTGTGCGCCCGCGCGCTGCACGCCGCGCGGATTCCCGTCTGGGTGACGGGGCTCGATCCCAAGACCGACGACGGCGTGGACTCGCGGGCGCTGGCGCGCCTGGACGGCGTTCCGGAGGTCGGACGCAACGAGCAGTGGCCCGCCACGGCCGTCGTCGTCGACGCGGTGCTGGGCACGGGGGCGTCGGGACCGGCCCGCGGCGAGGGGCTTGCGCTGGCGGAGGGGATCGTCGCGGCGGGGGCGCCGGTGTTCGCCATCGACGGCCCGACCGGACTCGATTTGTCGAGCGGGGAGGCGCACGGCCCGGTCCGTGCCCGCTGGACGGTCACCTTCGGCGGGCCGCGTCGCGGCCACCTGCTCGCGCGCGAGTGGTGCGGCCGGGTGATCGTCGTGGATATCGGCTTCCCGCCGGTCGATCCGTCGGTGCCGGTGCTCGTGACCGATGCCTGGGCGGGAGCACGGCTGCCGCGGCTGCTTCCGACGATGCACAAGGGCGACCGCGGCCGCGTCACGGTCGTCGGGGGCGCGGCCGGGATGACGGGCGCGGCTCTGCACGCCGCACGCGCTGCGCTCGCCGCCGGGGCGGGTCTCGTCAAGCTGGTGGCCGGGGCCGAGACGATCGCCGCGGCGCGAACCAGTCTCCCCGACGTGCTGACGGTGGCATCCCAGCTGGGGCCGACGCTGGAGCCGGCCGCCGCGGAGGCACTCGGCTGGGCCGACGCCGTGGTGATCGGCCCGGGACTGGGTCGCGATCCCGCTCGCCGCGATTTTCTCGCAGCCGCGCTCGCGCTCCGGGCCGTGCCGACGGTCGTCGACGCCGACGCGCTGGTGCTGTTCCCCGGCCTCACGCCCGGGCGCCCGCTCGTGTTCACGCCGCACCTGGGAGAGTTCCGCGCGCTCGTCGGCGACTCCCTGGCGGACGCGGCCGCGAACGACCGCTGGGCCGCGGTCGCCAAGGCGGCCACCAAGCTTCACGGCACGGTGCTCCTCAAAGGCGTCCCCACCGTGATCGCGGACGTGCGGGGTCCGATGCACGTCGTCGCATCCGGCAACCCGGGCCTCGCGACGGGCGGCAGCGGCGATCTCCTCTCGGGCTTCATCGGGGCCTACCTCGCCCGCGGGACGACCGCGCTCGAAGCGGCGGCGCTCGGCGCCCAGACTCTCGGCCGGGCGGCCGAACTCGGGGCGCGCCAGTGGACCGCGCGCAGCCTGCGCCCCGCCGACGTCCTCGCCGCGCTCCCGGATCTCTGGCGCGCCTGGGGCGCGGCACGGCCGTATCCACCGCCGGTGCTCGAGGTCCTCGAGCCCCCGGAGGCCACATGAGGGCGATCGCCAGAGTCGGAGCATTGGTGGTGTTGACCGCCTGCCCGCCTGCCCACCTGTCCGCTCAGTCCCGGTTCTGGCGTCCCGACGAGCGCGTCCTGCTCAGCGACTTCTCCTACGTCACCGCGGTGGCGGCTTCCCCCTGGCGCGTGTACGCGGCGACGCGGCACGGACTGCTGATCTACGACCGCGGGGCCCGGCAGTGGCGTCCGCCGGTGACCCTGCTCGAGGGATACCCGGCCGCGCCAGCGGTCGTCGCCCTGGCCGACGTCGCCGGCAATGCCGTCTGGCTGGGTCTGGTCGACGGCTGGGCGCGATACGACGAAGATCTGAACCGCTGGGATCGGGGATACGTGACGGGTGGGGTGGGGAGCCTGATGCTCGACCGCCAGGATCTGGCGGGCGGCGTCTACATCCGCGGAGCCTCCGGGTGGGCGCATCTCTCCCGCGGGGCGCTCACGCCCGATCCCGGACCGGCTCGCCTGCCGCCCGCTGAGCGCCGCATGACGGCGCTCGACCCGCAGACGGCGCTGCAGCAATCCCCGTCCGCCAGCGCGTTCCGGTCGCTGATGCTGACCGATCGTCGTCTCCAGACGCACCGCTTCACGGCGGCCGCGAGCGTCACCGATCAGCGCGAGCTCTACCTCGGCACCGACGGCACGGGCCTGATCCGGATGGACGGCCTGAGCGGTCAATGGGACGTTTTGCAGTACGGCCTGCTGCAAGCGGGCGCCGATGCGATCGCCCCCGGCGTCCACGGCCTATGGGTGGCCGGAACGGCATGGGGGGCCGAGCGCCACGGCCTGACCTGGGTACCGGAGGACCTGTCGCAGACGACGTTCCTTGAAGCGACGGTCGGGATGGGAACCGCCACGGTGCGACGGATGCTGGCGTTGGGGAGCGCGATTTGGGTCGCGACGAACGCCGGGGTGTACCGGGTGACGACGAACGGCGACGGCGATTTTCGCCGATTCGACCTGGGGAGTGGAATTGCCTCCGAGGATGTCTATTGTCTGGCGCCCGCACCGGACGGCCTCTGGGTGGGGACGAGCCGGGGTCTTTCGGTCATCAGCGCCGACGAGCGTGTAACGTCCTTCGGGACGGGGGCGACCGCGATCCTGAGCCTGCTCCAGGTCCGTGAGAGTCTCTGGGTCGGGTCGGCGGCGGGGCTGGGATTGCTCGCCCCGGGCGATCGGACGCCCCACCTGGTCGATGCGGATCCCGCGCTCCGCGCTCCGATCGTCGCCCTGAGCCAAATCGGTGACACGGTGGTGGCGGCTACGACGGATCAGCTGGCCTGGCGAGACCCGGTGAGCGGCCAGTGGACGCTGCTCCGTCCGGGGACCGCAGTCGGCGGCATCACGGTGCTGGCCGCGGACCGCGACGGGGTTTGGGTCGGTGGCTCGACGGGCCTCGCTTACTGGCGCGTCGGGCGCGCCCTGTCTCGATCGCTCCTCGTTCTCGGCGACCTTCCGTCGGCGATCCTGGATGTGGTCGTCCTTCCACCTTACGTCTGGGTCGCGACCGACAGCGGGCTCGTCCGGCTGCGGCGCGACGCCCTGAGGCCATGAACGACGCACACCTTGCCATGGGGGCCGGCGGCGAGTTCGACCGCCTGCGCGCGATCTACGAGCGGCTCGGCGATTCGGGCCACGCCCTGGGGGACGACTGCGCCCTGCTCGGCGTGCAGAACGCGACCCTCGCCGTCTCCATCGATCTGTCGCTCGAGGGCGTGCACTTCCGCCGCGAATGGATGTCGCCCGCCGACATCGGGTACCGCGCGGCGAGCGCGGCGCTCTCCGATCTCGCGGCGGAAGGCGGCCGGCCCGCCGGCCTGCTCGTGTCGCTCGGCGTGCCGGATGCCGGAGAGCTTGCCCCCGACATCATGGCCGGGGTCGGCGCGTGTGCCGCCGAGGTCGGGGCCAAGGTGCTGGGCGGCGACCTCACGCATTCGGATCGCATCATCGTCGACGTCTGCGTCATCGGGACCGCACCCCGTCCCGTGCGCCGCATCGGGGCGCAGGCGGGGGACGGTCTGTGGGTGACGGGCTCGCTCGGCGGGATGCGTCTGGCGCTCAACGCCTACCGCAGCGGGCGGCGGCCCACGGACGATCTCGCGCGCCGGTTCGCGCGCCCCACGCCGCGGATCGCCGCGGGGCAGTGGCTCGCGGCGCAGGGCGCGACGGCGATGATCGATATCTCCGACGGCCTCACCTCCGATGCCGGGCACCTCGCCGCCGCCTCGCGCCTCGCTCTGGAGGTCGCGCTGGAGCGCGTGCCGTGCTGGCTCGGCGCCGAGCCGCTGGTGGCGGTGGCGAGCGGGGAGGAGTACGAGCTGCTCGCCACCATGCCGGCGCGGTTCGGCGAGAAGCAGGCGCAGGCGTTCGCGGAGCAGCAGGGGGTGGCGCTCACGCGCATCGGCAGCTGCGTCGTGGGGAGCGGGGTCCGCTTCACCGACCGCGGCGTCGCGGTCCGGGTCCCCGCGGGCTACGATCACTTCGCCGAGTGATGCTGCGGACCCTGTGGTACTACGTCGTCCTGTTCGTGTCGACGGTGATCCACGCGGGGGTCGCGGTCGTGGCGAGCCTGTTCGGCGTCGAGCTCAAACCCGGCGGCATCTACGACTGGTGCGCCCGCGATTGGGTGCGCTGGGCCCTGTGGGCCGCCGGGACGCCCGTCCAGGTGGACGGGATGGAGCGGATTCCGCGCGACACGCCGTTCGTCGCGGCCGCCAATCACACCTCGCTCTTCGACATCCTGGCGCTGAGTCTCGTCCTCCCGGGCTCGGTGCGGTTCGTGGCCAAGGAGGAGCTGACGCGGATTCCCCTGTTCGGCCGGGCGATGCGGGTGGCGGGAAACGTGCCGATCGAGCGTACTCACAAGGCGCACGCCATCGAGGCCTACAAGGTCGCGGCGGACGCGATCCGGCGCGGCGTGTCGATGGTCGTGTTTCCCGAGGGGACCCGCAGCCGGACCGGGGATCTCCTCCCGTTCAAGAACGCACCGTTCGGCCTCGCGATCGCCGCACAGGTGCCGCTCATCCCGGTGTACGTCCACGCCACCTTCCGGATTCTGCCGAAGGGGGCGTGGCGCCTGCATCCCCAGCCGATCCGGATCTTCGTGGGCGGGCCGATCCCGACGGCGGGGCTCACGCTCCCCGACCGGATCGCCCTGCGCGACCGCACGCGAGGCGCCATCGAAGCGCTGCGGGCGCGCGTTGACGCGCCGTCGCCGCACCCTTAAGGTTGGCGCACTATGAGCACGATCATCGCGGTACACGCGCGGGAGATTCTGGACAGCCGGGGCAACCCGACGGTCGAGGCGGAGGTCACCCTGGCGAGCGGGGCCACGGGGCGCGCGGCCGTGCCGAGCGGGGCGTCGACCGGCGAGCACGAAGCCGTAGAGTTGCGCGACGGGGACCAGAAGCGCTACGGCGGCAAGGGCGTACTCGAGGCGGTGAAGAACGTCAACGAGGTCATCGGCCCGCGTCTGGAAGGGATCGCCGCCGAAGACCAGATCAGCGTCGATTACGCCATGATCGAGCTGGACGGGACGCCCAACAAGGGCCATATGGGGGCGAACGCGATTCTCGCGGTTTCGCTCGCGGTGGCGCGCGCGGCCGCGGACGATACCGGATTGCCGCTCTACCGGTACCTCGGCGGACCGCTCGCCCACGTGCTCCCCGTCCCGATGATGAACATCATCAACGGCGGCGCGCACGCGGCCAACACGGTGGACTCCCAGGAGTTCATGGTCGTCCCGATCGGCGCCGACGCTTTTCCTGAAGGGCTGCGGATCGGGGTTGAGGTGTTCCACGCCTTGAAGAAGGTCCTGACCAAGCGCGGGCTCGCGACCGCCGTCGGCGACGAGGGGGGCTTCGCTCCGAACCTTCCCAACGACGAAGCGGCGCTCGAAGCGATCATGGCGGCGATCGAGGAAGCGGGATACGATGCCGGGAAGGACGTGGCGATCGCGCTCGATCCCGCCGCCTCCGAGTTCTACCAGGACGGCGTATACACCTTCAAGAAGAGCGGGGCCGGGCGGAAGTCCTCGGA
>Ga0335085_10006241_pt1 | contig 18871 bp, 19 predicted proteins | sample Lox_Sample_45_FD_206712 | JGI IMG/M metagenome (GOLD analysis project Ga0335085, IMG submission 206712) | Soil microbial communities from Loxahatchee National Wildlife Refuge, Florida, United States - Lox_Sample_4.5 | ecosystem: Environmental > Terrestrial > Soil > Wetlands | place: USA...
GTCACGCCCACCGCCGTGGCCACCTGGCACGCGCGACGATGGGCCCATCTTCGAGGCGTGGGCGCTGCTGGCCGCGATGGCGGTGGCCACCTCCCGGACGCGGGTTGGCTGCGCGGTCACCGGCAACGCCTACCGCCACCCCGCCGTGCTGGCCAAGGCCGCGGTCACGGTCGACCATCTGTCCGGCGGCAGGCTGGAGTTCGGGATCGGCGTGGGCTGGGCCGAGAACGAGCACACGATGCTGGGCCTGCCGTTTGGCACCGCAGGTGATCGTGCGGACTGGCTGGAGGAGGCCTGCCAGGTCATCCGGTCGCTGTGGACCCAGGAGCGGGCCAGTTTCGCCGGCCAGCATTACCAGCTCACCGGTGCCGTCGCCGAGCCTAAGCCGGTTCAGCAGCCGCATCCGCCGATCTGGATCGGCGGTGCCGGGCGCCGGCGCACGCTGCGCATTGCGGCGCAGCACGCCAGCGTGTGGAACGCCCCGGGTGGCTCACCGGAGGAGGTGGCTGACCTGTCCGGGGTGCTGGACCGGCACTGCGCCGAGATCGGCCGCGATCCCAGGGAGATCCGCCGGTCGGTCCAGGTCCGGATCCCAGCAACACCCGATGAGCTGCTCGCGCTCGCGGCAGCGTATGCCGCGGTGGGCGTCACCGACCTGCTGCTGATACTGCACGCCGCCGACCCGGTTGCCCAAGCCGAGCAGGCCGGGGAAACGCTCCCGCGCCTGCGCGCGGCGACGTGACGATTCAGCCGCTGATCGTCTTGGCTACCTGGGCCGCCGTGGCCAGGGCGGCCAGGTGGTCATCGACGGTGTTCAGGCCGGCGCCCATGGTGTTGACCGACAGGTGGGTGGCGCCCGCGTCCTGCCACTGCCGCATCGCCGCCGCCAGCTTGTCCCGGTCCTGCTGCCAGCGCAGGCGCCCTTCCATGCCGAGGCTGGCCGGGTCGCGGCCGGCCTCCACGGCCGCCTCCGTCACGATCTGGCGGGCCTGGTCGAACTGCGGGCCCAGAGCCATCTGCGGGAACCAGCCGTCGGCAAGCTGCCCGGCGCGGCGGTAGGCGCGCGGTGACTGGGCGCCGACCCACACCGGGATCGGCCGCTGCACCGGCATCGGCGCCAGGCCCGCCCCGGTGATCCGGTCGAAGGCCCCGCTGAACGTCACGGTCTGCTCGGTCCACAGCCGGCGCAGCAGCGTGATCTGCTCCTGCAGGCGCTTGCCGCGGGTGCTGAAGTCCTGGCCGAGGGCCTCATACTCGACGCGGTTCCAGCCGATGCCTACGCCCAGCCGGAACTTCCCACCGGTGAGCAGGTCTACCTCGGCCGCCTGCTTGGCGGCCAGCACCGTCTGCCGCTGCGGCAGGATGATGATCCCGGTGACCAGCTCCATGGAGGTCACCGCGGCCAGGTAGCCGTACAGGACCATCGGCTCGTGAAACGTGGAGTGCACGTTGTAGGGGCCGTCCCAGCCCGTGTGGACCGCGGGGTCCGCGCCCGCCACGTGGTCGTAGGCCAGCACATGGGTAAACCCGAGTTCATCGGCCCGCTGGGCCCAGGCGCGCACCGCGCCGGCGTCGCCGCCCAGTTCGGTCTGCGGGAAGACCACACCGATCCGCATGCCACCTCCGGTCCTGAAGATTATCCGGGACGGCGGGACTACCCGTGGCAGGTCAGGCCAATCGCGCCCGCCATCGCTCCGGGGAGCCCGGGCTTGAGATCGCAGGCCGGCATCTGGTCAAGCGAGCTGCCGATTCAGTGGTGTGACCACGCGATCTGGGCCGCGGTGCCGTCGAAGGTCTCGATCCCGAGGCCAATACGATTCTCTGCATGGCCAGGTACCCAGATATCGAGCCCTATGAGACCGGCCTGCTGGACTCGGGTGACGGGAACCTCGTGTACTGGGAGACCTGCGGGAACCCCGATGGCGTGCCAGCGCTGATCGTGCATGGCGGCCCGGGGTCGGGGTGCACGGCGGGAAACAGGCGGTCGTTCGACCCAGGGAAATTCCGGATCATCATCTTCGACCAGCGCAACTGCGGCCGCAGCCTGCCGCACGCGAGCGACCCCGCGGCTGACATGGGCCTAAACACGACTGAGCACCTGCTCACGGACATGGAGAAGCTGCGCGAGCACCTTGGCGTGGAGAAGTGGCTGCTGCGCGGCGGGTCGTGGGGAGTGACGCTCTCGCTGGCGTACGCGGAGCGGCATCCGGAGCGAGTCAGCGGGATGCTCATGCTCAGCGCGACCTCGACTAGGCGGCTGGAGCTTGACTGGCTGTACCGGGGCGTCGGCCGGTTCTTCCCCGAGGCCTGGGCCCGGTTCCGCGACTTCGCGGGCCTGGCCGATTCGTACCGGCTGCCGACCGACAGCACGCCGCCGATCTCGGGTCTGCTCCAGGCGTACTCGCGGATGATGGAGGACCCGGACATCCAGGTCCGGTCGAGGGCCGCGACCGAGTGGACGGCCTGGGAGGACGCGGTCATCTCGCAGGAGAGCAACGGGAGCCCCGGCGCTTACGGCGATCGGCCCGACGATGCGAAGCTGGCCTTCGTGCGCATCTGCTCGCACTACTTCGCGCACGACGGTTTCCTCGAGGACGGTGTGCTGATCCGCGAGGCCGGCAAGCTGGCCGGCATCCCGGGCGTCTTGATCCACGGCCGCAACGACCTCGGCGGCGGCGCCTGCACTCCGTGGGAACTCGCCCGCGCCTGGCCCGGTTCCGAGCTCATCATCATCGAAGACTCCGGCCATACCGGCAGCGCCACCATGACCGACGAGATGCACGCCGCCGCCGACCGCCTCTACGAGCAGATCACGAACCCCGCCTAGCTGCGGACCACCGTCACTTTATGTGACCGGTCCAGCTCCTGCCTCACACGCGCCGAGCCCGCCGAGTGTTCGGCGCGGCTACTGGCACGGATCGGGGTTTGGCTGCCGGGGGTGGGTTACCCGGTCCAGCCGAGTTCCTTCAGGGCCCAGCCAGCGTTCCAGATCTTGGTCATGTGGCTGATCTTGCCGTCCTCGAACTCCATCACATAGACGTAGTCGGTGCTGGTGCTCTTGCCAGTGGGGGGCACCGGGCCGCCCTCGCCGGTGTGGGTGCCTGAGAACACGGCGTAGGCGCAGACGTTGTTGCGCTCATGGTCGGCGGCGAAGGACCTGACTGCGTAGCTGCCGTCCGGGATGAGCGCGAACATTCCCTGCATCCAGTCGGCGTACTGCTGCAGCGTGTGCATGTCGGCGAGCGGTTCGGCCTGGGCCACGAAGCTCGCGTTCGGCTGGCAGTAGGCACTGCATGCGGCCCAGCCCTTGCCCGTCTCGCAGGCGTCGAAGAACTCCCGTGCCGTCTGGGTGATGGATTCGGTGGTGGTGGACATGGCTGACACCCTCCCCGTCTTGCTGAGTGTGGGCCCCCGGTGCGGAGCAAGAAGGTCAGGCCGATGAACTCGCTCCCCCCGAGCGTGAGTCGACCCTACGCCCCCGCCCAGATGGCACCGGCGCCGCCACCAGTCACCCCGCTGCCAACAGCAACGCGACCGCCCTGTCCCGCACGGTCAAGACCGCCACCATGCTCACCGGGCTACATCCACAGGCAGGCCGTTCGCGGTCGGCGCACGTTTGTTGCCGAGTATGGAGCGGCCGCGAGCGACTGTGATGCCGAACCGCCTCATCCGCATCGTCGCGATCCTGCCCAGATGTTTAGCCGCGATATGTGCGATGGCGTGGGCGGTATCGGGCGCGGGCTGAACGGGCATGATCAATATATGACGGTTGTGATGCACGCGGTGGTATCCGTCGATGGCTTCATCGCGGACTCAAACGATGAGGTCGGTCCGCTGTTCGACTGGTATTTCAATGGCGACGCCGAGATCGTGGACGGCGGGCCGTTCAAGGTTACTCAGATTTCACTCGGCTATGTGCGCCCGATGTGGGAACGCATCGGGACGACGGTGATGGGCCGGCATCTGTTCGACCTGACTAACGGCTGGGAAGGCAGCCCGCCGGCGGGCGAGCACATCGTTGTGGTGACACATCGGCCGAAACCGGACGGCTGGCACCCGGAGGCGTCTTGCCTGTTTGTCGCGGATTTGGGGGCGGCGATTGCGGCGGCAAAGGACCTCGCCGGCGACCGCGACGTGGCGGTCACGGCCGGCGACGTAGGCGGGCAGGCCTTCGCTCTCGGCCTCGTCGACGAGGTCGCGATGGACGTCGTGCCCGTCGTGTTCGGCTCCGGCAAACGCTATTTCGGGTCGGTCGACGCCCAATACCTCTTGGATGATCCCGAGACGGTGATCCAAGGGCGCCGGGTACTTCATCTGCGGTACCGCGTCCGCCATTGACGGGTGGCGCCAGCGTGCTGACATGCTTTCCGGTGCGGCCCGCTCACCAGTTGCTACGGATGAACCGGCTGGTCGTTTGGCGGTGGCAGGGTGCTGCCGTCGCGGAGCAGCACTGGCCCGACCGGGACGGAACTGCCGGCCGGCGGTGGCGGCACGGGCGCGGGCCTGGGCGCCGGGTGGGGAGGCGTCGGCTGGGTGATCGCGGTGCCGAACGCTGGCGGCGGTGGGTTGCTGGCCGAGACGTCGACCAGGTCGGCCAGGCTGGGGGCGTCGTCCAGGCGCGGCACGCCCAGCGGCGGGAGACCGAGCAGGTCGAGCAAGGTCTTGCCGATGGATACATGGGAGTTCCAGCGGGAGTCGATGCCGGCCTTGACCGGGCCGCCGAACATAAGCAGCGGAACGCGCGGCCCATAGGCAAGCTGGACGCCGTCTGGGGTGAACTCGAGGTTGGGAGTGACGACGTGATCATCCCACCCGCCCCAGTCGTCCCAGGTCAGCAGGAAGACAGTACGCTGCCACAGCTCCGCCGCCGCGATCGCGTCCACCGCCTGCCACACCTTGTTCTGGCCGAGGCGCACGTCGGCGACCGGGTGCTCGTCGTAAGGGGGGCTGTGCCAGACCATGGAGAGCGCCGGCAGTTCGCCCGCCTTGGCGTCGGCGACGATCTGATCGGAGCCGACGATATTCGCCGACCCCTTGAGCTGGGTATAGAAGCTGACTGGATAGCCGCTGCGGCCGGTGTAGACCTTCCAGGTCAGCCCGTGGTCTTGGGCGTGGCCTGGCAGTGACGGCATGTCCCATTCGGGATCGGGCTGGGAGCGGGGCGGGTTGCGCAGCGTGGGCGACTGGCCGCCGACGATAAGCAGGTGATTGGGGGTTGAGTTCGTGCCGAACCCGGAGCAGTGATTTTCCAGGAACGCGCCGGTGGCAGCCAGATAGGCGTAATACGGCAGCACTGCCTTGGTCCTGAACTGGGTGTGCAAAGCCGGCGTGGGGGTGCCGTGCTGCTGCGCATGCAGCCACTTGGCGTATGCGGCCCGGGTGTGGGGGTGATCGTGGGCAGGCGGGTTGGGCTGGACCGGCCAGCCGGTCGCCACGTTCGCCCCCCACGCCCGCATCGAGCGGAAGTAATTGTCGGTGGTGTGGTTCTCCTGGGTGAACACCACGACGTGATCGACAAGCTGAGCCATTCCCCCACCATGGCGTCAGTCTGCCTACCGCACAAGAGAACGCGGGGCAGGCAATAGCTGCATACCCGCCACAGCATCAGAACGACACGCTCGCCCAGCCATCCTAGAAAGCCGCCAGTCGGGCGTTCCGCGCGGACTGGCGGGCCTGCGTCGTTCTGCCTGAGATTTGTACCGGTGCGGCAGGTGCCGCGGTTGGCGGCCTACGATTCGGCGGTGAGCTCGTCGCTGGCTGTTCGCCCGGCTCGGGTCGGGGACGTCGCGCAGATGGCGCGCGTGATTGTGCGGTGCTGGCAGGAGACGTATCGGGGACTGTTGCCGGACGCGGTGCTCGACGACCCAGGCTTGCTGGCCGTTCGGGAGCGGTTTTGGACTGCCGCGCTGACCGACGAGCGCTATCTCGACCATCGCGTGGCTGTCGCCGAACGGGACGGCGAGCTGATCGGGATCGCCATGTCAGGCCCGCCCCTGGATGCCGGAGCGGCGTGGGCGAGGCTGCCGTCGGCACCGTCCGGGGCGCGCGCCGTTGATGCCCTTACAGGGCAAGCAGGCCGATGATGGCCGCTCCGTGAGCTCCCAGCCAGCCAGGGTCTGCAGCGGGCCGATCAGGGCTGCGCCTGCGGTAGCCAGCGATCCGGCCTCGGCGAGCAGCTTGACGAGCCGTTTGAGCGGGCCGGCCGCCCGTTCCTTGTCTGGCTCGGGTGCGTGCACTTCTGCTCGATCTCCGCGACCCGGGCGCGCGCCTCGGCCGCTGTGGCATCGTCGAGGGCGGCGCCGGCCAGTGCGTGCCGCAGGTCGTGTACCGCGCGCCGTGCGTCCTGGCTGGTGACCACGGTCCCGTACTGCCCGCCGGCGAAGGTCAGCACATCGCCCGGGCGAAGCTCACGGGCGGCGGTCGCGGCCACCCCGTTAACGAACGTGCCCGCGGAGGAGCCGAGGTCTTTCACCTACACCGTGTTCCCGTGCCGCTGCAACGCGGCGTGGGTCCGGCTGACGCTCGGGTCGTCAAACCGCACGTCACAGGTGTGTTCACGCCCTACGACCAGGTAATCCCTATCCAGCGGGATCCGGCGGCCGCGGTCCGAGCCCGGCCGCAGCACGACCAGGTGCGACATGCCGCCGCTGTCTCGGCGCATCACGCCCCCTCCTCGCGCGATAGGCGGCTGGCAAGTGACGATACCGAGACAATCCAGCACACGAACTGCAGCAGCCCCCACCGAGGCAGAGCACCAGATACCGCCGCTGATACATACCGGCGGTCCGCAATCACCGCGGCATCGTGGTCCATCAGAAGCCAGCCAGATGCCAGTGATGGCAGACGCTCGGCCGCAGCTCGGTCATGCGTGTGCATTCTCCGCTCCGCTCTCGGCAGGCCGGCCCTGTTATCTGGCTCTACCGGGACATTGACCTGAAGATGGTTCCGGGTGACACTTGAAACTTCAAGGCTGCGCATCAGGCCGGGTGGCACCGCGGTTCGGTGGGTTCCCTGGCCGCTGGGGAGGAGGTGCGCTTTCAGGTGGCCGAGCATTTATTGGCGGCCGCCGGGAGCCACCGCTGGGGGGCTGGTACTTATGCCGGAACATGGAGTGCTGCCTGCTGCAATGCAAAATCCCACAAATAAGGCTTGCCTGGCATTGTGCCGCGAGACTGCATCTCGCAGTGGGCGCCTGGGCTCCATCCGGAACTCTATCAATATCACCTCTTAGGACATGGGCGCATGGCAACCCGGCCTGCTCGCCCCGCCAGAAAATGAGGATCAGCTCCCTTTACGGTGAACCGGGACGATAAGCCATTCGACCGGAAGGTGGACCATATGGGGCCAGGATCATCCGGGCCAGGTCCGGCGCCGACGGCTGGTGCAGGTGATGGCGAGCCTACCCAGACCTTCGTGGGCCGTGATGCGGCCGGCCGGCCCAAGCTGGCTGACCCCGCGAAGCTGCCGTCCCATCCGCCGACGGAGGCCGTGCTGCCCGGTCCCCCGGCGCCAGCCGTGCCGCCCGGGCCACCGATGGGGGTGGTGCGGTACGGACCTGGGGTTCCGGCCGGCTTGCCGGCCGCTCAGGCTGGGCGGACGGCCGAGCGGGCATGGCGCACCGGCCAGACAGGCACACCAGCCCGGCGCCCGCGCAGGCTGCGCCGGCTGCTCGGCTCGGTGCTCACGGTGATTTTGCTAGTGGCGAGCGGCGTGGTGCTGTATCTGCGCTTCTACCATCCGCCGTTTCGCGTGACCGGCGTGGTGATCGCGCAGAGGACACAGACCGCGTGCGGGGTGGACCTGACCGGGCGGATCGGCACCAATGGTGCTGCCGGGACGGTTTCCTATCAGTGGGTGTTCACACCAAGCCGGCAGCCACCCCGGCCGCTGAGCCAGTCGGTCACCGCCGGGCAGCATGACGTGTACGTGACCGCCGCCGTCGAGGGCAGCGGCCACGGCAGCGCGTCGCAGACAGCCACTTTGCAGGTCCTGGGCCCGGACCCAAGGGCCGCTTCCACCACCGTCGTAGTCAGGTGCTGATGAACGCCTGGTACCGGACGGCCCGCTTCATCCCTGCATCCGCGGGGCGGGACGCCCGGTCCCGCAGGGCGGGGTGCCGCCGCGAAGGGGGGAGGACGTTATGCCGCAGTGGAAGGTTCCCGGATACACCGAGCTGACGGCACTGGGCTCGGGCGGGTTCGGCGACGTCATGCTGGCCAGGCACGACGCGTCCGGGGTCTTGGTGGCGATCAAATACCTGCGACCTGACCTGCTGACCGACCCAGATTTCACCGAGATGTTCCGCAGCGAGGCCGAGGTGCTGGCCTCCATGGATGACCCGAACATCGTCCGGCTGTATGAATACGTCGAATCGCCGTCGGGCGCGGCCATCGTCATGGAGCTCATCGACGGCGTCTCACTGCGCGAGATCCTGGCGCACCAGGGCAGCACCACAGCCGAAGCAGCCCTGGTGGTGCTGCAGGGCTCGCTGATGGGCCTGGCGGCGGCGCACCGGAACGGCGTCGTGCACCGCGACTACAAGCCAGAAAACGTGCTCGTCAACGCCGACGGCGGCAGCAAGCTGACCGACTTCGGCATCGCGGCCCGCACCGGTGACCACCCCATCCCGGCCGGTACCTTGCGGTACGTCGCGCCGGAGCAGATCGCCGGGGCCCCGGCCAGCCCGGCCGGCGACGTCTACGCGGCCACCGCCACCTTCTATGAGTGCCTCACCGGCGACCCGCCCTTCAGCGGCGAATCCGCCGAACTGCTCCGCCAGCACCGCTCCGCGCCGGTGCCCCTGGACCCGGTCCCGGTGCCGCTGCGGCCGCTGGTCACGGCCGGGATGGCTAAAGACCCCAAGCGCCGGCCAACCGACGCGGCCACCTTGGTCACCGAGCTGCAGGCCGTCGCATCCGGCGCTTACGGCGAGGACTGGGAGAACCGCGGCCGGTCCCACCTGGGTGAGGCGGCGCTGCTGCTGGCCGCGCTGTGGCCGGCGGGCGCGCCGCCGGCCGTGCAGGGCACCACCGTGCAGCGGATCCCCCTGCTCCGCCACCTCAGCCCGGTCAAGGCGGCCATCGCGTTCGGCGTGGCGGCCGCAGCCGTGGTGGGAGGCACCGCACTGGCCGCCGCCGTCACGCACCGGCCCAGCCCTCCGAATCAGCCCACAACGGTCCAGCCACTCCCGCTGTCGCTGGCCACGCCCACCACAATCCGGACCACGCCGACGACAACCCGGACCTCGCCGTCGCTGACGCAGACCTCGCAGTCGGGAACTTCGCCATCGCGGACGCGCAGCTCGCAGCCGGGGCATGCAGGCAATCCCGTGCCCGCTGCGCCGTCGAAGCTGACGGTGACCGCGGTGGACCCGAACGACATCAAGCTGAGCTGGCAGGTCAACTCGGGCGACCAGACAGGCTTCGAGATCAGCAACGGCGTGACCAGCACGGACGTCGGGGCGGGCAGCACGAGCTATACCTGGGGCGGGCTGTCGCCGGGCACGTACATGTGCTTCAAGATCCGGGCGTACAACAGCGCCGGCGATTCGGCCTGGGATCCGGACGTCTCCCCCTGGTACGTGTGCACAACCACGCCCACTTCCGGAAGTGCGGGATGACCGCCTGACCCAAGCCCCGTCAGGACCTGAAGGATTCTGCCATCACCAGGACCATCGCCTCCGGCACTGGGCGGTGGCCCTGCCCGGCCGGTGCGCCGACTGGCATTCGGCAGCGCGGCGGCTATCGTGTCAGCCGCCTTCTACCAGTATGCGGGGCGCAGCGCACCTGGCACTCATGCCGAAGAGCGAGTGCCAGGCCATAGGCAGTGACCGGCAGGCTAGGCAGGGCCAGAGCCGCGACGACGAACTTCGTCAGCGTTTCCGCCGTTGTCCAGTCCGAGCCGCTGGCGGACGACCTGGCGGGCCAGGTCCAGGACTGCTGGGTCGTCGAGCAGCACGGCTTGGGCGTCGGCGGCCAGCAAGATCGCGTGCAGCTCGAAGGCGGGCCGGTCGGGGTCCTCGCAGGCGGGAAGCTCGCTCTGCTCAAGCAAGTATCCGTCCAATGGCGCTCAGATGCGGCGAGCTGGGGAGCGTCCAGCACAGAAGGGGAAAGCGGGCGCCGGCGAGCGGGTCAGGCCTTGGCGGGCAGGTACGGTTCGTGTGCCGAGTCGATTGACCAGATCAGGTCCGCGCGGCCCTCGCGCAGCGCCCATATCCGGGCGAAGTGGTCGGACATGGCAGTCTCGAATGGCCAGCGGCGCTCGATGAGCCGTGCGGCCCCCTCGACGATCTCGGCAAGGTCATTGCGAATCCGCTCGTAGCACATGCTCGGCGCCCTCGGCCCGTCGTCGTCCACAGGCAGGGGATCGGGCTCGAAGGCGTTGTAGGCGGGGAAGCGCTTCAGGTCCGGCAGCACGGAGTAGAAGGGCACGCCATTGAAGTAGTACTCCGGCCACCGGTTGCCGGCGATGCTCAGCCAGGGTGTGCCCACGGCCAGGGCGGCCATGCCGAACCCGGAGTGCGGCGAGATTAGCACGTCGCAGCCCGCCACGATGGCGAGCTGGTCGGTCAGCGGCAGGTCCACGGCGTGGCAGGCCAACGGCAACACGCCGCGCAGCTCGTCGAGCTCGGCAGCCCCGAAGCTCGTGGTCGTGCGGCCGTCTCGCCGGTGCTTGCCGACGAGGCAGAACAGGGCGCCGGGCCATCGGCCGGCCAGGGCAGCAAGCACCAACCGCCAGGAGCGGACGGAGGGATAGGTGCTGCGCGGTCCGCTGCCTGCAGGCAGGAAGGCGATACGGGGCCCAGGGTTCCCGCGAACGCCGGATCGTGCGTCTCGCATCAGCTGTTCAGCCTCGCTGCGGGCGGCGATGGGAAATGGCAGGCGGAACTGACAGCCTGGCGAGTAGGAAGGCGGCGCCGCACCTGCGGTGGCAAGAATGCTGCCGCTGGCAGCAAAGCGATCCCGCGCCTGATCGTAGTACCGGGCGAGGCCGGGAAAGGCCGCACGCTGGTGCGGCTGCTGGCCGCGAGCGTCACTCACAACCCAGTCCCAGCCGGGAGGGATGGCATCAAGTGCGCTCGCCGAGTCATAGGCCCGATCGAACACGTCGACGCTGATCGGGTAGATGTCATCTACATAGGGGCACAGCGCGGCCAGCTCGGTCGGGGTATCGGCATTCAACGCCAGCCCGATGCGCAGACCGGGATCGGCACGGTGGTAGCCATGGCAATAATGGAGCGCCTCGATGGCATGGCCGACCGGGTGACAATAGACGAAGTTGACCAGTACCGACCGGCGTTCGCCCACTGAACCACGGTAGCGCCCGCCGATAGGTGCGCCAGCGGGCTCGTGGGTGGGGGGGCAGGTCATCCTCGCGCCCCAAGGCCCAGCGTGACTTGCTGTCCAGCCTGTACTTATCGTTGGCGCGCTAGAAGCGGAACCGCACGATGCGGCTGGACCGTTTGAAGCCCGGCAGCAGGTTCATGAGGCGGTACATGTGGCGTATGTTCGCGGGTGCCTTGGCCATCAGCACCGGTGAGTCGTTCATCGGCGCCTCGCCGGCGTATTCGAGCCGCGGGTGCCAATCGGCCAGCGCGGCCGGGTCGTTGAAGCCGCAGTGGAACTGGGCGCCGTATCTGCGCCCAAGAGGGTCCCATTTCGAGGTGCGCCACGCCCAGACCGATACCGTGTCGAGCTGTATCTGGCCGGTGGGGAAGGCGTCGACGACGCTGGTCAGCAGCCGCCGGGCGTCCGCCTCGGTCAGGTAGGGCACCAGTCCCTCGGCGATCATCAGCACCGGCCGGCCGCGGGGGATACGTTCCAGCCAGGTCAGGTCGGTGACGCTGGAGCCGATCAGGGTGCAGTGCTCGCGCGGCGGCAGCAATTGCTGCCGCAGTTCGATGACGGAGGGATAGTCCAGGTCGTACCAGTCGACGGTGGCGGGCGGGTCGATCCGGTACACCCGGGCGTCGAGACCGCAGCCCAGGTGCAGCACCACCGCATCGCGATGACCGGTGAGGAAGCTTCGGGCCCAGTCGTCGTGGGCCTTGGCGCGCACCACGGCGGCCAGGCCCAGCTGGCTGGTGCCGAATCTGCCTTTGTCGTAGTCAGGGTCGAGGCGGCGCATCACCTGCTCGGCGTATGCATCGCCGAGGATCGGGTCCGGCAGCCGGTTGTCCAGCGCTTTGGCCTTGAGGACGGGGCTGAGGGTCTTCTGCACTCCGACCAGTCCAGCGTCTTTCACGACAGCGACACTAGTGCGGCTTGTCCCACCGGGCAGGGTTGCTTAGCGGGGAGGCGCCCTACCGGTGATGACGCTGCGTGACGGCCGGGTTCGCGACTGGAGGCCCGCTGCGTCCAGCTCACCGCGGCCGCCGCATCCGGCCACTGAGGAAAATGACAGACCGATAAGGAAACATCGCGGACAACCGGTGAGAAGCCGGCCAGGAGCCCAAGCCAGATCTTCAGCCGCAGCTCGTCGACCAGGTCGTGCTCGATCAGCGTGCGTACGGGCTGGAAGCTGCCGGCGATGACGATGTCCCCGTCTATGTGCTGCTTCAGCGTCGAGACCTCGTTAAGCACGTCGCCCTTGAGGACTGTCGAGTTGTTCCAGGCGGGATTGGCGAGGGTCGCGGACACGACGTACTTGGGCAGGCTGTTCAGCCTGTCCGCCAGCTCGCCGCTGCGGGATGGCCACCGCGCGGCGAGCCACTCGTAGCTTCGCCAGGCCCAGCAGGAAGGCCCCGGCGGCCAGCGCCTCGTCGAGCGCGAGCTTGGCAAGCTGCGGGCTATTTCCGATCGGGCTGACCCAGCCGCCGGCCCTGAAGCCTTCGTCACCGGCCGGGTCTTGGATGACTCCGTCGAGCGTGACGTTCTCGCTCACGACGATCTTTCCCTTCTCGGTTCGGCGCCTCGCTGGAGCAGCGGGAACCAGACGCTGGCGGCGCGCCCGGCGAGCCCGCCGTGCCCCGCGGAGCAGCCGGTCTCGTTCGCCGGCCCGCCGGGCGTCATCCTGGACGGCTTTCATGAGGTATTCGTGGATGGTCATGGTCTGCTCCTCCTGATTGGTGTTGTCAGCTATCGCCGCCGCAGGCGGCGTGGGTGGTAAGAATCGGTGCGCTGTTCGCTCATTTCGTTCCTGACCTGATCACCACGTCTCCTGCGGCAGCGGCATCGGCCGCCGGGTCCGGTCCTGGCAGCTCGTGCGCTGGCTTCCGCGGTCGGCCGGGGAGCAGGAACGCCAGCGCCAGGCCGATCCCGGCCAGCACGGCGCAGGCCAGGGAGGCGGACTGGTAGCCCTCGGTCAGCGCGGCGCGGATCCAGAACGGCGGACGCCACGCGCCCGGCCGATGCGGACGATTCCATCGTCAACCTCCAGGGTCGTTCCCAGCTGCCGCGGCGCGATCCGGCGCTCGGATCGTCCGGGCGGTCGGTGATGCATACACCGCGGCGCCGGGAAACTGGGCGCCCGCGGGCCGCCCAGTTCGCCGCCCGGGCGGTGTATATACCGGGTGGAAGCGCCACGTGATGCGGAAGGAAGGCGCACAGGATGGTGACAGCCGATCTGCTCTCACGGGCACGGGCCGGGGATGGCGAGGCGTTCCGGGAGCTGACCGGGCCGCACCGGCGGGAGCTGCAGGTGCACTGCTACCGGATGCTCGGATCCTTCGCCGACGCCGAGGACGCCGTCCAGGAGACGATGCTGGCCGCCTGGCAAGGCATCGGCGGGTTCACTGAGGAACGCGCCTCGCTGCGTACCTGGCTGTACACGATCGCCACCAACCGGTGCCTCAACGCGCGCCGCGCGGCGAGCCGGCGCCCGGCCAGGGAGTGGGACGTGTCGCAGTTCGAAGCGCCCGTGCCGACGCCGCGCGACGAGCCCGTCTGGCTGCAGCCGTTTCCTGACGCCCTCCTCGAGGGCGCCGTCGGCGTGCCGCCCGGGCCGGAGGCCCGCTACGAGCAGAGCGAAGCCATCTCGCTGGCCTTCGTGACCGCCCTGCAGCTGCTGCCGCCCCGCCAGGTCGCCGTCCTCATCTTGCGCGACGTCCTCGGCTTCCACGCCAGCGAGGTGGCCGGCATGCTGGAGGTGAGCGTCCAGTCGGCCAACAGCGCCCTCAAACGAGCCCGCGCCAGCCTGCAGCGCCGGCAGCCCGCCGCCGGCCACCAGCCGCCGCCCGCCGCAGGCTCGCCCGCCGAGGACGCGATCGTGGCCACGTTCGCCCGCGCGTGGGCGTCGGCCGATCTCGACGCGCTGGTGGCCCTGCTGACCGACGACGTCTTCATTGCGATGCCCCCGGAGCCATTCGGATACGAGGGCCGAGAACTCGTGGCCCGCTACTGCGCCCGCCAGTTCGCCGCGGGCCGCAGGTTCGACCTCGTGCCGACCCGAGCCAACGGCCAGCCCGCATTCGGGGCCTACCTGCGCGGCCCGGCCGGAATCCGCCACGCGACCGGCTTCTACGTGCTCACCCTGGCCGGCGGCCAGATCTGCGGCATGACCCGCTTCGAGGCCAGCGTGCTGCCGTGGTTCGGGCTACCACGCTCACTCCCGGGCTAATCGGCGACTGGATCTTCCTCTCCGGTCAGGGCGGGTTCGACCCGGACACCGGCGAGCTGGTCAGCGACACCATTGCCGACCAGACCACACGAACGTTCCTCAACGTTGAGGCTCTGCTGCGCGCGGCGGGCGCGTCGCTCGACGAGGCGTCTTCTGCCTGGTGCACCTCCGCGACCTCGCGCAGTTCGACGAGTTCAATGCCAGCTACACACAGCAGTTCCCGAGCCTGGTGAAGCCGGTGCGCACCACGGTTGGCTGTGACCTGGCCGCAGGAATGCGCGTAGAGGTGACAGTGGTCGCCCGGAGGCCAGGCCGCGCGGCGAGCGCTGTCACCCCCGCGGGCAAGTGAGTAGCGGTGCCCCGCTGCCGCCCCCGCGCGGCGGATCGTGCGGATGGGGCGCACGATCGTTCAAGACGGTGTCCGCCGGTGCGCATAGCGTCTGGCGGGAAGCGGGACCGAGCCAGGAAGAGCAGCATGCTGGAAAATTTCGCGGGCCTTTCCACGCCGCTGGTGGCCGATGCGTGCATCCGCAGCGAAGTGCCGCTGCGCATCGCGCCGCCCGGCATCGCCGCGGTCGTGCCGGGCCGCCCCCTCGCCGGACGGGCGGTGCCGGCGCGCCACTACGGCAGCGTGGATGTGTTCTTGGAGGCGCTCAGCAGCGCCGGGCAAGGTGACGTGCTGGTAGTCGACAACGGTGGGCGGACCGACGAGGCGTGCATCGGCGACCTGGTGGCGCTGGAGGCGCAGGCTGCCGGGCTGGCGGGGATTGTGGTGTGGGGGCTGCACCGTGACACGCCCGAACTGGCCGAGATCGGCCTTCCGGTCTTCAGTTACGGCAGCTACCCCGCCGGGCCGGTGCGCTTGGACGAGCGGGAGCCAGCCGCGCTGGCCAGCGCACGGTTCGGGCCATGCCTGGTCACCGGCGACGACATTGCCTTCTGTGACGACGACGGCGTGGTGTTCATCGCGGCCGGCCGGGCGGCGAAGGTGCTGGCCACGGCGCGCCGGATCGGGCACACCGAACGGGAACAGGCCAACAGGATCCAGGCAGGCCAAACCCTGCGCCAGCAGCGAGCAGGAACGGGCCCGGCCAGCGGCCAGTACAGCCACGGTGGCCGACTGACCCGGCGGCGCGGGCCGGCTCCCCAGACCACGGTGCATCTTCTCCCGCAGCCTCCGGCGGCAGCCTTTCCTGGTGCAATTCCTGGTCGGCCGCGTTCAGCAAGAACCACATCCGCAACAGCCGGCCCGGTGCCTCGATCCGGCAGGCGCGGCGCGTCCCGGCGGGCCGGTCCAGCAGCACCACAGCCAGCCAGGGCCGGGATGGCCCCGGCCCTGGCTGGCTGCTGGCTGGTGGCGGGCATCTCAGCGCTGCCTGCTCCACTGGGGCCCGGTGGCCCGCCATTCGGCTTCCCAGGCGGCCAGCCGCCGCCGGCCGAGCAGATAATGGGCCAGCTGCCCGGCGGCCAGCAGCATCTCACCAAACAGAACCGGGGCCAGGACGGCGGCCAGGTCCGCCTGGCCGCGTACCTGCGCAGGCAGCAGCGGCGGCCCGGTCAGCCGGCCGGCCGCATCGACCCACACCCGTACCGTGCTGCCGGCCAGCTCACCCGGCGGCGCGGGCACCTTCCCGGTGCGCCGCGCCCCGTCCGGCGCGATCCACCGGGCCCGCGCCTCAGGCTGGTAGCCGGTGTAGCCGTCGGTGGGGGCGGTGGTCAGCAGGACCGCCGGCACCCGGTGCCAGGCAGCCTGCTGAGTGTGGGCGGCCCGCGCGCCGTAGCTGTAAGCGACGTGCCAGGCGGCAACGGTAGCGAGCGGGGCTCCGGCCAGGAAGGCAACGGCCAGCCCGCCCACGACCACGCCCTCGACCCGGTCGATCGTGCGCCGCAGCGGGTTGCGGTCAGGCCACAGCCCACGGACCACCCGTGCGGCCCGCGCCGCCGCTACTGCCAACCGCCGCCTCATCCCGGCTTCCCCTTCACCGCCACCATCGGCCACCCGGCGGTCTGCGGCCCAGAGGCGATACTCCCGCCCAGCCGGGACCTTCGCCAGGGGCTCCGGGCGGCACCGCTTCTGCGGGAGGTATGCCATCGTCCGCGGGGGGCGCCGCCGCGGACGGGCATCCCGGCGCCACAGATGGCAGCTGATGGTCCTGCAGGTCAGGACCTGCGGCCCTGTGCACGCATGATGCCGGTGAGACAGGGTTGATCAGCAGGCCGCGGGTCACCAACCGCGTCCGCCACGTCAGCCGCCCCGGCGGTTGGCACCGGAGAAGGCTGAGGCGTGCTGGGCCTAGACCCCCGCACCCAAGCGCCCGAACTGCGGCGGCACGTGGGATGCCAGCTTCAGGAGTCCGCGCTGCCTGGGCGCATCAAAGTGTGGGAGGCGTTGCAGTGGTTCGCCTCGTTCTCCAGCCGGGGCGGTGACTGGGAGAAGCTCATCGATCAGTGGGGGCTGGCCGGGAAGCGGAACGCGCACTTCTCCGAGCTGTCCGGCGGGCAGCGGCAGCGCTTGTTCATCGCGCTGGCGCTGGTCAACGACCCGCAAATCGTGTTTCTTGACGAGATGACCACCGGCCTGGATCCGGCGGCCAGGCATGTGGCCTGGGGCCTGATCGAGGCGGTCAGGGCAGGTGGAACCACGGTGGTGCTGGTGACGCACGCCATGGAAGAGGCCGAACGGCTGTGCGACCGCGTCGCCGTTATGGAAGCTGGGCGGATCGTCACCGTCGACACGCCGTCAGGGCTGATCGCCAAGCACGCCAGGACGTCACGGTGCGCTTTGACACCGGCGGCCATGACGTGTCCTGGCTTTCCGCGATCCCCACGGTGGCGGCCGTCACCGAGCGCGGCGGGCAGGCCGCCGTCACCGGCTACGGGCCGGTCCTGGTGGACGTGGCGGCCGCGCTGGCCGCCCGCGGCCTGCGGCCCGCCGACCTGCGGGTGAACCAGCCGTCGCTGGAAGATGTGTTCCTTGAGATCACCGGGCATGCGCTGGACGAGGGGTGAGCCATGCACGCCCTGTCGAAGTCCACCACCGTGGAGGCCAAGCTGTTCCTGCGGGAGCCGCTGACGGTGGCGTTCACGCTCGCCCTGCCGTTGCTGTTCTTGTTTGTCATGGGCGGCGTCTTCGGCAACAAGGCGAACCCGCAGTACTACCGGGGCGCCGGGGCGCTGGATTACTACGTACCGGCCTACTGCGGCCTGGTGTGGGCCGCGGTGGGGCTGCTCGCCCTGCCGGTGCACCTGGCGCGCTACCGCGAGGACGGGGTGTTGCGGCGGCTGCGCGCCTCGGCCGCCGCGCCCTGGGTCGTCCTGGGCGCGCAACTGCTGGTCGCGTTCCTGATCTCGCTCGCCGGGTTGGTGCTCATCATCGTGATGGCGGCCCTGGTGTACCACATCCACGCGCCCCAATCACTGGCCGGGTTTTTCGGGGCGTGGCTGCTGTGCGGCGCGCTGTTCTGCGCGCTGGGAGTGCTGCTGGCCAGCATCCCGTCCTCACGCGGCGCACTGTCGGCCGGGCTGGGCCTGTTCTTCACGATGATGATGCTGTCCGGCGCGGGCCCACCGCCAGAGGTGCTCACCGGGGCCATGCACTGGGCCAGCAACCTGCTACCACTCACCTACATGCTGCGGCTGCTGCAAGATCCCTGGCTCGCCCTGCCCTGGAGCCTCACCGACACCGCCGTGGCAGCGGCATTCACACTCGGCGCCGCGCTCAGCGCCCGGCTGCTGTTCCGCTGGGACTGACGGCGCAGGGACCGGGCGGTAGCTGGTGGGGTGGTCCGCCCGCGCTACCCAGGCGCTAGGAGCCCAGGCCAGACTCTCCCGCTGGCAGTCCTGGACCACCGAAGATACGAGGCGAGCCAGAATCGGATGATCTGTACGTGACCATTGGCAAAGCCGACACCATTATCGACCGCGCCGAGTCGGCGATCGCGAGTTACGGGCTCCCAGGGTCTCCTCACGCTGTGTGACTGCGGCTGGGCCGGTGACCTGGGTCCTGGCTGACAGTGCCAGGGAGGGGTCAGCAGGCTGCATTACGGTGATAGCGGAGGGCTGGCATGGATGTGCTGCGGAGCGTGCGTGCCCGGCGGACGTCCCCGCGCCGGGTGGCCGGGCCGCCTGCTGCCGGTGCGACGCTGAGCTGGATCGGGGACGAGCGCATCGCGATCAGCGGCGTGCCATCGGCCCGGGCGGTGGCACGCCTGGCTGAGCAGGGCGTGACGCACGTTGTCAACTGCCGGCCGCAGGCGCAGGTGCGGTGGTCCGGCGATCTGGCGGCCGAGCGGGCGGCCTTTGGCCCTGGGCGGGT
>Ga0335085_10006242_pt1 | contig 18869 bp, 9 predicted proteins | sample Lox_Sample_45_FD_206712 | JGI IMG/M metagenome (GOLD analysis project Ga0335085, IMG submission 206712) | Soil microbial communities from Loxahatchee National Wildlife Refuge, Florida, United States - Lox_Sample_4.5 | ecosystem: Environmental > Terrestrial > Soil > Wetlands | place: USA: Florida...
GGCGATCGACGGTGAGCACGATCACACCGTCGCGGTCCTCGCGCGTTGAGAGGTAGCCCACCCGGGCAGACTAGCCGTAACCCGCTTTGCGGCTATACCCCGGTGACCCCGGCCGAGGCTTCCGTAAGGCTTCCGGGGGGAAACACGTCGCTGAGGAAGCTGAATGTCACGACCACGCGCCAACCGAGGAGGAATCACATGAGTGCCGGAGTGCCATCTCCCGACACGCCGTACCCCGTGCAGTACTCCGTTGACTATCCCGACCGTCCCCTCAATCGTCTGACCACCTTCTTCCGGCTCTTCATGGTCATTCCGATCGTGATCGTGCTCGGCCTCATCGAGGGCGGCAGCTACGCCTTCGGGGCCGGCAAAGCCGGGGCCGGCGGGCTAGCGGGGCTGGTGGTGCTGCCCACGCTGCTGCTGATCCTGTTCCGGCAGAAGTATCCGCGTTGGTGGTTTGACTGGAACCTCGAGCTGATGCGCTTCTCCGCCCGCGTGGGCGTCTACCTCGCGCTGATGGAGGATCGCTACCCGTCAACCGACGACCATCAGGCGGTGCACCTCGAGTATCCCTATCCGGACGCCCCCCAGGACCTCAACAGGTGGCTGCCGCTGGTCAAGTGGCTGCTTGCCATCCCGCACTACGTCGTGCTGTTCTTCCTCTACATAGCGGCGTTCTTCGCGGTGATCGCAGCCTGGTTCGCAATCCTCTTCACGGGCCGCTACCCGCGTGGCATATTCGACTTCCTCGTCGGCGTCGGCCGCTGGACCAACCGGGTGATCGCATATGCGCACGTGCTCGTCACCGATCGGTATCCGCCCTTCCGCCTGGCACCCTGATCCTGCGAGCCCGCTTCGTGCTTGATTCGTGTCTACGTGTCCTTGACTGCTTGGGGCCCGTGGCGGTTCCCGTTTCCGTCGTCACACTCGCGCTCACGACGCCGCCTCGCAGCGGTTAAGGGGTGCGATGGGCGGCGATGGGCGGCCTTCGATGCGTCGATAACTTTGCGCGACCCGCCTCGATCGTGACGCTCAGCGACGTTCGGCGCTGTGCGGATGTACCCGTGGGGTACCCCGGCAGAATCCGAACCGAAGTGACCGCGGCACCCCTTCGGAGGCGGGTTGGTCCCGTGCCGAGTCGAGGTGTCTCGCGCGGGCCCCGCCGTGCCGCGGCCGCGTGGCTCGGGGACCGCCTGCGCCCGTCTCCGCGCAAAATGTCGCGAACGACACCGACACTCGAAACGGGTCGTCTCCGTAGTCGGCCCGGACTACTCGCCGTGTCGAAATCTGGACGCAGTTGGTGAATACCGGTCGCCGGATGGTGCCGCGCCTTGACACCCGACCAGGCCTCGGCTATAAGGGCGCACTCATTCCACTCGCGCCATAGAAAGCCCGAAGGATTCGGGAGCGAGACTGGGACGAAAAAGGGGGCACGGATGGGGAGGATGAGTGAGCAAGGGGTGTTCGGTACACGCCCGATCGCCCGGATTCGTCTGTGTTTGCTCTGCGTCCCGCTGGTGTTGAGCGTGCTCGCCATGACACTGGCTGCGGAGGCGTCTGCTGCCCTGCACAATCCCATACCGGCGAACGCGGAGGAAGAACCTACGAACGAATTCACCGATGCCGAAGGGCTCTTCGCGTACTTCACCTCCGACATCAAAGGCGGGACGATCTGTGTGGTCGCCGGACAGGCCACGGACCCCAACGCGGTTTCATGCGAAAAGCCCGCGTGGGGCACGCCAAACTTCGAGCTCACGATCGGGACGGAATTCTCGGTGCTCGAGGGGCCGCCGCTGCAGCCGGGCGAATGGCGTCTCCTGGTCGAAGACAGCCAGGGCGGCCAGCACGCGCTGAGCGAAGTCTTCTACGTGACCCCGTGCCCTGAATGCTCGCGCGAAATCGGACAGGAAGCGGTCGAACAGTTCAAGAACGCCGCGGCTGGCAACGCCGTCGGGGCCACCACCACGTGCCTGGGCATGACGGCGAAGGAACTCGCGGGGGAAATCATCGGGGCGCACCAGCGCGTCAAGCATCTCACCGACCACGCCGACAAATTCGAAGCCAAAGAAGCGACGGTGAGCGAGACGCTCGTGAGCCTGGGTGCCGGCGCCTTCGGCTTCGTGTTCAGTCTCCCCGACGAACACGCGGCGGAGGAAAAGGCGATCGAAATCCTCCACGAACTGACCTGCGGTCTGACATTGATGTACGCGGACATCGTCAAGGACCCCAGTGACCCCAACTTCCACACCGTCGCCGAACCCGAATTCAGCACGTTTCCGGCCCTCGAAACCACGAGCGGGGAAGCCGCGCTGCGCGCGGTCGACAACCTCCGCGCGTTCGGCATCGCAACGCTGGTCTCCTACGAACGCTACCTCGGCGCGCAGGAAGCCGGCGAAGAAGGCTTCGTGCATACACAGGCAACCGCGGTGGCCAGCCTGGGCCGGTCGTTCATCGATGAAGCGAAGTCGGCGGCCGACGCGTTGCGGGGCTTCGCGTCCGAGCTGGACGGACTCCCCGAATACGAGACCCCGACCCTGGGCGCAGAAGGACGCGAACACGTGGCCAAGGCCTTCGAACGGATCGACAAGGAAGGCTTCTCGGCTGAAGAACTGCAGGAACTACACGAAGTCGGCCTGACCGAAAACGAAATCTCAGAACTGCGTACGCACTTCTCGCTTCACATGTCAGCGGCACCTGTCGAAACGACACTCGGGCAGCTGCTCCGCGAAGAGGCCAAAAACCTCGAAGAAGAAATTCCTCGGTACGACGCCTTCGTGAGGGAGGCTGCCGCCGTCGCGGGCCGGACCGCTTCCGAATCGACCGCGCCGGAAATTACCAAACGGCCGGCCGACCTCACGGTCACAGCAGGCGAACCCGCATCCTTCGAAGCACAGGCTTCGGGTGAGCCAGCACCGGAAGTCCAGTGGGAAGTCTCGACGAACGGCGGGCTCAGCTACGAATCGGTGCTCGGAGCCACCTCGACCGCACTGTCGATCCCGTCGACGACGTTGTTCGACTCGGGGAACAGATACCGCGCCGTGTTCACGAACTCGGCTGGCTCCGTCACGAGCGACGGCGCGCTGCTGACGGTGACGCCCAGCGGTAATGGGGAGGCCGATCTCGCGGTGAGCGTCTCAGATGAACCGGACCCGGTCGTCGTCGGGGAACCGCTTCGCTACGTCGTGCACGTTGCCAACAACGGACCCGAAGAAGCCATCGGGGTGAGCGTCACCGAGGCTCTCCCCACCGGCGCGACGGTGGACTCGGTGCTCCGCTCGCAGGGAAGCTGCGCCGAAGCAGGGGAAAGGCTCGAATGCGCCCTCGGCTCGATCGCCAGCGGTGGCACGGCGACGATCGAAATCACGGTCAAGCTCCACGAAGTCGGCACGGCGACCGACAGCGCGAGCGTGAGCGGGTTTGAGAGTGATCCCGAACCGGCCAACAACGTCACGAGCGAGACCACAACGGTGACGCCGCCTCCGGCGGGCGAAACGGATCTCGCTATAAGCAAGACGGCGCCGGAAAGGGGCGTCGTTGGGGAAGGCATGACGTATTCGATTCAGGTATCGAACAACGGTCCCGACACTGCCACCGGCGTCACGATGACCGACCCGCTGCCGGAAGGCGTCGGGCCGGGGTTCATCCAGACGTCGCAGGGGACATGCAGCAGCATCGCGCGTTCGGTGACCTGCGACGTCGGGACGCTCGCGAGCGGGGCCTCGGCCCTCATCACGATCAGTGTCGGACTTGAACGAGCAGGACCGATCGCCAACACGGCGATCGTGTCCGGTAGTCAGGAAGACACGAACCCGTCGAACAACGCCGCGACCGCCGAAACCGTCGTCGCCCCGGAACCCAAGATCGAACCGCTCAGTCCGCTGTTCACGGATTCCGGCCTGATCGCGCTATCCGTCGACGCCATCGGTACGAACGATCCTGCCGGGGCGCCGCTGAGAGTGCACAAGAGCAGCGCGTCCGCGACGGTGCGCAAGGCGTATCTCTTCACCGCGACGATCGGCAGCGTCCCGACGCGGGGGGACGTCACGCTCGACGGGTCGCCGGTGTCATGGGACACCACCCGCCTCGTAAAGAGCATCATCGGCGTGAACGCCGTAGCCGACGTGACGTCGCTGGTCAAGTCGAAGGTGGACTCTGCGCCCGCGGGCGATGTCAGCTTCACGGCCGCGGAGCCCAACAACTCCAGCGCCGTCGACGGCGAGCTGCTCGCCGTGACGCTGAACGATCCCACGGCGAAAGTCCCGAGCAGTGTCACATTGCTGTTCGGTGCGCAGAGCCCGGGCGGCGACACCTTCCACCTCGGCCTCGCGGAACCCGTCGACAAGTCCGACCCCGATTTCGCCCTGAACATGGGGCTTGGGATCTCGTTCGGATACCAGCCGGCCGGGCAGTACAGCACGCTCGAAGTCGGCGAACATCTGCTGACCTCCTCCGCCGGTGGACAGGACGACTGCGTGCAAAAGTACGAACCCGAACCCGTCTTCAGCGGATGCGTCAACGGCGAGCTGATCACCGGGGGCGGGATCGGCGACAGCACCGATGATCCACCGGACCCTGAGGCGACTGACGTCGGCTGCACGAACTCAGCCGGGGAACCTGCCCCGCGCTGCGACGACGAGCTCTACGACCTCGTGCCATTCGTCGAAAACGGCGCCACGAGCGTCACCGTGAACACACACAACCCCTCGGACGACGACAACATCTTCTTCGCCGCGTTCGAAACGCGGGGGAACGCGACCGTGGTCGGCGAAGGCATAACCCTCGCTCCCACCACCGCCACCAACCCCGTTGGGACAGCTCATACGCTGACCGCCACCGTCCAGGACAACGGCGGCGAACGGCTATCGGGCAAGAGCGTGCACTTCGACGTCCTCTCGGGCCCCGACGCCGGGAAGGAAGGCGATGACGTCACCAATAATGAAGGTGAAGCCACGTTCACCTACACCTCTGCTGCGGCCGGCACCGATCGCATCGTTGCGAGCTTTGTCAACGCGCATGGCGACACACAGCTCTCAAACGAAGCCGCGAAGACATGGGTCGTCGAAGAAACCGCCAAGGACACGCAGCTGAGCACGTCCCTCTCGGGTGGTGGGAAGTCCGGGACTGCGATCACCGTGCCCGAAGGCACGGCGGTCAGCGACACCGCAACGCTCACCGGAGAGAACGCTGGACTGGCGACGGGGAAACTCGCCTACAGGGTCTACTCCGAGAGCAGCTGCACGAAAGAAGTCGCCTCCGGGGGCGAAGTGTCGTTGAACGGGGAAGCGATTCCCGCGTCCGAACCCCAGACACTGCCCCCGGGTACCTACTTCTGGCAGGCGACCTACGGTGGAGACGCTCTCAACAAGCCGTCCATCTCCGACTGCGCCGAGACACTGACCGTCGAAGCGCCGAGCCCCGGTGCAGACGCCACGATCGCGCTCTCGGACGCGCCGGATCCCGTCACGGTGGGCGACACGCTGACCTATACCCTCGCTGTCCACAATGCCGGCCCGGCCACGGCCCAGACCGTCAAAGTGTCGGATGCGCTCCCGCCCACGGTCACCCTGCTCTCGGCGGACTCGAGCCAGGGCTCCTGCTCGGATGCGGCCACGCTCAGCTGCGATCTCGGAGATCTCGCCGCCGGGGCCGATGCGACCGTGACGATCAAGGTACGGCCAAGGCAGACCGGCACCCTCAGCAATGTCGCATCGGTCTCCTCGAATACCGCGGATCCCGACGACGCCAACAACTCGGATGTCGAGGAGACCGCGGTCGTATCGGTGCCTCCACCAGAACCGGGAAGCTGCCTCGCGTACCCGAACTTCTCCTCTTCGAAGGGGCTGAATCTCATGGGGAGTGCGGAACAGCTCGGCGACGTTCTTCGCCTCACTCAAGCGGGAGGCGACCTGCAAGCGCAGACCTGGTTCGCCTCCAAGGTGCCGGTGGCCGGCGGCTTCACGACCGAATTCCACTTCCAGATCACAGAACGAGGTGGCATCGGCGACGAAGATGGACCGGGAGCCGACGGCATCACGTTCGCCATCCAGAACTCGAGCGCCACCGCCACCACCGGCGCCATCGGGGGCGCCCTGGGCTACTTCGGGATCCCGAACAGCCTCGCGGTCGAGTTCGATACCTACAGGAACCCGTACGACCTCAACGGCAACCACGTCGGCGTCGATCTCGGCGAAAGCTCGCTTGAAGCAGTCGCGCTGACGCCGTTGCTGCAGGACGGCGACGTGCACACGGCGCGGATCCTCTACCGCCCGAACGGGACACTGGTCGTCTACGTCGACGATCTTCAGACGCCGGCACTGACGGTTCAGGTTGATCTCAGCACGGCGCTCGCACTCGATAGCGGCAAAGCCTTCGTGGGCTTCACCGCCGCGACCGGGGAGGGCGTCGAGAATCACGACGTGCTCGACTGGAGCTACTGCCCGGGCTCTCCGCCGGCGCCCACCGAAACGGCGACCTCGCTTTCCGGCGAAGGCAAGACGGGGCCAAGCCTCACGGTCAAAGAAGGGGCCGAAGTCAGCGACCACGCAACGCTCAGCGGCGGGAACGCCGAAACTGCGACCGGCACGGTCACCTACCGTGCCTACCGGGACAAAGAATGCAAGGAACCAGTTGTCTCCGCGGGCGAGGTGACGGTCAGCGGAGAAGCCGTGCCGGCGTCCGAAGCAAAGGTGCTCGATCCAGGCACGTACTACTGGCAGGCGAGCTACAGCGGCGACGAAGCTAACAACGCGTCGGTCAGCGTTTGCGGGTCGGAGGTGTTGACGGTCGAAGAGGCACCGAGGGCGACGCGTCTGGAGACCTCCCTCTCGGGCGCAGGGCAGACCGGGGCCACGATCGCCGTGCCGGAAGGCACTTCGGTCACCGATACCGCCACGCTGAGCGGCGAGAACGCCGCGCTCGCGACCGGCAAGGTCGGCTACCGGATCTACCAGGACCAGGAATGCAAGCAGCTCGTTGTGTCGGCGGGCGAGGTGACGGTGAGCGGCGGCACGGTGCCGGCGTCCGAACCGCAGACGCTAGCGCCGGGCATCTATTACTGGCAGGCCTCCTACGGAGGCGACAAGGCCAACGCGGAATCCGTGAGCCGGTGTGGCTCCGAGGTGGAGACCGTCGAAGTTGCGCCCAAGGACACCGGGCTCTCCACGTCGTTGGCGGGTGGGGGCCAATCAGGTGCGGTCTTGACGGTGGCGGAAGGCACTGCGGTGAGTGATAGCGCGACGTTGTCGGGCGAGAACGCGCACGGGGCGACGGGGAAGCTCGCCTACAAGGTCTACAAGGACAAGGAATGCAAGCAGCTGGTCGCGCCGGCCGGTGAAGTGACGGTGGGCGGCGAAACGGTGCCGGCGAGCGAACCCGAGACACTGCCGCCCGGCACCTACTACTGGCAGGCCGCCTACGGTGGCGACAAGCTCAACAAGCCGTCCACCAGCGACTGTGCTTCCGAGACCGAGACCGTCGAAGGTCGACCGACCGAAGAAGGCCCCTCGGTTGACGGGATAGCCAGCGCCCAGCACCAGAAGAGCGCGACGGCGAGCCTCAGCACCGGGGAATCCGGGGATCTGATCGTGGCGTTCGTCGCCGCCGACGGCCCATACCCCAACGGAGCGATTCAGACGTCGACCGTCTCCGGCGGCGGCCTGAGGTGGACGCTCAAGGGCCGCGAAACGAAGGCGCTCGGCGACTCCGAGATCTGGGTCGCGCGGGCGACCGGGACGCTCACCGGGGCGCCGATCACCGCCCAGGTGAACGTGGGCTCGCCGGGCTCCCCCGGGGGTCACAGCTACGACGAGACGATCACGGTGGTGGCGTTCAAGAACGCACCCGGTGTCGGCGCCGTCGTGACGTCGAGCAGCAGGAAGGGCGCTCCCACGGCGTCGCTGCACACGACGTCTCCGAACGCGTGGGTATGGGCGGTGGGCAATGACTGGCTGAGCTCGATCTCACGGCAGGTCCCCGGCGGGCAGAAGCTGTGGCATGAAGTGTTCGACGCGGTGGGGGACACCTACTGGGTGCAGTCCGCGGAAGCCATAACCAAAGACGCGGGAACGGCGGTGAGGATCAACGATCTCGCGCCCGTCGCTGACCCTTACAACCTGGTCCTGATCGAGATCCTCTGAGCCGTCCCGAGCTGGGCGGAGCGTTCGAGCCGATCTAAAGCGCACCGGGCGGGTCGCCGTTCGCCCACCGCGAGCGCACCCCCGGGCGCAGAACGGCGAGGACAGCCGGGCCACCGGGTACCACACGGTTGGGAAGGCCCTGCGCCGCCCCCAGCCCCGGAGCAGCCCGTCCGCTCCACACGGCCGAACCGTTGCTCCGTTCCGGACCGCGGGTATCGTTGCCCCGCTTTGCAACCGAGCGTCCGGGCAACCGCCCACCGAGACCGCAGCACCGGCCACCCGGCGCGATCCGTCTCGCTGCACGCAGGTGCAGCGGTCCGCAGGCGGCGATGAGCGCCCATGCACGCTTGCCGATGATGCGGTCACTTGCCGCCGAGGCCGCCTGGTGGCGTTCGGAGGTGCGGGCCCACCGCGTGGCCGTCGTGGCGATCGCAGCGATGATCGTGGTGGGCACGGCGCTCAGGGCCAACACGATCGGCAGCAATCCGCGTGTCTCCAAGGACGAGGCCGCGATCGTGACCGACGCCGACTCGATCCTCGACGGGAAGCACTACGCGACGCTGCGCTGGGCGCCCGGCACCCCGCTGCTGTTCGCCGCCTCAGCGTTGGCCTCGGGACGTCACTGGGTCGAAGCCCGCCCGCGATCGAGTGGCCCCGCCCAGCGCGCTCAGCTACTCGTCGAGATCCTGACGTTGGTGGCCGTCGCGATGGTGGCCTGGCGCCTGGCGGGGCGGGGCGCAGCGTGCCTGGCGGTCGCCTTGACGGCGTTTTACGAGCCGCTGATCCTCACGACCAGAACGTACCTGTCGGAGCCCCTGGGCGGGCTGGCAACGCTCGGCTTGTTCGTTGTCGCGTGCTGGGCACGGACCCGTGGAATTCGTGCCGTGGCGGTCGCCGGGGTGGCGGCGGGCATCGCGTGCCTGATACGGGAGGACCTGATTCCGGCAGTGGCCGTCGTAGCGGTCGCCATAGCCGCGAGTGCTTGGCGCCAGTCGCACGGACGCGCCATGACCCGGGGGCTCGTGTATCTCGGAGCAGCAATCCTTGCCGTCGCCCCGTGGGCTGTGGCGGCGTCGAACCTCGACGGCCGATTCGTTCCCATTACGGACGGCGGCCCCAACGCGTTGTTCGTAGGCACCTATCTCCCCGCCGAGGGAAACCTGTATGAAACGTTGAAACAATTTCGCCCGGAAGTGTGCAGACGGCTTCCCCAGGACTGTGCGCACTACTCGCAGCTCGGGAGTGCCCCCATGTTTGAACTCATAGCGCAGCGGTACCCCCACATGTCGGCCGCCGCAGCGATCGATCGCGCGGCTCTCGACAACCTGCGCAAATACGGTCTCGGCCATCCCGCCGCATTCGCCGAAATGCTGCTGATCAAGCTCTGGAGCATGTGGGGCCATCCCTGGGGGGGAGGGGACAGCGCACGCATGCTCACGAGCACATGGCAGCACTACCTGTTCGTCGGCCTCGCATGGATAGGGCTACTTGGCGGAGCGATCCTCACCAGGCGCTGGAGCCTCATCACGGTGACCATCGGTCTGGCGACGGTCACGGCACTGAACGTGCTCGTGATCACCGACGGACGTCATAACCTGCGCCTGACCCCCTTGCTCTTCACCTTCGGCGCCGCCGGAGCGTGGTTCATGTTAGAACGCCTGCGTGCCTACATCGCCATTCGCCGCCGAGAGCCCCTGGCGAGCGTTGGATGATGTTTACGCCTCGCACGAGAAGGCTGGTCGTGGCGATGCTCGCCGCGGCAGGCATGCTCTGGTGTGGAACAGCAGTGGGCGCCCCGCTGGCCTCCTGCGTCCAGCCTGAGTGGTGTACGGTCACCGCGGCCGGCTACAAGTCCCCTGTGGCGGCTCAGTTCGCGGTTGGAAACGTCAGCTCCGGCACCAAGCTCGCGGTTACCCAGCCCGCGGCCCGGGAGCGCGAGCTGGGCGGAGAGATCGTCGAAGGCAGGCTTGCACGAGCGTGCGCGTGGTCTCAATACGACTATGACTGGAAACCGATTCGCGTAACTGCCGATTCCAGTTGCATGAATCCGACATTGGAGCGAACTCGGTTCATCGCTGCGCATGGAACCGCCATCTGGACGGCTTGCCACGTCGAGTGCTTCGACGGGGTGGCAACACACTTCAACCGCGCATGCACGGTCGGGCATAACACGTGGTGCTACGGCAGGCCGTGTCAGGAGTATGCGAACTTCTTCCCTTTGTCCCCGCGCGCACGCCTCGTCGACCCGCTGCGACTCGTGCGCGACCATACCCTCAACGTCCGTTATCTGTCCCGCTACCGGGATCTCCGGTCCGGCGATCCGGTGTATCTGGTGCACGATGCGAAAGTGCCACACGGACACGGCAACTGGGTGTTCATCGACGGCACGGCTTGCGGATTGAGGGTCGGGCCGACCGGCACGTACGACCGCCGGGGATCGCAGCCGGGGGCCGCGATGGCGCGAGCACAGACCCAGGAGTGGCTGCTGCGGGCATTGCCCAACGCGTTTGCGGTCTGGCACATAGCTGATCTGGACTAGGGCGGGGAGTCATCTGCGTGTCCAACTAGGACGCTCCTCGGCGGTCCGGCGCAATCAGCCTTGTGCCCTGCTAGGTTCCGGGGCCTCACATCGTTCGAAAAGGGGGAGATGATGTTCAGGCCGATTCTCTGGCTCATTGCGGCAACGACGGCACTTGCTTGCGCGGCTCCGACAGCCCTTGCCATGCTGGCACCTGCGCATCAGGCGGAGGCGAGCCACGAGGGTTGGCCGGAGATCACAGGGCTCAACGTCCGGGCATCGGGGAGCGAAACGATCGACGCTCGCCCCGGCCACGGTCGGGTCGTCGCTGCGCCTGGTGATCCGTTGTGCCCCACCTCGCGAGGCGGTCGCGGGCGGGGGAGGGAGAGCGGACGCTGTCTGGCGCCGATCGGCCACAACGAGCTTCTCGGCGCGAACGGGGACGACACGATTTACGCCGGCTCGGAGGGCGATGTCATCTGGGGCGATTACCTCCCTTCAGGCCAGCCCGAATCGCAACATGACGAGCTGCATGGGGGCGCGGGCAACGACTGGATCTACTCGAGTCACGGGTTCAACCACATCTGGACGGGCGCCGGGAACGACCACATCCAGTTGGTCTACGGGCACGGGACGGTGACGTGCAACGGGGGCGGGCTCAAGACGTTCGTCATGCGCTACCTGCCCCAGAACCGGCCATGGAAGCTCGAAGGGTGCAACCACAAAGTGATTAGCCGCTATCGAGCGTGATCGAGCGCGGCCACCGCGGCCTGGGGAATCGACCTCAAGCCAACGCTGCGAGCCGGCCAGCTCATGAAGCACGAATACACAAGTCTTGGACGTTTCTCGAGAGCCCAGCATCCGGCTTGAACCGGTGACCAACCATGACCACGAGCCTGAAACTCAAGCTCATCGGACTAGCCACCACCGTCGCGCCGTTCGCGCTCCCGGCCACCGACGCGCTCGCCGGCCGCAGCTGGAACTAGCGCACGCATGGGCGCAGTGAAGCTCCGTCTGCGGCGCATGAGCACCGCCGAGTTCGACGCGTTTCGGGCGCGGAGCGTCACCGAGTACGCCGCCGCCCGTGTCGAGTCCGGCGACTGGAGCGCCGACCGGGCAGAGGGACTCGCTGCCGAACAAACCGAGTCCCTCTTACCCGAAGGCGCCGACACGCCGGGAATGCTCCTGCTCACCGCCGAGTCCCAGCAGTACGGGATCGTCGGCCTCGCATGGGTCGCCCTGGAGCATGGCGAGAAACGCAGCGCGTGGATTTACGACATCGAGATCGTTCCGGCGCATCGAGGGAAGGGCTACGGCAAAGCCCTACTGCACGCCGTCGAGCAGCTTGTCGCTCATCACGGCGTCGAGAGCATCGGCCTAAACGTCTTCGCAGGCAACGACGTCGCGCGCCGGCTCTACGCGTCGAGCGGTTACGAGACGACCTCCATCCACATGCGAAAGGCTTTGAGCTAGGTGACGCCCACAGCGTTGCCCGAACCCTTGGGGAAAAGCGGGGCCGCGTAGGCGCGTTGAAAAGGCAGCAATAGGCAGCAGCCGCCCGGCCGACGCGACGTTCCCGACCTTTCTCAACGCGGCTCCCTGGAGGAAAAGGGCGGCGGTTTACAGCCGCTTCATCCCAAGCCCAGCATCGGACTTGAACCGATGACCCCTTCCTTACCATTAGCCCGCGGATGCGGGCGGGTGCGGGTTCCCTGCGGGTCTCGCTGGAAGAACCGGGCTGTTCGAGGCTTGCCTGCGGGTCTCTGCGGTTCGTACGCGGGCCGCAGAGGCTTCCATAAAGCTTCCATGCCAACGAACCGTCTCCAGCACCTCGAGAGGCGTATCGCCGCAGGGGGCCCCGCGGTATCTCGGACGCGCCGCACGGGCGCGCTCGGTTTCCGATGGGTGAAGCGGAGCTGTGGACATGCTTCGAAGCTGTGGACATGCTTCGAGCTTCTTAGAGGTGGTACGTTCGGGCCAGAGGAATCGCTAGGGGGTTCTGGTGGCGGAGTCGGTTGAGCTTGCGACGATCCTGCTGACTGATCTGGTCGGCTCGACTCGTCTTGCTACTTCGGTTGGTCCGGTGCGCGCGGACGAGTTGCGCGACGAGCATTTCGATTTGTTGCGCGACGCGATCGTCTCCTGCGGGGGTCGGGAGGTGAAGAACACCGGGGATGGGCTGATGGTCGCGTTCAGCTCTGCTTCGGCGGCGGTGGAGTGTGCGGTGGAGATGCAGCAGCTCTTTGAGCGCCGCTACCGGGATGCCGAGCAGGCGTTGCATGTGCGGATCGGGCTTGGTGCGGGCGAGTCCACCGTCAAGGACGGCGACTATTTCGGGCTGCCTTCGATCGAGGCCGCGCGGCTGTGCGGACAGGCGCCCGCGGATGGGATTCTCGTCTCGGCGGGGGTGAAGATGTTCGCGGGTCGCTGCGAGGGGATCGAGTTTGCATCAGCCGGAGAGCTCGAATTGAAGGGCTTTGCTGAGCCGGTTCGCGCGTTCTCGGTGTCGTGGGTGCCGCTGGCTGAGGAGACGGGGTGGTCTGGTCGCTGGCCGCTGCCCGCGGTGTTGCGCTCGGTCCCTCCGGTGGCGTATGTCGGGCGGGTCTCTGAGCGTGCTGCGTTGGAGGAAGCGTTGGCGCTCGCGAGGGGCGCCTCCAGGCAGGTGGTGCTGCTGTCGGGGGAGCCGGGGATCGGCAAGACGAGACTGGCGAGCTTTGCGGCTCACCGTGCGCACAGCGAGGGCTCGGCTGTGGCGTGGGGCGCGTGCTCGGAGGAGCTTGCCGTCCCGTATGAGCCGTGGATCGGCTTGTGCTCACAGCTGGTGGAGCACGCGCCACAGGAGCTGCTGGTGGGGCATGTCGAGCGGCATAAGGGTGAGCTCGCGCGGCTGGCTCGCAACCTGCAGCAGCGAATCTCTGGCCTGCCCGAGCCGCAGGTCTCCGACCCCGAGACAGAGCGCTACCTGCTGTTCTCGGCCGTCGCCGGGTTCCTCGGGGAAGTCGCGAACACCGTCCCGCTGTGCATTGTGCTCGATGATTTGCATTGGGCTGACGGGCAGTCGGTCGCGCTTCTGAAGCACCTGGTGCGGACCGTCGAGCAGGGTGCACTGCAGGTGATCGCCACCTACCGCGACTCCGACCTCGGCACCGAGCACCCCCTCACGGCGGTGCTTGCCGATCTGCGCGCCATGCAAGCGGTCCAGCGGATCGCGCTGCACGGCCTTGATGTGGACGAGGTCGCTCAGATCATGACGGCGATGGCGGGCCATGAGCTCGACCGCGTCGGGGTCGAGCTGGCAGGCGAAATCGCGCAGGAGACAGATGGCAACCCGTTCTTCGTGGGGGAGATCCTGCGCGGGCTCTCGGAGTCGGGAGGGTTGGTGTTCGATGAGGCCAGCGGACGTTGGAGCGTCGATCGCTCTCCAGGCGCCGTGCTGCCCGAGAGTGTGCGCGAGGTGATCGAGCGGCGTGTCGAGCGTCTCGGCGATGAGGCCCTGGAGGTCCTGACGCTGGCGGCGGTGATCGGCCGTGTGTTTGATCTGGAGCTGCTCTCGGCGGCGCTCGACACGGACGAGGGCGGCTTGCTTGACCAGCTGGAGGCGGCAGTCGCGGCGTCGGTGCTTGGCGAGTCATCAGAACGGCTGGGACGATTTCGCTTCGCCCACGCGCTCATCAATCAAACGTTGTATGAGGGCCTCGGGGCCACGCGCCGCGCGCGCATGCACCTACGCGTCGCGCAGGCGCTCGAGGAGCTATGTGGCGAAGATCCTGACGAGCGCCTGTCGGAGCTCGCGCTTCACTGGCGGCTCGCGGGCGCCCCTATGGACAACACCAAGGCGGCGGATTACGCCCGCCGGGCTGGACAGCGCGCGCTCGAGAGCCTTGCGCCAGCCGAGGCGGCGAAGCTGTTCCGGGACGCCGTCGAGCTCATGGGCGACGTCGACAGCACCGCGCGTTGTGAGGCGCTGATCGGGCTTGGCGAAGCGCAGCGCCAGACGGGCGATGCTGGATACCGCGAGACGCTGCTCAAGGCCGCGCGGATTGCCTCCACCCTCGCCGACGCCGAGCTTGCCGCGCGTGCCGCACTGGCGAACAATCGGGGGATCTCGAGCGTGATCGGGGAGGTCGATCAGGGGCGGCTTGCCGCGATCGAGCGGGCGATCGAGCTCGATGACCCGCCGCGTCTGGCTCGGCGGGCGCTTCTGCTCGCCCTTCAGGCGCAGGAGCTGCTCTGGGACGCGGACTTCGCGCATCGTTGGGCACTGGCCGACGAGGCGGTCACGCTGGCTCGAGACGTGGGCGACGCAAGGGCCTTTGCCGAAGTTCTGCGCCTGGCGGACTACGCGTACTGGTCTCCGGAGAAGCTCGAGCTACGAGTCGAACTCTGCGACGAGCTCTCGGATTGCGCCTCCGCGGTGAACGATCCCGCGCTCCTTTTCTGGGCGCATACCGTCGAGCTGTTCGTCTACGTTGAGCGGGGCGAGCTCGCGCGCGCACAGGCCGCACTCGAGCGCATGCAGCGAATCGCCGAGGACCTCGGCCAGCCGACGCTCAAGTGGCTTGCCACGTATGAGACCGCCGCCTTCCAGCTCCTGCGCGGCGACCTCGCGGCTGGCGAGCGCCTTGCCGAGCGCGCATTTGCAATCGGACAGGAGGCGGGACAGCCCGACGCCGTCCTGGTCTACGGTGCCCAGCTCTCCTTTGCTCGCCGTTACCAGGGTCTGGGCCAGGACAGCATCCCCGTGCTCGAGCAGAGCGTCAGCGCCTATCCGGGTCTCCCGGTCTATCGCGCCGCTCTCGCCTCAGCCCTGTGCTGGCTTGACCGTCGGGTCGAGGCGGCGGCAATCCTGGAGAGGGCGAGAGCCGACCGCTTCGAGGACATACCGCTTGGATCGGTCAAGATGTCGACGCTGGCGCTGTATGGCGACGCCGCATCACTGACCGCGGACGCTGCTGCCGCGTCGGTTCTGTATCGACTCATCGCGCCGTGGGCCGACCAGTTCATCTGGACCGCTACTCAGGGATACGGACACGCGCGCATGTACTTGGGGCTGCTCGCTGCTGTCCTCGAAGAACACGAGAGCGCCGACCAGCACTTGGACTTTGCGTGCGAGTTTCACGAGAGCAACGACCTGCCGTTATGGGCCGCCCGCGGGCATCTGGGCTGGGCCGAGGCGCTCGCCGAGCGAGGCGACACCGTAGGAGCGCGGGAGCACGCTGCCCGCGCGCGCGAGCTCTCGCGCAAGCACGGCTACGGCGTCTTTGAGCCGAGGGCGGCGGCCCTCGTCGAGACAGGGTCAGCCGCCGGGACCTGACACACCCCACACCCGCATCGGCAGGTCGCTCGCTTGTGCTTCGCAAAGCAGGCGTCCACATCAGACGCGGCTCTCTGCCACTGCGGACGAGCTCCGGTCGTCTCGGTCGCTCCGCGAGGGCACTTGAAAGCAGCATCGGGCGGCAGCGCGGCCAAAGCGCCGCTTCCGACGTTCTGTTAACGCCGCGCCCTCAGACGGAAAAGGTGGCCGCTCACAGCGCGTTCGTCTAAGCCCAGCATCGGACTTGAACCGTTGACCCTTCCTTACCATTAGCCCGCGGATGCGGGCGGGTGCGGGTCGGATCCGGGTCTGCGCCGGTGGAGCCGGCCCGTAGCTGCATTCTGCGGGTTTACGTGGGTCAGCTCGCGGCCGCTGAGGCTTCCATAGAGCTTCCACGCGAATGGGCTGTGCGGCCAACCCCGGGCAAGGGCTGTGAACGCCGCGCTACGTGCCGGATCGGGCGGACGCTCGTCTGGCGACGTGGGCTCTAGGGTTCGAGCGTGGCCGAACTGAGCCGGGAACGTGTCAGCCGCGTGATGAAGGGCGTCGCGCGGCGAGCAGGCATTGACGTCACGAGGATAGGTCGCGGACCGCGCCGGACGCTCGCGGAAATGCTCTCCCACGCGAGCCGCCTCGGCGTGAATCCCGCAACCGTGATCGACGTGGGCGTCGCTGCCGGAACGCCCGAACTCTACGAGGCGTTTCCGAGAGCTTCTCTTTTGCTCGTTGAGCCGATCGCGGAGTGGCGGGAACAGCTTGAAGGTCTCGGTGGGGGGCGACGGGTGCATGTAGAGAGTGCTGCGGCCGGGGCTCGCGAAGGCGAGGTGACGCTCCATGTCCACCGGGTGCCTGCGTGCTCGTCTGTCCTTGGGGCTCGCGTCGGGGACGACGAGCGGACAAACCAGCGCGTAGTGCCGGTGGTTGATATCGACACCCTCGTCGCGCGCACCGGCTTTGGGTCGCCATACGTCATTAAGATCGACGTCGAGGGGGCCGAGCTGGACGTCGTCGCAGGTGCTACGAGCACGCTCGAGCAGACTGATCTGCTGCTGCTCGAGGTCTCACTGTTCGAGCTCGTCCCAGGTGGAGCTCAGCTCGCAGACGTGGTCTGCACGATGCGCGAGAAGGGGTGGTCGGTGTACGACATCTATCACGGCCACCTGCGGCCCCTCGACGGGGCACTAGCCCAGGTGGACATCGCCTTCGCATCTGATCGCGGGCCGCTACGCGCTAGTCACGAGTACGCGACGCCCGAGCAGGCCGACGCGTTGTACCGGAGCTGGGGTCACTGACTCCATGCTCGAAACGGCGCCCCACGTCGGCGAGGCGTGCATGGTGCAGAAAATGTGTGCTGGCAGCTACTTCCTGCCAAGCCCAGCATCGGACTTGAACCGATGACCCCTTCCTTACCATGGAAGTGCTCTACCAACTGAGCTAGCTGGGCAACGCGCCTACCTACGCGGGCTCGCGAAGACGACGCGGGATCATCGTATCGCCGCGGTCTCCACTAAGCGGGCGGCCCCGGCCAGATAAGGCCCATGTCTGTGTGGGCCAGCACCAGGCGCCCCCCGGGCGGTGCTCGCCGGCCGTCAGGGGCCGGTCCTACTCGTCGGCCGGCGTCACCGTCTTGACGGGGAGCCCCATTCCCGAGACCTTGCTGGGCAGATCCAGCTTCAGCCAGCGGGAGAGCCGGTGGGGGAGGGTGGAGATGATGATCTCGTCGAATCCCCTCAGGTTGATCGCGTCGTGCACCGCGGCCACCGGGTCTGGGTCGCCGATGATCCCCTCGACCTGGCCGCCGGCCGACTCGCTCAGCTTGGGCAGCGCCTCGTCCAGGACGGCCTGGGCCTCGTCGGGGCCCTGGTCCTGGGCGTCGACGACCTTGTGCAGGCCGTGGGCGGGATTCGGGACCAGCAGCGTGAAGCTGCTCGGACCCTGTTGGGCGCGCTCCCGGACCGCGTCCAGGAGCGGCTGGGTGGCAGCGGTCTGGTGGGCGACGACGAGGACCCTCTTTGGCTGTGAAGACTCCATGGACGCTCCTTGGGCTGCGGGGTTGCCCGCCGGCGCCACGACGTGGCGCCGGGGGCCTGCGGTCGAGTTCTACCCCCAACGCCGCACCCGTGCAATCACGGCGGTCGGGGTGGTCAGCCGCGCGACGCCGCTTTCGTCTTTTTGGGCAGCACTTTCGCTTTCTTGACGTCCCTCACGTCGGTCTCTTTGAGGCTGCCGCTCAACACCGCCGTGCTGGCGCCCGCGGCGGCGGGCAGGCCGACCTGGAGGTCGACGGCCGTGTCGAGCAGAGGGCTCAGCAGGGCGCCTCCACAGCCGCTCACCGCGGGTGCGGCGAACGTGTTGTCGACCAGGGAGACACCGCTGATCGTGATGATCGTGAGTGCCGGGTTGAGGCTGGCCGTGCCCGGGTTGCCGCTGATCGGTTTTGCCGGAGGCGGCGGTTTGGTCGTGCCCGTGGTGAGCTGCAGCAGGATCGGTTCGGCTTCCGAGCCGACGTAACAGGCTTCCCCGAGGAGCGGGTTTTCGAGCTTCACCTTGACGGGCAGCTTCACGGCGGGACCCAGCCCGGTGAGGTTCTCCGCGAACACTTCCACGGGCCCCGCGAGTTCGGTCACGGCCGTCACTTCTCCACCCAGCGGAAGCCCTTCGATCCCGGTGAGGCCTCCGGGGACCGTCAACGGGGTGCGGGAGAGCGTGTTCCCGTCCGCAGCCGGAACGAGCACGTGGGTGCCTTCGATAACCCCGCCCTGGACGACGATCGGCTTGGTGATCGGGACGGTCTTGTTGGCCAGCTGGAACTCCCCGCTCGTGGTCGTGGCCACGATGCACTCGAACACGTGCTTGACCGCCACCGGACAATCTGCGAAGGGCTCGAATTCGGGATTCGGCG
>Ga0335085_10006243_pt1 | contig 18865 bp, 16 predicted proteins | sample Lox_Sample_45_FD_206712 | JGI IMG/M metagenome (GOLD analysis project Ga0335085, IMG submission 206712) | Soil microbial communities from Loxahatchee National Wildlife Refuge, Florida, United States - Lox_Sample_4.5 | ecosystem: Environmental > Terrestrial > Soil > Wetlands | place: USA...
TCGGCGTGCCCGTTGTGGCGAAACTCGGCAACAGCCTGCCGAGCCGCACCAGCGGCGCGATACTCACGTCGGTGGGCATGGGCGACTGGGTCAGCGAAAATGCCGAGGGCTATCTTGCTGTCGCGGTGAACTTCGCGGCGGCGCCCGATCGTTTGAAAGCTTTGCGGCAGGAGCTGCCGGCAAAACTAGCGGCGTCAGCGTCCGGGAACTGTGCGAAATACACCAAAACGGTGGAGGCGGCGTACCGAACGATGTGGGAGGAATATTGCCGCACAGCGCCGCAAGGCTAGCCGCGAAGCCCATACCGCCATCGCAAGCCGAAGCCGATGACGCCCGGCACGTCAACGCAAAATCAGCGCGCGCGTTGGCCGAACAAGACCGCCCTCACGCTGGGATCCGCCATATCGACGGCCGAAGCGGCTTCGATGCGGATGGCGAAGGCGCGCTTCACCGCAGGTCGCGCGCGGATGGTTTCGAACCAGCGCTTGAGGTGCGGAAAGTCGGCGAGATTCTGCCCCTGCCGTTCGGCGAGACGGACCCAGCCGACGCAGGCGATGTCGGCGATCGAATAGCGGCCGGCCAGGAACGCGCGCGTTGAGAGCCTCTTGTTCATGACGCCGTAGAGCCGGTTCACTTCGTCGCTGTAGCGGGCGATCGCATAGTCGATCGGCTGCGGCGCATAGCGGCGGAAATGCACCGCCTGCCCGGCCATAGGCCCAAGGCCGGCCATTTGCCAGAACAGCCACTCGTCCACCGCGACGCGCGCGCGCTCGTTACGCGGATAGAACTTTCCGGTCTTGCGGCCGAGATATTGCAGGATGGCGCCGGACTCGAACACCGAGATCGGCCGGCCGCCCGGGCCGTGCGGATCGACGATCGCCGGCATGCGGTTGTTGGGCGAGATGGCCAGGAAATGGGGCGTGAACTGCTCGCCCTTGGAGATATCGACCGGCCGGATGACATAGGGCAGGCCGCACTCCTCCAGCATGATCGAAATCTTCCAGCCGTTCGGCGTCGGCCAGTAGTAGAGCTCGATCGGCCCGGCGGCACGACGCGGCTTCGCTTTTCGCCGCTTGATGCCGGCAGCGGAAATCCGCTTCGACCTCGCCCGCACACGCTTCATTGCAAACTCGCGGCCAATAAAAAAGGCGCCGCAGAATTGCTCCACGGCGCCGTCAAGTGAATCTCAATTGAGAGTGTCGAGGAAAAGCCCCGGACACACCGAGGGCGTCGGCGAGAGGCTCGATGATCAAGTTTGCCGGCTCTTCGCCCAGCCAGGGTCCGGTTGTCCCGTTCCCTGTCTCCACCGCCCTCCGTTTTGCAAATCATCGCATCGCGGATGGTGTGAAGCTTGAACGTCGGTCTCGCCGACGCCCCCTGTCGTTCACCTGAGCCGGCCCGTCTCGGGCAATGAAGTCCACCCTTGACGTTGGCCGGCCCGTGTGACGCGATCTTCGACACATGCGATGCCGAAGATCGAGGTCGGCGTCGACTACTTCTTCTTCCGACGCTTTGCCTTTTTCGGAGCTTTCGCCTTCGCTTTTCTCTTCTTCGCCATTGCTGCCCTCCTAGCTTGAGTGGATGGCGACATCAGTGCAGTGCCGTCGCGAATCGACGGGCACTAACATCCGATTACTACACAGGAAAAAAAATAACAGTGACTCCGCTTAATTTTGCGTTTAAGCGCCGCCGTCGCCCGCGCCGCGACGTTGATGAAGCGTTCTGTGGAAAAATTGCCGGCGCAAAAAATTTTTTGTTGGCAAAGCTGCGTTGCAAACGGGCGCGACATTGCGGAAACACCGATGAAATGCGGGTTTTTGTGGCATTCTGCGCGGAATTTTTTATTGGTTGCGCACGACGCTGCAACACACTGCGCGTCGCACGATCGCGCGCCAATCGAGCGCAAGCACAACACCATTTACCCTGCAAAAAAAATTATGCACACGCCGCCTTTGCGGGCGCATTGACGGGCTTGGCGGCGCGCAAAACGCGCGAATCAGTGCCAACCGATTCGCTCCAGCGACGCGCGCGGCGACCGCGCGCAGCGTCGATCGACATCATTGTGAGCGCATTCGCGACTGTGTTGCGGTGCGCTCGGAGCTTCGGCGAGACTTTGGCGCCGACGACACGACAGCGGCGAGCCGCAACGCTCAGACGCCGAGTTTCTTCTTCAGGAGTTCGTTGACCGCTTGCGGATTGGCCTTGCCGCCCGACGCCTTCATCACCTGGCCGACGAACCAGCCGATCGCTTTCGCATTGATCTTGGCGTCGGCGACCTTGTCGGGGTTCCTGGCGACGATGTCATCGACGATCTTTTCGATCGCACCGACGTCGGTGACCTGCTTCAGACCCCTCTGTTCCACAATGGCGCGCGGATCGCCGCCCTCGTTCCAGACGATCTCGAACACATCCTTGGCGATCTTGCCCGAAATGGTGCCTTCGGCGATCAAATCGAGGATTGAACCGAGCTGCGCCGCCGTGATCGGCGTGGCAGTGATATCTCTGCCTTCACGATTGAGCCGCCCCGCAAGCTCGTTGATGACCCAGTTGGCGGCGAGCTTGGCATCGCACGGCTTATCGCGGCCTCTGACGACGGATTCGAAGTATTCCGCCGTCGCCCGCTCGGCGACGAGCACGTCGGCGTCATAGGTCGACAACGCATAGTCGCGCATGAAGCGCGCCTTCTTCGCATCCGGCAGTTCCGGCAGGTTTTTCTGCAAGTCCTCGACCAATGCGGACGGTAATTCGAGCGGAAGCAGGTCCGGATCGGGAAAATAACGGTAGTCGTGCGCCTCCTCCTTGGTGCGCATGGGGCGCGTTTCGCCTTTGTCCGGATCGAACAGCCGCGTTTCCTGCTCGATCGCGCCGCCGTCCTCGATCACTTCAATCTGCCGCCGCGCCTCATAGTCGATGGCCTGGCCGACAAAGCGGATCGAATTGACGTTCTTGATCTCGCAGCGCGTGCCGTAGGGTGCTCCCGGCTTGCGCACCGAAACGTTGACGTCGGCGCGCAGATTGCCCTTCTCCATGTCGCCGTCGCAGGTACCCAAGTAGCGCACGATGCTGCGCACCTTGCCGAGGAAGGCCTTGGCCTCGTCGGCCGAGCGCAGGTCGGGCTTCGAGACGATCTCCATCAGCGCGACGCCCGCCCGGTTGAGATCGACGAGCGACATCGTTGCGTTGCGATCGTGCAGCGACTTGCCGGCATCCTGCTCGAGGTGCAGCCGCTCGATGCCGACGCGCACCGTCTCGCCGTCTGGCATGTCGACCGTGACCTCGCCCTCGCCGACGATCGGCGACTTGTACTGGCTGATCTGGTAGCCCTGCGGCAGATCCGGATAAAAATAATTTTTTCGGTCGAAAACCGACTTGGGATTGATTTTCGCCCTGAGGCCGAGCCCGGTGCGCACCGCTTGGCGCACGCATTCCGCGTTGATCACCGGCAGCATCCCTGGCATCGCGGCATCGACCAGCGAAACATGGGAGTTCGGCTCGCCGCCGAATTCCGTCGAGGCGCCCGAGAACAGCTTTGCCTGCGAGGTGACCTGGGCGTGCACTTCCATGCCGACGACCACTTCCCAGTCGCCGGTCGCGCCTCTGATCAACTTCGACTTGCGGGCCGGTGCATCCATCGTGCAATGACGTCCAGTTTCGCGGTGTCTTTTCCCGAGCTCTGCGGCGGCAACCGCACAAACACGCTTCCTGCGTGAGCTTTCCCATATATATTGGGGAAAACACGTCAAGGGAGGTCGTCGTGAAACGCCTATTGGTCGCCGCTTTCGTACTGCTGAGCCCGTCCGCCTTCGCGCAGTCGGTCCCGCAAATTCCCTTCGACTCGGTGCCGAACTTTCTCAAGCTGCCGCCCGACTTGAACATGGGCGAAGCTTCAGGCGTGGCGGTCAATTCCAAGGGCCACATTTTCGTCTTTCATCGCGGCGGCAGCAGCCACGGGCCTGCCTTCGCCAATACCGCCGCGCAATTGTGGGAGTTCGGGCCCGACGGCAAGTTCATCCGCGAGATCGGTAAGAATCTTTACGCCTGGTCGTTCGCCCACGTGGTGCGCGTCGACAAGGACGACAATATCTGGGCCGTCGACAAAGGCTCGGACATGATCATCCGGTTCAATCCGGAAGGCCGCGTCACCATGGTGATCGGCCGCAAGCAGGAAGCCTCCGACGCCGATACCAAGCCTTACGAGCACGTCAACCCGCCGCTGCCGCCGCAGGACGGCCGTTTCCGGCAGCCGACCGATGTCACCTGGGATGCCGCCGGCGACATTTTCATCAGCGACGGCTACATCAATTCGCGCATCGCCAAGCTCAACAAGGATGGTGACTGGCTCAAATCCTGGGGCGCGCCGGGCAAAGGCGAGGGCCAGTTCAGCACCCCGCACAGCATCGCCTCGGACGCCAAGGGCAATATCTACGTCGCCGACCGCAACAACCGCCGCATCCAGGTGTTCGACAGCGACGGCAAGTTCGAGCGCATCATCAAGATCGACATCCCCCCCGATCCGAACGCACAGCCGGCAATCGGCAACAAGCCCGACCTCACCGACTATTTGACCAAGGGCGGCACCATGACGCCCGGCGCGCCATGGGCGATCTGCATCACGCCGCCGCCCAATCAGGTGATGTATGTGGACGATGCCTTCCCGGGCCGCATCTACAAGCTCGACCTCGACGGCAAGGTGCTTGGCATGTTCGGCCGCGCGGGCAAACAACTCAAGCAGTTCGGCTGGGTCCATGAGATCGCCTGCCCGAACGAGAACACGCTCTATGTCGCCGAGATCCTGAACTGGCGCGTGCAGAAACTGATCCTGCATCCCGATCAGCAGCACGCCTCGAACCAGTGAGTGACGCGCCAGCGCTGTCACCTCACAATGGGAGAGACGGCCCGCCCCCAATCCAGCGCCATTGAGCGGCTCGCCGCATGGACGCTGGCGGTGCGGGCCGAGGCGTTGCCGCCGCAGAGCCTCGAGCGCGCCAAGCTTCTCCTCCTCGATACGCTCGGCTGCGGCTTCGCCGCGCTCGGCGATGATGTTGCGCGTGCGGTGCTGACGACGATCGCTGCGTTCGGCGAAAAGCCGCAATGCACGGTCCTCGGTCAGGCGCGCAAGCTGAGCCCGCCAAGCGCCGTACTCGCCAACGGCACGCTGATCCGCGTGCTCGACCTTAACGATTACATTATCGGAGCGGATGAACGCAGCGGCGCCCGCGGCGGCCACCCCAGCGACAATATTCCGGTTGCGCTTGCGGCCGCCGAGCTCGGCCGCGCCGGCGGACGCGAGCTCCTCGCTGCCATCGTTCTCGGTTACGAGATCTACGGCCGCGGCAAGGCGCTGATGCCTGCCGACAGCGTCTGGGACGGCATCAGCATTTCAGGCCTGGTCGCGCCGGCGATTGCCGGACGGCTGATTGCGCTTCGCCAGGATCAGATCGCGCACGCCATTGCATTGAGCGTGATGCGCGCGCCGACGCCGGTTGCGGTGCGCGAGGGCGGCATCTCGGCGGCAAAATCCATCGCCAATGCGCTGATCGCGCAGAGTGGCATGCAGGCGGCACTGCTCGCGGCGCAGGACGTCACCGGCCCGCTCGATCTGTTCGAGGCCGAGCGCGGCCTGAAATCAGTCTTCGCCCACGGCATCGGCACGGCGGGCGATATATTTAGCGCGCCGCTCGCAACGGACGGCCTGATCGCGCGTGTCGGCATCAAGGCCTATCCCTGCTTTGCCGGCGGCCAAAGCGCCATTGCGGCCGCCCTTGCGATGCACCGACTGCTTGACGGCGATGTTGGCAGGATCGCCGGCATCCGAGTGGCGCTCGCCGATCTGCCAATCGTCAAGCGCCAGATCGTCGATCCCGGCCGGGTCGATCCGCGCTCGCGGGAGGCTGCTGATCACAGCCTGCAATTTCTCATCGCCGTTACGCTCATCGACGGCACATTCAGTATGCGCCAATTCGACAACGCACGCTGGAACGATGCCGAAGTGCGCGCGCTGATGGCGCGGCTGGTGATGACGACGGACCCCGATCTGACCCGGCGCGCCGGCGCTGCCTATCCGTGCGCGCTGCACGTCAGCGGCCGCGACGGCAGACCCTATGAGGCCGAAGTCCTCGCCCCTCCCGGCGTCTCGCCCGACGGCCTCGATGGCAAGACCGTGCTGGAGAAATTCCACCGCGTCAGCGCCGAGCATCTTGCGGCCAATGCGCGCGACCGCATCGTCGAGGCTGTCATGGGCTTGGATTCGGCCCCGACTTGCGATGAACTCATGCAGGCCCTTGTCCCGAACATGCGTCACGCCGGAGATGCACGTTGAAATTGCCCCGCCTGATTGCGCTCGCCGTCGCCGTCCTTATCGCCTTGCCGCTCGCCTCGGCATCCGCCGCCGACTGGCCGACGCGGTCGGTGAAAATCCTGGTCGGCTTTTCGCCCGGCGGCAGCGCCGATCAGTTCGGCCGGTTGATCGCCGAGCAGCTATCGACCACGTTCGGTCAGCAGTTCTACGTCGAGAACCGGCCCGGCAGCAGCGGCACCATCGCGGCGAGCATGACCGCGCACGCGACTCCCGACGGCTACACGCTGATGATCGGCGGCTCGGGACCGCATATCACCAGCCCGGTAATCAACCCCGCAGTCGGTTACGACCCGATCAAGGACTTCACCCACATCGCCATGATCGGCGCCGACGGCTTCGTGCTGATCGCCAGCCCGGCCATAGGCGTGAAAAATCTCGCAGACCTGGTGAAGCTCGCGCACGCGCAGAAGGCGCCAATCACATTCTCATCGCCTGGCCCTGGCTCGCTCGGCGAGCTGATGGTGCTACAATTCGCCCGCAAGGCCGGCATCGAGGTGACCCATGTCCCGGCTCCGAATTCGGGGCTGATGGACGTGATCGGCGACCACATCAACCTGTCGATGACCGGCCTCTTGACCTCGGGCGAGCAGATCAAGGCCGGCAAAGTCGCGGCGTTGGGCGTGACCTCTTCCGAGCGCAACCCTGTCTTCACGGATATCCCGACCTTCAAGGAACAGGGCTACCCGGAAGTGCACGGCGACACCTGGTTCTGGCTCACCGGCCCGAAGAACCTGCCGCCCGATATTGTCGAGAAGCTCAATCGCGAGGTCCGCCGCATCCTGAAAACGCCCAAGCTGCGGGAATATTTTCAGCAGCACGCGACCTTGGCGATGGACGTCGACGCCGCCAGCCTCAACAAATTCCTGATCGGCGAAGTGAACTACTGGGGCGCTTTAGCAAGAAGCACCGGTCTGTCGGTCCAATAGAAAACAAAGAGCGCAAAATGCTCCGGTCGATTCCGCTTATCGTCTGTCTCGCTGCGATGGCCGCAGCGGCGTCGCCGTCGGCGCGCGCCGACGACAGTGTCGCCAAAAGCTATCCTGACCGGCCGATCCGCATCATCGTGCCGTTTCCGCCGGGCGGTCCCGTCGACATCGAGATGCGGATCATCGCGCAGAAGATGAGCGAGGACTGGGGCACCGCCGTCGTCATTGAAAACCGGCCCGGCGGCAACACTACGATCGGCGCCCAAGTCGTCGCCAAGGCTGCGCCCGACGGCTATACGCTGCTCGCGCCCATGGACACCACGCTGGTGATGAATCCGGCGACCGGCATCACCGCATCCTACGATCCCTTTACCGCGTTCGCGCCCATCACGCTCACCGCCAAGACCACGTCAATTCTCAGCGTGCGCACACGCGACGGGCCGAAAACCATCAAGGAATTGATCGCGCGCGGCAAGGCCAATCCGGGCAAGCTGAACTACGGCGCCGGCATCATCACCACGCGGCTCGCCGGCTACCTGTTCGCCAAGGAGGCCGGCATCGACGTTGTGCTGATTCCCTACACCGGCAGCGCGCCGACCGTCGAAGGCCTGCTCAACGGCAGCGTCGACTTCATCGTCGACGGCGTCGCCTCCGACCTGCCGATGATCCAGGCCGGGCAGATGCGGCCGCTCGGCAAGCTCAACGGCCGGCCGGTGAGCCAGCTGCCCGACCTGCCGACCGTGGCCGAGGCCGGCGATCTGCCCCATCTCGGCGACATCGCAAGCTGGATCGGCCTCGTCGCGCCGGCCGGCACGCCGCCCGCGATCATCGACAAGCTGCAAAAGGAAGTGGCCCACGTCATTGCCGATCCGACGACCGCCGAACGGCTCGACAAAGCCGGCATCAGCACCTTCACCTCCACGCCCGCCGAATTCGACGCGTTCTTCCACGCCGAAGGCAAGCGCTGGACGCAAATCTTCAAGGCGAGCGGGATCAAGTTCGAGTAATATGGCCGCCGGCCGAGCAACCAGGAGCGCGAACCATGGACGCCATCAGCGACAAAGGAAGCCTCGCCGCCGAGATCACGGAGCCGCGCGCTCGCATCGGGCTGATCATTCCTTCCGTCAACCGGATGACCGAGCGGCAATTCAATCACTACGCGCCGGAAGGCCTCGGCATCCATGTGGCGCGCGGCCGAGTCGCCGGCGAGCCGTCGCGCACCGTCGCCGAGCTTACCGACGAGATCGCGCATGCCGCCGGCACGCTCGCCGACGCCAAGCCCGACCTCATCGTGTTTCACTGCACCCACACGTCGATGAAGGAAGGCGCCGATGGCGAGGCGCGCATTATCAATCTCATCCGCAAGACCACCGGCATCGAGGCGCTGTCGACATCGAGCCTGGTCAACGATGCGCTTCGCGCGCTCGGGGTCAAAAAACTCGTGGTGCTGAGCCCCTATAAGACCAATGCCGACATCATCAAATACCTGGGCGCCGCGGGCTTCAGCGTGGTGAAAGACGTGGCACTCGCTTGCAAGAGCGCGGCCGATTTCGAGGCGATCACGCCGCAGCGCTGGCTGGAACTCGCCAAAGAGAATGACACGCCGGAAGCCGACGCGATTTTCCTGAGCTGCACCAACACCACGCAGATCGAGGCGGTGACGGCGATCGAGGAGGCGCTCGGCAAGCCGGTCGTCAACTCCAACCAGGCGGTGCTGTGGGGCTGTCTCAAGCGACTGAAGGACAAGCTCGGCGATCAGGCAGCGCCGCCGCATCTCGGCCGCCTGATGGACGGCCTCGAAGCGTGATGTCTTCTTTTCTTTTCCTTCTCTTCCCTTCCCCCGCAAGGGGAAAGGCAATCGCAAGTGTCTGCGCGCCCCTATTGACGATAGCGCTGGTCGCGGCTGGAACGCTCAGTTGGGCACGCGCGCAGGACACGGCTGACGCCAACAATTATCCGGCGCGCACCATCCGCATGATCGTGCCGTTCCCGGCCGGCGGTCCCGCCGACGCCATCGCGCGCATCCTCGGGCAGAAATTTTCCGAGCATTGGGGCAAGCCGGTCGTGATCGAGAACCGCGCCGGCGGCAACACCGCGATCGGAGCGGAATTGGTCGCGAAATCGCCGCCCGACGGTTACACGCTCCTCGTCGCCATGGATGTGACCATGGTGATGAACCCGCTGGTGCTCGCCAACCTGCCCTACGATCCGCTGAAGGACTTTGCGCCGGTCACGCTGCTCACCAAGAACATCTCCCTGATCACCACGCGCAGCGACGGGCCGAAGACGATGCGCGAACTCATCGCCCGAGCCAAGGCCAATCCGGGCAAGCTCAACATGGGCGCTGGAACCATCACCTCGCGGCTCGGCGCGCTCGCTTTCGCGCAGGCCGCCGGCATCGATGTCACGCTGGTGCCGTTCAAGGGGAGTGCCGACATCACCCAGGGACTGCTCACCGGCGCCGTCGATTTCGCGCAGGACAGCGTCTCCAACGCCTTGCCGCTCATCGAAGCCGGAAAATTCCGCGCGCTCGCCAAATACAGCGACCGTCCGCTGCCGCTGCTACCCGACGTGCCGAGCCTTTCGTCCGCCGCCGACCTTCCGAACCTCGCCGAAAGCTCGACCTGGATCGGCATCGTCGCGCCGGCCAACACGCCGAAGCCGATCCGCGACAAGCTCCAGCACGAAGTCGCCGCCATCTATGCCGATCCGCAAATGGCAGTGCGGCTCGACAAGGCGGGGTTGTCTCCCGCGACCGACACGCCGGAAGAACTCGACGCCTTCATCCGCAGCGAAACGGCGCGATGGGGCAAGCTGATCAAGAGCGGTGTCGCGGATAAGATCTTGAACTGAAGCATCCACGCAAACGGCGGCCAACCGAAGGCGCCGTCATGCGATGACACCTTGCGCGCTAATCCCGGACTTAAGGGGTCACCACAAGCTGACCGCGACTACCAGTCGTAATGCGGCAGAGCCAGCCGATCGACAATGTCTCTGCCGAACGCGCGCTTTGACAGTCCAGGAATTGCACATGCTCTAATTACTTGATTGCGCAGAAACAGACCCCAGCGGGTCAGTGGCGCAAACGCGGAGGAGAACCGTTCGGCTCCCCTCTGTTTTGAGCCGATATAGGCTCGCAACAGGGCTTCATAATCGTGAAATGCCTTCTCGTATCGCCCGGCCGCTCTGAAAAGCTCACCCGCCATTACATAGGCGGCCGTCATTGCCAGCGCCGAGCCCTGACCCGCCATCAAGGATACGCAGAAAGCGGCGTCGCCGACGAGCGCGATTCGCCCTCGCGACCAGTGCTCCATCTTGATCTGGCTGACGCGATCGAAATAGAGGTTGTCGGACCGATCGAGCTCTTCGAGAATGCGCGAGCACTCCCACGTTCCGGTTCCGAACTGTTCTCGCAACATCGCCTTCGGCGCGGCGGCGTCGGACGTTGATACCGGCCGGTCCCGCGCGAAGACAAAGAGAAACAGGGTGCGATCTTGACGCAGCGCAAAGCGCCCAAGCATTCGACCCGGCTGATTGTAGATGACATAGACACCCTCGTCCCGCCGCTCGTAGCCTCGAACCTCGAACGCGGCAACGTAATAGCCAAGATACGTTTCGAAGTGATCTTCGGGACCGAACACCAGACGGCGCACCTTGGAGTGCAGCCCGTCTGCGCCGACGACGATGTCGAATCGGCGCGCCTTGGCATTCCGAAACTCGGCGTCGACGCCGTCATAGCGCTCCTGCAGAGAAACAATTTCATCGCCGAAGATGGTCTCTGTCGTGTCTCTCACTTGCTCGAAGAGCAGTCGCGACAGATCGCTCCGTCCAAGAGTCACGTAGCGCCCACCGGTTAATTCCGTGAACACCCGTGTGCCGAGGCTCGCGATGCGCTGACCGCGGTCGTTCACTATGCGCATTTCACGCATGTGATAGCCGATACTATTAATCTTCCCCGCTAGACCCATCATTTCGGCAATGTCATAGCCAAGGCCCCAGAAATCGACGACATAGCCGTTCGTTCGCAACGTCGGCGCAGATTCGATCAGCGTGGGTTCAAATCCCGCGCGCCTCAGCCAAAAGGCGAGAGTCGGGCCAGCAATGCCGACACCCGAAATGAGAACTGTCTTGCGGTTCATGTTGCCGACATCCGCGCCTCCAAGCCCTGCGAACGATGCCCCGAGCCCAACTGAGGACATCACGGCGCAGCGCGAAAAGCTGCCGGTCAATACGCCGCGGCGAGCAGCCTGCGTATGTCGGCCGCCGAGGCCTCGCGCGGCATCGCGATCTTCGCGGCGGCGATCTCATCGGCAACGAACGCGGCCTTGCTTTGTTCAAAACCCACTTCACGCAGCCGTTCCGGGATCGGAAATTTTCTCAGCATCGCCGCCACGGCATCGGCCGGATCGCTGCTGCCGAGTGCATCCTGCAGATGCGACTCCGCTTCCGGCGCCGCGTCGAGATTAAAGCGCATCACGTGCGGCAGGATGATCGCGTGGGTCTCGGCATGCGGCAGACCGAGGCCGCCCAGCACGTGCGCCAGCTTGTGCTGCAGCGCCGTGCCGGCGGTCAGCACCGTACCGGCGAGCCAAGCGCCGATCAGGCACTGCGCACGCGCCTCGCGGTCGCCGGCGTTCGTCACCGCCGCGGGCAGGCTTGTGCCGAAGCGGCGCATCGCCTCGGTCGCGAGCGCTACCGTTACTGGCGTGCGGTTGTCGGCCCATAGGCCCTCGACGCAGTGGGCGACGGCATTCATACCGCTCGCCGCGCTCACCGCGGCCGGCAGGCCGAGTGTAAGGTCGGGATCGTAGACAATGCTGCGCGGCAAAACCTTTGCGTCGCGCCCAGTGATTTTGCGCTCGCCGTCGGTCATGCCGAAGATCGGCGTTGCCTCCGAGCCCGAATAGGTCGTCGGCACTGCGATGATCGGCAAGCTGGTTTGCAGCGCGATGGCTTTGGCGAGCCCGATCGCGGCGCCGCCGCCGACGGCGATCAGGCCATCAGCCTTCGTCTCGCGCGCCGCCGCGAGTCCTGCATTGGCGACCGCTTTTGGCACGTGCACGACCGCATGCGCGTGCAGACCTGCGGAACGCGAACCGAGCAGATCAACAACCTGGCGGCCAAGCCGCGCACCGCTTCCCGGCGTCGCCACCACGAGCGCCCGGCTCAACGCCAGCCGCTCCGCCTCCTCGCCAATGCGCGCCAGCGCGCCGAAGGCGAAGACGACGCGCTGCGGCGGGACATCGTGGATGAAAGGGGACGTCATTAGCCCTCCCCTTGTGGGGAGGGGAACACTTACTTCCCCTCGCGCCAGATGCCGAGCGCCTTCTGCGCCGGGCGATCGGAGATCGAGAACAGCACCGCTTCCTTGGCGATGTTGTGGGAGTAGCGCTTCCACGGCGGCACGACGAAGACGTCGTTCGGACCCCAGTCGAGCACCTTGCCGTCGACGGTGGTGGTGCCCTGCCCTTCAACGCAGACGAAGATCGTCCCGTCGGTAGCGCGATAGGGCTCGCCCTTGAACCCCTTGGGGAACATCGCGAGCCAAGCGCCCATGGTCGGCAGGACCGGGCCGCCGGTGACCGGATTGGCGTAATGCACGCGCGCGCCGTGGCGCTTGTCGATATCGCCCGTCTTCGTCATGCGCTCGACGATCGGGCGCGTGCGCTTGTAGGTGTAATTGATGACCGGCGTATAGGTCTTGTCCCAACTGCCTTCCGGCAGCACGCCCGAGCCGTAAAGGCTAAGCGAGTCGCCGTCTTGGCGCGTCGTCTCCTGGGTCGGCTCGTCGAAGCTTTCGGCGAACGATGCTTCAAAGAAATTGACCGCCGGAAAGTCGAGCACATCGAGCCACAGCATCGGCTTCTTCGAGGTATTGCCGTGATCGTGGGGCGCCCAATTGGCGGTGATGACGAAGTCGCCGGGCGACATAAAGGCCTTCTCGCCGTCGACTGCGGTGTAGGCGCCCTCGCCGTCAAGGACGAAGCGGATTGCGGCAGCGACGTGGCGATGCGCCGGCGCCACTTCGCCAGGCAGGATCATCTGGATGCCGGCGAACAGCGTGTTGGTGGCCTTGGATTCGCCGTGCATCGCCGGGTTTTCGAGGATCAGCACGCGGCGCTTGGCCTCTTCGGCGGTGATGAGGCCGCCCGATTCCATGACCAGCGATTTCACGTCGTTGTAGTGCCAGACCACCGGCGCGCAGCGCGTTACCGGCTCCTTGGTGACGACCGAGTTCATCACCTTCCACAGCGGCGCCATGTCGCGCTTGGCGATGCGCTCGTAATAGGCTTCCCGGACCGCCTCTATATTGTGCTTGGGGCCGGGCCTGCCGTTGGTCGTCTTCTTCGCGGTCGCAACCGCCATGGCGTCCTCCATGAAACTCAAAAAGCGGGATTCTCAGGCGGAATATAGTCAAAGCCCCCGGCGGCGGAAATAGCGGCCCCTTCCCGGCGTGCAAGAAAGGTAAGGGAGGCGCGCGGGGCTGCCATGCGGATCGGCCAACCGGAAACGGCCGTCTTAACGCTCAATTATTGGTCGCCCCGCCGTCCACCGCGATGGTCTGGCCGGTGATGAAATCGCTATCGGCGGAGGCGAGGAAGACCAGCGTCCCCAAAAGATCCTCGGGAAATTCGTCGCGCTTGAGAGCGCGGCGGACGATCGAGGGCGCCCGCGAATGTTCGAGATGCCCGGGGTTCTCATTGATGACGCTGTCGGAGAGCGTGAAGCCCGGTGCCAGGTTGTTGACGCAGATATTGTACTCGCCGAGCTCACGCGAGGAGGATCGCGTGAATGCCATGACCGCACCCTTCGAGGTCACGTAATGCGCGAACAGCGGGATGCCGCGGGCCACCGTGCCGGAACTGATATTGATGATCTTGCCGTATTTCTGCGCGATCATGTGCGGCGCCACATGCTTGGTCATCAGGAACACGCCGCGCACGTTGATCGCCATGACGCGATCCCACAGCGCGACGTCGATCTCGGTCAGCATCTGCTCGGCGAGCGGTGCGAACAGCGCGGCGTTGTTGACCAGAATGTCGATCCTGCCGAAGCGCTCCATGGTCTTGGCGACCAGCGCCTTGACCGCGCTCTCGTCGCTCACGTCGGTGACAGCGCTCGCCACCGAATTGGCGCCGTAGTCGCGCGCGATCTCTTCGGCGACCTCGCTGGCGTCGGCAACATCGGCTATCATCAGCCGCGCGCCCTCCTTGGCGAGCGCGCCGGCATAGTGACGGCCGATGCCCTTGGCACCGCCGGTGAGGATCGCGACGCGGCCGTCAAGACGCGCCATATCACTTCGCCCCGTGGTGGTGGTGGCGGCGGATGAACCTCTCGAAGCCGGCGAGCTGCTGCTTGACGATGTCGATGGTCGGCTGGTCGGTCAGCGCCAACGTCTTCTCGTCGAATTTCTTGGCAGCGAACGTGACCAGGATTTCCGGCTTGCCGTAGAGGAACGCGTCGATCGAGGTCAGGCACTGGCGCATGTGATATTGCATGCGCGCGCCTCCAAGCACGCCACCGGCGCAGGATTGCAGCGCCACCGGCTTCTCCTTGAACGGCACGTCCTTGAGCCGCGAAACCCAGTCGATGGCGTTCTTGAGTCCGCCCGGGATCGTCCAGTTGTATTCCGGCGAGACGATGATGATACCGTCGGCGCCGCGGATGGCGTCGGCCCAGGCGGTCACGTCGGCAGGAAAGCCGTGCTCGTTCTGGATGTCGAAATTATAGATCGGCATCTTGTCCCAGGCCGGGGCCGGCTTGATCGACATTCCCTCCGGTGCGAGCGACGGCAGCGTGCGCATCAGTGCCGCGTTATAGGAGCCTTTGCGCAAACTGCCGCAAATCGAGAGCACATTTAATGTGTTGTCAGCCATGTGGTGTCCATTGTCTGGAAGGCAATAAATTGTCGATGTCCGGGCCTTTGTAAATCTCCGGACTTTGGCTCACAAGCGCACAGCGTCGCCGCCGATCACTCCGGCGACGACGCCCTCCTCGCGCTGATGCAGCCAATTTAGTTGTTGAGGATCGGATAATCCTTCGGCGAGCCGGCGCCCGGCAGCGACTCGACGAAGGCGTAGATGTCTGCGATTTCCTTATCTGACAACACGGCGTCCGAGTATGCCGGCATGTCGTTCACCGGATTGCGGATCTGGCCCTTGAAGCCGTCGAACGGCAGCGCCGTGTGGGCGAGAATCGGCGCCGGTCCGCTATAGGCGCCGCCCTGACCCGAGCGTCCGTGGCATGTGAAACAGCCATCTCGGAGAAAGACCGTCTTGCCGTTCGTGGCATTGCCGGCCGGAGCGTCTTGCGCCTGCGCAGCGGATGCACCAGCTACCAGCACGGCCACGGCGGCAGCCGTGACCGCGACACGCGTAAACTTGATCATCATGTCTCTCCTTAGCGCGGATCGGTCACGACATCGACCACGGCCGGCCCGCCGGCTTTGACAGCCGCAATGGCGCGCGTCAGCGCCGGCGCGAGATCCTTCGGATCGGTGATTGGACCTTCGCCGTGAGCTCCCAGGCCGCGGGCGACGGTGGCGTAGTCGATGTTCGGATCCTTGATGGTAGTGCCGATATCCATCTTCTCGACACCGCGGCCGTGCCGCGCCGCCATCGCCACGAGGAACATGTATTCCTGATGATAGGCGCGGTTGTTCTGGATGATGTAGAGGATCGGAATCTGGTGGTGCGCCGCCGTCCACACCGCTCCCGGACTGAACATGAAATCGCCGTCGCCGCCGAACGAGAGCGTGAAGCGGCCGTGCTTCTTGTTAGCGAGCGCGGCCCCGATCGAAGCCGGCAGGTTGTAGCCAACGCCGGCGCCGCCGGAGCCGCCGTTCCACTGATAGGGCTTCTTGAAGTCCCAGAGCCGGTGCATCCAGGTGAGACGGATGCTGCTGCCGACTACCGACCAATCCTCATCCTTGATCTGGTTGTAGACCTCGGCGCACATGCGCGCCGTGGTGATCGGGCTCGCATCCCAGGCGATCGTGGCATTGATCTTGGACTGCTCGACCATGGCAAGATGCGCCTTTGCGAGCTTCTGGCCGCGTTCGTCGAAGGCGGCTTTGCGGCCTTCGTCGACGAGACGCTTTACCGCCTCGGTCAAAACCGGAAGCGACGACTCGCCGTCGCCGGCGATATTCAGATCGACATCCTGCCAGCGGCCGAAGTCCTGGTAGTTTGCCTTCTGGAACAGGTCGTGCACGCCAAGCGAGATGATCTTCGTGCCGGGCTTGTAGGCCGGATTCGAGCGCCGCTCGATGCGGTCGTGGAAGTGCGTCAGCGTGCCCCAGAGGTCGTTCATCTCGATCGCCAGGATGACGTCGGCCTGGCCGATCAAGGTGCGGCGGAAGCTTTGGTTGAGCGGATGCCGCGACGGGAAGTTCATGCGCCCGGCATTGTCGATGACGGCGCACTGCAACGTCTCGGCAAGCGCAACGAGGTTTGTCATGCCGGCCGGCGTACGGGCCAAGCGGTCGCAGATGATCACTGGGTTCTGCGCCTGGACGAGGAGCTTCGCCGCTTCCGCGAGCGCGCCCGGATCGCCGACCGGCGGCACCACAGGCTCGAATTTCGGAATGCGCAGGGCGTCGCGATTGCGGATCGGATTCTCTTGCAACTCCTGGTCAAGCGACAGGAACACCGGGCCCATGGGCGGTGTGGTCGCAATCCTATAGCCCCGCACAGCGGACTCGCCGAAATGCTGCAACGAGGCGGGCTGGTCGTCCCATTTGGTGAATTCGCGAACGAGCTGGCCGATATCGACGCCCGAATGAACCCATTCGGCGCCCGGCGCGCGCTTGTCCGCTTCCATGATGTTGCCGCCCATGATCAACAGCGGCACGCGATCGCACCAGGTGTTGTAGATGCCCATGGTGGCGTGTTGCAGGCCGACGACGCCGTGACAGGCCATCGCGATCGGTTTGCCCGCCATCTTGGCGTAGCCCTGCCCGATATGGGCAGCGATGTCCTCGTGCACGCAGGTGATGATTTCGGGCTTGTTGCCGCCGTGATTGATCACGGCCTCGTGCAGACCGCGATAGCTCGATGCGCAATTGATCGCCAGATATTCGATGCCGAGCGAGTTGAGCACGTCGGTCATGTAGTCGCCGCCGCTCGACGTCTGATTCACCGGATCGCTTCCCGGCGCCATGGTCTCGGCAGCCATCTGCCGCGGGCCCGGAAGTGCCGCCTTCAATTTCTCCGCCGGCGCAACCGGCATGGCATTGGTCACTTGCGGCGTGACCGCCGTTGCGGCGGCAGCGCCAGCAAGGCCGGCGCTTTTCAGGAAATTGCGGCGGCTCGAATCGGGCTGATTGCGGCGTTTCGACATGAAGTCCTCCCAGGATCGGCGTGATGGCCGTGCAAGCTTGGCGGATTCGGCTTATTGCTTTTGATTCTCGCGCCCCAGCTAGGGCTGCGTCAAGCCTCGCAACGCCCGAGGGCAGCTATGAACTTGGCGAATTCAACAGCGCCGGCGCGACGATTTCCTTCCAGCTCCGCGGCGGTGATTTGAGCTCGCCATGCCTGCCCATAAAATCGGCAAAGATCTTCACCCCGTAGACCGGACTGCCGAATTCGTCCCTGATGTCCTTGAGCACCGCTTCGATAAGGGGCGAACTCAGCGTTCGCGACGGTTCATGGGTGAGGTAGATTTGCGCGGCGCGGCGCGGATCGTCGTGGATGATGCGGGCGGCTTCGTCCATCGCCTTGTCGATGACCGCGGGGATCTGCGGATGACTCTCGATATACGCGTGCGACGCGCCCAACAGGAGAAAGGAGCTTTTGCCGTTGATCACCTGGGCGGAGGTGAGGACGGTGCGCATCGCACCGTCCCTCAGTGCAAGCTCACTGTACGGCGGCGAGGCGAAATAGGCGGCGACTGCGCCGGCCCCATTCGCGGGGCTGAGCGCCGCGACCAGATCGGACGGCGGCAGCGCGACGACCTGCCCATCCAATCGATCGTATTGGCCGAGGCTCTTCTCCGCCTGCATTTGCAGCAGATACATTTGCGGCGCTGTCAGCGACGGCATGGCGATGCGGTCGGTCGGTTTAAGGTCGGCAATGGTCCGCAGGTTCGACTGATTGCTGAGCAGCGCGAGCGGCATGCTGGTCAGGCCCGAGACGGCGAAAATCTGCTGCGGCGTGCCTTTGGCCTTCTCCCACGCCGCAAGCAGCGGCGCTGTGCCGAATGGCGCCACGTCGATTGCGCCTGACGAGATCGCCTGCTGCATCGGACCTGCGCCGATATAGCGCTGGTAACTTACCTTGACGTCGAGATGCAATTCCTTGCCGTATTTCTCGACGAGCTTAAGGTCTTCGCAGATATAGGCCGGCAGAAACGCGAGACCGAAACCGATGCCGATGCGCACCGGCTCCTGCGCCGACGCGGGCGCGGCGAAAAACGCAATCAGTGCGGCGAGGCTGCAAAGTCGGCCGCGCAAATGCCTACTCGTCCTTGATCGGATTGCGTCGCACGCGAATTTCGATCCGTGCAATGATGGAGGCGGACAACACCGACGCCTTGCCTTCGAAGGCGACGATTTTCATTTCCGGCTCCTTTCGGCGCGTCA
>Ga0335085_10006244_pt1 | contig 18862 bp, 16 predicted proteins | sample Lox_Sample_45_FD_206712 | JGI IMG/M metagenome (GOLD analysis project Ga0335085, IMG submission 206712) | Soil microbial communities from Loxahatchee National Wildlife Refuge, Florida, United States - Lox_Sample_4.5 | ecosystem: Environmental > Terrestrial > Soil > Wetlands | place: USA...
GATCGCGCGACAATTATAGTACTTCGCAAGCGCCGCAAGCAGGTCCTGCTTGGTTATTTTGTACTCGCTCAGAAGGACCTTTTCGATATCGATGCCCCTTGCTTGGGCCCTGCTTGCCGCTACTTCGAGATCGGCAGTGCCCAGAATCCTCCGTTCTACCAGAAGGGAGAACTCCAAGCCAGCCCCGACTGCATTATCGGCGAAATCGTCGTTCATCAGCTCATTTTTCATGGTTATTAAAAAATACCGTTCCCCATTCAAAATTTGGTCTTCCGTAATCAGGAATAGTTATCTCCATGTCCCCGTAGCAGTACGGGTACTCCTTCCTCATGCGTTCGGCGGGAAGCATCCAGCGGTATCCGTCCACGATCAGTGCAAGCCCACTTACAATCAGCAAGGCGTTGAAGATCGTCCAGCCAGGCGAGGCGATACCGAAATAAGCCATCAATCCCGCGCCAACAGACGTAATGCTCATGCCTGTCCTGATGTACGCCATGCCCGTCCGCGACACCGCCATGACCGTTCGGAGCCGTGCCATGACGACGCGACGGTCGGCAAGCACCGTCCGTTCCAGAGCGTGGCCTGTCGTGGCCCAGATGCCCGGCATCTGGTCCGCGGTAACCGGCGGACCCGGCCTGTCCTTTCCTGGTCCCGATCGTTTGTGGCCAAGCGGAAATACCATGTCCCAGATCGTTTCCTTGTTAAGCCCCGCCAGCACGGACCGCAACCCTTCGATTCCGGACTTGCGCCCGCCGAAATACCAGTAAAAGCCCTCGGCGGACATGAGAATGCCCGCGGCAATCAGTGTGACATCGAAGATCGACCACGCCGACCACCTGCTCGCTTCAAACTGCCTCATCAAACCTATGCCGAGTCCGGTGAAGGCAATGCCGGTCCTGGTAAAGGAGAGCCCCGTCCGCGCTCGGGCGAGCTTTGTCCGGTGGCCGGCAAGCGACGTCCGCTCCTCTGCCATGTCAGTCCGGTCGCTGGCCAGGAACCTTCGCCGCATTACGGGCGAGAGATTCTCCCAATCGGCTCTGTGCTCTCCCGCGCCCTTTATTTCTTCGGTCCGGGTGATGACAGGACGGCCGTCCCTCACATCTCCCTGAAGGACACAGGTTCCCCAGGTCGGCAACGTGCAGCTAGTGTCAAGCGGTTTGCCTGCGATCTTCCGAGCGGGCAAATACCATTTTATCCCGTCATAAACCATGATGACACCGACGGTCAATAGCGGCGCTTCAAGGACCAGGTAAAAACCGGCCCCCAGGACACGCAAAAACAGAAGGGCGATGACGATAAAGGAAACGCCGGTCCGGATGAAGGCGAGACCCGTCCGCCCTTTCGCGAAGAGCGTACGGTAATGCGCATAGGTCGATCGCTGGTAGGCGAGGAACGTCCTCACGCGGGCGAGCGGCGTCCGGCCCCCGGAGATGCGGAAATTGCGGTTCACGTCGAAATTATGTTCAATGATGCGGATGAGGTCGGCCGGAAGCGACACGCGGAAATCGATATGCTCAACGCCTAGCGTTTTTTTAATGTCTTCGATTACACGCTCGTCGTCGGGGCGGAAGGCAATGACCTCAGCCTGTTTCTCGCGCACAGAGAGCGGAAACCACAAGGCGCTCTTCTGGTGCTCCAAGTCTAGCCGCAGGACCAGAAAGTAGGACGCGGCCACGCTCTCATCGAATTCAACGAACGGATAGCCGAAATATTCCGAAAGGCAGAAGAGGACCTCGTGTTTCGGGATCCCTTGCCGGATCATCAGCTCCTCGACCGCCGTCCCCGTGGCTATCGATTCCCGCTCCATCGAGTCCAGCTCTACCTCGGAGAGGACCCCCAGACGGAGCAGTCTATTGAATTTATCTCTGATCATATAAGTATCCCGTTGGACCTAAAATCGTATAATACGGGAAAGAAATGTTTTTGTAAAGAATTCTGTCAGGCGTGTCAAGAAAAAAGGTGGATGCTGTTCGCGAGGTTAATTTCCGACGTGTGGCAGGTTGCCTGTCTGAAGCCATATTCAGTCGAGAGCAAACGGCTTGGCTCCCGTAATCATTCGATGGTCCATGAAGACGTTATTTCTTTATCCGCTACTTCTCCGAACCGTTCCGCCCGTACGGCTTACGCTTTCTTTTCTTCTTTCTTTTCTATTGATGGGGCGTCCGGCCCCTCTTTCATCGCCTTCTTGAATGCCTTGATGCTCTTGCCGAGGTCCTCACCCAACTCCGGGAGCTTCCCCGGGCCGAAGATGGTCAACACAATCAACAGGATCAGTATCAGATGCATTGGCTGTACCAAACCTTCGAACATTATTACTCCTTTTTTAAGCACCCTTTCGAGCAAAGCACTCATGCCGCTTCACTATCTGATGCAACACGAGATTGCTTCGTAGGAAAAATCATTTCTCACAGCGGCGGCATAGAGCCATATTTACGTTATGCAGAACTCCTTCTTTCTTATAATCCGACAACATACACCGGGCACGGCGCACGGTCGATGACCTTCTCTACGATGTGATCACCAAAGAGCCGGCTAATGATACTTTTTTTCTTTTTCGACCCCATGATGATAAGATCGCATTTTTCTTCTGCGGCGACTTCCACGATCCTGTCCGGCACGTCACCGGCCTCCAACCGCGTTTTTACCATTGCTCCCTCGGCCTCAGCAACCTCATTGATAACGGAAACTGCCTTGGCCGCCCCGTCGTCCAGGACATCGTGAAGGTTCTTGATGCCCGTCAGGTTGAGTTCGCCATCAAAAGGCCGGACAACTTTCACGACCGTGATCCAGGTCTTTTCGTCCTTGGCGAGTTTGATCCCCTGTTCCAGGACCTCTTTGGACCCGTTCAACGCGATAAGAACTTTTCTATAACCCTTCATAATATATCACGCTCCCTTGCTTGCTATAGTGTTTACTTTGAATTCTGTTTTCATCAACCTGACATCTCCACGTCATCTGCATTCCATTCGTTCTCAGGTCATTTACCTCGCAATCAGTATTGGACAGGAGGCATATGCAATAATACGCTCCGCCGTGCTCCCGATGATAGCCTTGTTTACGCCCCTCCATCCGTGGGTTCCCATGACGATCAGATCATGTTTCAGCGTGTCTGCGATCTCCACGATCTTGTCACCGGCATGACCCTCCTGCACGACCGCCTTGATCTCTACTCCCAGCCCTGCGGCGTGCTTCTTTGCTCCCTCGACGATCTTCTCCGCCTCTCGAAAGAGGCTCTTCTTAATGGTCTCTGTCTTGAAGAAGTCCATCATCTCTTCGTAGCGGGGTATAACGTAAAGGACCGCTACCTCTGCTCCGTCAATTTTCGACAGTTCGCTGGCCCGCGTCAGCGCCTTTTTGCTGGCCTCGGAGCCGTCGAAGGGGACCAGCAAGGAATGATAACTTCCGCTGCACTTCGAACACGGTTTCTTGACCACAAGCACATCGCAGGGTGAGTTCAGGATGACCTGCGACGTTACGCTACCCATAAGCAGCCGCTTCAGTCCCTTTCGTCCATAGGTGCCGAGAGCAATGAGGTCGGCTTTCTTCCCTTGTGCAATGTCCACGATCACGTCGGGCGGCTCGCCTTCGCATATAATAGACTCGATGCTCCCGTTCAGTCCGTAATCATGATGGAGACTCTTCTTCGCGTCCATGCAGACCTTCGTCCCTATTTCGAACCGCTTCTCCATCTGCGACGGCAGAATAGTGAACTCCTCTTGGTCAAAATAGACCGCATGGACCAGGAAGAGATGCCCCCCGTGTTTTTTTATCCAGAGCGAAGTTTCTTGCAGTGCCGCCCTGCTCGACAATGACTCATCGTATCCGACAACAATAGTGCTGTACATTAATGAGAACCTCCGCCTTTCCTAAACACCAAGCCGACACCGAAACCCGCGCCGAGCGCGATACCGATCGAGAGAATACCGTAGAACGCCGCGTTGTTCTTTGCCATGGTCGCAAGCGTTTTGACGAGGCCGGCCTGTTCAACATTTACCTTCGCTTCGGCCTGCTCAACGACTTTTCCATTCTTCACGGCATAGACCGACACTAGGTAATCTCCCGGTGCTGCCTGGTAGGGCCAGTCGGTCAGAATGTAATACTCCTGCCTACCGTCGGCCTTCGCCGTTGTCGATATCTTCCCGAAGGAGGATACATATACGTTGGACGCTTCCTTATACTTAACGAACTCATTGAACCACTTGGCCTTCTCCTCCTCATTTGCGGCCGGCGTTACCGTGACATGTTTTTCGAGCGATGGATATCCGATCACATACTTTTCCATCTCTTCCGTGCTGAGCATCTCATCGAGTTTCTTCGTGCTATAGACTGCGTAGAAATTCGGGGTATGTTCGAATTTGAGCTGCCCCACATTCATCCACAAAAGGCCGCCGACCTTCCCCTTCTGTTTTAGGACCTGATGCTCTTCGGGAGCGGTTATCTTGATGACCAGATCAACGTTGGGATCCGACTCCCCACGAACGCTCACCGTGCTGCCGTGATAGAAGAAGTCGATGGTGATATGGTCATGGTTCGCCTTGGCCGTCAGCATGGCGGAAGCATTGCCAGTGAAGACAAGGATGAAAATGAGGGCCAACGCGGCTATCATCGCGCTTCCCCGATCGGCAATTCGCAACCCGATTTTTTTCATTAGTGTCCTCCTGCCTGTGAGATGAGTAATGACGGCGTAAGCGTCAGTTCGAAGATGATCTTTACAGTGACCGCGAGCACGATCCCGGCGAGCAATATTTTAAGCTGATCGGCCTTGAGCTTCCTTCCGAATACCGCGCCTACCTGCGCCCCGATCGTTGAGCCCAGGAGCAGCAGCACTGCAAGGATGAAATCTACACTATGGTTCGTGTATGCCTGGAGAAACGTGACCTCGATGCAGGTAAACAGGATCTGGAACAGACTCGTCCCGACGACCACGTGCATCGGCATCCTGAGCATATACACCATGATCGGAACCATCAGAAACCCGCCGCCCACGCCCATGATGGCGGCAAGAACACCGACAAAGGCACCGAGGACTATCGGCACAAAGACGGAATGGGTTATCCCTGATTTCTCGAACCGGGTCTGGAGCGGAAGGGATTTCAGGAAACGCCCGACGGCCGATTCCTTCTCTTCGCCCGCCTCTTCATCAATGGACGTCTTCTTTTTCTTCATGCTCTGGAGGCTTTCGATGAACATATAGACGCCCACGATGCCGAGCATGAGCACATAGGTCATCTTGATCACGAAATCTGCGTTGCCCATGGCATGGAGGAGTTTGATCGCCTGGACACCTATGATTCCTCCAACAAACCCACCGGCGAGGAGGTATAGGCCCATCTTGAAATCCACATTCCCGACCTTCCAGTGAGCATAGGTCCCGGAAGTGGATGCCGCTACGATCTGGTTGGAATCCGTTGCCGCGGCAACGGTCGACGGAATGCCGAACATGATCAGAAGCGGCGTCATGAGAAAGCCTCCGCCCACGCCGAAGAGGCCTGAGAGCAGCCCCACGGCCAGTCCTAGCCCGACGGGCACGAGGATATTAATGCTGGTCAATGCTACCGGTAAGTACAGATACATTACTCATCTCCTTTTCTTATTTTTTTTAATTTCTTAGATGACATTGCGAGGGGACACAGTCCCCGAAGCAATCTGGATATTCTTCAACACGATACACGCGACCTGGGATTGCTCCACTTTCGGCTTGCAATGACAGGCTGAGCGTGTTTACGCTACTGTGCAGGCCTGCCTGGTCATGGTCACGATGGGACGCGACGCCGTACGTACAAGTCGGTTCAAATCCTTTGCCGAGACATTGCCGTTCCCTGTCACCGCGGGGCTCAAAACGACCTTGTCGATGCCTGTGTGTCCCTTGAGAAATGTCCGTATGCCTGAAATTGCGTCCAAGTCCGTCGTGTAGACATTCACCTGGATGCCTTCCCGGTGACATTTTTTCACAACTTCCACGATCTTCTTCTCATGTCTCGTATGCTTATCTTGAGAGCCACCTTCCATGATCTGCCGAGCTGTATCATGTTCATCGACCTCGGCAAAGCTTACAGCGGTCATGAGGTTCTCAAGCTTTTCCATGAGGTTATTTTTTTTCTTGACCAGCAAAAGCGTGATGTCCTCATACATTGTCTTAGCGAGTTCAACAGCGTATGAAACTCCTTCTTCGATATTTTCATCAAGATATGTGACGAACAAAAGCTGCCTCTTCCCCATTGCTTACCTCCTTAGTAATTTGCTTCTCTGCCATATATATAGCAACAGGGGTGCCAATATATAACATATTGTTTTTATTAAAATAAATTAATATGAAGAGAAGCGCTACTGTTTCAAAATTGAACGCATATGAACGCATATAGAGGGAAAGAAACTTGGTAATGGGTTCAAATATTATAGAAACCCTTTATTAGCAGGCCTGTGATCATACATCATTGTTATTTCTGCAGAGATTTGCGCACGATAGAGGAGAAGTCCTGGTGTTTAAATCTGGAACACAATTTTACTTTTAAATACAGTAATAATCTGATACTATTTGGAGCGAGAACATTTTGATACGCATTCATCTTTTTTTTCGTTGTGATCGACGAGCGGGGCATGACGATCCTATTTTGGGACCTCGAGACTGCTCCTGGTTACGCGGCAATGATACTATCTGATTGCGTTTAAGAGGAAAGTATGACGGAAGATAATAAGCCTGGAGAGGAGAAGGCATGGGATATCCTCGCGACGCTGGACGTTGATGACGTCTGCAGGGCTGCGGCAGTGTCTTATGACCGTGCGATGAAACAGTACGTCGTGAAATCACTCGGCATGAACTTTCTTGTTGCGGTAAAAGACAGGACAATCTCGAGCTCTGCGCCAGGGAGCGATGTGCTGCTGAAAAGACTGGGGTATTTTTTCAATCTTTCGATCCTCTGGTACTTGGTGAGCGCTAAAGATATCGCCTGTACCGGACGGGTGGTGAAGCTCCAGAATGTAAGAGGCGGGGAAATCTTCACCATGGGGTCTCATATACTGCCGCTTGACAAAGTGGCTCAGAGATTCGGGAAAGATAAAAAGGGTTTTTTACTAAAAGGCACAGGCCTTGGAGGAGAGCTGGTAGAATATGGCGATGCATCCGTGAAGCTCTATCCCTTCCCGAGGATCCCGGCGATTTTGACGCTCTGGCTGGAGGACGAGGAATTTCCCGCTCGCGCTGACCTCATGTTCGATTCCACCTGCGACATGCATCTGGCCACGGACATTATTTGGTCCATCGCCATGATGTGCGTGCTCGCGATGCTGTGAATCAGCTTGAGTGCTTTCCTCCCTTATCGTCGAACGGCCGGTATCGCACATTCACGATAGTGATCACGGCATCGCCCTTTGGGCGATTGACCACGACCTCGTCCCCTTTGGACTTCTTCATCAAGGCCTTCGCCATGGGGGAGTCCATGCTGATCAGGCCTTTGGTGTGGTCAGACTCATCGGGTCCCACGATGCGGTACTCGGAGATATCTCCTTCTTCATCCTCGAGCTTGACCCACGCACCGAAAAAGACCCGCGATTCATCGTCAGGGCTCCTGTCGACAACGACAATATGCTCCAGCCGTTCTTTCAGATGGTGGATGCGGGCATCGATCTCGCGGAGCTGTTTCTTGCGGTAGATGTACTCTGCATTCTCGGACCGGTCCCCCTCGGCTGCAGCGGCGGCAAGTGCGGCCGTCACTTCCGGACGTTTTACCCTCCAGAGGTGCTCGAACTCATCGCTCAGACGTTTCTTCCCTTCGGGCGTGATATATTTGGAACCCGGCTTTTGATGCTCTCGATACCTGCTCATAACGGGAAATAATAACGCATTATCAGGAATTAGCAAGTATTTTTAGCGATCACTTCCGTATCTTTTCCCACTTTGTATCTCTTGCCCTCGTCCAGCAGTTTTTCAAAGCTTACGATATTCCCCCTTTTCAAGGCTCCGAATGCTTCATTCGCTGGTGACTCGTCTTTATCAAGCTTCATGATCAATCGCCGTCCCCCCTTGCCGCACAGATAGAACTCGATCTTGCCTTTTGAAATGATCGGCTCGCTTACGATCCTGAATGAATCGGGGCCATAGTAATCCATCAGGGAAAGATTGTCCTTTCTGAGAACCGCATAGGAAAACTTGAGCGAATCCTTTCTCAAGCCGGCGAGCTTGTCTATTTCCTTGATTATAGCGGGCGGATCCCAAGGCACATCCTCGTGGCACCAGTCCTTTGGATTTACAAGAGCAGGACAGTTCTCATTCATGAGACAGGGGGAATAGACATGGAATCCTTGAGCCAGAAGTCCGTCCCTGACCAAGAGCATCTCACGCGAGGTGTCATGGAGAGCCGGCTCGATAATGATGCAACTCCCGTCATACGCAAGAAAATGCTTAATGATCTCATTCAGGATGTCGATACGTCTGACGATCCTCTCCTCGTCATTGCGGAACAATTCATTCAGCACGTTCGACAGGATGATCAGGTCGTAGTGGCCTTTCAAAAGCGGCGCCAATTTTTCTACGCTCGTTTTCACTGAATGCAAAGAAGCATTGATGCGACAGCGCTCTAGGTTGGATGCGAATAACGCAGCGGCGTCCTTCAGGTTTTCGGCCACATGGTCAGCGACCGTGAATTCGAGAACCGGCGTTTTCTCCAGTCGAGAAAAGAACTCCAGCACGCCGAGTGTGGCAGAGCCCGGTCCGGAGCCGACATCAAGAATTCGGAGATGTTCTTTTGAAAGTACGTTTTTCTGATGAAGGGAAAGCTCTTCGAGCGGAAGATGAATTTTTGAAAGGTTAGAGGGCAGATAGTATGACAGGTACGCCTTCCGCAGTCCCTTATCTTTCAGATACGCAACGGGAATGCTTGCCCGCTCTTTCGTGAGCAGCCTTGAAAGACGAACGACTTCTGCCGCCAGGGAAGTCAATTCTTTGTTCGGGGAACTCTTCATGAGATTATTTTATTAGAAATAATGAGTCAATTTACGCGCAAGTTCTATCGAAACACATTGAGAACCTCACCGCTCCGCACTTATTGGAAGTTTAAACAGGACCGGATTACCCGGAGGGAAGATCGCGGACGCTACAGGACATACTCCCTAGTTGTCAAAATACTTGTGCATGAGAATTTGGAAATCTACGAGTCCACGGATGCTATCGAGGGCAGCATCATTTGTGATATTTTGGTAGTCATTATATCCCATTTTTAAGGCGGCCTCAAGACGCTCTAAAGCCTCCCGCGGATGACCGCTCAAAGACTCAACGCACGCCAGGCCATATTCCAGATGCGGCCTGCTACCTCCCAGTTCGATCGCTTCTCTATAATACCTCCTGGACATATCAAGCTTTTTCATCTTGAGATAGACATCGCCCAAACGTGAGAGGGCATCGGGCGATTGGGGCCTCGACGCCAGTACTTTTTTAAAAGTCAGCTCGGCTTTCTGGAACTCATGGGACAGGAAATAATTGATTCCCAGGTTCATCAATCCATTAATATCATCCGGGAATAATTCTGTCAGCTTCTGCAAAAAAGGCCGTGCTTCCGATATCTTACCCTGGCTATTGTAAAGGGCTCCGATATTATTAAGAGCAAGCTTATAATCAGGATCTAGTGATAATGCCTTCATGAAGGCATCGGCTGCTTCATCAGATCGTCCCTCATCAATGTAAGCCATGCCAAGGCCATTCCAGGCGAGAGGGGAGCTTGGCGATTTGCGCGCTGTATCCATCCATAAAGACGAGTCGTTACTCCAGACAGAAGTTCTCTGCCATGAAAGCCAGGGAAGTGGCACTATCAGGAGACAAAGCATAAGAGACAGGCCTATTTTACGAAAATCATAGGCCTTGTCGGCGGAAGGGAACGCTATAATACCGTAACATGCTGCTGCCCCTAATAAGGGGAAATACAGATAACGATCATTCATCAAAGTAACTATGGACACGATCTGGGAAACTGGCAGGAGCCCAACGAAAAAAAGTGCATACCAGAAGAAGAGCTCTTTTCTTTTTCGATAAAGATAAAATCCCATGAAGATTAATAGAACAACAAACACTGCGGACCACGCAACTGAGCCATCTATTCTTACTTTCATGGGTGGCATATACATGGCACTTAATTCCGTCGGCCAGAAAATGATCCTGAAATATCGGGCAAGAACGGTGAGCATGGTATAGAAAACGCCAAGAGGACCTTCAATGGCGTAAGAAATCCGCCCACCATCGTTTTCGGGCATCTGGCTTGTTAAGGCAAGTAATAGTGCGGCTCCTGCAGCAAATAAAAATGGTATCTTATTGGTTATCCAGGACTTTCGGTTGGACTTTTCATGATAGCAAAGGTCATAGAGAAAAAGAACAAGGGGGAGTATGACCGTTACTGATTTTGACAGAAGAGCGAGAACGAACGCCAGAATAGAAGAGATGTAAAAGAACTTGTTCTGGGGTTTTCCGGCAGTCCGATAGGATATGTAGAAGTGAAAAGATAACAGGAAAAAGAACATTGCTAGAAGATTTTTTCGTTGAGATATCCAAGCGACTGATTCAACCTGAACAGGATGGAACAAGAAAATGAAGGCTGCGAGAAAGCCGAGCGCACGCCGTCGACTCATGCGAAATAGTAGCAAATAGAATAAAATGCCATTAACAGCATGAATGAGCACATTGGAAAAAATAAAACCACCGGGACGCATCCCCCATAGGGTATAGTCGATCATATAGGAGATGATATGAAGCGGCGCATAATTCCCTATGTAAAATCGAGTGAATGCGTCCTTCAAATGTTCCACTGTGATGCCTTGTATTGTTTCATTATCTACGACATACAATTTGTCATCCCAGTTCAACAGAAAATCATGGCTGAGTGTGTTAGCATATACCACAAAGGTTAGGCCGGACAGAACGATTACGGGGAGAAGGTGAGGTCTTATTTTTTCGAAAATGGTCTTTCCCATTCTTGTTAGCCCAAGCAGAAACGACATAACATAGTGCTAATGAGGCAAAGAATACTCTGCAGTGATTTATGGCACACATGTTTTTTATACATTTTATTTACCCTATCAGGAGCTCGTCCCAAACCTTAATTTCAGATTTTTTACCTCTTTCATAAGTCGTAAATCAATACAGTTTTCCCCCCTCTCTCTCGAATAGAGGTGATTGCCGGAGGCCTGTCTTCTGCAAGACGAAGCGCACCGCTGTAGCAAGTACGCCAAATCCATACTTCATGCTCCTGACAAAATTAATTGAGGAGGCGTCCTCGAAATATTTTGTCGGGCAACTTATTTCCCCGATTTTAAACCCGAAATAAACAGTCTGGGCCAGCATTTCGTTGTCAAAAACAAAATCATCGGAATTTCGCTCCAGCGGCAGCGTTTCCAAAACCTGCCTGCTGAACGCACGGTAACCGGTATGGTATTCAGACAGCTTCACGCCGAATACGAGATTTTCAAGAAAAGTAAGAATCCTGTTTGCAATATATTTATAGAAGGGCATCCCTCCTTTGAGAGCTTCACCTCCGAGAATCCGTGATCCGAGAACGACATCGTAATGGCCTGACGTGATCATGGAGGACATGGCAGTTACCAGCTTCGGCGAGTATTGATAGTCAGGGTGGACCATAACGACAATATCCGCTCCGAGATGCAGCGCCTCGCGATAGCAGGTTTTCTGGTTGCCTCCGTAACCCTTATTTTCTGCATGGATGATTGTCCGAATGCCCAGCTCTTGTGCCAGTGTTGCGGTACGGTCCCGCGAAGCATCGTCAACAAGGATCACTTCGTCGACGTATTCGTGGGGCAATTCCCGGTATGTCTGAATAAGCGTCTTTTCCGCATTATACGCGGGCATCACCACGATTAGTTTTTTCCCGAGGATCATTTCATTTCCTTCCCGAACTCAACCTCGCAGCACATAAAATGAGGAAGCGGCTCAAGGGGCTTTTAAAACGACCGGTGATCATTACACCGGATAATCATCATTTCAAGCATACTTAAATAGCTGTATAGGCAGCAGAAAAAACCGCATCACAAATTCATCACTCTTCTTTCAATATCCTCCACAAACTCGTTCTCGAAATGCCGAGCACTTCAGCCGCTTTGGACTTATTACCGCCGAACATATCGAGCACTTTTTCGGCATACTCCTTGTTCAATTGCTCAATGGTTTTGACCTCGTCCGGCTCAAGAGTCTCGATCTGGAACATCTTGATTGTCTGCGGCAGGCTATCGGGCGTGATGAGATGACCCTTCTCAAGGATGATCGCTCGCTCGACGATGTTCTCGAGTTCGCGCACGTTCCCCGGATAGCTATAGTGCATAAGCACATCCATCGACTCTTTGGCGAAGCCTGTGATCTTCTTGCGGGAACTCGGGAGATGTTTCTCCAGAAAATATGCGCAGAGCGGCGGGATGTCTTCCCTGCGGTCGCGGAGCGGCGGGATGAAGATCTCCATGATGTTCAACCGGTAGTACAGGTCTTCGCGGAATCTCCCCTCGGCAATGACGGATCGTACGTTCTGGTTCGTCGCAGCAATAAATCGAACATCGACCTTGATGGGCTTGGTCCCACCCACGCGGTAGAACTCCCCTTCCTCGATCACTTTCAGGAGCTTGGCCTGAAGGCTCGGAGCCATCTCGGCAATCTCGTCAAGGAACAGTGTGCCTGTGTCCGCGATCTCCACGAGTCCCTGTTTGGTCTTGACGGCTCCAGTGAAAGCGCCTTTTTCGTGGCCGAAGAGCTCGCTTGCGAGAAGTTCTTCGGTGAGCGTGGCGCAGTTGATTGACAGGAACGGCATGGTCAGCCGCCTGCTTGTGAAGTGTATTATCTTAGCCAGGAGACTTTTGCCCACGCCTGTCTCTCCGGTCAGAAGCACATTGCAGTCTGTATCTTTCATCCCCTCGATGACGCCGAGGATGTTGTTCATGCTCTCACTTTTGGCGATGATCGAAACCTTCCGGTCCAGACCCGCGAAAGCTTTGAGTGCGATGTTTTCCTTTTTCAGGCTCCTCTGCTCCCGGATCTTTCGCACCTTGAGGACGAGCTCATCGAGGTTAAAGGGTTTGGTGACGTAGTCGTAGGCCCCTTTCTTCATGGCATCCACGACCGAGTCGATGCTGCCGAAGCCGGTTATGATGATCACCTCGGTCTCAATCTGCCTCACTTTTATCTTTTCGAGAAGTTCGATGCCTGTGAGACCCGGCATTTTAATGTCCGCGATCAAGAGATCAAAGTGATCGTTTTCGATCAGCTGGAGGGCGTCCTGTCCGTTCTGCGTTCCGATGGTCAGGTAACCTTCCTTCTGGAGAGCGTTGCTGAGGTGTTTTAGGGTTATTTCCTCGTCTTCAGCTATCAGTATTTTAAATGCCATGCGTATCTTTCCTTTAATCGGACTATCTAGGATCGAAAATAATCGAGACCAGAGAGGCGCATAGTGCGCGAAGGGTTTAATCTCCGGACCGTATTCCATTGCGCTCTTCGCGACTTCACGTTAAATTACTGATTCAGGCTCTTATCTTCCAGTCGGCAGCGTCAGGGTAAATGTCGTTCCTTTCCCCACTTCGCTTTCGACAGTGATATCGCCTTTGTGTTTCTTGATGATATTATACACGATTGCCAGCCCGAGGCCCGTTCCCTTGTCCTTGGTTGTGAAGAACGGCTCAAAGATCTTCTCTATCGATTCCTGCTGGATTCCTCTGCCCGAATCCGATACGGTGATGATGACCGATTGTTCACTGCTCCTTATCTTCACGAACAACTCGCCGATGCCCCCCATGGCGTCAACCGCGTTCGCGAACAGGTTGGCAAAGACCTGTTCTACCTGGCCTTGGTCCGCACGCACGGTGGCCTGCGAAGAGTCGATATTGAGTGAGAACCGGATTTTCTCAAGGTTCCTTGAACTGCCGAGATGTCGGTAAGAATCCATGATCAGGTCTTTCAGCTCTACCGCTCGAAACTGAGGCTCCCTCCCGCGGGCGAAATCCAGGAGATCGCTCACGATCCGCTTGACCCTCTCAGTCTGGCCGACGATGTCGTTTACTGCCTCTTTTACTTCGCGGGAACAGCCTTCGCCGGCCTCTTTGGTAAGCACCTGCGCAGAGAGATAGATGTTGTTTAACGGATTATTCAGCTCATGGGCAACACCCGAAGCCAGGGTACCAATGGCAGCCAGCTTCTTGGTCTGCATCAGCTCCTTGTTCTTCCGCTCGATTTCCTCTTCATGAAGGGCAAGCTGGTCCTCCATCTGATTGAACTTGTCGATCAGTACCCCAACTTCGTCATGAGCACTTCCTTGTGAGAGTGGAACGGGCAGATGGGGATATGAGCCCTTTCCTGTTTTTTCAACCACGTTGATAAGGAGCATCAGTCTCCTCACCACGTTCGTGCTGATAAAGAAAAGCATCCCGATGCCGACTATGAAGAACAGCGGGAAGAAGATCAGAATGGCCGCCTGCGAAACACGGATCACAGTCTCGGCGTTTTCCCGTGCGACCTTGTCAAGGTCCTTGGATATGACCATGATATCCTCGCCGGTCTTCCTAAGTGCGGTAATATCGGCATCAAGCTCCCGGAGCCCGGTAATAAGCGAGTGCCCTCGAGCAAGGAAGAACGCTTTTTCGAGAAAATCTGCGGATTGCGCCGGCCGCTCAAGAAAGGTCGCTTCCACGAGAGAGAAGAACTTTTCGTTTTTCCCGAAGGATGCCTTGGTCTTTTCGAAAATGCCAAGAAGTCGCTGTGCCGACGATTCAATGGTGTTAAATCGTCGCTCGTATTCAGCAATGCTGCTGCGGAGCGCCAGTTTGTCCGCCTTATCAATGTCGGGGTTCTGCATCAGGAGGGTTTTAAGCTCGCCAAGATAGGCACGAACCGCAGCCGCCTCTACGTTCGCCTTCTGGTGGCTGTAGAGAAAATAATTTTTTTCATGTCTCCGGAGCTGGAGCGACTTGCGGTTGATCGTGTCGGTTACCTCCAGATAGCGCACCTCTTTTTTGAGTTCGATAAAATTGATATATTCGAACGCTGCGAGGACAGCAATAATGACAGCGCTGATCAAGAAGCTAATAGCGATTTTTTTCTTTAGAGACATGATCAATGATGACCTGCCGTAGAGACTCGGAAACACTGCGGATGAATATGTTTAAACAACGCCTAACTTACTCTTTTCGATCTCCCGTTTATAATTCCTCGATCTACCTCTCCTTCGCAATCCCCCACTTCTTTCGTTTCTCCCAGAGGGACTTGCGCGTAATCCCGAGCATATCCGCAAGATGCTGCTCGTTGCACTCGTTCTGATATCGTTGAATGAACGCCTTGGTGTAGTCCTCGATTGAGAGCCTTTTGTCAAATACCTGATGCTGGAACGGCTCTTCCGCCTTCATCCCCACGGGCAGGTGTTCTGGTTTAATGAGATCACTGTCGGAGATGAGAATAGCTCTTTCGATCACGTTCTGGAGCTCGCGAACATTCCCCGCCCATCCGTAATTCATCATGATATCCATGGCCTCCGGAGAAACATCCTTGACCGGCTTGCCCATCTCATGTGAGTATTTCCCAAAATAGTGTCGCACGAGTGCCCCGATGTCTTCTTTACGCTCCCGGAGCGGCGGAATCTGCAAAGATATCACGTTAATGCGGTAATAGAGGTCTTCGCGGAACGTACTTTCTCTCACTGCCGCCCTCAGGTCCTTGTTAGTCGCGGTGATGAAGCGGATGTCGACCTTCGTACCCTTGGTGCTTCCCACAGGCCGGATCACCTGGTCCTCGATGACCCTGAGCAATTTTGCCTGGAGCGAGAGGCTCATGTCCCCGATTTCGTCAAGGAACACGGTGCCGCCCTCGGCTTCTTCGAGAATGCCCTTCTTTGTCGCAATAGCCCCGGTAAAGGCGCCTCGTACGTGGCCGAACAGCTCGGTCTCGAGCAGGTTCTCGGGGATCGCCGAGCAGTTGATCGGCACGAATGGCATCGCCCGGCGCGAACTGTTGTGATGGATGACGCGGGCAAAGAGCTCCTTCCCTGTCCCGGTTTCTCCGAGAAGAAGTACATTGCTCTTGGTGTCCGCTATCTTTCTGACCTCATCGAGGATGCTCTTGAGCGACGCGCTTTCGCCGATGATGCTGCTGAAATCATAGTTCCTTCCAACCTCCCGTTTGAGGAGTATGTTCTCCGCCTGAAGGCTCTTCTGCAGAAGGGCATTCCTCACGATCTGCTTGATCTCCTCATGAATAATAGGCTTCATGATGTAATCATAGGCCCCGGCCCTGAGCGCCTTCACCGAGGTATCGAGCGATGCGTAGGCCGTGACGATGATAAATATCTGGTCTGGGATCTGCTCGCGCACCCTGACGAGCATCTCGATCCCGTCCATCCCCGGCAGGATGATGTCTGAGATAATCACATCATAAATGTTCGTTTCAAGCAGATTGAGGCCTTTTTCGGCGCAGTCCGCAGCATCGACAGCGAATCCCTCTTTCGTGAAGATCCGCTTGATGGATTCCCGCAGTGTCTCCTCGTCCTCAACAATCAAGATGGTCTTTGACATAATATCTCGTTCAGTTCAGCGACATGTATCGCCGAGCAGCATGGTAAATTGGAAATTGCAAAATACAAATCTAACATGTGATCCCGGCACAGCAGTGCCACGACAATTAAAATTCAAAATTTCCAATCCGCATTATGCGATCAGTCCTACGCATCTACAGGTATCTTAATAATGAACCGCGTTCCTTTTTCCTTTTCGGATTCAATCTCGATCGTGCCGCCGTGGTCCTTGATGATGCTGTAGCAGATGGAGAGACCCAGACCCGTGCCCTTCGTCGGCCCCTTGGTGCTGAAGAAGGGATCGAAGACCTTGTCCTTGACCTCCGCATCGATGCCCTGTCCCGTGTCCGCGAAGAGCATCTCCACATGGCCATTCGCTTGCTTGACCGATATTTCAAGTTTTCCGCCGTCCGGCATGGCGTCCCTGGCGTTCAGGATGAGATTGAGGAACACCTGCTGGATCTGGTCGGGATCGATTTTGAGCCGCGGCGTATCGTGTACATCCGTATGTACGTCGATCTTCTTGAAGTTCTTATCATACCGGACGAGGTTGAGCGTGCTCTCGAGGATGTCACGCAGGTTCGTCGGCATCTTCTGCCGGGGATAGAGCCGGGCGAAATCGCCGAGACTCCGTACGATCCGTGCGATCCGGTGTACGTGCTCGTTGATGGTGGACAGGGACCCCTTCACGAACGGGGACATGTCTTCAGTGAGCAGCTCCTGCACGAGCGACGAGATCGAGGCGAGCGGGTTTCCAATCTCATGCGACACGCCCGCGGCAAGCCTGCCGACGCTCGCGTGCTTGGTAGCCCGGAAGAGCTCCTCCTCGATCTTTGTCTTTTCGGTTATGTCCTCGAGTACGAGCACAAATCCCTTCTGTGCGCCGGTGAGCCTGCTCAAGTGTCCCTTCAGCATGATCTGCGGCTCAAAGTTCCGCTTGCACGTGATCTCGCCCTCGCGCATGTCCGGCGTAAAGAGACGCGGCTCCAGACACGTAAGCAGGCCTGCGGCTTCGCCGTTGAGGGCATCCGATTTTTCAACGCCAGTGATCATCTCCATACCGCTATTCCAGTAGGTCACCCGCAAGGATTCGTCCAGCGTGGCCACACCGAGCGGCAGGCTCTCAATGATGTTCTCGCTGAATTCCTTGAGCATGGCGAGCTGGCGGTTCGCCTCGGCGAGCTCCTGTCGGGACAGCCGCAGGCTGCGCGAAATCTGTTGAATAGAGTTCGAAACGCGGACTGCTTCGTCGTGCGTCAGGACCGTTCGTTCCTGAAAGATGAGAGTGCTTATGGAAGGCCCGAGAGCGCCCGAAAGTATCCGCTCCGCCTCTTCCCGGAGCTTATGAAGCCACTCTTCTGACAGCGATTCCCGTTTCAATCCGTTGCTTTTCAGAAAATTCACGATCTCCTCCCGGGCTTCGTTCAGACCGATGTACTGCGCGAGGATCGCCTCGATCTCGGAAACGTTCGCCAGCCGGTGGGTAGTCGAAAAATGAACCGGTGAGTATGAATCCACGAAGATGATGGCTTGTCGTGTCTCTTCATCCGACTGCTTCGTGAATAGCGAGATCCCCACGTAGAAGAGCAGGTTCAGGAACAAGCCCCAGAAGAGCGAGTGGCTCCAGCGATCAAGCCCCTGAAGGCCGAAGAGCGCCGTGGGGTTCAGGAGCGTCGAGTTGAAGATGGCCCCCATGAGTCCGCCGGTTTCGATAATGCCGGCACGCATGAGCGCGGGGATAAGCAGAGTGTAGATCCAGACGCTGAATCCCGCAATGATGCCCGCGATCGCACCTTTTTTGTTCCCGCCCTTCCAGTAGAGCCCAAGCAGGATGGACGGGGCGAAGACCGTGACCGCCTCAAACGATTTGAGGCCGATGTCCACGAGGCTGTAAAACTCTCCGATGTAGATTGCGAAGATGTACCCGAGGAACACGCAGCCAAGTATGACAAAACGCTTGATGTTCAGCATCACCGCGTGAAAATTCTTGATCGCGGTCAGGTCCCAGAGCGTCGGCACGACGAAGCTGTTCATCACCATGGTGCTGAGGGCAAGTGATTCCACTATTATCATTGCGGTAGCCGCGGAAAACCCTCCGATGAAAACTATGATCGTGAGTAGCGGGTGCCCGGAGTGCATCGGGATACTAAGGACAAAATAATCTGCCGCTGATTGCATGTCGTTACGTAGCAGACCGCCGTACGCGATGGGGAGAACGAAGATGTTGATCAGGAACAGATAGAGCGGGAACAGCCACATGGCCTTTTTGATGTGATCGGCCGAATAATTTTCGACCACCGCCACGTGGAACTGGCGGGGCAGGAACATAA
>Ga0335085_10006245_pt1 | contig 18861 bp, 22 predicted proteins | sample Lox_Sample_45_FD_206712 | JGI IMG/M metagenome (GOLD analysis project Ga0335085, IMG submission 206712) | Soil microbial communities from Loxahatchee National Wildlife Refuge, Florida, United States - Lox_Sample_4.5 | ecosystem: Environmental > Terrestrial > Soil > Wetlands | place: USA...
GGCCCTCGGTCTGATCGGCGTGCGCTTGCTCCTGGTGCCGCGCCTGCAGATCGCCCAACTGCAGGACCGGGTGCTGATTCTCGGAACAGCGGGGGAAGCGGCGCTCGTCGCACAGGCGCTCGGGCGCCTCGCGAGGCGTGGCGTGTCGATCGTCGGCTTTTATCAGGTCGATCCGGGCAGCCCGATCGAGGTGCCTCAGGACCAGGTGGTGCCCAGGGCCGAGTCACTGGAGACGTTGGTCAGTGCCCTGTCCATCCAGGTGATCGTGGTAGCAGTCCGCGAACAGCGCGGGGGCGCGCTGCCAGTCACTGACCTGCTGAACTGCAGGTTGCGGGGCGTGGTAGTGACCGACGTGCCGGGCGTGCTGGAGCGGGTGTCCGGCAGCATTCCGGTCGATGTACTGAAGTCGAGCTGGTTGATCTACGGGAGGGGCTTCGCGCAGGGCTGGGGCCGGCAGGTCGTGAAGCGTGCGTTCGATGTCGCAGTGGCGGCGTTCCTGCTCGTGATTACCGCTCCGATCATGTTGGCAACCGCGACTGCGATCCTTCTGGCGTCCGGTCGGCCCATCATCTTCCGGCAGGAGCGCGTTGGGTATGGCGGCCGAACGTTCTGGCTACTGAAGTTTCGGAGCATGCGAGCCGACGCGGAGAAGGATGGGGTTCCGCAATGGGCATCTAGCGCGGATCCTAGGGTCACCTCGGTGGGCAGATTCATCCGGCACACGCGCATCGACGAGCTCCCGCAGATCTTCAATGTGCTCAAGGGCGAGATGAGCTTCGTCGGGCCGCGCCCCGAACGTCCCTTCTTTGTCGCCCAGCTTACGCAGCAGATTCCCTTCTACGGTACGCGGCATACCGTAAAGCCCGGTGTAACCGGTTGGGCGCAGGTGCGGTATCGGTACGGGGCATCCGTCGAAGACGCGGCCCGCAAGCTCGAGTTCGACTTGTTCTACGTGAAGAACCACTCTTTGGTCCTGGATCTCATGATCCTGGTGATGAGTGTACGCGTGGTCCTCTCGGGGTGGGGGGCACGCTAGCCTTTCGGCGCGGTGCCGATCGACCGCGCTGGGGAGTCCGGCAGGCGTGTGCACGTAGCAAGCGGCTTCTCGCTTGGCGCTCGCCGCTGCCGACGGACTGTCTGGAATTCCAGTCCCGCAGGACAGAAGACGAATTCGACCCCTGACCGCGGAGTGATTAGCTGGAAGGCATCTCACGCGTCAGCATTTTTCGCCAACCTCTAGATGCGGCATAGGGCAACCCTGGGCCAACCAGCGACAGACGGGTTGGCGGGAGGCCAGAACTTACCCCCGGGAGCGTAAACCCGCCGGAAAGAGCCGCCAGGCGACTCAGCCGGATGACGCAGCGACGGCGCGCAGGGTCATCGCAACGGGGATCGAGCGCCGGAGGTCGGCCGAGCCCAGCGAACACGTCGGGCACCCCTCGGCCCCCGCAGGCGATAGCCGCTCTAGTGGATGAGGCTGACGAGCAAACGGCGCCGGCTCCGAAAGCTTTCGTTCCTGCACCGGTGCAGGGGAAATGTCTGAACGTGCGGGCGCCGTCAGAGTCCAGCGCGCGAGCCTGGCGCGGTCTGTCTGCGCCTAGCGCACTACCGCTCCGTCCTCGCTTCGCCCGCGTCGGAGCACATGACCTTCGACCGAAACCGGCCGTCTACGCGACGGCTTGCAGCTTCCGTCGTAGGCCTCGAAGCGCACCGACTGCGCTCTAGTAGGCGGCGAGTTGGGGGGAAAGGCTCACCGGCACTCAGATCGGCAGCTGTTGAAAGCGCGTGCCCAGCTGCAGAGGCGAGGGCCGGGCAGATCCGCAACCATCGGTCCGCAACCTGCGCCTCGAGGCTGGCAACGTCGATCTTCGATGAACCCTCTGTATCGATTCTGCCCGCGGACTCCTTTAACGCGACCACGGACGTCACGCGGCAATCTCCACGAGGAAGCCCGTCTCCGACGCTGTAGACCCGCTGGCCGTACACATCGGCGAAGGCGTTTTGATGCCTCGGAAGCGCTACGGTGTACGTATCCGCCGCCAGCACGCCTCCGGCCATAAGGAAGATCAACCCCGATGATCGGCGTCAAGGGGTTGGGAGACGCCGATTGTACGGGGGCGGAAACCCGCAACGCGCACTCCCGCGGCCGTGGGTTTTGGTTCCCCCTTGTGTCGCGAGCCTAAGCGCGGGTAGAGGCGGAGCCGCTCCCGTATCAGGATTCACGCACATCGCAAGCTGGTTGGAGAACGCTCTCTCGGTCATTACCTCATCATAGCCGGTCGCAAGGCAGAAGCTCACCTGATCCTCCCGCCCAGAAATCGAAAAACTTACGGCTGTGGACCACGGGTCTTCCCAAACCAACGTCACGCCGGTCGCCTGTGTGGCTGACAACAGCGCGCTGAACAGAACCGGAAGACGCAGGATGGCGAGGAGCCTCATGCAGGACGGCTGCCACGGCTTCCTGGCAATACTGAACACTGAGGGTCTCGAAGCAAAATTTGATTGCCCATGGTCCAGCAGTCCTACCGGGGCCGCACCCGCCGCTGTCCATCGAAGTGACGACTGGGCTCCGCCGCAGTAGCCTTCCCATCGACACGCAGCTCGATAGTCGGGACTGTCAGCGCCGTGAAAGCCCGCGCCTCGGGGTAGAGACAGACTTGAGAAAGGTCCCTACATTGTAAAAACCACGTCTGGCCTCGAACCTCCGCCGCCTGCTGCGATAGGACCGTGCCTATGGTCTGTGTCTACCGACGGCCCATGCCGAGCCCACGGTCTTAGAGTAGCTGAAACTGGTTGTCCACCTAAACTGCCATTAGAATCGGTCGAGCGCCTTCAGGCCAGTCGTCGACACCATTCGCTGGGCGGCGTCCCCACCAATGTGAGCTCGGAGACGGGGTTACACTGACTATCGGACGCCGACTACGAACCACGTAAGAGATTATGGCTTTGGACCGACGCACCTTACAGAAGTCATAACCCAGCACCTCAAACCATCCATGCAGAGACCCAAACTACGAACTGGCCTCCTTGTGGACGGGCAGGAGCTTCCCGCCTGGGCACATCGCATGATCGAGATCATTCGACAAAGCGAGTACGCGGAGATCTCGTTAGTGGTCCAGAACACGCCTCCTCCGGAGACGGGGCGCGTTGCCCTTTCAAAGAAGATCACAGCCAAAATTAGGTCTGGTGAGGTTTGCAGCACAGGCATCCGGTTAGCTTTAACTGCCTTCGAACGATTCCTCATTGGGAAGCCTGGGGAGCTGCCGAACGCATCCAAGCAAGTTGATACCACGCAACTGCTCCGGGACGTCGAAGTAATCAAAGTATCGCCCCGCCGCCACCAATTTTCCGATTACATCGAGGGAGACGACCTGGCACGCATCCAGGCACGCGACATCGACGTTCTCATTCGCCTCGGCTTCCGAATTCTTCGTGGCGAGATCCTGCGCGCCGCTCGCTATGGTGTGTGGTCTTACCACCACGGGGACAATATGTCCCACCGCGGCGGCCCCCACAGCTACTGGGAAGTTATGGAGTCGTCCCCAGAGACTGGCTCGATTCTCCAGATACTATCGGAGGACCTCGATAATGGCCGGGTGTTGTACCGCTCCTTTTCTTCAACGAATCCTATGTCCCTAGAGGACAATGGGAGCAACGTGCAATGGAAAGCCTTGCATTTCATCCCGCGCAAGCTCAAAGAGCTACACGAACAGGGAGGGCGGGATTTCTTCGCTCGCGTAGATGAAGCGAACGCTCACCCCGTTTTCTATGACAGAAGGCTTTATACGGCTCCTACCAACGCCGAGCGCAGCGTTCTCCTGTGGAACAAGCTCCTAGAGAAATGCAGCCGCAAATGGAAAGCCACCCTCTGTCGTAGGCAGTGGTTTCTTCTGTTCGATATACGTGAGGACATTTCTACCTCCTTCTGGCGCTTCAAACACCTGATTCCACCAAAAGACCGCTATTGGGCTGACCCTTTCATAGTCTCTCTGGACAACAAATATTACATCTTCATCGAAGAGTACCTGTATGATTCCGGAAAAGGCCATATCGGTGTCATTGTCATGAATAGGGACGGGACATTTGGTCCGTCTGTACCCGTACTCAAAGCCTCGCATCACCTGTCCTATCCGTTCATCTTCTCATTCGAAGATGACCTCTACATGATCCCCGAGAGTAGGCAGAGCCGAACGATCGACCTTTATAGATGCACTGAATTCCCGTACAAATGGGTGCTTCAGAAGACATTGATGAAGGATTGTGAGGCCGCAGACTCAACTCTTCTCCAATGGCAGGACAGGTGGTGGATGTTTGTCTGTCAGTTGGAAGCGAGCGAAGCGTCATCATCCGACGAATTGTTTCTGTACTACAGCGACAGTCCGCTCTCCGATCGTTGGACCCCTCATCAACGCAACCCGATTGTCTCGGACGTAAAGTCGGCGCGTCCCGCAGGCCGGTTGTTCGTCCGCAACGGACGGCTCTACAGACCATCGCAGAACGGCTCCGGGCACTACGGCCGCGGCTTCAACATCTCGGAGATTACCAAACTCACGGAAACTGACTATGAAGAAAAGATAGTGTCGAGGGTAGAGCCCAAGTGGGACAGGCATATCATCTCGACACACACCTTCAACTACGAAGACGGTTTGACCATCATTGATGGTGAGATGTGGCGAAGGAAATAGCTGGGCGATCCGTGTCGCCGACCCAGGCTTGGGCCGATGACGCCATCACTCATATTGCTGAACAATCGGCGCCCGACCTAGTTGCCGAGGGTGCAGCGCATTTCTCAGAGGAGGCGATAGAGGTCATTGGGACTCGCTTGGAGCTCGATGCGGGATTCCTCATTGAAAGGCGAAAGGATCTGAGCGCATACCAAAGACGACGCGCGCGCTGTCTGATTTTCACGGGGCCGCGAGCGCTCCATCGTTGCGCACTCGAGACCCCACCAATTGTTGGCGAGCCCCATGAGACCGGAGCTCAGTCGATCCGGTTGGAGTATGGGGCTTCGGGAAATCCGGGGCTTGGAGATCCAGCTGCGGCGTCCAACTTGAAGTTCAACGTCTCGTACGGCGAGGACTTCACCGTGTACGAATTTACTTGCGACCGGAGCATAGCAGTCGACGTCGCGGCCGTTCGCCCGCTATGCGATGCGCACACGATCTCGGCGCGATTCTTCTCCCGGCGTCGGAACTAAGCGTGCCTCGTCCTCCGCTTCACAGACGGGCCGGTGGGCTTCTTGAGTTGCTGGACGCGTAGGGACGCCCTCCCCGAGGCGCTCGGCGAGCGCCTTTGTCACCCACTCGACGGCGGCTTCGGCGTCGCTCGCGCCGGGTGACGGAGCCAAGCTCTTCAGATCAGCGGCACAGTCGGTGAGCACTACGGTTGGCGACGGGACCGCTTCTCTCCGGCTCCTGGATTCATGGCCAAGGTTGGCAGCGAAGATATGCCCTGAGGCACGGGGAGGTTAGTGGGCTCGTCCGAAGGCGTGTCAATGCAGCCAGATCTACTTACGGCGTCCGACACGAGGCCGCCTGTGTAGGGCGGTCACCCCCTTCGGTGCTTAGGCTTTCTAGTTGGACACACATCCTGCGTAGGGACACGCCTCAGCGGCTACACACCCGTTCCACAGCCTACGTCAGGTACGAAGCCGCCCCCGAAGACAGGAAACTGGCATCACCGTCGAGCATATGCAGGTGCAACTCGCACCCGTCCAGGACCTTGGCATCACCCAACAGGCTCAGCGCTGAGCGCCCGCGCAGCAAAAAGCCGGCACGTGAAAGCGCCTCTTTCGCCAGCGCGGTCGAGCCCCAGGCTGAAACTTCGTAGACATTCTTGTCGCTGGCGGCGTGAGTGGCTGCGGCCTGGACCCCGGCGCACCAGTCCTCGACATCGGTGGATCGGAGCCAGAGATCCGCGATGCGCGCGACATGCGGAACGAGAGCGACACAGAAGTAGCCCGTTAGTTCGCCGCTCTTCCGCAACCCGAACAGCGCGTGTGGAGCGACAGGACAATTCATGACATATCGGTAGAAGTCAGCATCTCGGGCCGTGACGGCTCTAGTGGGGGAAGACTGGGCCCACAATACCTCGGGAACCTCCTCGGGAGTCAGCTGCGTGACCGACCATCCTCGAGGAAGCGACAACGGATGCGACAGCCCCCAGAAGCCATTTCGAAGCAATCGAGCGGGAAGTTTCCAATCTCGCTGATCCGTGGTCAATGCCTGTCCCAGCGGCCGCACTGAGCGACCAAAGTGGCAGAGCTCACCGTACGGACGGAAACCGATAAGCGGCAAGAGCTGCCCCGAGATCTTGCTGCCACCCGTTCCGACCATAACACGCACCCTCGTGGCGATCTGCCGGATCAGCCAGGCGCCGGCTCCCGGATACTTCGGATCGGCCGCCCAATCGATTACTTTCACCGCAGTGACTTCCCGGCCGGAAACGCGCACGCGTACCGGCCACACAGCGGCGTGCGCCGCCAGCGCGCCGTTATGGCGGGCGGCGAAACTGCGCGAACCCTCCCAATCGGAGCGGGCAGTCCAGTACTTCCACCGCATATACCTCTCGTCCAGGAGCGGCGCCCCCGCAGGTAACTGGAACACCCGGCCTAGTAGTCCCGAAATGGCCGCTGCGTCAGCGTCGAAGGTCGGCTGGAAATGAAGGTTCATCAGTACTCACGGAAACAGGCCTCCGGCGCGCTGTCCGTGCCCGGCTTCCGAACAGAGAGAGCGTTTCCCCGTTCGCATAACGCAGGGGAATTTGCACGGCGAGAAGTGGGCCAGGCGAGCCTCTTCGATCGCACCGAACCAAAACCATTTTCCATCCAGATGCAACCCTCAGAGGAGACCTACCCCGGCCAATCGGCCATGACACACCCACATGAGAACAACGATCTGCCGAACTTCTTGAGCCTCTCCCAAGGATATGGCATGAGTCTGACCATGGCCTGACATTTCTGTAATCGTGATTCGCGGCCGCGGTCATGTTCTGGGGAACTTCAGAATTCAGCGTCCAACAAACTCCGCGTCTGCTGAACTCTGAGGGCCAGCGTATATAGAGCAGCCTCCAACGGAGCGACTGGCAATGCCGACGGCAAAGGTGTTCGAGATGGCATTCGGACTTGCTCTTCCTGGTACGTTCGCATGCGCGGTTTGCCGTCGGAGAGCATCGGCCGACGATTGTGCTGGACTTTGCGTCCGGGAACCGACCGCCTATCCTGGTAGCGAACGGCTTCACCTGGCGCACGACGTGCACGCCGAGCGATACCGCCCATTCAGTTTCTTCTAGTACATCGATCGCCTGGAGGTGCAGGTGCCACGGATGCACTTGCCTGACGGGTCGGTACACTTGGTGAAGCCGCAGTGGGCAGGAGAGCGCCCCGGATTGACATCGCTGCTGGTCGATGCGCTGGTGCTCACCCGCTGGGCCGGCAGATGCCGTTCGCGGAAGTGGCCCCCTCGTGTGGGGAAGCTAAGCTATTTCCTGGTGCAGCCGCTGCGAAAGCCTTATGTGGATGTGGCGGCAGCTTAGGCGAACTGCTCTGAACGCCGCGGGTGGCCGTTGACGCGACCTCCCATGTGAAGCGCCATGACTCCCTAACCGTGATCGCTGACGCGGAGAGCCGCGGCCTGATCTTGGTGGAGGAAGGTACGCGCAAACGATCGAGGCGTTCGCCGAGGATTTGGTCACTGATAAGCGCGATCCGAACGCGACCGAAGCGCGGTGCGTGGGCATGTCACGGATCGGCGGGGTCAGCTGGAGGTCGACCCCGCATTGAAGGGGATGCGCTGGATTCTGCTCAGCGATCGGTCGTGCCGAAACCCGCGGCTGCAAGCGGAGCTCGACGAGTTGCTGGCGCACGTCGTCACCAAGGCCATTGTGCGGACGCGGGGTCTGTTCTTGCACTGGTGCACGAACGTGCTGCGCTCGAAGGTCGAGTCGTGAAGGAGCTCGCCAAGGTGATCCGAAGCCACCTGGCTGGCATTGTGCGCTGGGGGCAACCGCGGCTGGCGAATGGTTTCGTCGGACCCGTCACCGGGTCGTTCCAGCCGGCTGAACACATGGCGCAAGGCTACCGCAGGATCTAGATGAAGCGAACAGTCATCTTCCTGACTGCGAGCAAGTTGGATTTGGCTCGCATCCAGCCGTCTCTCGCCGATGCTTGATTGATCTGCGCACGATCCAGTCGTCGGAAACCCGTATCGTCGACACGAATATCGGAAGACGAAGAAACCGTGCGCGGCGCGCTCCTGCTGCCAAGTACATAGCGGTGCGCTCGAGGGGTCCAGAGACTCTCAAACCCGACTTCGCGGGACTCGCCGCGCACCACTTGCTTGCGCAGATCGGTGAGCGTCTACAGCGGCCTTGCGGTATGACTTGCGCCGCGTACCACCACCTGTGTGTACTTCGCGTGCGCAAAATTGTGGAACGCGTACATGCGTTCCTGCCAGTGCTCGTAGCGCGGGCGATTGATACGTAGCTGCTCGATGCGGGCTATCTTGCGATCCTGGTGCGCCCCATTGAACTCGTCTATCGCGAGATACTCGCCGACATAGCGGTTCATACAGCCCTGATCATTGGCGGCAAGATCGTCAAAATAGCAGTGCACCCGCGGGAGGTGTGTCGATTCGGGGCCGTCGAGCAAGGCCAGCGCGGCCTTGGTCGAGCTGTAGTAGTCGAGGTCGAACGCGATGAAGCCGACCGGCGACTCGAGCGAATCCCGCATCCAGTCCCTCGCCGTGACGGCAACGTCGCCCATCACGAGCTTCGCAGATCGCAGCCTGGCCCGCAGCGCTGCCTCGTCCATTTTGTAGAATCCCGTGTTCCAGATGTGGGGCAAGTCGCGATAGTCCACTGGCGGCGGTAGGCCCTCGCCGCGATCGAAGCCGACAACGTCGATGTTTACGCCCAGGAAGGCGCCGATCTCGGCGCATACATGCTCAAGCGCCAACAGCCCGCGCCCGCCAGCCACACCGAGCTCAACGGCGGTGATGCGCGAAATGCCGATACAAGACGCCAGGTAGGTGGCCCAATACACACCGTAGGCATACTCCGGCCTTGAATAGATCCCGTACTGCACTTTGACGTCGACGCGTCCGACCGGGACCCGCATCCACAGGCCTTTGATGTACGGGAGCCGCATCACTTGGGCTAGCAGGTCCATAGTGAGTCCTCCAGAAAAATCGGCAACGCAACCGGCCGCATCGCGGCCTGGCCTCAGCTCACGTGAGGTATGACACCCCGTCTCGAGACAGGAAACTGGCATCGCTGTCGAGCATTTGCAGATGCAGCTCCCGTCCCTCGAGCACCATGTTATCGCCAAGAAGGCTCACCGTTGCACACTCGCACATCAAGAATCCCGCGAGGGAAAGCCCTGCTTTGCCCAGCGCGGTCGAGGCCCAGGCAGACACTTCGTAGACACCCTTTTCGCTAGCAGCGACCAGCGCAGCAGTCCGGAATCCGGCGCACCAGTCCTCGACGTTGCTGGATGGTAGCCAGAGATCTGCGATGCGTGCCGCGTGCATAGCGGAAGCGAGGCAAAAATACCCAGCCAACTCGCCGTTCTTCTGCAAACCGAACAGCGTATGAGAAGTGCAAGGCGACTCCACGAAATACCGGTAGAAACCCGCGTCGCGAGCGGTTACGGCTGTAGCGGAAGAAGGCTGAGGCCACAAGCGCTCGGGAACTTCTTCTGGAGCCAGTGGCACCGCCGACCATCCAGCCGGAAGCGACAGTGGACGCGACAGGCGCCAGAACGCATTTCGCAAGGCTCGGGCAGGGAGCTTTAAATTCCTGTTCGTCGTGGTCAACACCTGCCCCAAGGGGCCCAACGGATAGGCAAATTGGTAAAGCTCCGTGTGTGGACGGAAGCCGATCGCGGGAAGGATTCCCCGCGCGATCTCGCTGCCACCGGTTGCGACCATCATCCGTACCATTGGGGCGATCTGCCGTAGGAGCCAAGTCCCCGCTCCTGGACACCTCCGATCCGCCGCCCAGTCGATAGCGTGCAGCGCAGTGACTTCCTGACCGGTAAGCCGCACGCGAACCGGCCAGACAGCAACGTGCGCAACCATAGCGCCGCCATACTGGGCGATGAAGCTGCGCGAACCCTCCCAGTCCGGCCGAGCAGTCCAGTACTTCCACGCCATGTGCCGCGGGTCCAGGAGCGAGGCCTCCGCGCGCAACCGAAGCACCCGGCCCAGAAACTCCGAGAGCGCGGCGACGTCACTTTGACTGGTCGCCCGGAAGTCGAATTTCATGGCCGTGGAGTCCCGACGGAAGCAGGGCTCGACGGCGCCGGGCGCGCCTCATACTGGAACAGGCCGACTTCACCAATTGGCAACCAGCGAGCCCGCTGAGGCGTTCGCCCCGTCCGATAGCATTGAGCTGGGGTATAGAAGCGGAACGCGCGCATCGCCGTCACTGGGCGATCCATGGGCAACCCACCGCGCTGGGACTGCATGCGAAGGCCATGGTTCTCCCCGACGGCGCACTGCACGTCAGTAGACGCAAGATTTTGTGTAGGTGCAATCGCGCAGAACGATGAGACGCCTGGATCCTGCTGTCGCTTGTTGAGTTCGCAATATAGCAGAAGGCCCCTGCGCAGCCTTTCACGGGTTTGCGCAACTAGATCGGTCACCTTTTCGTGGCCGACCACGCGCGCCGCGATCGGCTCCCAAGGTTAAGGGTCCTATGACATTCTGTGACAGTGGTATTGGCTGTGCGTACACTGCGTGGAGCCGACCAGAAAACGAACACGACCCAGCTGCCGTTGGCGCGCTCGGCAAAAATACCACTGAGGCAGGGCTTGCCGCCGTCGCCCGACTACGTCGCCCTTGCAATGGTCCCTTAGATCACCGACTATCGCGATTCGAACATGAAACATAACATACAGCGCGAGCAGCTCAGTAACGCGATAAGAGGCAGTTGAGAATGCGGAACGAGACGATCGCTGTTCACGGTGGCTACACAGTCGAACCCACGACCAAGGCCGTGGCCGTCCCGATCTATCAGACGGCAGCCTATGAGTTCGACAGCGCCGAGCACGGAGCGGCTCTCTTCAATCTCGAGGTCGGGGGATATCGCTACAGCCGGATCAGCAATCCCACCTGCGATGTGCTCGACCGACGCGTTGCCGCGCTGGAGGGGGGGCTCGAAGCGCTCAGCGTTAGCACCGGTCAAGCGGCATTGCACTATTCTGTGCTCACCCTCACCGAGCAGGGCAGGAACATCGTCTCCGTCCCCCAGCTATATGGCACCACCTACACTCTGTTTGCTCACATCCTGCCCGGCTTCGGGATCGACGTTCGCTTTGCCGAGAGCGACGATCCGGCCGCCATCGAGAAGATGGTCAATGAGGACACGAGAGCGATATTCTGCGAAAGTGTTGGAAATCCGGCGGGGAACATCTGCGACATCGAAGCCCTCGCGAACGTGGCCCGCAAGCACGATGTTCCATTGATCGTGGACAACACGGTCGCCACCCCAATGTTGCTGAAGCCAATCGACTACGGAGCCGACATCGTCGTGCACTCCCTGACCAAATTCATGGGCGGGCATGGCACCACCCTCGGCGGGGCCATCGTCGATAGCGGCAAGTTCCCATGGGCCAAGCACGCCCGACGCTTCCCCATGTTTAGCGAGCCCGACGCATCCTACCACGGCCTGGTTTACACGGAGCATTTTGGTCCGGCCGCCTATATCGCACGCTGTCGGTGCGTGTATCAGAGGACCACGGGGTCCGTCCTGTCGCCGCTGAGTGCGTTTCTATTGCTCCAGGGAATCGAGACCATCGCGGTCCGGATCGACCGCCACGTTGAAAATGCGAGGCGTGTTGCCGAGTTTCTCCGCAATGACGCGAGGGTGCAATGGGTCAACTTCGCCGGGTTCCCCGACCATCCTCATCATGCGCTGGCGCAGAAGTACCTGGGCGGCCGGGCATGCTCGCTGATAACGTTCGGCATTCGCGGCGGCTTTGACAGCGGGATCAGGTTCTACGATGCTTTGAAACTGATCAAGAGGCTGGTCAACCTGGGTGATGCCAAGTCCCTGGCATGCCATCCCGCCTCGACCACGCATCGCCAGATGACCATCGAGGAGCAGCGAAAAGCAGGCGTCACACCCGAGATGATCCGGCTTAGCATCGGCATCGAGCATGCGGACGATATTATCGCCGACCTCGATCAAGCCCTAGACACCGCGGTACCGGCCCCGAACAGATGAACGATGATCGCGACAAATCCGGGCGTGCCTCGCCCTTGTTTCCGACGCGAGAAGAGCGAGAACGTTGGGATGATCTCCTCACTAGGACACTGCATCGCGCACACGAGCGCATCGCTCGAGGCTCCGTCACCCCAACCCTGGACCTTGCCTCCTTCAAGCGTGAGCTTGGAGACTTCGACTTTCAGATCCCCCGTCCGCTCGACGATCTCCTCGGGTGGACGATCGACAAAATGGAGCACGGCCTCGTCCACGTAACGCATCCGCGATACTTCGGGTTGTTCAATCCGCCACCCACCTTCCCCGCGCAGTGCGCAGATCGCATCTGTGCTACGTTCAACCCGCAGCTGGCGACCTGGACGACGTCACCCATGGCCGTCGAGATCGAGGCGCACCTCATCCGGACCATCGCCCTACGCACGGGATTCCCGGCGCAGAGTACCGGCCACTTCACGAGCAGCGGCTCAGAGGCTAACAACACAGCCCTCATCTGCGCCTTGACCCATTCGAGTTCGAAGTATGCGACGGACGGAGTACGTGCTTTTGTAGGCCCTCCCGTATTCTACGTCTCAAGAGAGAGCCATCTGGCCTGGCTCAAGATCGCGCACCAGGCGGGGATAGGGCGGTCCGCGGCGCGTCTCGTGGCCACGGACGGAACCGGACGGATGGATGCGAGCGCCCTGGCCAACGCCGTAGCCGCCGACCGTGCGCGGGGCTGCGTGCCGGTCATGATCGCAGCCACGGCCGGAACGTCCAACGCCGGAATGATCGATCCGCTGGCTGCGTGTGCCGAAATCGCACGCACCTACGGTATGTGGTACCACGTCGACGCGGCTTGGGGCGGGGGGTTGATCGCGTCCGAGCGTCTGAGCCGAGCGCTCGCCGGCATCGAACAGGCGGACTCCACCACGATCGATGCCCACAAATGGTTTGCAACGACCATGGCGTGCGGCATGTTCATCACCAGACACGCAGCTGTGCTGTCGAATGCGTTCCGCGTCTCGGTCAGCTTTATGCCCTCTAATTTTCCAGGCCTCGACCCCTACGTCACGACGATGCAGTGGTCGCGTCGCTTCCTCGGGCTGCGTCTGTTTCTGTCGCTCGCAGCTGTTGGATGGGCCGGCTATGGCCAGCACGTGGAACGATCCCTCCAACTGATAGCGCTGCTCAAGGAGCAGCTCTTGGCAAGGGGGTGGCGAATTGCCAACGACTCGCCGGTAGGGGTGTTGTGCTTCGAACCTCCGCCCGGACTTGGCGATGTCCAGTCGATCGTCAACCGGGTGCTCGCGTCGGGCCGTGCCTGGGTCGCGACGGCGAAACTCGAGGAGCGCGAAGTTATTCGGGCCTGCGTGACAAGTGGGGAGACAACACCCGAAGATATTGCCGAACTGGTGAACGCCTTGCACGCCGCCGCCTGACCCGGAGCCGAAGGGAGGAGCGGGCATCAGCCCAACGGTGAGGAGACACTCGTTCGGTGACTAGCCACCTTGCAACGCGCAAGCCGAGCGCTGCGAGCTCAGAGTCGACCCACCCGAGGCTCGATCCTCACGATCAAAGCCTCGATGGTCGAGATGGATCGAAAGTTCGCGGGTGTAATTTCGGGCGGCGGTATCATGATATTGAACTCGGCCTCCACCGCGAGCATGAGGTTGACCATATCGATGGAGCTCAAACCCGCCTGGGTAAGTTGCTCGTCAACCGACACAGGTCGCGCAATCGAATGCTTCGCAAGTAACCCGTTGACCAGCTCGACTAAGCGCTCTCTCAGCAAGCCAGTGCGTTGATCCGGCATGTTCGTCACTTCTTTCAACCTTACGTGACCGCTGCTCGGGCAGGCGATCGCAAAAGCAGTCAAGGGTATGTTCGCAATGCGGAGTAGGGCTGATTCTAATACATCGTCTACCGGATTCCGTTCGCTGGCCTGTTTGCGCGGACTCCCGAGTCGAAAATACGCGTCGCGCCCGATCGACTTCGCCGCCGGAGCCAAGAAACGGCCGAGCTTGCCATTTAGGCGTTGATCGGTTTGATTGCGAAGGGGGGCTTGTCTTAGAATGATGCCATGCCATCGTCAAGCTCGGCAATCTGCGACTGGGCGACGAATGGGCTTGCGCTCTGGTAAGGTATCGATGGGGAACACGATAGTCGCGAACAGGCGAACGAAAAGAACAAGGGGCACGTTGTCCGTTCGTGCACGTCCGTAGCGTAGCGCGCCCTCCAGACCGACTAGCGATTATGCAGGAACGGATCGCAAGGCGGTTGCTTACGAATGCCAAAAAATGTTGCGCGTTGCACACCATATACCAGTTCCATTCGCTCACTCCATGACAGGCCACGACTCAAGACGTGTTGCAACCCAGCGGACACTTGGAAGCCCGCCTTATGACTAGACTCGAACGGAGCCCCACTACCACGCTCGCGCCTCGGGCGGATGCGGACAATCGGCCCGAAGGTCGACTTCAAGCGGAAGAGCTCGAGGCGCGAGTGGAAACCGTCGCCGCACTCGCGGAAGACAACGCTGCCGACGTCGATCGAGAGGCGCGCTTTCCTACGGAGGCGATCGACGCAGCTCGAGCTCAACGCTTGATGGGGATTATGGTCCCCCGAGAGCTCGGCGGAGAGGGTGCCAGCCTCTCCGCCGTGGCCGACATCTGCTACCGCCTTGGTCGGGCATGCGCCTCCTCGGCAATGATATATGCGATGCATCAGATCATGGTCGCCTGCCTCCTGCGGCATAAAGGCAACAGCGCCTGGCACGAGGGCTTGCTGCGCCGCCTTTGCGCCGAGCAGCTGCTGCTTGCTTCGTCCACGACGGAGGGCCGGGGGGGCGGCAACCTGCGCTCGAGCGAGGCTGCCATCGAGGCCAGCGGCTCCAGAATTACCCTGGAGAGGCGGGCGACGGTCATCTCCTACGGAGCGAACGCGGATGCCATCGTGACGACCGCGCGTCGGGCTGCCGACGCTGCGGCTTCCGACCAGATCCTAGTCGTCTTCTTGAAGGAGGACTACTCGCTCGAGCCGCTTGTCGCGTGGAACACGCTGGGGATGCGGGGCACCTGCAGTGCGGGATTCACGCTTAGAGGCTCGGGCGAGGCCGATCAGATCCTGCCAGAGCCCTACGAGGCGATCCACCCCCAGACCATGGTACCGGTCTCGCACCTAGCATGGGCCAGCGTGTGGGCCGGGATCGCCGCAGGGTCGGTCGAGCGTGCCCAGTTCTTCGTGCGCAATGCTGCGCGCCAGGCAGGGGGACAGCTGCCGCCAGGTGCAGCGCACTACACGACAGCGACCGCCTCTCTCGTGACACTCCGCGGCCTGGTCGCTTCGTCTCTGCAACGCTTCGAGCAGGCTGCACACGACCGGCAAAAGCTCGCTTCACTCGACTTCCAGACCATGGTCAACCTGACCAAGGTCGAGGCGTCGGAGCTGGCGGTGGCAACCGTGATGGCGGCGTTTCGCGCATGCGGGCTGTCCGGCTACCGGGACGATGGCGAATACACCATGGGCCGCTATCTTCGTGACGTCCTGTCCTCGCCCATCATGATCAACAACGATCGTATCCTCGCGAACGTGGGTGCCAGCTCGCTGCTGAGCCCGGTCCCCTCGGCGTTGCGCGGCTAGGACCGAGGCGGAGGCCGGCAGGCATGAGCCTAGAGAACTCCAGACAGCCGCGGCAAGGCGTCGCAGAAGCAATGGATTTGTTCGAATCCATGGCCCAGGCCCTGTTCCGGCCGATGGGCGTCGACGGCGTGTACGGGCGAACCCCGCTTTACGAGGACGTAATCGACCGCCTCTCGATCTTCATCTCACGCCACCGGGAACCCGCAGCGGAGGTGTTGAGGTTTCCGCCGGTCATGAGCCGTCAACAACTGGAGAAATCCGGTTACCTGAGCAGCTTCCCCAACCTGCTCGGCTGTGTCTGCGCCCTGCACGGAACAGAAGCCGAGATCCGCCGGGCCGCCGATTGCTACGGCGCAGGCGGCGACTGGACGGCCTCGTTGGCCGCGATCGATCTGGTCCTGTCGCCTGCCGCCTGCTATCCGGTCTACCCGATGGCAGCAAGCCGCGGCCCTATCCCGCCCGGCGGACTACGGTTCGACGTAGCCTGCGATTGTTTTCGGCGCGAGCCCTCCAAGCATCTCGATCGCCTGCAGTCTTTCCGCATGCGCGAGTTCGTCTGCATAGGCTCAGCCGAAGAAGTCGTCCGTTTCCGTGCGCGCTGGCAGGACCAGGCACGACGCCTGGCGGAGGAACTCGCGCTCCCGTCCCGTATCGCCGCGGCAAGCGACCCCTTCTTCGGGCGCGTGGGCCAGGTCATGGCCGTCGCCCAGATCCAGCAATCGCTGAAATTCGAGTTGGTCATCCCAGTGTATTCGGCAGAGCAGCCTACCGCCTGCATGAGCTTTAACTACCATCAAGACCACTTTGGAACGACTTGGGGTTTGCGCGATGAGGGGGGCGCGATCGCACACACTGGCTGCGTGGCGTTCGGAATCGACCGCCTCGCAGTCGCGCTGTTCCGCAACCATGGCCTCGATACCGGAGCATGGCCTGCCTCGGTCCGGGAGGCTTTGGCGATCGATTGACTTCCCTGGGCGCCATTCGGAAGGCATGTGTGGCCCTCGATCCCCATATCAAGCGTCTCTTGGATATGCTGGCGGTGGCTGGCACGGCTGATGCGGCACGGCTGACTTTGGCCGAGCGACGCAATGCCTTTCGGAAGCTGATGAGCTTCTCAGAGAGCGATGTCGCAATCGGCCACGTCGAGGACCTCTCGCTGCCAGGACCGGACGCCCCTATCCGCGTCCGCGTCTATACACCGGTCGACACCGGTGTGGAAATTCTGCCGGGCCTCGTGTTCTTTCATGGGGGCGGTCTGGTGGCGGGGAGCCTAGACACGCACGAGGGCATCTGCAGACGGCTTGCCAACGAGACGGGTTGCCGGCTCGTCTCGGTAGACTACCGGCTCGCCCCCGAGCACAAGTTCCCCGCCGCCATCACGGATGGCTATGTGGCCACGAGTTGGGTTGTCGAGCATGCGGCAAAGCTGAAGATCGATCGGGACCGAATTGGCGTCGGCGGTGACTCTGCCGGCGCCACCCTTGCCGCAATCGTGTGCCAGATGGCAAGGCAGGCGCCAGAGGTGCAACTTGCTGCACAGCTGCTGCTGTGCCCGATCATGGACTTTGCTGCGGAAACGGAATCGCGATCGGATTTCGCAGCGGGTTATCTGCTCGACAACGCGACGATGCATCGGGATCTCGAACACTATCTCCCGGCAGGTGTTGACCCGACGGATCCAAGGATCTCACCTCTGCGCGCCTCGGACTTCGATACCCTACCCCGTGCGCATATTCATACCGCAGAATTCGATCCATTGCGTGACGAAGGCAGAGCTTACGCCGACAAGTTGATGCGCGCAGGATGCGAAGTGAACTACACCTGCCACCCGGGTATGATCCATCTTTTTTATGGAATGGCAGGCGTCATTCCGTACGCGCGCATTGCGATGAAGAAGATCTGCGCTGAATTCAAAGCGGCTCTCGGGTGACACTGCGAGAATAGGAGCCACGCTCATGACCACACGGCCCGAGATCGACCGCCTGCTTCGCCAGCTCTATGCCGCGAGGGTGGCCGGTGACCTCGAGGGCGTGTGCCAGACATTTACCAATGATGCGAGATTCGAGATCGCCGGCACGAGTCAGACCAGCCCGCTCGCGATTTCGGCGACCGGTCTAGATCAGATTCGCACCTGGCTCGCTCTGTTGATCAAGACGTTCCAGATGAGCGATCACGCGATACTGTCCATGCTCATCGACGACAGGGCGGCCGCCGTGCATTGGCGGGCCAAGATTCGCTCGAGAATAACGGGTGCCACGGTACCGACGGACCTTGTCGATTTGGTGCAGATCCGGGGCGGGCGCATCGCTAACTACACCGAGTTCTTCGTGCCGCGCTAGCGGCAGTGCAACAACCGACATGGGAGGGTCGGCAGCATGTCAGTGAGATCCACTGTACTAGACCAATTCAAGCAAGTCGCAACCGAACAGAACAAGACGTTGGCACCTCTAGCCGATGACCTGTCGCTTCTGGATGCGGGCCTAGACTCCCTCTGCTTCGCCATCATCGTTGCCCGTCTTGAGGATGCATTGGGAGTCGATCCGTTCAGCGCAGAGATCGCCGAGTTTCCAGTGACGCTGGGCGATTTCATCAAAATCTATGAAGTTGCCTCAAGGTGAGTACCGCTCACTTTGGAGTTTGACGATCGCCGCTGGGCGCCTTTCGGAGCGCCGACTATGGGGAGCGGACGCGAGCGTCGTCCTGAGCGACCTGATACGAGGCTCGAGCCTTAACGGCCCCCTTGAGGAGCTTCGTGGGCGCTCGGTACTCCTTGCGATCAGAGACCAGCTTACGTCCGCACTGGCGCTCATCGAGCTCGATGGCGTCGCGCGCCGGCTGGTTCTTTGGCCCCCCGACCTGCCGCCGGAGCATCTTCCCGCCGCAATAGCAGGCGCGGACGTCGATGCGGTCGTGTCGGATCGCGCCTTACCAGAGGGCGTCATGCCGGGCGTGGCGTCTATCTTCACTTGCAGCCCGAACATTGCGCCGACCGACGCCGAGGTCCGGAGATCATATCCGACG
>Ga0335085_10006246_pt1 | contig 18861 bp, 22 predicted proteins | sample Lox_Sample_45_FD_206712 | JGI IMG/M metagenome (GOLD analysis project Ga0335085, IMG submission 206712) | Soil microbial communities from Loxahatchee National Wildlife Refuge, Florida, United States - Lox_Sample_4.5 | ecosystem: Environmental > Terrestrial > Soil > Wetlands | place: USA...
GCTCCTCTGATGTTCATTTTGCGCCGGCTATTCTAAGCTTGGCTCACAAGGGAGGATCCCCATGAAAGCAATCGCCCGCCTCGTCGCGCTGCTCGCCGCGCCGCTCGTCACGGCCGCGGCGCTCGCGCAGGCCTACCCGACGCGCCCGGTGAAGATCGTCGTGCCCTACGGCGCCGGCGGGCCAGCCGACATCTACGCGCGCTTCCTCGGCAGCAAGCTCGGCGAGGCGCTCGGTCAGTCGTTCGTGATCGAGGACCGCCCGGGCGGCGGCGCCGTCATCGGCACCGACGCGGTCGCGAAATCGGCGCCCGACGGCTACACGCTGCTGATGATGTCGAACACCCACACGGTCAACGAGACGCTGTTCTCGAAGAAGCCCTACAGCCTGATGCGCGACCTGGCGCCGATCACCGGGGTCAACTATTCCGACCTGGTGATGGTGATCCATCCCTCGGTGCCGGCGAACAACCTGAAGGAGTTCATCGCGCTCGCCAAGGCGAAGCCGCACGAGCTCAACTACGCCTCCTCCGGGCCGGGCACCCCGTACCACATGGCCGGAGAGCTGTTCAAGGCGATGGCGGGCGTCGACATCGTGCACGTGCCGTACAAGGGCAGCGACGGCGCGCGCACCGGCATCCTCGGCGGCCAGGTGCAGATGATGCTCGACGCGATCACCACGATGGCGCCCAACGTGCGCGCGGGCAAGGTCAGGGCGATCGGCACCACGGGCACGAAGCGCTCCACGGTGCTGCCCGACGTGCCGACGCTCGCCGAGGCGGGCCTCCCCGGCTACGAGTCGGGCATCTGGCTCGGGCTGATGGCCCCCGCGGGCACGCCGCACGCGATCCTCGCGCGCCTCAACGTGGAGGTGAACAAGGTCGTCAACGCCCCGGAGGTGCGGGAGCTGTGGGCCAGGCAGGGCGCGGTGCCGATGGGGATGTCGATCGAGCAGTTCGACAAGTTCCTGCGCGAAGAGATCGTGAAGTGGGCCAGGGTGGTCCAGATTTCCGGCGCCAAGGTCGATTGAGCGATCGCGCCGGGGCCGTGCCGTGAGGCTCGCGGGCAAGCACGCGATCGTGGTCGGCGCCGGCCAGAGCCCGGGCAGCGGCATGGGCAACGGCCGCGCCGCGGCGCTGCGCTTCGCGCAGGAGGGCGCGAAGGTGATGGCGGTGGACCGGCAGCTCGCGCTCGGCGAGGAAACCGCGGCGAGGGTGCGCGAGGCCGGCGGCGACTGCTTCGCCTTCGAGGCCGACGTGACGCGCGAAGCGGCGATGGCGGCGATGGCCGCGGAAGCCGTGAAGCGCTGGGGCCGCATCGACATCCTGCACTACAACGTCGGCGTGAGCCTCGGCGGCGGCGACGCGCCGCTCGCCGGGATCACCGAGGAGGCGTTCGATCGGGTCGTCGCCATCAACCTGCGCGGCGCGGTAATGGCGGCGAAGCACGTGGTGCCGGTGATGCGCAAGCAGGGCGGGGGCGTCATCCTCATGATTTCCTCGCTCGCTGCGTACGAGAAATACCCCTACGTCGCCTACAAGGCGAGCAAGGCGGCGATGATCGCCTTCACCAAGCAGCTGGCGATCGACAATGCCGCCCACGGCGTGCGCGCGAACGTCATCCTGCCGGGGCTGATGGACACGCCGATGGCGGTCGACACGCGCGCCCGCGCCAGCGGCCGCCCCCGCGCCGAGGTTGCCGCCGCGCGGGATGCGCGCGTGCCGCTGCGGCGCAAGATGGGCACCGCCTGGGATGTCGCCAACGCGGCGCTGTTCCTCGCCTCGGACGAGGCGAACTTCATCACCGGCGTCGAGCTGCTCGTCGACGGCGGCGGCGCGCTGAATACCGGGTGAACTGCGCCTAGAACGGGCGCGCGGCGCGGTTGCGGCTCTTGCCGCGCATGGGCGAGCCCTTGCGCTTTTCCGAGCCGAAATTGAAGCGGTTGTCGCCCTTGGCCTTGGCGGCCTCGCGCATGCGCCGCTCGGCGATCGATTCGCGCGCCAGTCCGGCGCCGTACTTGCGTTTCATGCCTGCTCCCTGCGTGGCTGTCTGCGGGTCTGGTGGCCCGGGGGCCGCAATGATACGCTGTCCGGGACGCCATGGCGCTGGAATTCCGCCCCCTGCACCCCCTCTTCGCCGCCGAGGCGACCGGCGTCGACCTGCGGCGCGCCGGTGCCGCGGAGCTCGAGGCGCTGCGCGCCGGAATGGACCGCTATGCAGTGCTGGTATTCCACGGCCAGCCCCTGTCCGGCGCCGAGCAGCTCGAGTTCGCGCGCCGCTTCGACGGCGCGCTGCACGCCAAGACGGGCTCGGCGGTGCTCGGCAAGAACCGGTTCGGCGACGAGGCGCTCACCGACATCTCCAACGTGGACGAGGGCGGGCGCCTGCTCAAGCAGGAGGACCGGCGCCGCGCCTACGCGCTCGGCAACCGCCTTTGGCATACCGATGCCTCGTTCCAGGACCCGCCCGGGCGCTACTCGATGCTCTCGGCGCAGGTGGTGCCCGACGTCGACGCCGACACCGAGTTCGCCGACATGCGTGCGGCCTGGGACGCGCTCGACGACGAGATGAAGGAGCGTATCGCAGGCCTGCGCGCGCACCATTCCATTGCGTACTCGCGCCAGACGCTGGGATTCGAGTTTTCCCCCGAGGAGGCGGAAAAGCTGAAGGGCGCACAGCACCCGCTCGTGCGCGCCAACCCGCGCAGCGGCCGCAAGTCGCTGTATCTCGCCTCGCACGCCTCGCGCATCGTGGGCTGGCCGGTGCCCGAGGGCCGGCTGCTGCTGCGCGACCTCACCGAGCACGCGACGCAGCCCCGCTTCGTCTACCGCCACCGCTGGCGCGTGGACGACCTGGTCATCTGGGACAACCTCGCCACCATGCACCGCGGCGTCGCTTTCGACGACACCGTGCATCGCCGCGAGCTGCGCCGGGTGACGACCCTCGACCTCCCGGTCCCCGCCCGGCACTGATCGCGGCAGCGATGACGGCGACCATCCGCAGGATCGAGGCCCGCGACCGCGGCCGCTGGGGCGAGCTGTGGGAAGGCTACTGCCGCTTCTACGAGCGCGACCTCTCCGGCGCCGTCACCGAGCACACCTGGCGCCGCATCATGGGCGCGGCCTCGCCGGTGCATGCGATCGTCGCCGAGCGCGCCGGCGACGGCGTCATCGGCATCGCCAATTACGTCATCCACGAGAACACCTGGACGCTGACCCCGGTGTGCTACCTCGAGGACCTGTTCGTGGACCCCGGCAAGCGCGCCGCCGGCGTCGGCAAGCAGCTGATCGACTGGCTGGTCGGCGAGTGCCGGGCGCAGGGCTGGTCGCGCCTGTACTGGAACACCAAGGAGACCAACTACCGCGCGCGCGGCCTGTACGACAAGTTCACTCCGCACAGCGGCTTCCTGCGCTACGTGATCAACTTCTAGGCTTGGAGAGGCCCGCATGTCCGTCCATCCGCTGACCGCGCGCCGCGCCGCCGACCCGGTGCGCGAGGCGAGAGTGCATCTCGCCGCCGCCCTGCGCCTCGCCGTGCTGCACGAGCTCGAGGAAGGGATCGACAACCATTTCACGGTCACGGTGCCTGGACGCGACGACCGCTACCTGGTCCTGCCCTTCGGCCGCCACTGGTCCGAAGCGCGCGCGAGCGAACTTATCGTGTTCGACGAGGCCGGCGCCACCCTCGAGGGCGAAGGGGTGGTCGAGCTCTCGGCGCAGTGCATCCACGCGCCGATTCACCGCATCGGCGGCGTGCGCGTGGTGCTGCATACCCACCAGACCTGGGCGCTTGCGCTCAACATGCTGGCCGACAACCGCCTGCTGCCCGCGAGCCAGACGGCGGCGTTCTTCGAGGGCCATGTCGCCTACGACCGCTACGCCGGCACCGCCGATACGCTCGCCGAGGGCGAGCGGCTGGCCGGCGTGCTCGGCGACAAGCGCGTGCTGTTCATGCAGAGCCACGGCGTGCTGGTGGTGGGCGACAGCGTGGCGCAGGCTTACCGGCGCCTGTACCTGCTCGAGCGCGTGTGCCGCGCCCAGGTGCTCGCCATGGCGACCGGCAAGCCGCTCGAGGTGCTGCCGCCGGCGATCGTGGCGCAGGTGCAGGCGGCGGCGCCGGACGACCGCCACTCGCGCGGCGAGCGCGAGCGGCTGTACTTCGAGGCGATGATGCGGGTGCTCGACCGGGAGAACCCGGGGTACGCCGAATGAGCGCCCGCCCGCTTTGGCGCATAATCCCGCCCGGAGCATCGAAAGGAGCCCCCAGATGAAACTGCTCGGAACCGCCCTGCTCGGTCTGGCTGCGCTGGCGCTGGCCGGCTGCAATACCGTCTACGGCGTGGATCACCCCTACACCAACGCGCGCCTCGGCGTGCAATACGGCGCGCCGCTCACCATGAGCAAGCTCGACCGCGACAACCACAAGAAGGAGTGGGACGACGAGCTGTGCCGCCAGAGTGAAGGCCGCCTCGCCACCTACCTCGACAGGTAGCGCGGCGCGGCCCGCGCGGCGCCTCCTCGGGCCGGCGGCGGGCGCGCTGCTGCTCGCGCTTTGCGCGGCGGCGTCCGCGGACCAGCTCTACAAGTGCAAGGACGCGGCCGGCAGGATCACGTACGCCAGCATGGAGTGCGCGCGGCTCGGGCTGCAGTCCGCCGGCGAGATCCGGGACCAGCTCAACGTCTCGCCGGCGCCGAAATTCAATCCGCCGCCGCCGCAGCAGCCGCCGAAGCCGGCCGCCGCCGCCGAGCCGCCGCCGGCCGCGGCGCAGGCCGCCGACGAGCAGAAGCCGGAGCGGCGCTGCTTCACGGTCAAGACCGCCAAGGGAACCGCGACCCGCTGCAACGACAAGCCCGAGGAGGAAGAGGCGCCGAAGCAGCAGTAGGCGCCGCTCAGGGGCTCGCCGAAGTCTCCGCCTTCCTCCTGTCCTTGCCCGGCACCAGCCCGAGCACTTCCTTCACCGCGGTCACCAGCGCGTCCGGCTCGAAGGGCTTGGTGATGTAGCCGTCGGCGCCCGCGCGCAGGCCCTTGGCCACGGCGCCGCGCGTCGCCTGGCCGGTGAGCAGGATCACGGGCATCGACTTCAGCGCGGCGTGCTCGCGCATGCGCGCCAGCACCTCGAAGCCGTCGGCATCCGGCAGCGCGATGTCGAGCAGCACCAGGTCCGGCATCGGCTGCTGCCGGAAGCCGGCCATGATCTCGGCCTTCTTGGTCGCGATGCGCGTCCTGAAGCCTTCCAGCTTGAAGTACGTGCGGACCAGCTTGAGCAGGTCCATGTCGTCGTCGACCACGAAGATGGTCGGCTGCCAGCCGTCCTTCGCCTCGCGCGGCTCCGCCGGCGAAAGCGACGTGCCCGAGCCCTTCAGCTCGGCGACGCCCTTGTCGGTAAGAGCGAAGACGTCGTCGTCCTCCGCCGCGATCTTGGCTCCGGCCATTTCGAATTATTCTATGATGAGCGGAGCGTGCGAGTATCCTGACGGCGATGACAGCGAACGACGACCGCGAGGCGCCGCCGATGGCGGCAGGCAGGGACGACCGGCCGCTGGTCCGGCCGGAGCGCGATACGTTCGTGCGCAACGTCGTGCTCGCGGTGGCCGCGGCGGCGCTGCTCGCGGGGGTCGCCTGGTACTTCGCCAGCCGCCAGGAGGCGCCGCCGCCCGCGCCGGCCCCGGTGGCTGCGCCCGCGCCGCCGCCCGCGCCGCCGCCGGTGGTCGCGCACCCGATTCCCGCGCCCACGCCGCAAGCGGCGGAAACGCTGCCCAACCTCGAGAACAGCGACACGCTCCTGCGCCGCTCCCTCGCCGACCTGCTCGGCCGGGATACCTTCAACGCGCTGGTCTACCCGAGCGAACTGGTGCGGCGCATCGTGGTCACCGTGGACAACCTGCCGCGGCTCACCGTGCCGCGGCACAAGCTGCCGCTGAACCCGGTGCCCGGAGCGTTCAAGGCCTCCGGCGAGGGAGACAACCTCGCTATCGACGCGGCAAACGCCGCGCGCTACGCGGCGTACGTCCGCACGCTCGAGGCGGTCGACGTGAAGGCGCTGGTCGCCGCCTACGTGCGCGCCTACCCGCTGTTCCAGCAGGCCTACGAGGAGCTGGGCTACCAGGGGAAATACTTCAACGACCGCCTGCTCGAGGCGCTCGACGACATGCTCGCCGCGCCCGAGCCGGACGGCGCGGTGAAGCTGCTGCGGCCCAAGGTGCTCTACCAGTTCGCCGACTCCGACATGGAGGCGCTCTCCGCCGGCCGGAAAATCATGATCCGCATGGGCCCGGACAACGAGCGGCGCGTCAAGGCGAAGCTCAAGGCGATCCGCGACGCGCTGCTCGCCGCGAGCAAGCCGCCCGCCCGCTAGCCGTCCCGTGCCCGCGACCGACGCCGAGGGCTTCCGGCAGCTCTGGCCCCTGCTGTTCCTCGAGCGGAGGCTGCCCTCGGCGGCGGCGGCGAACGCGGAGCTCGAGCGCCTGGTCCTGGCGCGCGAGCAGGAGCGCCCCGGCCGGACCACGCAATACCGGGCCGACAACCTGTTCGCCCTCGAGCACCCGGCCGTCGCGTGGCTCGCGCAGTGCATCCACAAGACCGCGACCGACTACTGCCGGCGCGCCGGCATGGGCTATCCGATCGACTGGTCGCTGCACGGCTGGGCCAACGTCAACCGGCTGGGCGACTACCACGACCCGCACAACCACCCGCACGCCTACCTGAGCGGCACGTACTACGTGCGCGTGCCCTCCTCGCGCGCCACGCCCCGCAACCGAGCCGACGTGCGCCCCGGGTGCATCACCTTCTACGACCCGCGCATCGCCAACATGGGCGCGATCCGCGACGATCCCCAATCCGATCCCGAGCACACCGTCGCGCCCGCGGCCGGCATGATCCTCATGTGGCCGGCGTTCGTCATGCACTTCGTGCACCCGAACCTGTCCGACGAGCCGCGCGTCAGCATCAGCTATAACCTGATGGTCAAGCATCCCGAGAAGCACCTGCCGAGACAGGAGTGAACAAAATGGCTGCGAGCCTATCCCTCGAGGTAGTCCCGACCGGTACCGTCGGCGCGGAGATCCGCGGCGTCGACCTTGCCTCCGCGAGCTGTGCGGATATCGACGCCGTCAAGCAGGCCTGGTACCGGCACGACGTGCTGGTGTTCCGCGGGCAGAAGCTGTCCGACGACGAGCTGCTCGCCTTCTCGCGCCACTTCGGCGAGCTCGACCCGCCGCCGAACCAGGGCGCCGGGCGCAAGTCGCCGCCGGGATATCCGGACATCTACGTGGTGTCGAACGTACGGGACGCCTCGGGCGAGCCGATCGGCGCGCTCGGCGACGGCGAGGCGCTGTGGCACACCGACATGAGCTACGCGCCGCGCCCGCCCGATGCCTCGATGCTGTACGCGCTCGAGATCCCGCCGGCGGGCGGCGATACCTGGTTCTGCAGCATGAAGGCGGCGCTCGCCAGGCTGCCGCGCGAGCTGCTCGAGCGGGTGAAGCGCCTGGACGTGAAGCACGACGGCACCTACGACTCGGGCGGCAACCTGCGCAAGGGACTCGCGGCCTCGGACGATCCGCGCAGCTCGGTCGGCACGCCGCACCCGATCGTGATCCGGCACCCGGTGACGGGCGAGCCCGCGCTCTACCTCGGGCGCCGGCGCAACGCCTACCTCATGGGCCTCGAGCTGGAGGAATCGGAGCGCCTGCTCGACCAGGTCTGGGCCTGCGTCGACGCCGTGGTGTACAAGCACGAGTGGGCGGTCGGCGACCTCGTGCTGTGGGACAACCGCAGCACCATGCACCGACGCGACGCCTTCGACCCCGCCTCGCGCCGCATCATGCACCGCACCCAGATCAAGGGCTCCTCCGCGCCCCGCCGCGCCGCCCTCTAACCGGGGTCAGACCACGTTTTACGGCGGCGCCGGCGCGCGCGGGAGATAACATAGCGCCGCGATGAGCGGCGCCTTTCCACTTCCCTTCCCCTCCTCCGGGACGATCGACCAGAGCGGGCGGCGCGGCAAGAGCCGGTTCCTGGTCGCGGCGATGTACACGCAGAGCTACGCGGACCGCGCCGCGCGCCTGCGCGCGTCCTGCGACGAGGTGGGCGTGCCCTACGTCCTGCACCAGATCCCGCACGTGCACAGCTCGACCAGCGTCAAGGGCGTGCCGGACCTCGGCGTCACCAAGCCGAACTTCATCAAGACCCTGCTGGAGCGCCACCGCCGCCCGATCCTGTACGTCGACGCCGATTGCGTGTTCCGCGGCTACCCGGCGCTGATCGACGAGCTCGTGGCCGGGCGCACCACGTTCGCCGCGTACAACTGGGCGGCCGACGAGGACAACGAGGCGTTCTACCCGGTCGAGGTGAACCGCGCCGGGAAGGCGGTCGCCGGCCGCTTCTTCAGGTATTCGCACCGCATCGGCTTCCACTGCGACGACCAGCTCGTCTGCAGCGGCTGCGTGCAGCTGTACGACGACTCGCCCGCGGCGTCGGCCTTCCTCGAGACCTGGCACCGCACGATCGAGAAGTTCCCGCAGGCGCCGGACGACCAGTGCCTCGCCTTCACCTTCAACAACGGCGGCGCGCGCCTCGAGGGAATGAAGTACCGCTGGCTGCCGAAGGAATACTCGCGGTATTCCTGGTGGATCTTCTCCAGGCCGGTCATCGACCATCCCGACGTCGCCGGCCTCGGCGCGAGCGGCTTTCGCACCATCCCCAGCTCCTCGGAGCTGAAGCACCTCTACCGCGAGCGCTGCACCCCCACCGAGCCCCGCTTCCCCGACAACGCCGTCGTAGACATCGAGGCGCGGGCGCTCTACGAGCTGGCGGACGGCTCGCTCAACTGGCTCGGGCCGCTCGAGCTCGAGGCCTGGATCACCGAGCCGATCCCGCCGCTCGCCTCGCTCGAGGTCGAGTCCGTCGGCGCCGCGCCCTACTGACCGGCCGGCTCCTCGAGGCGGCGGCGCAGGCGGCCGCGCATGATCTTCTGCGTCGGCGTCAGCGGCATCGCCGCGATCAGCTCGAGGCGCTCGGGCCACTTGAACTTCGCGATGCCGGCGGCATCCAGCGCCCGCGTGATTGCGGCCAGCTCCACCTTCGCGCCCGGCTGCGGCTGCACGAAGACGCAGGCGCGCTCGCCGAGCACCGCGTCCGGAAAGGGCACGATCGCGGCCCGCTCGATCCCGGGCACGCGCTCGATGATCGGCTCGATGTCGACCGGCGAATACTTCACCCCGCCGCGGTTGATGATCTCCTTGACGCGCCCGGTGAGGCGCAGGCGGCCCGCTTCGTCGAGGATCGCGGTGTCGCCGGTGTCGAACCAGCCGCCGGCGGCGAAGGCCTCGCGCGTCGCCCTCTCGTTGCCGAGGTAGCCGGAAAAGAGCGACGCGCCGCGCATCTGGAGCCGACCCGACGTGCCCGCGGGCTGCACGGCGCCGAGATCGTCGACGATCCTCAGCTCGGTTCCGGGCGAGGCCGCGCCGGAGGTCCGGTGGCGCGCCGCCACGGGATCGCGCGGCCGCCCGTAGGCGCCGGCCTGGAGCTCGCTCATGCCCCACAGCTGCAGCGCGCACCCGGAACCCTGCCTGCGCAGCTTCTCCTCCACCGCGGCCGCGAGCTCGGGAGGCACCGTGGAGCCGGAAAGGCAGACGAAGCGCACCGAGGACAGGTCGTGGCGCTCGAGCAGGCCGGTATCGAGCATCGGCTTGAAATGCGCCGGGCCCGCGAAAACCGCCGTCGCGCGATGCCGCTCGAGGGTCTGCGCGAGCGCCGGCGGGCTGAATGCCGGCAGCAGCGACATCGCGGCGCCTGCGTGCAGCGCCAGGTGGAACACGAAGAGCCCGTACAGATGCGTGAGCGGCGCCGCAGAGAGAAGGATGTCCTGCCGGCCGACCTCGAGCTCCGGCACCGAGAGGCGCGCGTTGGCGAGAAAGCCGCGATACGCGAGCGGCACGCCCTTCGGGTTGTCCGTGGTGCCCGAGGTATAGAGCAGGAGAAAGGCGTCCCCCGCCCCCACCGCGGGCAGCGAAGGCGGCGCCGAACCCGCCTCGAGCGATTCGAACGTATCCGCGCCTTCGACCTGCCCGCCCACCGACACCACGGCGCGCAATCCGGGCAACTCGGCGCGTAGCGCGAGCGCCTCTCTCACCGGCGCCTCCTCCTTGAACTGCGCCAGTCCCGCGAAGACCCCCGCCCCGCTATGCCGCAATAGCGCCGCGAGCTCGGCGCGCCGGTAAGGCATGTGCACCGGCTGCAGGACCGCGCCGAGCGCGCAGAGGGCGGCATAGCAGAGCAGATACTCCGGCACGTTCGGGAGCTGGACCGCCACCACGTCGCCCTTGCGCACGCCGAGCGCGGCGAAACCGGCCGCGATGCGCAGCGCGCGCTCGCGAAACGCGCCATACGAGGTCGTCGAATCCGCCGCGAGCAGCATCGGCGCCCCCGGCGCGACCCGCGCCGTGCGCTCTACGAGCGACCACACCGTGTCGTCGTTCCAGTGCGTCGCCCCGGCTCCGGGGCTTCGGTCCGGCAATGTCAGCGGCATGGCTCCTCCCTCGGCGGCTTCTGCCGCAACTGTAACGCCGTGGCAATATGTGCGTGATCACCAAGCGCAGTAGCGCGGGGGAGGACGGATGGGAAAGCGTTCCGGCATCGCCTGGCTGGCCGCGCCGGAGCCGCACGACTATGCGGCGGCCGTCTCGTACCTGGCCCTCCTATACGAGAAGCCGGCGGTAAGGGCGATGGTGCAGCGCCTGCGCCGCGCCCCGGCCGCTTCGTTCAAGGCCAAGGACATCTTCCGCGCCTCGGGCCTGTCGCTCCTCGGGATCAGCAACGTGCACGTGAAGAAGGACCAGGCGAAGATCGCGCGCGGCAAGCGGCTCTCGCCGCTGCTGCTGGTGCGCGACAAGCTGCACGGCAAGGTCGTGATCGCCGACGGCTACCACCGCCTGTGCGCGGTGTACTCCTTCGACGAAGACTCCGAGATTCCCTGCAGGATCGTGTAGGCGCAGGCGTGGCGCCCGGCGCGGCCGTCGCGCCCAGGACTCGAGAAGGGAAGAGCCCCGCCGAAGCGGGGCCCCTTCCGTTGGTCCGCCGCGCTAGCGCTGGCGCGTTCCGATTACCTCGATCTCAACGCGCCGATCGGGCTGCAGGCACTTGATGAGCCTGCGCGTCACCTTGCGTCCCCTGCACTCGCCCGGGTGCGTGACCGGGTTCGCCTTGCCTTTGCCTTCCGCCTCGATGCGGTCCGCCGACACGCCATGATCCGCCAGATATGTCTTGACGGCATCCGCGCGTCGCTGGGAGAGCTTGAGGTTGTAGGCCTTGCTCCCGATCCGGTCGGTGTAGCCGATATCGATCACTGTCTCGAGCTCGACTGCCTTGAGCTTCGCAACGAGTTCATCAAGCTTGGCCTTGGCGTCGGATCGAATCGTCGCGCGGTCGAAGTCGAACAGCGTGTCGGCAGAGAATGTCACCTTCTCCATCATGGGTGCCGGCCGCGCGGCGCGAGGGGCCGGCGGCGGCGGGGGTGCGGCCGGCTCGGACTTCTTCGGCACGAGGTCCGGATCGCACTGCTCGGTCGCCATCGCAGGGGTCCAGTAGCCCGCCCGCCAGCATTCGCCCGCAGCGTTCCTCCAGGGCAAGCCGCTCGCGGGCTCCATCCAATAGCCCGGGGCAGACTGGGTTTGCGCCAGGGCGGTCACAGGGATCGCGGCCAACACGGCGAACTTGGCGAGGCACGACAGCGCAGACACGGCATTGAATCGTTGCATGGGTATCTTTCCGAGGGATGCGGGTTTGGCGAAACAGTTTTGCACAAAATTTCTTCCGGAAACGTACTAACGCGGCTGCGGTCGATTGGTTTACAAGGACCAAGGGGCCGGTGACCATAGCGCCTCGAGTAACCGGATATGCTTCTTCGGAGAGAGAACCGCGACGTGAGACAGCCCGATCCTGACAGAAACGCAAGGATGGCCCAGGTGCTCGAGGACGTGCGTGTCCTGATGCGCTCGATAAAGCGCCACTACCGCTGGGTGGAGGAACGAACCGGATTCGGCGGCGCCCAGATCTGGGCGCTCTCGGTGATCGGAGATACTCCTGGCATTCGGTCAGGCGAACTTGCGGAACGATTGCACATTCATCGCTCCACGGTGAGCAACCTCCTGAAGAGGCTTGTGGCGCACGGCCTTGTGGATCGGACACGGACCGCCAAGGATCAGCGAGAGGTAAGGCTCACGCTGACCCCGCGCGGCAAGCGGACGCTGAAGGCCGCGCCCCGCCCTGCCGCGGGCGTGCTGCAGCAGGCGCTGCTCGATCTGCCGCGACCCCGCCTGAATGCGCTCGCCGCCGAACTGCATGCTCTACTCGGCGCGATGCAGCGCAGGGACCTCAGGGCAAGGCATGCCCTGCTGGCGCATCTATGAGTGGCGAAGCACACGCAATCCACCTCGGAGCCCGATACCGCTTCCTCCCAGAGCGTACGTACGTGAAACGACGCATCTCTAGAAGGGGGAGCGGAGTATCCGGCTGGGCCTGGCTCAGTGCGAACTCGCGCCAGACGCAGGCATGGCCTCATCTTCGACGCCTGGCGATTCGCCGGCAGTCGACGGTGCGTTCTCGACGTAAAAGTAATCCGTTGCGTCGGGCCAGACACGCGGCTTCGCCGGCGGGGCATATTGCGCCCCGATGCTCGCCTCCACCACACCTGCCGGCATCGAATATCCCTGCTCGGGCGCATTCCTGAGGGCGACGCGCATATAGTCTTCCCACATCGGCAAGGCGGCGTGCGCGCCGGTCTCGCCTCTTCCGAGGCTGTGCGGCTGGTCAAATCCGATCCATGAAACCGCGACCTGGTCCGGGTTGAATCCATCAAACCATGCGTCGACGAAGTCCTCCGTCGTCCCGGTCTTTCCGGCCAGGTCCTTTCGGCCCAGGGACCGCGCCGCCGCCGCAGTGCCGCGACGCGCTACGTCTTCGAGCAGATTCGTCATGAGGAATGCGTTCCGTGGGTCGATCGTTCGGGGCGCGTCTTGCCCGGCATGCCGGGGGTCCGCAGCGTAGAGCGTCTTGCCATCGGGACCCGATACGCGTTCGATGAGATACGGCTGCACCCGAAAGCCGCCGTTCGCGAACACGGCGTAGGCAGCCGCCATTTGCAGCGGTGTGAACGAACCCACCCCCAGCACCATCGTCGGGTAGGGCGGGATCTGGCTCGCCGGGAAGCCGAAGCGCGTGACGTAGTCGCGCGCATAGGGCACACCGATCGCCTGCAGTACCCGCGCCGCCGGCACGTTGCGCGACTCGCTCAGCGCCTGGCGCAAGGTGATCTCGCCGAGGAAATCGTCTTCATAGTTGTGCGGCGCCCAGCTCGGGCCGCCGGGATAGGAGGCGGGAATCACCAAGGGCGCGTCCTGGACCAGCGTCGAAGGGGAGTAGCCCTTTTCCAGGGCCGCCGAGTACACGAATGGCTTGAAGCTCGACCCCGGCTGGCGGTATGCCTGCGTCGCATGATCGAACTGGTCGGAGTCGAAATCGAATCCGCCGCAGAGCGCCAGTACCGCGCCGTCGCCGGGATCCAGCGCTACCAGCGCAGCCTGCGCCTGCGGCAACTGCGCGAGTACCCATTGGCCGCCATCCCGCTGCACACGGATGAGGGTGCCGGGCTTCGGCGCCGCGGTCTTCCCGGCGAACTTGAGTCCCTCCTGACGTACGTGCACGATCCTTCCGTCGCGCAGGACGGCCTCGAGCGAGGCGCCGTCCGCACGCAGCACGACCGCAGCTTCCAGCGCGTTCACGTCGGGAAGACCGCGCAAGGCGTTCATCGCCGCGCGCAGTACTTCGGACTTGTCGCCGTTCAGCGCGATGCCGCCCTCGCCGCCGCGGTAGCCGTGTCTTCGGTCGTACGCGAGCACCCCGCCGCGCACGGCAGCATCCGCGGCAGCCTGATCGGCGTCCCGCAGCGTCGTGTACACCGAATATCCGTCGGCGTACGCACCCTCCCCGTACTGCGCGAACATCATCCGGCGCGCTTCCTCGGCGGCATATTCGGCATCGACTGCGTAATGCGGGCCGGCGCTCACCGTAACCACCGATTCTCGGAGCGCGGCCGCATATTGCGCCGCGTCAACGTACCCGAGTTCGCGCATCCGACCTAGCACGTACGCGCGGCGCTGGGCAGCCGCCTTGGGATGCGTGCGCGGGTTGTAGCGTGATGGCCCCCTCGGGAGACCGGCAAGGGTAGCCTCCTGCGCGAGGGTCAGCTCGGCGAGCGGCTTGTTGAAGTACACCTCCGCGGCGGCCGCAAATCCGTAGGCGCGATTCCCGAGATAGATCTGGTTTACATAGCGTTCCAGAATGCCATCTTTGCTCAGGGAATTCTCGATCTTGTATGCGAGCAAAGCCTCGGCAAACTTGCGCACCAGCGTCTTTTCATGCGACAGGAAGAGATTGCGCGCAAGCTGCATCGTGATCGTGCTCGCGCCCTGGCGCGCTGCGCCGCCAACGGTATCGATGTACGCAGACCGCAGCACTCCGCGAAGGTCGATGGCGCCGTGCTCGTAGAACCGCGAGTCTTCCGCGGCGAGGATGGCAAGCTTCAGCTGCCGCGGGATGTCCTGGATTCTCACCAGCGCCCGGTGCTCCGCGCCGAATTCGCCGATGAGCGTGGCGTCCGCCGTATAGACTCGAAGCGGCACCGCCGGGTGGTAGTAGGTCACCGAGTCCAGCTGAGGCAGCTCGGGATAGAGCAGCGTCGCGGCGAGGGCCACGACGAGCAGGAGCGCAGCCGCCGTGAATACGCAGACGGTCAGGAGGTACAGGACGAACCGAACTACGGCAAGCACTGCAGACAACATGCCGACTTAGTTTCGCGGACCCATGCCCCTTTGCATCATAGAACCACTAGCTGTCGACACGCTTGCAGCTCGTACCTGCCATCGGCGCTACGCAACGCTGATTCTCGAGGCGTCGACGGCAAGCAACCAGTTCCCGGGGCGTGACCTTAAAGATGTAACCAAGCGTAACGCCGCGCCTGGCGCACGCTCGAGGGTGATAGAGTCGCCCCATCAACTTCCGGTTTTCGGATGCGACCATGACGCGGACAATTCTCACCGTAGCGTGTTGCCTCTCGCTGGCCGCCGGGCTTTCGTCTTGCGCGAGCACCGGGGACCCGGGCGTGCGGGATATGCAGTCCTCTTTTTCCGTGAACGGGATGAGCTACCAGGGCGGCACGAACTTGCGCGATCCACGCTTCTACGAGGATGACGACCAGGGAATGGCGCCGTTCGCAAGGGATCCTAGGTGCTGCTAGCGGGTACCGGAAAACAGCGCAAACTGCGAGCTGCCTAGGCTCCGCGGAACCCGTGCAGAAGCCCCGCTTCGGCGGGGCTTTTTGTTTCCGGGTGTAGCTTCGCTCCACAGAGTGCTGTTCATTTTTGCGGACCGCGCACTGATCGTTGAGGGAATGCAGGCCTCGATGCCATGCCGACCAGCATTCGCGTGCCATCGTGCCTCCTGGACTGCTCGGCATCAGTGGACCTTTGCGCCGACTGACCCGGCGATCCGCCCAATCTTCGCCATCTCTTCGGCGATGAAGGCGCCGAGCTCCTCGGGCGTGCTGGTAGCCGCGTCCGCGCCGATCGAGCGAAAGCGGTCCTTCATCTCCTGCGTCGACATCGCCATAACGATCTCGCGGTTGAGCCGCGCGACAACCTCGCGCGGCATGCCCGCGGTGCCGAACACCGCCTGCCAGCCGGAGAAGGAGAATCTCGGGAAACCTGACTCGGCAAGCGTCGGCACGTCCGGCAGGATCGCGGTGCGCTTCGGCGTCGTGACGGCTATCGCGCGCAAACGACCATCCCTCAGCTGACCCATCACGTCAGGGATCTGCGCGAACATGACCTGCGTCCTGCCTGCGAGCAAATCCCTCACCGCCGGCGCGCCGCCCTTGTAGTTCATGGTGACCTAGTCCAGGCCCTCCGCCTGCGCGAACATCTCGCCCGAGAGGCGCGTCAGCGTGGCCGCACCCGGCGTGGCAAGGTTGATCTTGCCGGCATTGGCGTTCGAATAGGAAATCAGCTCCTGTGGCGTTCTCACTGGCAACGACGCGTTCACCACGACGACGATCGGCACCGTCGCGACGAGCGCAACCGGAGCGAAGTCCTTCACCGGATTCCACGTCAGCTGATCGAAGAACGCCGGCGCGGCTGCGAACGAGGTTGCCGCCATCAGCAGCTTGTAGCCGTCGGGCGCCGCGTGCGCAACAACGTCCGCCGCAATGTTGCCGCTCGCGCCGGGCTTGTTCTCGACCACCACCGGCTGACCAAGTTCTCCGCCCAACTTCTCGGCGAGCGCGCGTGCCGCGAGGTCCGTCGAGCCGCCAGGTGGAAACCCGACCACCAGGGTCACCGCCCGAGTAGGGTATGGCTGCGCGGCAGCGCTGGCGCAGCCAAGCGCCGCCGCGAAGGCGGCAACGCAAATCGTGGTCCGTTTGAGCATGATAGCCAGCCTACCCCTGCCCTGTGAGGGTTGGCTAGAGGCTGCTTAGGCCCGGGGCACGGATGCCGGCTTTCGGCCAAAAGCCGAGATTGCAGCGGTGTCCTGATGCCACAGCATGTCTCACGTGCGCTGAATCGGTCGCGGACGCCGATTCTTATGCGGATCTCGCTCTATTTGCTCAGGAAAACGCTGCTTAACAATTCAGCGACGCCAAGCACGCCAGCCCAGACACGGCTGCAACAGTTCGCGGTGCATTGATATTCACAGGTTTATCCACAGAAATTGTGTGTAAGAACCGGTGCGAGTGACGGCGCCGAATGACGGTGCGCGGTTGCGGGGCGTGTCAGTGGGACCGCCTGGCCGCTGCACTGCGGCAGAATCGAAGAACCGGGCCCAACGACGACTGCAACCTGGCAAACCTTTGAGCTATCGCAATGGCGTCCCCGGTCAAGTAGAGCATCGTGAGCCAGTGTGGGAGGCCGGAAGGAAAGTCGTATACATCGCCGCCGTTCTCGCGGCGATTGGCATGGTTGCGCTCGTAGCTCGCGTGCTTGGCGTCTTCTAGTCAGGGAATGGCGCCGTTCGCAAGGGATCCTGGATGCTGCCAGTGGGTAGCGGAAAGCAGTGGAGACTGCGAGTCTGCCTAGGCCCGCGGAACCTGTGGAGAAGCCCCGCTTCGGCGGGGCTTCTTGTTTCCGGGCCGAAATGACCGCTGCCGAAGGCGGACATCCGGCTAACGTACGTTAGCCGCGCGTGGAGCGGGTCGGTGGCATACCTCTGCTAAGTGCTCACGGCAGACACCCGCGGGTTACCGTTGTGCAGAGAGCAGGTGACTGGCATACGGAATCCCCAGGCCATGTGCGTCGACATAGGGTTGAAGCTCGGCGCTTACTTCGGCAATCAACTGCTGGCGTTGGGCATCCGGCACTTTGGCAAGCGCGTGCCGGGTAGAGGGCGCACCCGCCGCAAGGTTCTGTACGAAGTCCTGCGGCGAAGGGAAGCGCATGAACTTGGTTACGGTTTGGAGCTTTACAGTTCGAAAGCCAGCCTCTTGGGCAAGGCCGCCCAATTCTTTGGCATCGCCCAGCGAGAACGGACGCCGCGCCGCCTGCGCGTCGACGCCGTGGCGTTCGAGCACCTTGGCGAGAGCATCGTGCCCCTTACAGTGTTCTATTGCTCGCCAAACACTGGCTGCCAAGCGTCCTGCGGCGGCGAGTACCCGGCGCATTTCCTTTAGGCCTGCAAGCCTGTCGGGAAAGAACTGTAGCCCCTGGAGACACAGCACGACGTCGAAAGAGCCATCCTGGAAGGGCATCTTCAAGGCGTTTTCGCAGTGCCAACTTATGCGGACATCGTCAACGGGCAATGGTCTGGTGCGCGCTACCTCGATCATTCCAGGATCGACATCTAGGCCGGCAACCAAACCCTGCGGCGTGACGCGCCTCGCCGCACTGTGGGTCGCGGTTCCCGTGCCGCAAGCAACGTCGAGCACGCGCTCCGCTGGCTGTAGTTGGGCGAGCGCAATGACATCCTCCACCCACGGGCCAAACAGGCTTGGCACCATGTAGTTCTCGTAAGCGCGTGCGGCTGTGGTGTCGACCTGATTCGGTGCATCAGCCATATGTCCCTCTCCCACGCGAGCTGCTGTACGGCATGACTAATCGAGCGCCTAACTCTTATTCATCCTGTACCACCCGCTGCCGATACCCTGCTTCAGCGAAGCCTAATTCTTGCCGACGACTCCTTAGATGATTCTGAAGCCTCAACTGGCGTAGTCCGGAGCACCCCGTACGGATACGCGTGCCCGCCATTCACGGGGTGGCCCTGCGCACCCACGACATCGATCTGGAGATCGCGACCAAGCTGACCGAGCAAGACCTAGAGAAGCTCGGATTTTCGCTCGGGCATCGCCGCAAGTTCCTGGCAGCTGCGGCCAAGCTGCGCGCGCGGGGGTTGACGGAGGCGCCGGCGGCGGCGGACGAGGCGAGATCCCGCCTTCGAGCGCCAGGAGGCGCTGTACCCCGCTCTTGTGCCTGCGCCCAAGTGGTCGGGCTATATCTGCTACGCATTGCCCCCGCCTCCAGCGCTCCCACAGCTCGGCCCTCTCAACGGCGCTGAACCATACTCGCGACCTCCAAACCATCGGCACACCTCCTCATCTGGCAACATAGGAGGTGTTGCGTCGATCTGTTGAATCCGCCGCCGTAAGCCAACATTCGAGAGGTAGACTCCGCGCAGGCCCGGATCGACCATGCAAGACTTTCCTAAAGACATCTACACGGAGCCTGAAGCGGACGTCAATACGCTTGCCAATCTGGGGCCGCTCACTGGCATGGCAGGCATCTGGACCGGTACGCGCGGACTCGACGTCAACCCGAAGCCTGA
>Ga0335085_10006248_pt1 | contig 18857 bp, 14 predicted proteins | sample Lox_Sample_45_FD_206712 | JGI IMG/M metagenome (GOLD analysis project Ga0335085, IMG submission 206712) | Soil microbial communities from Loxahatchee National Wildlife Refuge, Florida, United States - Lox_Sample_4.5 | ecosystem: Environmental > Terrestrial > Soil > Wetlands | place: USA...
ACAGGGCGGCATGGCGAGCGGTATGCACCTCGACCAGCGCGCCGGTCTCACCCGGGTCGATCAGCCGCAGCGCCGCGGACAGCAGCGCGTTGACCAGCGCATAGTCCCCGATCAGTGCGGCCTGGCCGGCGGCGCGCCGGAGCAATCCCACCACTTGCCGCCGCTCCGCGGGATCATCGACGGCGTCGGCCACCGGCAGGTACTGCCCGGCAGCGGCTGTGAACAGCCCGGGCTCGGCGGCCAGCCGCCGGGCCATGGCCAACCGCAGGCTGCGCTGCCGCTGCGGGTCCAGCCCGCGCAGCACCGCCTCCCGGATGCGGTCGTGGCGAAACCGCACCGCCTGATGCGCGCCGGGCTCCGCCACGAGCAGACCCTCGGCCAGGGCGGCGGCCAGAGCCTGGTCCACCACGGCCGCTGGCTCGCCGGTGGCGGCCTGCAGGTGGCTCAACTCGGCCCGGCCGCCAAGACAGGCCATCGCCTCGGCCATCTGCCGGGACTGGGCCGGCAGGGCCTCAACGTGAGCCGACGAGAGGGCAGCCTCGTCCTGGCCCAGGTGAGCGCGCACCGTGGCCTCATCCCACCGCCACCCGGCCGCCGTCGCGGCGAGCACCCCGTCGCGGCGCAGCGCGGTGAGCAGTTCCACCGTTTCGTACGGATTACCGGACGTATGCGGCTGGATCACCTGGGCCAGGCCGGCCGCCGAGGCCCGGTCCACATGCAGCATCTCCGCGACCATGGTGGTCGAGCCGGAAACCGGCAGGTTCTCCAGGTGAATCTGTGGCAACTCAGCCTGCTGACCCCACCGCGACACCAGCGCCGCCAGTGGGTGAGATGCCTCGACATCGCCTTCGCGATACGCGCCCATCAGCAACAGGCCCTCAGTCGGCTCCTCGCTCAGCACTAGGTCGGCGAAGCCCAGGGGGGTACGCCCGGCCCACTGCAGATCATCAAGAAACATCACCACCGGCCGTTTCCGCGAGGCGACCGCGCGCAGCACCTGGACACCCGTCTGCTGCGTCCGTACTTGCGCGGTCAGTGGATCCCCCGGGTCAGGCGGAACTGCCAGCAGTGCCGCGAACTCCGGCACCGTCGCGGCCAGCAGGCCCGCGTTCGGCCCGGCTGCGCCCAGGACCCGCTCGCGGACCGGGGCCAGCTCATCGTCCGGCTCGGCCAGGAGCAGCCGGCCCAGTGCCCGCAACGCCTGATTAACCGCATCGAACTGCAGGTCCCGCTGGTAATGGTCGAACTTGCCCGCCACGAACCAGCCATCCACGCCGGTGACCACCGGCCGCAGTTCATCGGCCAGCGCCGTCTTCCCTACCCCCGGCGTCCCACTGATCAGCACTCCCCGGCAGCGGCCCGCCAGCGCCTTCTCGAACGCCGCCCGCAGCGCCGCCACGTCATCATCTCGCCCCACGAGCCGTGACGGTGGCATCAGCCGGAGCGGAACATCATGCTCGCCGACCCGCAGCCCCGCCGCTCCCAGTGCGCCCGTGTCCCTCAGCCGTTGCAGGTCGTAGACCACGCCGTCGGCGCTCTGGTACCGGTGGTCCGGTTCTTTCTCCAGCAGGTGCATGATGATCGCCGACAGGGGCTCCGGCACCGCCGGGTTCACCTGCGCCGGTGGCGCCGGTACCCGGGCCAGGAGATCGTGGGTAAGCCGTAGCGGATCCCCCGAGCCGAATGGGGCGCCGCCGGTGGCCAGCTCGTACAACGTGGCCCCCAGGGCGTACAGGTCGGCCCGCTGATCTACCGGCCGGCCGGTGCGCCCGGTCTGCTCCGGCGCCAGGTAGGCCAGGGTCCCGGCGATCTCGCTGTGATGGGTGAACCCGGGGCGGATCTCGGCCAATGAAGTGGCCAGGGCAAAGTCCACCAGGCACGGGTCCCCGTCGTGGGAGATCACGATGTTGCCCGGGGTGATATCCCGGTGCATCACGCCCGCCCGGTGCATCCCCGCCACCGCCCGGGACAGCCCCAACCCGAGCGCGATCAGGTCATCGGCAGGCATCGGCTCCCCTCGCCCGGCCAGGCTCATGCCGCCGGCGTCGGCCAGCACGAGCGATCCCGGATCGTATGGGGCCTGCACTAGCTGCGCCACCCCAGTGACGCCGCGCAGCCGCTCCAGGATCGCCGTTTCGTGCCGCACCCGGTAGTCTGCGTCCGGCGCCAGCGGCTCCTTGCGGATGACCGTGCGCCCGGCGTAAGTCAAGCGGGTCACGCGCGTGCGCGCGCTCTGGTGGACTACCTCGAGCCGGTCCGGCCGCTCCCGGCCCGGCCGGACCTCACCGGTCCCCATTGCGCACCTCCACGCCGGTCCCACCCACCTCACATGAGTGTTTACCCCAATTGAGGGTGAAAGCCGCTATCCAGCGGCACGCGCCGGGCCGGCTCGCCGTACGCTGCCGCCAGCAGCGGGTCAGGTGGGTGTTCCCTGGGCTGGGTCCTGTCGTTGCAGGCGTTCGCGGAGGGCTGGTTTGGCGATCTTCCCGATTGTGTTTTTAGGCAGTGCTTCTTCGATGTGGACGGCGCGCGGCACTTTGTAGCGGGCCAGGGATTGCCGGCAGTGCTCGATGAGCTCTTCGGGGTCAGCGCTGTGGCCGGGGCGAAGGGCCACGAAGGCCACGGGCTGCTCGCCGAAGACCGGGTCGGGCTGCGCGACGACCGCGGCCTCGAGTACCGCGCCGTGGGCATGGAGGGCGTCCTCGATCTCTTTCGGGTAGATGTTCTCCCCACCCCGGATGATCAGGTCCTTGATCCGGTCGACCAGAGTGAGGTAGCCGTCGCTATCGAACCGGCCGATGTCACCGGTGTGCAGCCAGCCGCCGCGCAGGACCTGCGCGGTTTCATCCGGCCTGCCCAGGTAGCCGCGCATGACATTGGGTCCGCGGATGACCACTTCGCCTGCCTGCCCGGCGGGCAGGAACTGGCCGACCTGGTCCACCACGGCGACGTCGATACCGGGTAGCGGCAGCCCGACAGTGCCCGCCTTGCGGGGGCCTCGCAGCGGGTTGAGCGTGCAGGCCACCGTGCACTCGGACAGGCCATAACCTTCTACGACCGGCACGCCGAACCGCCCCTCGAACTCGCCGATCAGCTGGCCCGGCATCGGCGCGGCCCCGCAGATGACAAAGCGCAGGCTCCCGGTGTCGGGCTGCGCCCCCGGCCGGGACACCAGCAGTGCGTAGATGGTGGGGACCGCGGAGAAAAAGGTGGGCCTGACCTGCTCGACCGTCGCCCAGAAGCTGGCTGCCTGGAACCGCTCGGCGATGAACGCCGAGCCACCCGCCAGCAGCGGGGACACCACGCTGACCATGATCCCGTTCACGTGAAACAGCGGCAGCACCAGCAGACTGCGGGTGTCAGCGGTCATCTCGAACCAGTCGACGATGAGCTCCGCGGTCGCGCTGATGTTGGCGTGGTCCAGCCGGACGCCCTTGGGCCGCCCTGTCGTGCCACTGGTGTAGATCAGCAACGCCAGCGCGCCCGGATCGCTCACCACGGCAGGCGGCGCCGGCGGCGGGACCGGGGCCCGGACCGCGTCGAGCCCAATGATCCGGTGCGGGCCCTCACCCAGCATGGCCGCGCCCGTGTCGTCCGCGACGACCAGGGTGGCACCCGCATCGCCGATCTGGTAGCGGGCCTCCTGCGCGGTCAGCGCGGGGTTCACCGGGGTCACGGCAGCTCCGAGCCGCCAGGCGGCGAACATGCTGGTGACAAGCTCGACCCGGTTGGGCAGCATGATGGCCAGCACCCCGCCGCGGCTCAGCCCGGCCGCCGCGAACACCGCGGCGACCGCGGTGACCCGGTCGGCGAAGTCAGCGTTGTCCAGTTCCTGGCGCGCGTCGGCGACGCAGGGCCCAATGGGATCCCGCAACGCCCTCTCGTCCGGGATGGTAGCTGCTGTCACGGCGTCCCCCTTCCGTCCTGCCCTGACGCTAGAGCCCCGGCCCGGCCCTGCCATCGTGCGCGCACCACGAACACCCGCCCGGATGTAGTTCCGGGCGCACATCCGGGGCCGGCCGCCTGCCCGGTGCGCACCTAGGGCTGTTGTCCTGGCGGACCGTGAGCAGGACCAAACGTCGTGCCCGCATCACGATGCCCGCCACCTCCGGATCTCTTTACGCTGCCGTCACAAGCAGCGACAAGGCACCCGCCAGGCGGATAGGTGATCGCGCCAGCCGGGCAGCGCCGGAGGGGACGCGCAGGCATGACACGGCTGATAAATATCGACAACGGCGGCACGCTTACCGACTTCTGCCTCGTCGATGGCGACGAGGTGCGTTACACCAAAACCCTGACCACCCCCTATGACCTGAGCCGGTGCCTGTTCGACGGCCTGGCCCAGGTTTCCGAACTGGCCTACGGGCAGCCGCAGTTGGCGGCGCTGCTGCAGTCCACCGATTGCATCCGGTATTCCACCACCCAGGGCACCAATGCCCTGGTGCAGCGGGCCGGCCCTAAGCTGGGCCTGCTGGTCACGGACCCGACACTGGTCGAGGGCCTAGCGGCCACCCAGGCCCAGGAAGACCTGCTGGCGGCGCTGGTCGGCGACCGCTGGGCCACCATCAGTCTCGGTGCCGCTGACGAGCCGCTGAGCCGCGAGCTGCTCACACAGGTGAACGACCTGTGCGCGCGGGGAGCCCGGCGCCTGGTGGTCGCGGTGGGCGGCGCGGACGGCCCGGACGGCGAGGGCCGGGCGAAGGGCCTACTACTCAGGCTCTATCCACGTCATCTGCTCGGCGCGGTCCCGCTGCTGTTCTCCTGGGAACTCGTCGCCGACCCGGATGATGTCCGCCGGACCTGGTCGAGCCTGCTCAACGCGTTCCTGCACCCGGCCATGGAGCGATTCCTGTTCAACGCTGACCGCCGGCTGCGGGACGCCCGGGCCCGCCAGCCGCTACGGATCTTCCGCAACGACGGCGCTTCGTCCCGCGTGTCGAAGTCAGCGGCCCTCACGACGTACAGCTCCGGCCCGCGCGGGGGCCTGGAGGGCACGAGGGCCCTGGCCAGCCATTACGGCCTGCGCCATCTGGTCATGCTCGATGTCGGCGGAACGACCACCGACATCGGGGTGGTCAGCGACGGCTCCATCCGCGTAGACCGGCGAGGGACGATCGAGCACGCCCCGAGCTCTCTGGAACTGGCCACCATCACCAGTTACGGCGTCGGTGGAAGCTCGGTCTTCCGCGTGGTCGATGGCCGCCTGCAGGTCGGCCCGGACAGCGTGGGCGCCGCACCCGGACCGGCCTGCTTCGGGCTCGGCGGCGACCAGGCAACGATCACCGACGTGCTGCTGCTTTGCGGTCTGCTCGACCCGGCGACCTACCTCGGCGGCACCCTCGCCCTGCACCCGGACCGGAGCGCGAACGTGATCGAGACCAACATCGCCGGCCCGCTGGGGATCTCGCTCGACGAGGCGCTGGGCCAGATGGAGACCGCCTACGCGAAGGCGATCGCTGAGGCCCTGACCGCCAGCGCCACCATCACCGGTGACACGGTGCTCGCGGCGTTCGGTGGCGCAGGCCCGATGACCGTGTGCGGCGCGGCCCGCCGGGCCGGGGCCCGGCATGTGCTGATCCCGCGCATGGCCGCGGTGTTCAGTGCCTTCGGTATCGGGTTCTCAGACCTTGGCCAGCGCTACGAACAACCCCTGCCTGCCACCGACCCTGAGACGATCGGGCAGGTCGCGGACCAGTTGGTCGCGCTGGGTGCCAGGGACATGACCGCCGAGGGGGTCGATGCGAGCGCGTGCACGCCTCAGTTCAGGCTGACGGTCGAGCACGAGGACGAGGAACGGGTCATCGAGCTCAACGGCCCGCACGACGCCGCAGCCCACCTGACCGCAGGCGACCGGGCCTCCCTGCAGCTCGTGCTGCTCGCGCCGCTGCCACACGTCACGATGGGCGAGAGCGGTGACATCGATGCGTCCCCGGCCCGGGCCGAGGGGACTCGGGCGCTCCGCGATGGCCGGGGCGGGCAGGCGGAGGCGCCCGTGTACGCGCTGGCGAGCCAGCGCCCGGGCGCGCATGGGTCCGGCCCGGCCGTGATCGAAGGCCCGTTCTTCACCATGCGGGTCCCCGAAGGCTGGCAATTCGGCACGACCGCCGCGGGCGACCTGCGGCTGACCGACAGGGGTGTGTGATGCGGATCCCGATGACCGAATACCTGGAAATCGACCTGGACAACGAACGGTGGCGATGCCGGCGGTGCACGCACGACCTCGGCCCAGCGCGCGGGAACTACAAAGAAGGCGCGCTGGTCTACGACCGCGATCCGACCGAGATCCACCGGCCGCTGATCGACCCTGGCCGCTACGAATTCACCTTCGCCCCCGACCCGGCCTGGTGCCGGATCCTGGAGTTCTACTGCCCGGGCTGCGGAACCCAGATCGAAGCCGAATACCTGCCGCCCGGCCACCCGCCGACCTATGACATGCAGATCGACGTCGACGCGCTCAAGGCACAGTGGGCCATGCGCCCGCCCGGCACGGTTATCCCGCTCGGCCGGGACGTCACGGCGGAACCGCTGCGGGTCAACCTCGACGAGGGGAGCCCGGCGTGAAACGGATTTCCGTCGACATCGGTGGCACGTTCACTGACTGCTTCGTGGCCTGGGACGGCCGCTACATCCAGGCCAAGGCCCTGACCACGCACCATAACCTCTCTCAGGGCTTCAACGAGGCACTGGATCATGCCTGCGTCACCCTGGACCTGCAGCGGGACGAGGTGCTCCGGGAGGTCGACTCGGTTCGCTACGCGACCACCCTGGGCACCAACGCCCTCATCGAGCGCCGGGGCCCGCAGGTCGGCGCCATCGTAACGGCAGGATTCGAGGCGACGATCCCGCTGTCGCGCGGCCGCGGGTACGGGGAAGGCCTAGACGAGCTGGCCAAGAACGACATGTCCACTGGCACCCGGCCGGACCCGCTGGTTCCGCAGACCCTGATCCGGTCGGTCAGGGAACGCGTCGATTACTCCGGCACAGTCCTGTTGGGACTCAGCCGGGAAGACGTCCGCCAGGCGCTGCACGAACTAATCGACGCCGGGGCCGAGGCGGTGGTGGTCTGCCTCACCAACGCGATCGAGAACCCCGCGCACGAACTGCGGGTGCAGGAGATCTTCCTGTCCGAATACCCGGCCCACCAGCTAGGTGCCATCCCCATGCTTCTCAGCCACCAGCTGTCCGGCCGCAAGGGCGAATACGTACGGGCCACCTCGGCCATCGTGGACGGCTTCCTGCACGCCACCATGTACCACGCGCTCTCGGAACTGGAGCAGAACCTCCGCGAGCATGGCTATCCCCGCCCGATGCTGATCATCCACAATTCCGGCGGCATGGCCCAGCTCAACTCGACCGACGCACTGCAGACCATCCACTCCGGGCCGGTGGCGGGCATCTCGGCCAGCGAGCACCTGGCCACCCAGGCGGGCCTGGGGAACGTAGTGGCCACCGACATGGGTGGCACTAGCTTCGACATCGGCCTGGTGCCGGCCGACGGGGTCAAGCATTACGACTTCATGCCGGTGATCGACCGGTGGCTGGTCAGCGTGCCCATGATCCACCTGGTCACGCTGGGCGCTGGCGGCGGCTCCATCGCCAGCTACGACCGGCTGCACCAGTCGGTCAGGGTGGGCCCGCGCAGCGCTGGGTCAGACCCCGGACCGGCCTGTTATGACCGGGGCGGTCTTCGGCCCACCGTCACCGACGCCGACCTGCTGCTCGGCTACCTGACGCCGGAACACTACGCGGGCGGCCAGATCAAGCTGAACCGCCAGCGGGCCGAGTTCGCCATCGACGAGGAATTCGGCGACCACCTGGACCTGGACCCGGTCGAGACAGCTCGGCTGATCAAAGCCGAGGTAGATGAGCAGATGGCCAACGGAATGGCCAAGGAACTGCGGATCCGCGGCTACCTCCCGGCCGAGTTCACCATGCTCGCCTACGGCGGCAACGGGCCACTGCACTGCTGCGGGATCGCGGGCCACCTGGGCATGACCAAGATTCTCGCACCACCGTACAGCTCGGTGTTCTCCGCCCTGGGAGCGGGCAACATGCCGCAGCTGCACATCCACGAGCGCTCGGTCCCGCTCATCCTGTTCGACGCCACCAGCCGGGCGATCTTCACCGACTTCGCGCGGTTCAACGCGATCGTGGCCGAGCTCGAGGCCAAGGGCCGCGCCGACCTGCAGCGGCAAGGGCTGCCTGACATCGCGGTCCGGCACCGGCTCGAACTGGACATGCGGTACGGGAACCAGCTGGTGACGATGGCCGTCGTCGCGCGTAAGACACGGCTGGAGGGCATCGGCGACGTCGTCGACCTGATGCGGTTGTTCTCCGACGACTATGGCCGCCGGTTCGGGCAGGGCAGCCAGTCTCCCGAGGCCGGCATCAGGGTCACCGCGCTCCGGGTGGCCTCCTTCGTGCCTGGCGAGATGATCGAATTCGACGCCAGCCCGCCGGCCGGCCGGGCCACGGGGGCCCGGCCGGCCGGATCGCGGCGCTGCCTCTTTCCCGGCATCCAGAGGACGGTGGACACCGCCGTCTTCGACGAGACCGCGCTGGAACCAGGGCTGGCCGTGCCCGGGCCGGCCGTGGTCACCACGCCCACCACTACCTACCTTGTCGAACCCGGCTGGCGGATCGAGACCGGCGCACACGGCGCCATCTGGTTCCTGGCCACCTCGCCCGAATAGGGGGACCAGCTATGAGCGACGCAGGCGCTACCCAGGCCACGCCGCAGGAGCAGGAGTGGGTCGACGCGTTCCTCGCTGAGACGACCCTGTTCCTGGGACCCGACCCGCAGATCATGAACGACCACCGGATGGCCCCGAGGACCGCGGAGGAGGACCGGCTGATGTCCGGTCCGATCGACCCGAACGACCTGGACCGGGTCCGCAAGCGCATCGTCGCGGGCCTGGACGAGGCGTTCGAAATGATGGAGCAGACCGGCGCCGCCCCCGGTGCGAAGTGGGGCGACCTGACCAGCGCGGTCTACTCAGCGTCCGGCGACCTGATCCACATCAGCACCGGCGGGGTGCTTGCCTTCGCCTCGGTGCTGCACTACCCGGTGCGGTTCATCAACAAGTACTGGGCCAGCGACCCGAGCGTCGGTGTTCACGACGGCGACGCGTTCATCCACAACGACGCCCGCTACGGCAACATCCACAACACCGACCAGAGCATGATCCTGCCTGTGTTCTACGACGGCGAGCTGATCGCCTGGGTAGCGACGATCATCCACGAGGGTGAGAACGGCGCCAAGGAACCTGGCGGGATGCCGTCGAGCTCGGAGTCGGCCTACGACGACGGGATCCGGATGAGCCCGTTCAAGATCGTCGAACGCGGCGTAATCCGTCGCGACCTGCTGACCTTCCTGCAGAACTCGGTGCGCGAGCCGAAGCTGCAGTACCAGGACCTGAAGGTCAAGCTGTACTCAGCGCTGCGGATCAAGGAGCGGGTACTCGACCTCGTGGACGAGGTCGGGCGGGACGCGTTCATCGTCGCGCTGCGAAAGTCGCTGGAGGACATCGAGGCCGAGGCGCGGCGCAGGATCACCGAACTGCCCGACGGCACCTACCGGGTCAACCTCTTCTCCGATTCCACGCTGCGGGAGAACGTCGTGCTGAAGTACCCGTGCGCCATCACGGTGAAGGGCGACGAGCTGACCATAGACTGGCGCGGCGCCGCGCCGCAGATCATGAACCGGGCCTTCAACTCCACACTTGGCTCGTCCAAGTGCGGGATGAACCAGGCGATTCTCGGGTTCTTCTGGCCTGATCTGCCCCGCGGGATCAGTGTGATGAACCCGATCGAGGTTCTGGCTGACGAGGGCAGCTGCGTCAATCCGGGCCTTGACGCCCCGCTCGGGCAGAGTCTGCAGGGCATCTTCAAGACGTTCGGGGTCACCCAGGCCCTGTTCGCCAAGATGCAGTACTCATGCCCGGAGAAGTACGGGTCGGTGATCGCGTCCTGGTTCAACCAGATCAACACGTTCCTGTTCGGCGGAGTCACCCAGCACGGCGAGTTCGTCGGCAACGTGTGCGCCGACCTGAACGGCATGGGCGGTGGCGCGCGTGCGCACCGCGACGGTGAGCACTCCATGGCGCCGTTCTTCGCCGCGATGGCCGACCTGGGCGAGCAGGAGATCATCGAGGATGACGTGCCGTTCCTCCAGCTCATCTCCAAGAAGATCAAGCGGGACGCCCAAGGGTTCGGTAAGTACCGCGGCGGCATGGGCTACGAGATCGCGGTGGCCGCCCGGGGTACCCCGTTGTGGGGATTCGCGACCGTGTCCAGCGGCTCGAAGTTCCCGGCCATCCCTGGCCTGTTCGGCGGGTACGGATGCCCCGCCTACCCGCTGGCCAAGATCAAGGGCGTTAACGTCTTCGAGCAGATGAGCGAGGCGCCTCAGACCTGGGCGTTCGACTACGAGACGCTGATGAACTCCCAGCCGTTCGCTGGTGCCCGCTACTCCACCCACCACATGGGCATGGGCTTCGAGCTCGCCGACGAGGGCGAGGTGTACATGATCTGCCAGGGCACCGGTGGCGGCTACGGTGACGTGCTCGAACGTGACGCGGAGGCGGTCATGGCCGACGTCGAGGCAGGCTACCTGTCCAGCCAGGCGGCCGGCGAGATTTACTTCGTGGTCCATGACCCGGTCACCCTTGCGGTGGACACAGCGGGGACCGAATCCGCCCGGGCCGCCGAGCGCCAGGCCCGGCTGCGCCGGGGCCGGCCTTACCGCGAGTTCGTCGAGTCCTGGGTTACCCCGGAGCCGCCGGCCCACCTGCCCTATTACGGTTCGTGGGGCGATGATAACAGCATCGTTCATGCCACCGCCTGGAGCACGCAGGGGCCGGTACGCGTAGCCGGGCCGGTGAGCGAGCTTCCCCAGATCTTCCTGCCCGACCCGAACGTCATCGCCCTGGCGGCCCAGCAGGCCCGTATCTCCGAGCTCGAGGCACGCCTGGGCGACTTGGAGGATTCATGAGCCGCCTGCCGGCCAGCCTGGATGCGCCGCCATCGGGACGGGCCCGCCCGATCTGGTTCGACGCGGCCGCCTACGGCCAGGCCAAGCTGCTCGGCGGCGGCCCCCTCCAGTGGCGTTCCCCCGCCGAGCTCACCGCTTTCTTCGGCAAGACACAGGCGATGTTCGGATCCGATGCCATCCTGGTCGATATCGCCGACGTGTTCGCGCAGCGAGCCGCCTCCGACCAGGCTTTGCGTGCGTCCATGGCGGCCCGCAGCCGGCCTGGCTATGCCCTGCGGACGCTGCTTGGTGACGAGCAGGCCCGCGCCAGCGCGGCGGAGGCGGTCCGGGCGCTGGCCGCCACGAGCGGGGCCGTCCCGCTGGTCCTGGCCGTCCCAGCACCTGGCCGGTGGCTGGTCTCGGCCGCGAAGCTGGCTGGCCCGGATCCCGGGCCGGCGGACGCCGGGCAGGCGGAGACCGCCGCTATCTACACCGCCGACTTCCTCCGGACGTTCGCCGGCACCGGCATCGACGGCCTCCTAATTGACGAGGGCCCAGTGGCCGCGGACGAGCTGGTCCACCCAGACGCGTACCGCCCGGTGCTCAACCTGGCTGATCACTATGAGTGGCCAGTGCTCGTCCAGGCCAATGGCGCCGCGGCGTGGCCGCACGGTCCCGTCCCCGGTGTCGCCCTCTGGCTGGGCCGGGCCGGGCCGGGCCAGCCATCCGGCCGCTGGGGCCTCGTGGCAGGCCCAGGCTTCTGGGAGGGCACCGAGCCACCACCCGCAGAGGCTGACCTCGTATTCGCGGCCGTCCCGGCGCCGGCCGACCCGGAAGCCGTGATGAAGCGGGTCCGGGCCCTGGCCTGATCGGTCCAGCTTTTCACACGTCCGTGACTGAGGAGCTATCCATGATCTCCACAGACGACACAGCGGACCAGCCGCCGGGTTTCGCCGGGCAGAAGCTGGCCGGCCGGGTTGCGCTGGTCACGGGGGGGACCCGCGGGATCGGCGCCGCGATCTGTGCCAGCCTGGCCAGCCAGGGATCCGTCGTGGCCGCCGGATACAGCGGCAACACCGAGCGTGCCGAGGCATTTGCCGCCGGTTTCGGGCGCCGTCCGGGCCCCCCGGTGCGACTGACGCTCCATCAGGGAAATGTCGCCGCTCCCGAGGACTGTCAGCGGGTGGTGCAGGAAGTGATTGACCGGCATGGCCGGCTGGACATCCTGGTCAACAACGCCGGCATCACGCAGGACAAGCTCGCGCTGGACCTGACGACGGACGACTGGGACAAGGTGATAAGCGTGAACCTGTCGGGCGCGTTCTACATGGCGCAGGCCGCGCTCGGCCACATGCTCGAGCGCGGCACCGGCCGGATCATCAACGTGTCCTCGATCGCCGGCGAGATCGGCAACGTCGGGCAGACCAACTACGCCGCCTCGAAGTCCGGGCTGACTGGGCTGACCAAGGCCCTCGCGCGCGAGACCGCGTTCCTGCTGGGCAGATCGGGCAAGCTGACACCAGACACGATCGGGCTGACCGTGAACGCGGTCGCTCCTGGGCTCATCGCCACCGAAATGCTCGACACCATCCCGGCCAGGACGCTGGACCGCCTCACCGCCCAGATTCCCTGCCGGCGGCTCGGGCGTCCCCAGGAGGTGGCCCGGATTGTGCACTTCCTCGCAGCCGACGCCTCCTCCTACATCACCGGACAGGTGTGGGACGTCAACGGCGGCATGGACATGTAGAGGAGCAAGGCTTTACCAGGCTTTACCGGCGACGTACCATCCGTCGATGGACAGGTCGAGCCCGTCCGCCACCGAGAGCGCAGCAGAGACATCCGGGGCGCTCACTTCGCGCACGGCTGAGATGTCGGCCGATATCTACCGCCTGATCGTGGAGGAGATCCCGCAGCTCAGAGGCGACAGGCGGGTCCTGACGCTGCTCGAGGCCAGCGTCGGGGAAAACGTGGCCACCATGTTGCATGTTCTCCAGCTCAGCATCGACCTGGACAAGGTGCACGCCCCGGCAGCCGCCGAGGAATACGCCCGACGGCTGGCGCAACGCGGTGTCCCCATCGCTGCGCTGCTGCGCGCATACCGCATCGGGTCCACCCGGTTTCAGGACTGGTGCCTGCAGGAACTCGGGCGCCGGACTGACAACGCGGCGATCATCAGCGCGGCCGGTCTGCGCATCGCCGGAATCACGGCCTCATATATCGACAAAGTCTCCGAAGAGGTCGTGTCCGCCTATGAAGCCGAGAAGGAGAACTGGCTCCGGAACCTCAGCGTGGCCAGAGCAGCCCGCGTCCGGGCCTTGCTGAGGAACGAGCCGGTGGACCTGGACTCGTCCGAGGCCATTCTGGACTACCGGCTCAGGCAACAGCATCTCGGGTTGGTGGCCTGGATCACCGGGGCCGCAGCAGGCGGCGATGCCCTACGGCGGCTGGAACAGGTCACCATGCAGATGGCAGCCGACGCACATTGTGACGGGCGGCCGATTTTCGTTCCGCAGGACGAAGCCAGCGCGTGGGCCTGGCTGCCGCTCGGCACCCGGCGCGATACCACTGTCCGCAGCATCGGCACCGGCAGCGCCCGGACCACGGGGGGCCGCACCCCGATCCACCTCGCTTTCGGTGCGCCCGCGCGCGGAGTGCGGGGATTCCGGCGCACCCACGGACAGGCGCTGAGCGTTCAGGGCCTCGCGCTGGCGGCCGGACCGTCAGCCCAGCGGGTGACGCACTTCGGTGAGGTAGCGCCGCTGGCCATGATGGCAGGCTCGATGGGACTCCTGAGAGACTGGGTCATCGACACTCTGGGTGCGCTTGCGGACGACGATGACCACAGTGCCGGGCTGCGGGAGACGGTGCGGGTGTTCCTGCAGGAAAACGGCAGCTACAAAGCCACCGCCGAGCGCCTCACACTGCATAAGAACACGGTCCAGTACCGGGTGCGCAAAGCCGAGGAGAACCTCGGCCGTCCCCTCGGCGATGACCGCCTGGACGTCGAACTGGCCCTGCGGGCCTGCCAATGGCTGGGGGTCGCAGTCCTGCGGCCGTCTGCTAGCCCCGGGAGGTAGCGCAGGGCTCATCTCACGCCCGTCACGCAGCAGCCAGAGGCTCTGGTCGTCAGCGCCCGGAGCCTCTGTGCCGTCTGGCTGGCTGGCTGGCCGGCCGGATGTCAGGCGGCCGCGGATGCCCGGCCGGTCGGCTTAGCGCTGGGCGAGTATTGCGCCTTATGGAGTCCGGCCCGCGGCACCCGCGAGCCCCGATGCCCGGGCGCCCCGGCCCTAGGCGATCAGCCGGGCCAGCCCGCCACCCAGGGCATTATCAGCGCCGCCGGCTGCACAACGCGCCGATAGCCCGCCATTCCTTGTCCCAGGAGGCAGACGGCTCCGATCGAACGTGATCCGCCGGTATCAGTGATGAGGCGTGCCGCGATGGCCAGTGCGCGTATGGTCACGAATCCGGCCAGGGCGCGGTCCTGGCCGGGAGGAGGAGGCTGCTTGGGCGGGCTCATCGCAGGCCGCCCTCACTCAGCCCTTTGCGGTCGGGCAAGCGACGGCGCAGTTCCGCGCGGTCAGCTGGGATGAGGCCACCCCAGACGCCATGCTGGCCGATATCCCAGTGCCGTAGTGACAGTTCCAGGCACTGGGCACGTACCGGGCAGGCCATGCAGGTGGCGATCGCCGTCGCCGCCTCGCGACGCGCGACCTCCGGCGTCGGACTGACCGGGAACCAGGCATCGGGATCAAGGACGGTCCTCGTGCATCGGGCCCCGCTGACAACCTGGTCCCACAGCGACCGGCCGGCCGGCGGCGCGGAGCGCCCCACGCCAGATCGCATCGATGCCTGCATTTTCGTGATGAGGTGGCCTGGTGATCCGGGCTGACGAGGCCGGCCTCCGCAAGCCCCCCGGGGCGCCGGGGAGGGGGTATCGCGGAGCGCGTCCTGCAGCCCGGTGATCTGGACGAGCCGGCCCACGCACCGGGACACCGCGACCAGGCGCAGCCACCCGCCCTGGGCCTGTGCGGCCTTCCGGGCAGTGAGCAGCGCGGTCAAGCCCGAACAGTCGATGAAGGTCACCCCGGTGAGGTCAAGGGCCAGCCGGGGGCCAATGGCCCGGATCATGCAGGTCAGCTGGTCACGCAGGCAGGGCCCGGACTCCATATCGAGCTCACCGCCGACGGCGACCGTCAGCGTCGGGAACACAGAACAAACGTGGGTTTGGAGTCGCATCAGCCATCCTCTCTGCCGATCCTGTGGGGCCGTCACTCGCGGGCTGGGCATTGCGGCCGGATTACGTGGCCCGAGCGGGACCGTGGCCTGATGATCCCGCTGGCTGGTGCTGTTCGCGCAGGCCAGAGCCGCGTGCTGGGGATGTGCGGCGGCCCGGGTGCGGGCAGGACGATGAGGCTGGAGTACGCGGTTGGCTGAGCTCCCTGCACTTTCGGGTCATGCGTGCCGCAGTGCCCGGGCGGGGATGCCTATGACCAGGCCTCTGGCGTTTGGCTGGACTGCGGTCAGGAGGCAGGCGTGCTTCCCCCATGGTTCCCTCCAGCCGTATCACGCCCCAGAGGCCAAGCCACACCACGGCGACCGCGGCGACGCAGGTCAGCACCATGAGAACCCCGCAAAGCCACGCAGAAGCCCGCACCCTGGCCCGGGACGAAGAACCCTGCAGAGTGCGGGCCCGTCGCCCGGTACCCCGGCGTCTGGGCGTCTGGGCTGGTTCCGGCGCGAGCGCATAGCTCACAATCACGCTGGGGCCGGGCCCGCGGCTGCCCCGCAGGCGCCCAACTTCGCTACCAGCCAGCACGAAGGCGGCCACCCCGGCCAGCCTCATGAGCCAACGGCGGCTGGCGGTGATGCGGCAGGCGCCCAGGAGTGCTCGACAGAAGAGAATGCCTATTCCGTCCGTCCGCCAGCCCATGCTCCGGGGTCTGGGTACCGCCCGATGCGTATATCGCCATGTTGGCGGCCACAGGTGCCCCGCAGGTTACATCCACCCGTTCACGATCACGCGTCGGGCTGGCCGCGGCTGCCCGCAGGCGCGCAAGCCCGATACCGGCCAGCGGGAAGGCCATACACCAGGCAGCCTGATCAGCCAACGGCTGGTAGCGGTGATGCTGCTTCCACCGTCCGGGGGTGATCCTGGTTAGACGGCGCGGGCGAGTGACGCCATACGAACGCCGCCCGGATGAGCCAGGGGAGATCGCCATGGAACGTACAGACTGGCTGGATGCAGGGTTCGATCCGTCCCAGGCCCGATTCCTCATGGTGACAGCGATCACCCATCACCGGTTCAACTCCCAAACCTGGAGGGAGCCGGAGGTCCGAAAGCTCTACGCCGAGCTGGCCGAGATCGAGGTAACCGTCACCGCGTTGCTCATGGCCGAGCGACGGCCGCCTCGTCACCGCAGGCAAGATTCTGTGTCTTTCAAGGCCAGCCGGTTACTACCGTGCGTCGAGGAACGCCAGTACGGCTAGGACCCGGCGGTGCACCTCGTCGGCTTCCGGCAGCTGCAACTTCATCAGGATGCTGCGCACGTGCTTCTCGACCGTTCCCTCAGTCACCCAGATCTGGCGGGCGATCCCGCTGTTCGAACGGCCCTCGGCCATGAGTGACAGCACCTCCCGCTCCCGCGGGGACAAGACCTCGAGCGGATCATCGACCCGCCGGGCCGCAACCAGTTCCTGGACCAGTGCCGGGTCCACCACTGAGCCACCCCTGACCACCCGCTGGAGCGTCTCGACGAAGTCGGCCACGTCCGTGACGCGGTTCTTCAGCAGGTACCCGCTGCGCTGCCCTCCGGCGAGCAGATCCATGGCGTCCTCGACCTCGACATGTGCGGATAGCAGCACCACGGCGATGTCGGGGGACTCCCCGCGGATCACACGGGCCGCGTCAAGACCCTCGGTCGAGTGGCCCGGCGGCATCCGGATGTCCACCACAACCAGGTCTGGCTTGTGCTCGCGCACCAGGGAGAGAAGCTGTGCGGCGTCGCCGCCCTGCCCGACCACGTCAAAACCCTGGCGCTCCAGCAGGCTCGCCAGGCCCTCGCGGAACAGAACGTCATCTTCTGCCAGTGCTACCCGAGTAGGGGTCACAGCCACCCTCATGATTATCGCCATCGATCCGCCGCCAGTCGACTCCCAGGCGGCACGGTCTCCCGGGCGGCCAGCCGTGCCTGCACGGCCCGAGTCGCCGTCCGTGCCATTCCAGCTACCTGCAATGTGGCCGGCCAGCGCGGGATGCAACCCTTCGGATGTGCCGCTTCGCTGCCTCATAGTCGACGACAACGCATCCTTCCTGGAAGCGGCCAGCACTCTCCTGCAACGGCAGGGAATCACCGTGGTCGGCATAGCGCCGACGGCGGCCGCCGCACTCGGGCAGGTCGGCCAACTGCGCCCCGACGTTGTCCTCGTGGACATCATGCTCGGGGACGAGAGCGGCTTCGACCTCGCGCAGCGCCTGGCCGACATGGACTCAGGCGGTACTACTGTCATCCTGATCTCAACGCACGAAGAGTCGGACTTCGCGGACCTGATCGAGGCGGCGCCCGTAGCGGGGTTCGTGCCAAAATCGGAGTTGTCGGCGAGCGCGATCCGCCGGCTGGCCGGGGCCTGATCATCGACGCGGCGCACGAAGGCCAGGCTGCCAGGATGGACTCCAGATCGTGCCTGGTTGGCGGCCTGGTGGCGGTCCTGTAGCGTCGGTAAACGTCGACGCTGGTTGGGGGTTGGGATGCAACCTGATCGATGCGGATCCCGCCACCAGACGCTGGCCGCTCTCTCGGTCGGCTGAGATGGACACCCGGGCGGGCCCGGAGTGGTCGGCGCAGGTGCTCGGCCGGTTCATCGCCTTGGTGTCGGCCGCCAGGACCGAGGCGGTGGCGGCCCGGGTGGCGGTCGAGCATGCGGCCGAGGCGCTTGACGCGGATGTGGCGGCGATCGTGTGCTCCGGCGAGGTCATCGCGGCGGTTGGTTACCCGGAAGGCACTGTGCCCGGTGCTGAGTGCGGGTGGGTGCGGGTGGGTATCGCCGGCTGGCTGGAGGTGCCCGGGATCGGCCGGTGTGCGGCGGTGGCGGCCAGCATGGAATATCCGCCCGGCGCAGCGCTGGTGCTGGCCCGCCCGGGGCGGGGCGCGTGGTCGCCGGGACAGGCTGCCCTGCTGCCGGGGATGGCCCGGGTGGCGGGGATGACGATGCAGATGCTGCACGTGCTGGAGGCCGCGCATGCCGCGGGTGAGACGGCCGGGCGGCTGGCTCACGAGCAGGCGGCGCTGCGGCGGGTGGCGACGCTGGTGGCCACGGCGGCGCGGCCGGAGGCGGTGTTCGCGGCGGTTGCGGAGGAGGTGGCGCAGGTCCTGCCGGGCGCTGACCTGGCTCTGGTGGGGCGGTATGACTCCGGCCAGGCCATCGAGTTCGTGGGCGGCTGGAGCAGGGTGGGCGAGGCGGACTTTGTCGGGCAGCGGGTGAGCCTGGGTGGCCGCAACGTGGCGACCCTGGTGTTTGAGCGGGCCGAGCCTGCCCGGGTGGAGCATCTCGCCGATGACACGGCGGCGGTGACCGCGGTCGCGCGGGGGTCGGGGGCGCGTTCGTCGGCCGGGGCGCCGATCAGTGTCGGGGGGCGGCTGTGGGGAGTGATGACGGTCGCGTCGGTCCGCGAGAAGGGGCTGCCGGAGGGGATCGAGCACCGGCTGGCCGGGTTCACCGAGCTGGTCTCGTCGGCGATCGGTAACGCCCAGGCCCGTGAGGAACTGCGCGTGCTCGCGGACGAGCAGGCCGCGCTTCAGCGGGTCGCGACACTCGTCGCCCACGGAACGAGCCCGCAAGACGTATTCGCCGCCGTCGCCGAGGAGGCCGGGCAACTGCTCCCCGCCGA
>Ga0335085_10006249_pt1 | contig 18855 bp, 16 predicted proteins | sample Lox_Sample_45_FD_206712 | JGI IMG/M metagenome (GOLD analysis project Ga0335085, IMG submission 206712) | Soil microbial communities from Loxahatchee National Wildlife Refuge, Florida, United States - Lox_Sample_4.5 | ecosystem: Environmental > Terrestrial > Soil > Wetlands | place: USA...
GCTCTCTCAGTTGGGCTCGGTGGCCGACGCGCCGTCCATGATTGAGGGCGTGCTCCCCGCCGACCAGGGCGCCATGGATGTGGCCACCGCTTACGTCGCCAATCGCAGCGACTTGCCGGGCGAGCAGGCCGCGTGGAACAAAGTCATGGCCACGGGGCAACCGCCTTCCGCTTCCTCACTCCGTTATTTTCTCGATTCGCTGATCTGGCAAGGCGAGGGCCCGCTGGCCGAGCGCGTATGGACGGACTCCATCCGCCGCGGCTGGATTGCCGCGGACGCGGAGGCGCTGGCGGAGCCGCTCTACAACGGCTCTTTCCGCACGCCCATGCTGGGATTCGGTTTCGATTGGAAAGTTCTGCCGCTCGAGGAAACCTCTGTTTGGGTGAGCGATGAGGGCCCCCAGCCTGGCCAGCCCTGTTTGTGCGTCGATTTCTCCGCGAATGCGCGTGCGGACTTCGGCCACGTCTCCCATGCCGTCCCGGTAACTCCGGGCCAACACTATTTGCTCTCGGCGAAGATGCGGGTGCGGCACGTGGTGACCTCCGCAGGCGCCTATCTCTCCGTCTCTGGGTTTCGCGCCTCCGGTGTACAGCCGGCCACAACCGATCCCATGGTCGGCAGTTCGGGATGGGAGGCGGTCTCCACCGAATATGTGCCGGGCGCGCAGACGCGCATCGCCCAGATTACGCTCTCCCGGCCGGGAACCGGCGCCGCCGACACTCCGGTGAGCGGACAGATTTGCCTGGCGGAAGTGCAGTGGCAGCGGCTGAATCCCCCGCCGGAATCCGCGTCCGTGCGGGGCCACGCGGCTCATGAGGGGATGGCGCGGTGAGCGTGCTCATCACTCGCGCCGAGGCCTGGCCGGTTCAAGAAGATGCCGCCGAAGCGGTGCGCGGCGGGCGCCTGCTTCTTGGCGGAGTCTCCACCGTGCTCATCGCAGCTCCGCTGGCGTTTGGGGCCACTTCCCGGGAGGCTGCGCTTGTTCTGGCGGCTGCCTCCTGGTGCTTGTTTCTCGGCTGGCTGCTCTCGAACGTTTTGGGCGGGCGGCTGCCGGTCAACACCCACCCCATGTTCCTGCCTGCCGTGCTGCTCCTCGGCTACACCGCCGTGCACTGGACGGCCGGGCTGTCACCGGTTCCTGTCTCCACCGAGATCGAATGGCTCCGCTGGCTCGGCTATATCGCCTTGGCCATCGCCGCCGCCGGCTGCGTGGAGACTCCTGAAAATCTGAGGATCTTTTGCGCCGTGCTGGCTGTGGCCGGTTTTCTGGTCGCGGGCATGGGAATCGCGCAGTACCTGACCGCGGAGGGGCGGCTCTATTGGGTGTGGACGCTGGAAAGCGGCGGTCGCATGTTCGGCCCCTATGTGAACCGAAACCACTTTGCGGGGTTGATGGAGCTGTGGTGTCCCCTGGCTCTGGGAATGGCCCTGCTGCCGCAACATCATTTGGCGCAGCGCTGGTTCTGGGCGGTGCTCGCCCTGGTGATGGGCGGCGCAGTGGTGCTCTCCGGCTCTCGCGGCGGGGTCCTTTCGCTGGTGGCGGCCGTAGTGGCCTTCGCCCTGCTGATTGCCGCTCAGCGCGCCGGAAAACGCGCCGTGGTGTGGCTGCTGGCCGCCATGCTATTCACCGGCTCTGCCGTGCTCGCCCTCGAACGTGGCGAACTGCTGCAACGCTACGAGGCCGTGTTGCGCCCGCATCTCTACCAGCAGGAGGATGCAGCCGCTTACCGATTTGCGGCGTGGAAGGACACCGTCACGCTCATCCGCCAGACTCCCGTCCTCGGCAGTGGTTTGGATTCCTTCTCCACTCGATTCCCGGCGGTGCGCAGTTTCTCGACCGACCTCATCTGGACGCAGGCGCACAACGACTTTCTCCAGTTTGTTGCAGAAACCGGCCTGATCGGCGCGGTGCTGGCGCTGTGGCTGCTGGGTGCCGGTGCGCGCGAAACCATACGCAATTTGGCCCGCACCAGTGGCACAGCCACCGGTGCGCTGCTGGCGGCGATGGCTGCCGGTTGTATCGGATTCATGGTGCATGGCTGGTTGGATTTTAACTTTCATATTCCAGCCAACGCTTCGAGTTTCGCCGTCCTTGCCGCCATTGTTTCCGTAAAGGGCTGGGACGAGGTCTAAGTTATTGTTGCGCTGAGGGTTACGGGATTTCTGGTCTGTAACCGAGGGGGCGGAGCTTTGTCTTCAATCGAACTCATCAACCTGCAGAATGTCGCCGGGCCGCACTTCACCCCGCTGCCGGCAGCCCACGCTGGCTTGGCCCAGCCTTGGTATGCGATCTACACCCGCTCGCGGTTTGAGAAACAAGTGGCCGACCAATTGGAGCGCAAGCGCGTCCCGGTTTTTCTGCCCCTGCGCCAGGAGGTGCACCGGTGGCAGGACCGGTTTCAAAAAGTGGAAGTGCCGCTGTTCTGTGGCTACTTGTTCGCCCAGTTCGAGCCCGATTCGTTCGAGCGCATTGCGGTGCTGCGCACTACCGGGGTGGTGCGCATCGTCGGCTTCGGCTCAGAATATTCCGTCGTGCCGGCGGAACAGATTGAGATGTTGCGGCGGCTCGCAGAAGAGCGCGCCTCGCTCTATCCGCACCGCTACCTGCGTGTAGGCCAGCGGGTGAAAGTGGCCACCGGGGCTCTCGCCGGCATGGAAGGGATTCTGGTGCGTATCCGGAAGCAGGACCGCCTGGTGATCGCCGTGGACGCCATCCGGCAAGCCGTTGCGGTGGAACTGGCCGGTTACGAAGTGATTCCGCTCTAGCATCCTCAGGTATGTGATGAGCGCAAAGACCAATCCCCTGGAAGAATCGCTGGTCGCGCCGTGTGCCCCGGCACAGCCCGGGGAGGCCTCTCGGCAGCCGCGCGCCGACGCAACGCTCGAGGTGCACCGCAATGAGCCGGTGGGGCCGTGGTTCGACTGGAACCTGGGCGAACTCTCCGCGTACCGCGAACTGCTCTACTTCTTCGTGTGGCGCGAGATCAAAGTGCGTTACAAGCAGACCGTGATCGGAGTGGGTTGGGCGGTCCTTCAGCCGGTGGCCACCATGATTGTCTTCAGCCTGTTTTTCGGACGGCTGGCCAAGATCCCCTCCGGCGGGTTGCCCTATCCGTTGTTCTTCTATTGCGCGCTTCTTCCCTGGACTTATTTTTCCACCGCGCTGACCGGCGCCACCGGAAGCGTGGTTGATAACCAGCGGATCATCACCAAGGTATATTTCCCGCGCGTCATTCTTCCGCTTTCCGCGGTGTTTTCCGGGCTGATTGATTTTGCCGTGGCCTTCGTGTTGCTGGTGGGCATGGCGTTGTATTACCGCGTTACCCCGGGACCGTGGCTGGCCTTTGTGCCCTTGTTCCTTCTCTTGGCCACACTCACCGCGTTTGCCGCCGGCCTGTGGCTCGCCGCGCTGAATGCGCTCTACCGCGATGTGCGTTACGTGGTGCCCTTTCTGGCGCAGATTTGGATGTTCGCATCGCCGGTGGCTTACCCCTCCAGCCTGGTGCCGGCAAGCTGGCGGTGGCTTTACGGGCTCAACCCCATGGCCGGAGTGATCGACGGCTTCCGCTGGGCGGTCACCGGACAGAGCCCTCCCACCCTGGCGCTGCTGGGCGCCTCCACCTTTGGAGTGATGCTGATGCTCGCTGCCGGCCTGTGGTATTTCCGCCGCATGGAGTCCGTGATTGCTGATGTGGTGTGATCCAGCAATGTCGCAGGCATTCGAATGAGCGCTGCCGCAATCGCTGTGAGCGGTCTGGGCAAACGCTACCGCCTGGGAGAACGCGAGCGCTACGTGGCCCTGCGCGATGTGCTGTCGCGCGCCATGACTGCGGCGCTCCGGCGTAAACCCGGCCGGGGCACAAACGGAAACGGCCACCTCTGGGCGCTTCGCAACGTGTCCTTCGAAGTGCGCGAGGGCGAAACGCTGGGCATCATCGGCCGCAATGGCGCGGGCAAATCCACGCTGCTGAAAATTCTGGCCGGCATCACCCGGCCCACCGAAGGCTACTCGGAACTCCGCGGGCGGGTGGGCAGCCTGCTCGAAGTGGGCACCGGCTTCCATCCTGAACTCACCGGCCGCGAAAACGTCTACTTCTCCGGCTCGATTCTGGGGATGAAACGCCGCGAAATCGACCGGAAATTCGACGAAATTGTCGCGTTCGCGGGAGTCGAGACGTTTCTGGATACGCCGCTGAAACATTACAGCAGCGGAATGCAGCTGCGGCTGGCCTTTTCGGTTGCAGCGCACCTGGAGCCGGAAGTGCTGCTTGTGGACGAAGTGCTGGCTGTAGGCGACGCATCGTTCCAGAAAAAGTGCCTTGGGAAAATGGGCGACGTGGCACACAGCGGGAGAACGGTCCTATTCGTCAGCCACCAGACGAGCGCGATTCTGCAGCTCTGCCCGCACTCGCTGTGGGTGGACCGCGGGGGAGTGCGGGCCATGGGGCCTTCGCGCGAGGTGGTGGCGCGATATCTGGCTTCGCTCCAATCCGGCATCCCGGGAAAGCTGGATGCGGCCGTGGACCGCAGGGGCCGAGGTCGTGTTCGTTTCACGCGCGCATGGCTGGAGAACTCGGAAGGTACCCCGGCGGAACACGTGATGTCTGGCGAGACCGTCCGCGTCGTGGCCAGCTACGAATCGGCGGACGGAGCCCCGCTCGTGAATTCGCGGTTCAGCATCGCGGTGGAGGACATGTTGGGACAGCCGCTGTTTCTGTGCGACACGTCGCTCGGGGCAGACGACTCTGCGCCGCGGCCTCCCTCGGGCCGCGTGGTGTGCACACTCCCGGAATTGCCCCTCAACCAGGGGAGGTACCTGCTGACGCTCTATCTGGAAGCGAACGGGGAAACTCAGGACTGGGTGAGTTCGGCGGTTGGATTCGACGTGTCCGAAGGTAATTTTTTCGGCAGCGGGCGGCAGGCGCCGCCAGGCTGGGCGAGCCAGTGCGTGCTCGTGCGGCACCGATGGGGATTTGAACGGTGAGCGCGGCCATGAGCGCGGTGTCTTACGTTTTGGAAACGCTCGACCGGGCGCGGCAGATCGAAGCGAGGGCCCCGGGCCCCACCCGGCGCGAACTCCAGCGCACGTACCTGAAGCTTCAAGCCAAGTACAAATTGCGCCGCGTACTGCCGGCCGGGAGCCTGCGCGGGGAATTCATCTGCGGGTTTCACCTGGAAAGCCCCGAATACGGCACGCTCGCGTTTCTATTCGAGGAGATTTTCTTGCGCCGGGACTACGAATTCACTGCCGCGACCGATCGGCCGCTCATTCTTGATTGCGGCAGCAACATCGGGATGTCACTCGCATACTTCAAACGGCTTTATCCCCAATCCCGCGTGGTGGGATTCGAGGCCTGCAAGGAATCGTTCGAAGTGCTCTCCCGCAATGTAGCGGCGAACCGGATGGACGGAGTCAAGTTGCACAACGTGGCGCTGCATGGGGCTGAGGGGCCGGTGGAGTTTTTCGTAAGCCCGATGCATCCAACTTCCCTCACCAACTCCTCGAGCGCGGGGCAAGTGGCGGGCACCGCGCGAATCGTGCAGGGCATGCCGCTCTCGAAGTTCATCACTGGGCCGGTGGATTTTCTGAAGATGGACATCGAAGGCGCGGAGGCGGTGGTGCTGGCGGAACTCGCCGCGTCCGGCCGGATGCGTTCGATCCGAGAGATGGTCGTCGAATATCACCATCACGCGGACCGGAGCGAAGACAGGCTCTCGTGGACCCTACGGCTGCTGGAAGACAACGGATTCGGCTACCAGATTCGGTCGATTCCGTGGCAAGCCTTTACTCGCGAGACGTTTCAGGACCTGCTGATCCGCGCATATCAGAAGTAACCGGTTTCCTACCGAGGGCGCTGGTCAAATCGCTGGAGGGTGAAACGATCATCGCGAGCAACACCGCCCGTTCGAGCTAAAACACGATGAGCACCGTTGCGAAGAACAAGGAATTCTGGGGCCAGGAATATGACTGGCCAACCTCTGGAGATGAGTGGTCTGAAAATTGGGGCACGCCTCAGGCACAATGGACAGGCGTGCTGCTTCCACGCGTTTTTCCTTTCCTCAAAGGCAGAATCCTGGAGATCGCTCCAGGACATGGGCGCTGGACACAATTTCTTGCCGACAGTTGTGATTCTCTGATCGGTATTGATCTGGCGCCGTCCTGCGTGGAACATTGCCGCATACGGTTTGCCGGCCGCCCGGGCCTCGAGTTCCATGCCAACGACGGGCTGACCTTTCCCATGGTCTCCTCAGACTCGATTGACTTCGCTTTCTCGTTCGATTCTCTCGTGCACGCGGAGTCCGATGTCGTCTCCAGCTATTTGAGGGAACTTCGCAGGGTCTTGAAGCCGGGTGCCGCTGCGTTCCTCCATCATTCCAATCTGGGCGGAATTCGCCGTACCGTATGGGACAAGGTGAAGCGCCGCATTTCCGGGCTGCCCTATCACCAGTACTGGCGGGCGGAGTCCATGAGTGCGGCGTTGATACGGGAGATTGCGGAGTGCTTGGGAATGTCCTGTGTGCAGCAGGAACTGGTGCCCTGGGGGACAGGCTGGCCACTGCTGATTGATTGTATGACCACACTCGTAAACCGTCCGGGTGTGGCCTGCGCGGTGATCGCAAACCGCCGCTTTATGGAAGAAGCTGCGGCCTTGAAACGTCTTTCGGCAGCAGTTTGAGTTGCCCGGTCCGCGGCATTGGCGCGGATTACTTTCCAATCTTCTGGGATAGTCCTATGGCATCGGCTCTGACGTCGAACGCGTCTCCTGCCACCGAGACTTCTGTCGCCCAGTCTTCTGCGGTGCCTGTCGAGCGGCCGGCGCAACTCGCCGTCCGCGCACGCCATGCCGCGCTCTATGCGGTGCGCTCGCTCGCGGAGTCTTGGCGAGCATTTCGCGCGGCGCGGAGGGGTGATGGTCTCGCGCTGGCTGCGGCTCTGATGCGTATGCGGGCGAAACACTTCCTGTGGAAAGTTTCTCCGCGCTGGATCTTTCAGCGGGAGCAGCTCTTCGGCTGGACGCTCAACTGTTTCGACTACTACGAAATGATCACCACCTTCGAGATCATTTTTCTGGCCCGCGAGTATCGTTTCAGCCCGCGGGATGCACGGCCCCGCATCATTGACTGCGGGAGTAACATCGGACTGTCCCTTCTGTTTTTTAAGCGAGAGTATCCGGAATCCGTAATTCTGGCGTTCGAGCCGGACCCCCAGACCTTTTCTCTCCTGCGCAAGAACGTCGAGCAGAATGGGCTTCCTGGGATCGAACTCCACAATCTGGCTCTCGGCGGGAGCCCAGGATCCCGTGTCCTGTTTTGTGATTCCGAACGGCCGGGCAGCACGGCAATGACCCTGGTCCCGGGTTGCGGTCTTGGCTTGCGAAAGACAGTGCAGTGCGCCCTGCTCTCGGAGTTCATCCGCGAAGACGTTGACCTGCTGAAACTGGACATCGAAGGCGCTGAACTCGAAGTCATCGCCGACCTGGTGAGCACTGGAAAAATCCGGCACGTGCAGCAGATGGCGATCGAATATCATCCGGTGCTTTTTCCGGACTACGACGGCTATTCCTGGCTTCGGGAAACCCTGGTAAGCAACGGATTCGAATGCCAGTTGCGCAGCGGCGCACTCCTGCCTTTCGGAAGCCCGGCGCCGCCGCCCGTTACCCTGTTTGCCTGCCGGCCAGCCCCCACCGTCAATTCGCAGCCCGCGCCATGAAACCCGTGCCCCACGTCACCGCACTGATTGACACGTACAACCACGAACGCTTCATCGCCGAGGCGATTGAAAGCGTGCTGGCGCAGGACTTCCCTGCGAGTGAGATGGAAATCCTCGTCGTGGACGATGGCTCGACCGATCACACCCCGGAGATCATCCGAGGGTACGGGGACCGCGTGCGCTACATCCGCAAAGAGAACGGCGGCCAGGCCTCGGCGCTGAATGTTGGGTTTTCCCAAGCGCGCGGAGAAATCATTGCTCTGCTGGATTCCGACGATGTGTGGCTGCCGCAAAAGATTCGCAGCGTGATGGAAGCCTTCCAACAGTATCCGGAAGTCGGCACGGTCTTTCACGCCAGCCAGTACTGGCGGCCAGATCAAGCCCTTTGCGTGGCCGACCCTTCCTTTGTGCCGCTCTCCGGAAACCTTTCGGACCAGGACGACGCCATCCTGCGCCTTGGGGGGATCAGCACTTCCTGGACCACAATCCGGAGAGAGGTTGCCCGGCGCATCCTGCCTCTGCCGCAACGGTTGAGGCTGTTCGCGGACAGCTATCTCATGTCTGCTGCCATCTTCTGCGCCCCCGTGACCTGCATCAACATGCCGCTGGCGCGCTACCGTCACCACAGCGCCAATCTGACCTTTTCGACGGACCCTGATCCCGTGCGCGCGAAGAGGAGCAACGATTCCTTCCGCTGCGCGATCGAGGAACTGCGCTCTTGGCTCGACCGGAACGGCTTTCTCGCCCGCAGCCGTGCAGCCGCTCTCTTGCTCGAGCGCATGGCGCTGGTCGAACAGCTTCAACGTTTTGTCATCCAGACACCCGGGCGGGCGGAATATCTCGCGTACTTGCGACGCTACCATCGGCTGTACGCGCCGATTTGGTCCCGCTCCTATCGTTTCTTTGACCGCGTGAAGGCGGTGGCCGGCTTCGTGCTTGGGTATGAGGGCTTTTTCGCGGCGCAGCAGTTTTACCGCCGCTCGCGCTCTCTTCCGCGCCTGCGCGAATCATTTCTGCCCGCGCTGCGGCGCGAGTTGAGCCCCGCCGCGGCAGCGGTCCCCCCCGAATCTCTCGAACTGCGATGATCCCGCCGCGCATCACCGCGGTCATCACTTCCTATAATTATGGCCACTTTGTGTGCGAGGCAATTGAAAGCGTCTTGGCGCAGGGTCCCCCGCCCGCGGAACTGGAAGTGGTGGTTGTGGACGACGGTTCTACCGACGACACGCCGGAACGCGTGCGCCGGTTCGAGGACCGAATCACCTATATACGCAAGCCCAACGGGGGCCAAGCCTCGGCGCTCAACACGGGCTTCGCCCATGCGCACGCGGATCTCGTCGCGCTCCTCGACGCCGATGACGTCTGGCTGCCCGGAAAACTCCACCGCGTGATGGCCAGCTTTGACGAGCATCCCGAAGCGGTCATGGTGCAGCACACCCGAGTGGTTTCTTCGCGGGAAGCCCTTCGTGAGGAGGTCGAGGCGAATTTCCCTGAGCTCTCAGGTGATTTTCCGTTACTCCCGCGCGATCTGTTGCTGTGCGCGACTATGGCTACCTCCGGTTTGGCCTTTCGAAAGTCACGCTTGGGGAGCCTGCTTCCTATTCCAGAGATACTGACCGGTCACGCTGACAGCTACTTGAGCGCGTTCGCAGTGCTCCAGGCTCCCATCGTTTCTCTGAACGAGCCGCTTACGAGGTATCGGATTCATGGCGGCAATCTCTACTCCTTCGCCTCCGCGGACGAAAAAAGAGCGGAGCGCCGCCTCCTGCAGATGGAGACCTTCGTCCGCGTGCTCGAGCGCCAAATGAGCGCGGTGCGCGAGCAGTACCGCGGCGACGGCTTGGAGGGCTATCTCGACCGCTTCCGTTTGATCGCGCAGTCCCACCGATTCCATACGAAAGGCGCGGGCCGGCTTGAGTTTTTCACTTACCTGCGGAAGCACCGCAAGGTCTATCGGCCGCTCTGGACTCGACGCTACAGCGCTTATCGCGTTGCGCTGGAATGGCTGGCGCTGGCGCTCGGATATCGCGCCTTCTCCTCCCTGCGTACGCGCTCCGCCCAGGCCGGCTTGCAGCGGCTGCGCGAGGATTTGTTTCCTGCGCATGTGCGCGAAGCAGCATTCTCGTGATGGCCAACGACCGGGGATTTTACGAGCAGTTGTGGGGTGAGTTCCGAAGCCCCTGGGTCACGCAGCTGGCGATCCATCGGGAGTCGCGGCGTCCTCTCCTGAAGCTGCTTTCGGGCCTTTTGCCGGAGCCACTTCCCGCTCGCGCGCTGGAGGTGGGCTGCGGCACCGCCATGGAGAGCTGTCTGCTGGCCGCCATGCATCCGGGACTTGGCGCATTTGCCTGCGATCTTTCTGAAAATGCGCTGCACGTCGCCTGCGCCAATGGGCAGGCGCTGGGAATTGAACTCCGCGCGTTTGCTGGTGACCTGACGGCGCTGCCGTTCGCGGATGCTTCTTTCGATCTGGTTTTCAGCCAGGGCGTGCTCGAACACTTCACCGATCCAGCCCCGGCCATGCGCGAACAATTGCGCGTGCTTCGTCCCGGCGGCGCCCTGGTGGTGGACGTTCCCCAGAAATTCAATGTGTACACGCTCCGCAAGCATCAGGCCATGCGCAATGGGTGCTGGGCGTGGGGTTGGGAGACAGAGTACAGCGCGGCGGAGTTGCGTGCCTGGGCTCCGCGCTACGGTCTCGAGGTGGCTGGGGCCGTGGGCTACCAGCACGGACGATTCGTGGACCGGCTGCTGGTCCATCCCCATCGCACACTACGCCGCCTGCTGGCGCGCGCAAAGGGCCTCGCCTGGCCGAATGGTTACCGGCCTGGCCTGATTGCGCGTCAGTGGGAATCGCTGTGGGACGCTGTGGACGAGCGGCTCGGCCCATACCTCGCTATCAACGTTGCTGTTGCGTTTCGAAAACCCGCGGCCCTTCTGGTGCCCCCCGCGTGATCCTTTCCCCCACGGCCGGGCCGCACGTCCTGATGGCCGCAGATGTTCCCGCCTCCCGGGACACCGGCCTGGGCCGCCACCAGTGGTTCCTGGCGCGCGAACTCGAACGCCGGGGTTTTTCAGTGAAAGAGTTCTATGCAGAAATGGTTTGTGCCGGCCGGCAGAGCGCTTGGCGCCGTTTCGCATTTCCCTTTGCCGTCCTCCGCGAAGCCTGGCTCGGCCCCGGGCGGGAACACGGCTACGATTTCGCGGTTGTGCACGAAGGCAGCGCCGCACTGATCTGTCTGGCCCGGCGCCTGGGATTGCTTCGCGCCCGCTGCGTAGTGGTGAGCCACAACCCGGAGCAGAAGGTGTGGGAGTTCACGCTGGCGCGCGTGGCCCAGGGCCTGGTTTCCGTAAAGCGAAATAGCCGTTGGATCTGGCCGCTGACTCGCCTCGCGCAGAGCAATTGTGCGCTGAAGTATGGCGACCAAATTCTCTGCCTCTCTGAAGAGGATGTGCAATTTATTTGCAGGCGCTACGGCCGCAGCCCTGAAACGGTTGAACGCATCAGCAATGGGGTGGAGGAGGGACTCTTTGAATGCCTTCCGAGTGCGGGGCCGCCGCGCATTCTGTTCTTGGGCTCCTGGCTGCCCCATAAGGGAATCCGCGAGCTGCGCGCCGCACTTTGTTCCCTGCTCCCGCGGCATCCGGCTGTCCAGGCCAGCCTGGCGGGAGTCGGAGCCCCTGCCGAAGCCGTGCGCCGTGAATTTCCTCCTGCGTTGCGGGCAAGGATCCGCATCGAGAGCCACCTCGATCCGGAGCAGCTTCCCTCCATCCTCGCGCAGCACAACATTTTTGTTCTGCCCTCCTGGTATGAGGGTATGCCGCTATCGCTCCTGGAGGCCATGGCCGCAGGACTCGCGCCAGTAGTCACTTCCGTGGGCGGCATGCGCGACGTGGTGCGGGATCAGGTGGATGGCCTCGCGGTCCCCTGCGAGGAAAACGGCGCCGCTCTCACCGCGGCCTTGGACAGCCTTTGCTTGGATGCTTCCCTGCGCGATCGCCTAGGCGCCGCCGCGCGCAGACGTGCGCGCGAATTCACCTGGAGCCGGGCTGGGGAGCGCCTGACGGAAATCTTGTACGGCCAGTGGCGCGGCAGAGCACGATGCCCGGTCGGGGCTTCCGCGCTGCCCGCGGCAACTGTGGCTCCCATCGATTCGCGGAGCGAAACCAAGGCATAAATGCCATCCGACGCCAGCGCCGCCGCAACCGAGAACAGGCGGGGACGCATTCCCGTCCTCGATGCCCTGCGAGCCGTGTTTGCCCTTTTTGTGACCATTGGCCATGTCGGTATTTTCCCGCTGTTCGCAGGCGTCGACTCTCGCACTCCCTTGGGTCATTTCCTGGTCCGCGGGTGGATCACGGTGATCTGGGGCGTCCCTGCCGTAATCGGTTTTTTTGTCATTTCCGGCTTTTGCATCCACCTTCCATTTTGCGGCGAGAGCGAACTCTCCGTAGGCAGCTACTACGTCCGGCGCTACGCGCGCATTCTGATTCCTGTCGCCGCGGCGTTATGCGTTTGCCGTTTCGTCGGCATCAAACAGCCCCTCTTGAGCGCAGACTCAATCCTCTGGCATAGCGTTCTCTGGAGCCTCGCTTGCGAAGAACTCTACTACGCGGTTTATCCCGCGGCGCGCTGGGTGAGGAAATGCTTTGGCTGGGCCTGGCTCCTGGCCCCGGCATTTGGATTGAGCGCGATCTTTGCGTATCGATATCCCAACGCACTTGACGGTACATTTCTCGGCGTTTTCAGGACCGCGCTGATTCTTTTCCCAATCTGGCTCTTAGGCTGCCTGCTCGCCGAAGAAAGCGGTCATCTGAAAGCGATCGGCGCGCGCTCTACGATCTGGAGATGGAGGCTCCTCGCCTGGTTCGGGTGCTGGGTCTGTGAAATGCTTCATTTCCACGCTAAGTGGTCTCAGGAAGTGACGCTGTTGGGATTCGGAGTCCTGGCGTACTTTTGGATCCGAAAGGAAATCTCATACACCAGCCAGTCCAGGTTGCTTCGGACGCTTGCATGGGCTGGCACGTGGAGCTATTCGCTGTACCTCATGCACGGTCCCGCGGCAAAGATCGTGGAGGAATTACACCTTCCCGACTTCGGATTCATTGTGAACTGGTTGATTCTTTACACTGGTGTATTGGGGATTTCCTTCGTCTTTTATCTTTGCGTCGAGATGCCCTCGCATCACTGGGCGCGCAGGATTCGTTTGCGTCCGGCGAACAGTAAATTCACCGCAGCCGGGCCTCTACGTGCCGATTCCGATTCTCCGCAGATTCTGACCGATGAGCTTGCTCACTCCCAGGGCGAGTTGGGTTGAGCCTCGGGCTAAAGGAAAAACGAGAGATGCGCACATCCGTGGAAATTGAAGATCGCCAGAAAAAGGAAAAGCACGAGCTGCGCCGCTACTGGGATTCTCATCCCATCTCCACGGACAGCGTCCCCTACGAGGTGGGGACACGCGAGTCCTTCCAGGCCATCTACGCCAACTGGAAGAAGACCATCGACGCCATGCGCCTGGAATTCCTCGAATCCTGCCGCGGGCGCAATGTGCTCGAGGTGGGTTGTGGCATCGGCAAGGATGCCCGTTTCCTCACGGAAAACGGGATTGAATACACCGGCCTGGACTACAGTCTCCGCACCCTCGGCCTGGCGCAGAAGCATTTCGACTACGCCGGCTTGCGCAAACGCTTTGTGAATGGCGACGCCGTGGCTCTTCCCTTTGCCGACAATACATTCGGCCAGGCGATCTCCATCGGGGTGATTCACCACATCGTGGGCACGCCACAGGCCTGCCGCGAGCTGATCCGGGTGACCGCGCCGGGCGGAATCGTGCGCGTCATGTTTTACAACCGGGAGTCCTATCACTACGCGCTGGTCAGCTGGGTGGTGCGGCCCCTGATCTGGCTGATGCTGCATGTCACCGCGCTGGAGGCATTGCTGCGCTGGGCGCCGGAAAAATACCGCCATCTCTACGCCATTTCCAAACAGCACGACTTCTCCCGCGATCGCCTGCTGGCTACCAGCGCCGATACCAGCTTTGCCGGCCGTGATAATTTCATTCCCCGCTCCGGCTTCTGGACGGAGCAGGAAATGCGCCAGTTGTTTGCCGGGCTCGAGGAGTTCCGCTTCATCCGCCGCGACTTGAAGTACTTCCCGCTGCCGTTCCTGCGCGGCTGGGTGGAGCGGCGCTGGGGATTTTTCCTCACCATGACCGCTCGCAAGCCCGCGGCCTCAGTGGCTAAGGAATTTCCCGCCGTCCCCGCGGTGGAGCGGGCGTTCGCGGCCGGCGTATAGCAGATGCGTGTACTGCTGCTCACCAGGAACTTTCCGCCCCGTACCTGCGGGGTGGGGGACTACGCCTGCCACCTGGCCGAGTCGCTGGCCGCCGCCGGAAACGAGGTCTCTGTTCTCACCGAACCGGCCGCTCACCGCAAGGAATTGCCCTTTCCGGTGCGCGAACTCCCCCTCACCGGCTGGAGCGATTATCAGACGGTGCTCGCGGCCATTGAGCGCGCGGCGCCGGATCGCGTGCAGCTCGAATACGCGGGCTACGGGTGGAATTCCTGGGGCACGGCGTGGTGGCTGAACGCCTTGCTTTTGGCGCTGCGGCAAAGAAAGATCCCCGTGCACATCGGCCTCCATGAGATCGCCATCGGCATGCGGCAGCATCCGTTGCAACTCCCGGTGGCCCTGGCGCAATGGGTGCACATCGGCCTGCTGATCGCCGCCGCGGAAACGGTGGCCGTTAATCTGCCCTCACGCGTCACGCTGCTGGGACGCGTGTTTCCCTGGTGGCGCGCGCGCCTCCGGTACCGCCCGAATTCCAGCAACATTCCTGTTGTCCCGCTGGCTTCTTCCGAACGAAGCGCGCTGCGCCGCGAGCGCGGCGTGGCCAGCGGAGACGCCGTGGTGGCCACCTTCGGGATGTTTCACCGCGATAAGAATTACCAGGCGCTCATCTCGGCCTTCGCGCTGCTCCGCCGGACTCGTTCCGCGAAGCTCTGGATGCTGGGGGACGTGGCTATGGCCGCGCCGGACTATCGCCAACAGTTGCAGGCCCTGGTCCGCGAGGAGGGCGTGGAACAGGACGTCTGGTGGTCCGGAAGGCTGGAAGATGCAGATGTGTCCCGCGCGCTCCAGGCCGCAGACGTCTTCGTCCTGCCACAGCCGGATGGCCATCTGACGCGCAGTGGAGCCTTTATGGCCGCGGCCGCACACGGCCTGCCCGTTGTGGCCGTGCGCGATCCCGGGAATTGCGGCCAGCAGGAATTCCGGCACGGAGAAAACATCTGGCTTGTGGAGCGCAGCACGCCGCAGCCCATTGTGGAGGCGCTCCGCATCCTGCTGGACGACCTTACCGTGGCCGGGCTGCTGGGACTGAACTTGCAGCGATTGTATACCGCAAAATTTTCGTGGTCCCGGGCCATCGTTGAATCCCGTGGAACAATGCAACGAGAGCATGCAATTCGCCGCACAACAGGTTCCGGAGAGGGCCGGGATCGCGCGGCCGCGGCTGCCGCGCCGGCCCGCATCAACGTGAAATGATTTCAGGACTCACCGCCACGCGCCGTATGGGGCCGGATGTTTCCCTGCCTCTGATCCTGGTGGGCGCAATCAGTGTGTTGGTGGTGTGGATGGGGCTCCGCGTGGCCTACGCGCAGTACCAGCCCCTGCTCGTGGGAGCGGTCCTCGCGCTGGACGTCTGCATTACCTATGTCTGGTGGCGGGCTTCCGTCTACATCCTGCTGGTCCATATCGTGGTTGAGGGCTTCCTGATCAACGCCTTTGCCTCCACCGAATTGAATTTGCTCAAAGACGCGCAGATCGGCCTGATCGTCCTGCGCCTTTCCACCTCTCTGATTGCGCGCCGGGCCTTTCCCATTCCTCGGGCGAGTTGGGTGGTTCCTTATGGCCTCTTCGCTCTGATTTACACGGCGGAAATTTTCAATCCCCTGCTGCCCAGCATCGCGGTGGGCCTGATTGGCATGCGCGTCACGCTGTTGTTCACGCTGGCCTTCGTCATCGCCTACTGGTTTTTCAGCAGCCGGGACCAGGTCATGGGCTTCCTGCGCTTTCACACCTGGCTTTCCTTCCCCATTTCCGCCTTCGGCATCGTCCAGTACTTTACCGGGCCATCCTTGCTCTTGAGCATCTCGCCCGGGTTTTCCCGTGCCATTTACTATGCGTTCGATCCCAACGACCCGACGTCGTACACCTATTTCCGGACCATCTCCACGTTTGCCTCGACCTCCGGTTTTTCTCAGTACTTGTGGATTGCTGCCATGCTCACTCTGGCGCTGATGTTGTCTTCCACGCGCGCCACGGACCTCGCGGTCTGCCGCGTCGCGCTGCTGGTGCAGGCCTGCGCCCTGCTCACCACAGGCAGCCGCGGGCCGTTCGTCCTTCTGTTCGTCAGCATTTTCGTGGGCTTCACCCTGATGGGCCATCTGCGGCTGGCCATTTCCGGAGCCATGATTCTGCTGGTGTTTTTTGGCGCCAGCACCCTGGTGCTGGGCTCGCGCGTGCAGAATCGGTTTGCCACCATTCTGGATTTCGAAATGGTGAAGGAACGCAATCGCGACATCGGCATGGGCCAGATCCAGGAGGCGGATAAAAGCTCGATCGCCGGCTATGGCGCCGGTCGCGGCTGTGCGGCAACCAACCGCCTTTATCCTGACTTGGTGGTCGGCTCCGAAAACCAGTTCGCGCGCATTCGCTATGAGACCGGCCTGGGCGGCTTGGTCCTCTTCTGTGCGGCCATACTCGTGCTGGCCGTGGACACCGTGCGCAAACCCCGTCTTCTGCGCGATTCCCGTCTGCGGGCCATCGGCTGCCTGGCCGCATCGGTTCCCTTGGTGTCGATGCTCACTCTCCCGGTCGGGCAGCCGCTGGATATTCCTCCCATGAATTTCTATTTCTGGTTTCTGATCGGTCTGGTGCAGGCCCTGATGAAAATCGAATATTTCGAGGCCACGGCCGGATTTTCCGGCTCGGCGCTTGCTCAGCGCCCGGTCTGAGAATCTTCCTGATGGAACCCTCACGCATTTCTCGCGAGGCGCTGGTGGCCATCCTCTTGCTGTGCCTGCTCGGCATCGCCATGACGGTCACCAATCCGTACTTCAGCTTCATGGACGATGAACTCGCCATCTTGCAGGGCGCTACCGCGCCCATTCACCAGACGCTTCAGGATTTTCTGCACGGCACGGGCCATCATCGCCATCCTCCGCTCTACGATCTGGTGCTCGCCCTCTGGATGCGGGTGACCGGCGGGCGGGTCGCATTGCTCCGCGTTCCGGCCACCGTGTTTTACCTGCTTGGCCTGTGGTTCGTGATTCTTTCCGCGGGATTGGCCGGCGGACCTCGCGCTGCACGTTTCGCATTAGGCATCGGCCTGGTCTTTCCCTATGGTTTCCATTTCGGAAGGATTGCCGGCTGGTATTCGTTTTCCTTCTTGACACTGGCCCTGGTCACATACGCGTATCTCCGCGTTGTGCAACAACCCGGGTGGGGCCGTTGGGCTCTGCTGGTGTTCTCGGCTCTGCTGGCGGTCTATGCGAACTATTTCCTCCTGCCCATGCTTGGGCTTTTGGCCTTCGACTACTGGCTGGGACACCGCGACCATCCCGTGAAGAGTCTGGCCGCCGCCGGCGGGACCCTGCTCGTGGTTTTGGCGGGCTTCTATCCCTTGTTGCATGCGCTCCTCTTTCGTGTCGCCATCGATCAGGAGATTCTCCGGCCGGTCTTTTCCGCAAAGGCTACGGCCCTCTTTGGCATCTACAACCTGTACACCATCTTTGTGAGCGAGTCCGTGGCCCCCTGGTTCTGGTTGCTGAGTCTCCCCGCCGTGGCCGCCATCGCTTTCTGCGCTTTTTCCCTGATTCGCTATGGCCCGTCCAGCGCCCGCGCGCTGTTCCTTGCCTTTCTGGGGTGCATGCTGGCCATGACCCTGCTGAATCTGATCAACACCAAGCGGTTGTTGTTCCTTTCTCCCTGGTTGCTCATTTCTCTCGCCCTCATGCTGGCCAATCTGCCGCGTCCCTTGATCCAAAGGGTGGCGGCGGGAACCCTCGCGCTGATCGGCGCCATCGGCTGGTTTGGAATTGTTTCCAGACAGTTCTACGCGGCGCCCCGGCTCGTCGAGCCGTGGCCGTCTGTGGCCGGAGAAGTAGCCCGCGAGGTTCAAAAGGGCGCGGTGGTGATTGGCAACAATCCTTCGTTTTTCTTCTACCTTACGGAGGCCATTCGTTCCGACGCTGGAGAGCGGCGTTTTGCGGGAATCTACCCCGTGGTTTTGCGGCATCCCCGGCTCTTCAATCCCGATCAATGGCTGGAGAAAGGCAAGTCCCTCGGCCGGACTACGCTCCTGGTGAAAGGGGCCGCGGATGAAACCCTTTGGGCCCCGACCGCGGAAGCACAGAGATACTTGGACCAGGCCTGCCACGTAGACACCGTCCGCCGGGAAATGCAGGACACCGGGTTTGCCTGGAAACAGCGCTGGTATCCCACTCTGCGCCAGCCGGAGTGGCGCATCGAGATTCGCACCTATGCCTGTAACGATGGAAACGAGACTGCGGCGCAGCTCCACAATGAGCCGGGAGAGTAGCCGCCGGATGCCCGCGGCCCCTCAGGCTCCGCACCGGCGCCCCCTCCGCGTGCTGTTTGTGGATAGCCAGAGCGAACTGAGCGGCGCGGGCTTCGCCCTGCTGACCATGCTCGAGCACCTGGATCGTTCCGAAGTAGCCCCGGTCTATGTCTCTCTTGCTGAAGAGCAGCCGGAGATCTGGCCGCGCATTCAGTCGCTCAACCTCCCCATGTTTCACATATCTGCCGGTAGATTCCGCAGGTTGGATCGCAGCGCCCGCGCCATGTACGGCCTGCGGCGTTTGATCCGCACAGAGCAGATTGACGTGGTCCTGGCCAACTCCGGCCATCCTCTGCTCTACGTGCGACCGGCAGCCTTGGCGGCGCGGCGCACTTCTGCGTGGTGGGTGCACGGATACGTCTCCGGACAGGCGGGGGGCGACGAGCCGATTGCCAGGGCGCAGCGCTTCCTTTCGGCGGACGCGCTCTTCGCCAATTCTGAATATACCGCCCGCGAACTGGCCAAGGATTTTCCGGCAAGTGCGCCCATCCGGGTAGTTCG
>Ga0335085_10006250_pt1 | contig 18851 bp, 16 predicted proteins | sample Lox_Sample_45_FD_206712 | JGI IMG/M metagenome (GOLD analysis project Ga0335085, IMG submission 206712) | Soil microbial communities from Loxahatchee National Wildlife Refuge, Florida, United States - Lox_Sample_4.5 | ecosystem: Environmental > Terrestrial > Soil > Wetlands | place: USA...
GTGTGCCTGATGTACCGTCCCGAGATCTACGCGTCGGACCGCGCCATGGCGTTCATGGCGGCGGCGTTCGCGGTGACGCTGATCGCCGCGGGCGAGGTGGCGCGCCACGCCGGCGGACGGGTCGAGCTGATTCCGGTGGCGCTGCCGGCCATCCTCCTGGCGGTGCTGTTCGACGGCCGGATCGCGGCGATCGCCGCGATGACGCTGGCCGCGCTGGTCGGGATCCAGCCCGGACTGCGCGGGACCGACGCGTTGTTCGTGACGTTCGCGGGCGGCGTGGCGGCGGCGCTGTCGATGAGCCGGATCCGCAGCCGCACCCAGGTCTATGCGTCGATCCTCGCGGTGACGATCCTGTACGGTGTGGCGGCGCTGATCGGCGGCGCGGCGGCGGGAGCGCCGATCCGGGACATCGGCGTACGGGCGATGCTCGGCGGCGTGAACGCGCTGGCCAGCGGCGCGCTCGCGATGCTGGTGCTGCCGCTGGCCGAGACGTTCACCCGGGTCACGACCGACCTGCGCCTGCTGGAGCTGGGCGACCCGAACCGCCCGCTGCTGCGCCGCCTGGCGACCGAAGCGCCCGGCACCTACGCACACTCGGTGGCGATGGCGAACCTGTGCGAGGCGGCGGCCAACGCGATCGGCGCCAACGGGCTGCTGGCGCGCGTCGGCTGCTACTACCACGACATCGGCAAGCTCCGCCACCCGCAGTTCTTCGTCGAGAACATGACGCACGGCAAGAGTCCGCACGATCCGCTCACGCCGGTGCAGTCCGCGGCGATCATCCGGCGCCACGTCGCCGACGGCCTCGAGCTGGCCACGCAGCACGGCGTGCCGGCGGCGATCGCGGCATTCATTCCCGAGCACCACGGCACGTCCGTCATCACCTACTTCCTGGAGCAGGCGCGGGAGGAGCGCAACGGCGCCGTCAAGGAGGACGATTTCCGCTACCCCGGCCCGCCGCCCCGCTCGGCCGAGACGGCCGTGGCCCTGCTCGGCGACAGCGTCGAGGCGGCGTTGCGGGTGCTCGAGGATCCTACACCGGACACGATTCGGGACGCGATCGACCACCTGGTGCGGCAGCGGGTCGAGAGCGGGCAGCTGGCCGACGCGCCGCTCACGCTGCGCCAGATCGAGACCATCAAGAGCGCCTTCGTGCGGGTGCTCGGCGGCATGTATCACCAGCGCCTCGACTACCCCGAGGAGGCGGGCGGCATCACGTCGGACTGGGAGTCGCCCAATGCCGCTTGAGGTCCGCGTCACGGCGCGGGCCCGAGCGCGCCTGGCCGCCACCCACGCCGGACGCCTGGCGCGCGCCGTGCTGCGAGCGGAGGGCGTGCGGGACGCCGCCGTCTCGCTCAGCTTCGTCGGGCCGCGGCGGATTCGCGCGCTGAATCGCGCCTTCCTCGGACACGATCGGGTCACCGACGTCCTCGCGTTTCAGTTAGGCGGCGGGCCGGCCGGCCGTCGCCGGCGCGGCGGCCGTGCTCCGGTCGTCGCCGACATTTACATCTGCCCGCGCGCCGCCGCGGCCAACGCCCGCGCCTTCGGGGCGACGCCGCGCGAGGAGCTGCGCCGCCTGGTGGTGCACGGGGTGCTTCACGCTCTCGGGTACGACCATCCCGACGGCGCGGGGCGCACCCGCGGCGCCATGTGGCGCCGCCAGGAGCGCTATCTGGAGCGCTTCGCCCGCCCGTGACCCGCGACCTGCTGGCATCGGCGGGCGCCGCGGTCGCGGTCGTGTGGGCCGCGCTGCTCGCCCTGGCGGAGGGCGCGCTCGCGGCGCAGCCGCAGCTCGCCGAGGCCGCACTGCCCCCGACGTTCGCGGATCGGCCCGACCGATTGCGCCGCGCCCTGGCGCTCTCGCGCGTGGCGTTCCTCGGCCTCGCCGCGGTCGCCGTGTCGAGCGCGGTGCACTGGTGGGACGCCCGCTGGATGCTTGCGGCGCTCGCGCCGCTGCTGCTGGTGCTGGGCATCGCCATCCTCGGCGACCTGTTGCCGCGGACCATCGGGCTGTGGCGCGGCGGGGCGGTCGGGCCGCGCGTGATCCGTCTCGCGACCGCGACGCTCCAGGCGCTCGCGCCGCTGTTCGTGGCGGCGGGCATCGTCGACCGCGCCATGGGGCGGCTGTTCGGGGTGGCGCCGCGCCCCCGGCAGGGCGCCCGCGACGCGGCGCAGCGGGACATGCTGCTGGGCGTGTTCGCCCTCGCCGACACCATGGCGGCGGAGGTGATGACGCCGCGGGTCGACGTGATCGCGATCGAGGAAGCGGTCACGTTCGATGAGGCGGTGGCGCAGGTCGCGGCGGCCGAGTACGCCCGGCTGCCCGTGGTACGCGAGGACATCGACCACATCATCGGCGTCCTGTACGCGAAGAACCTCATCCCCGGCCGGTTCGGCGATCCGCAGGCGCGGGATTGGCGCGCCCTGGTGCGGCCGGTGGAGGTGGTGCCCGAGGTCAAGACGCTCGACCAGCAGCTCCGCGATTTCCAGCGCGGCCCCTCGCACATGGCGATCGTGGTGGACGAGTTCGGCGGCACGGCCGGGGTCATCACCCTGGAAGACGTGCTCGAGGAAATCGTCGGCGAGATCGGCGACGAGTACGACGCGCCGGAAGGCGTCCCGGTGCAGGAGACCGCGCCCGGCGCGTTCCTCGTGCAGGGGCGGGCGTCGCTCGACGACCTGGCCGCCGCGCTGGGCACGGCGTTCGGCCCCATGGACGTGACCACGGCCGGCGGCCTGGTGGTCGCCACGTTAGGCCACGTGCCCGCGATGGGCGAGACGGTCGCCATCGCGGGCTGGGCGGTCACGGTCGAGCGCGTCGAGAAGCGGCGGATCGTGCGGATGCGGTTCGTGAAGGTGCCCGAGCCCGCCGACGCCGGAGCGCGGCGGTGAGCCTGCTCGTCGTGCTGTTCGGGTTCGCGGTGGCCGCGCTGGGCGCCACGATCGGCGTCGCGCTGGTCGCCGCCAGCCGCCTGGAGCTGACCCGCTGGGTCGCGCGGCGCCTGCGCGGCGCGGACGCGGCCGCCACCACGCTCGCCCGGCCCGGCGACGTGGCCTCGGTGGCCGGTGCGCTGGTCGCGCTGGGCGTCACGATCGCCGGCGTCGCGGCGCCGTGGGCGCTGCGCCACTCCGGGTTCGCGCTCACCCTGGCCGCCGAACTGGGGCTGGGGTTGCCCCTGATCGGGCTGCTCGTCTATTTCCTGCCGCGCGCCGTCGGCCAGCGCTGGCCCGAGCCGCTGGTGCGCGCGCTCGTGCCGCGGCTCAAGCCGGCCACCGCATTGGTGGGACGCATCGTGCGCGGCAGCGCCGCGACCCAGCGCGCCGATCTGGCCGCGTTGTTCCGCGACCTGACCACGGCGGGCCTGGCGCGTGAGGACGAGCTCGAGATCGTCACCGGCGTCATGGCGTTCACCGACCGGGTGCTGCGCGAGGTGATGACCCCGCGCACCCGGATCGTGGCGGCGCCGGAGATCGCGACCACCGAGGAGCTGGCGGACCTGGTGGAGCACAGCGGCTACACGCGCATTCCGTTGTACCGGCAGTCGCTCGATGAGATCGTCGGCATGGTGCACGCCTTCGATCTGCTCAAAGCGGGCCCCGGCGGCGCGGTGAAGGTGCGGCCCGTGGCGGCGCTGCCGGGGACGCGCCGCTGTGCCGACGCGCTGCTCGACATGAAGCGCGAACGCCGCCACCTCGCCGTGGTCGTGGACGAGTTCGGGGGCACCGCCGGGCTGGTAACCATGGAAGACCTGCTCGAGGAGCTGGTGGGCGAGATCTTCGACGAGCTGGACGATCCCAGGGCGGCGCAAGCCGCGGCCACGCCTACCGTGCTGGTCGTCGACGGCGCGCACCCGCTGGCGGATGTCGCGGAGCATTTCGGCGTGACGCTCGCGCCGCCGCCGCGGGTCGAGACGGCGGGCGGCTACGCGGCGTGGGTCGCCGGCCGCATTCCGCAGGCGGGCGAACGGCTGGTGGCCGGGCCGCTCGAGCTCGACATTCTGGACGCTACGCCCCAGCGCGTCGGCAAGCTGGTCATCCGGCTCGCCGGCGGGACCACCCTTCACACGCAAGCACCGGGACGCGCACCGTGACCAACCCGCCGACCGCCTCGCCAACGCCGGTCCCGGAGCCGGACGATCGCCGCCGCCTCACGCCCGAGGAGCTGGGTGCGCTCATCGCCGAGCCGGCGGAGCGGTTGGTGGAGCAGCTGGGCACGCTCCATCCCGAGGACGCGGCGGAGTTGATGGCCCTGCTGCCGGAGGAGACGCTGCTCGAGTTGAGGCCGGGCCAGCAGCTGCTCGACGTCGTGGAGGAGTTCGCCGACGACGACGCGGCCGACGTGCTCGCGCGGATGAGCAAGGACACGAAGGACTTCCTGCTCGAGGAGCTGACCGAAGGCGAGACGGTCGAGCGCCTGATGGCCTACGACCCGGAGACGGCCGGCGGCCTGATGACGACCGACGTCATCACCGTGCGGACCGGGACCACCGTGGGGCAGGCGACCGAGCAGATCCGCAACCACTCCACGATCGACGAGCGCGCGGCGGTCGCGCACGTGTACGTGGTGGACGAGAGCCGGCGGCTGCGCGGGATCGTGCCGCTCAACCGCGTGGTGCTCGCGTCGTCCGACCGCAAGGTCGAGGACATCGCCGACCCGTGCGAAGCCACCGTCGCCCCGACGCTCGACCAGGAGCAGGTGGCGCGCACCATGGCGCGCTACAACGTGACGGCCATCCCCGTCGTCACCGACAAGGGCGTGCTGCTCGGCGAAGTGACGTTCGACGACGTGATCGACGTGGTCGAAGCCGAGCAGACCGAGGACCTCCTGCGGTTCGGCGGCATGGAGGTGCTCGACGCACCGTACATCAAGACCAGCCTGCCGGCCATGATCAAGAAGCGCGCGGGCTGGCTGCTGGTGCTGTTCATCAGCGAGATGTTCACCGCGACCGCCATGGGCCACTTCGAGGACGAGATTCAGCGCGCGGTGGTGCTGGCGCTGTTCATCCCGCTCATCATCAGCTCGGGCGGCAATTCCGGTTCTCAGGCCACGTCGCTGATCATCCGCGCGATGGCCCTCGGCGAGGTGACCCTGGCCGACTGGTGGAAGGTGGTGGTCCGCGAGCTGCCGTCCGGCATCGCCCTCGGGACGATTCTCGGCATTGTGGGGTTCATCCGCATCAGCCTGTGGCAGGCGATCGGCTGGTACGACTACGGCGTGCACCACATGCTGGTGGCGCTCACGGTGGGCCTGGCCCTGATCGGCGTCGTCACCTTCGGCAGCGTGGCCGGCTCCATGCTGCCCTTCATTCTGCGGCGCCTGGGGTTCGATCCGGCCAGCGCGTCGGCGCCCTTCGTCGCCACGCTGGTGGACGTGTCGGGTATCGTCATCTACTTCACGGTGGCATCGGTGGTGCTCGGCAGCACCTTGCTACGGTAGCTGAGCAGACTTGACCTATTCTCAAGTGTGGCTTTGATTTAGCCTGTGTCGATCTCGCAGCTTCTGAGCGATCTCGAAGCGCGAAAGACGGCCGCGCTGGCGCGGGCCATCTCCACCGTCGAGAACGCGTCGCCGGGTTTCGAGGAGCTGCTCGCCGCGCTGCACCCCAGGCTCGGCCGCGCGCACCGGATCGGCTTGACCGGGCCGCCGGGAGCCGGCAAGAGCACCCTGGTCGAGCGCCTGACGCAAGCGTACCGGGCCCGCGGCCTGACCGTCGGAGTGGTGGCGGTGGATCCGTCGAGCCCGTTCACCGGCGGCGCGCTGCTGGGCGACCGGATCCGGATGGAGCGCTCCTCGCTCGACGCGGGGGTCTTCATCCGATCGATGGCGTCGCGCGGATCGCTCGGCGGCATGGCCACCACGACCGGTGAAGTCGCCGACGTGATGGACGCGTTCGGGTTCGAGCGAATCCTCATCGAGACCGTCGGGGTTGGGCAGTCGGAGCTCGAGGTGGCGGCCGCGGCCGACTCCACGGCGGTCGTCCTGGTGCCGGAGTCGGGCGACGGCATCCAGGTCATGAAGGCCGGCCTCATGGAAATCGCGGACGTGTTCGTGGTCAACAAGGCGGACCGGCCGGGCGCCGACCGGCTGCGCCAGGAGCTGGAGATTTCCATCGGCCTGCGGACGGGCCAGGTCTACCGGCACGTCGCGGCGCATCATGGGCCGGCGACCGGCGGGCAGGCGGCCCGACGCCCGGGCGGGGCCGCCCCGACCGACTGGGAACCGCCGGTGCTGGCGACCGTAGCACCGAAGAACGAGGGGATCGACGCGCTGGTGGACGCGTTCGAGCGCCACTACGCGCAGGCGCAGCAGAGCGGGATGCTGGCGGCGCGTCGGGTGCGGCGGCTCGAGGCGCGCGCGCGGGAGGTGGTGGACCGCGCGATTCGGCGCTGGGTGTGGTCGGACGGCGGTGAGGCGGACGTCACGGCGGCGCTGCGCGAGGTCGGCGCGGGCACGCGGAGTCCTTACGACGCGGCGGCGGCGATCGTCGCGCGGCTGACCGGGAGCGTGGCATGAGCGCGATCGACGCGACGGGACAGGCCCAGGAGCTCGAGTCGCTGCGCCGGGAGGTGGCGGCGTGGCGCGCGGCGTATCTCGCGGGCGAGCTGCGCGACGCGGACTTCGCGGGCGCGTCGGGTCGCGACGTGGAGCCGCTGTACACGCCGCTCGACGTCGCGGCGACCGATCCGCTGAGCGACCTCGGCGTGCCGGGGCGCTATCCGTTCACCCGCGGCATCCACGCCACCGGCTATCGCGGGCGGCTGTGGACGATGCGCCAGTTCGCCGGGTTCGGCACCGCGCGTGAAACCAATGAGCGCTACAAGTTCCTCCTGTCGCGCGGCCAGACGGGGCTGTCGGTCGCGTTCGATTTTCCCACGCTGATGGGCTACGACTCCGACCACCCGCGCTCGCTGGGCGAGGTGGGGAAGTGCGGTGTGGCCATCTCGAGTCTCGACGACATGGAGACGCTGTTCGACGGCATCCCGCTCGACCAGGTGTCGACGTCCATGACGATCAACGGGCCGGCGGCCATGCTGTGGTGCTTCTACATCGCCGCGGCCGAGCGGCAGGGTGTGGCGCCCGACATGCTGCGCGGCACCGTGCAGAACGACATGCTCAAGGAGTACATGGCGCAGCACGCCTGGATCTACCCGGTGGAGCCGGCGCTGAAGGTCATCGTGGACATGTTCGAGTGGGGCGCGACGCACACGCCGCAGTGGAACACCATCTCGATCTCGGGCTACCACATCCGCGAGGCGGGCGCCACCGCCGCGCAGGAGCTGGCGTTCACGCTCGCCAACGGATTCAGCTACGTGGAGCACGGGCTCGGGCGCGGCCTCGACGTCGACGCGTTCGCGCCGCGGCTGAGCTTCTTCTGGGACATCCACAACGATTTCTTCGAGGAGGTCGCCAAGCTCCGCGCGGCGCGGCGGATCTGGGCGCGCCACATGCGGGAGCGCTACCATGCCAGGAGCGACCGCTCGCTGATCATGCGGTTCCACTCCCAGACGGCCGGCGTGACCCTCACGGCGCAGCAGCCGATGAACAACGTGGTGCGGGTGGCCTACCAGGCCATGGCCGCGGTGCTCGGCGGCACCCAGTCGCTGCACACCAATTCGATGGATGAAACCCTCGCGCTGCCCACCGAAGCGGCCGTCGAGCTCGCGCTGCGGACGCAGCAGATCCTCGCCCACGAGTCGGGCGTCCCCAACGTGGCCGATCCGCTCGGCGGCAGCTACTACGTGGAGGCGCTGACCGACCAGCTGGAGGCCGAGGCGGAGCGGCTGTTCGCGGAGATCGACAGGATCGGCGGCGTGCCGCGCGGCATCGAGATGGGCTGGTTCCAGCGGCAGATCGCGATGTCGGCCGCGCGCCAGCAGCGGGACATCGAGGAAAACCGGCGGGTGATCGTCGGGGTCAATGATTTCGTGGTGGACGGGCCGGGTCTGCCGATTCCGATTCTGAAGGTCGGCGCGGAGGCCGAGCGCGAGCAGGTCGCGCGGATGAAGGCGATGCGGAGCCGCCGCGACGGCGGCGTGGTCGCAGGCCGGCTCGATGCGCTGCGGGCGGCGGCACAGCGCAACGCGAACGTGATTCCCGCGATGCTCGACTGCGCGCGGGCCTATGCCACACTCTACGAGATCCGAGAGGCGCTGGAGGACGTGTATGGTGCCTACAAAGAGCCGGTATTCTTCTAAGCGGGCCGCCGCGCGCGTCGGCGGCACGATCGACGCGAGGCCGGGGAAGCGTGCCGCGGCCGCCCGCGCCGACGGCACGGCGGCGGCGCTGGCCGAGCTGCTCGCGCGCGGTGACGCGCGCGGCTGGACGGTGTCGTGCTACCAGAAGCTCGAGCCCGCCGACCGCGTCAAGGACAAGTACCGCATCAAGCTGAAGAACCGCCTGCGGCGCGCCGAGGAACGCCTCGAGATCGTCGGCTTCAGCCACGCCGACCGTGAGGCGGTGAAGGACGCGCTGCGCCGCGTCGAGGACTTCTTCGCGCACCCGTCGAATCTCGACGGGGGACGCGGCATGGCGGTGTTCGCGGCGCCCGGCTTTTTCCGCGCCGTGCCGCTGCCGTACGTCCTGAAGAGCCGCGTGCTGGTGGACCGCACGCCGGTGGTGGGCGAGCTGGTCGCGCTGACCGAGAGCCGCAGCCGGGTGCTGGTCGTGGCGGTGGACCGCCGCGCCGCGCGGTTCTTCGACGTGGACGGCGATCTGGTCACCGAGTTGCCGGGCATGCCGGCGCAGGCCAGTCGGACCACCAGGTTCCACGGCAGCGACGACGCGCCCGGCTGGGGCGAGTACAAGTTCCACACGCGCATTCGCGAGGAGAAGCACCGCCACTTCGCCGCGGTCGCGGAGCAGGTGGCGCAGCGCTTGCGCGCGGTGGCGTACGACGGCCTGTTGCTGGGCGGGATCGGCATCGAGAGCGGCGCGCTGGAGCGCCACCTCCCTCCGGCCGTCCGTGACCGCCTGGCGGTGGGCACCGTGCAGCTGGCGCCGCGGCAGGTCACGATTGCAGAGATCGGCCGGCGGGCCGCCGAGTTCCAGGCGGATGAGGCCCGGGCGCGGACCGAGCGCGACGTGGCCGGGCTGACGGAGGCGCGCGCCACCGGCTGGGCGGTGGACGGAGTCGAGGCGACGCTTCAGGCGCTGCATCGCGGGCAGGTGGCCGCGCTGCTGGTCGATCACGACGCCGAGGTGCCGGGCTTCCGGCTCGCGTCGTCGGGCCGCCTGACCACCGAGCCGCGCCGCGCGCGGGCCGAAGGCGAGGCGCAGCCCATCGCCGACGTGCTCGACGACGCCATCGAGGACGCGTTGCGCCAGCGCGCGCGGGTGGCGGTGGTTCGCGGCGCTCCGGCCCGGCGGTTCGCGCGGATGGCCGGCTTCCTCCGGTTCCAGGTCGCCCAGTGACGAACGGTGGGAGCGCGGGCGGCGCGATGCGCGCCGTGTTCTTCGATGTCGGCGGCACGCTGGTGCACATCGATCACGCGCGCGTCGCGCGGGCGGTGCGCGAGGTGCTGGGCCGCGAGCTCGCGGTGGACGATTTCGCCGCCGCCGAGTACGCCGGCCGCGCCGCGATGGAGGCATTCATCGCCGGACACCCGTCCTCCACCGACGCGCACCGCTGGGACGCCAACTTCCGCGGCATGCTGGACGCCCTCGGCGTGTCGGGCGACGCGTTTCAGCGCGTGGTGCCCGCGCTGGTCGCGGCGCACCGGCAGCGCCACCTGTGGTCGGTGGTGCCGCCCGGCACCGTCGAGGCGCTCGATGCGTTGATCGCGGCCGGCTGGTACGTGGGCTGCGTCTCGAACGCCGACGGAAAGGTGGACCGGCTGCTCGACGACCTCGGCCTGCTGGGGCGGTTGCGGTTCGTCATCGACAGCGGCGTGGTGGGCATCGAGAAGCCGGACCCGCGCATTTTCGCGATGGCGGTGGAGCGCGCGGGGATTCCAGCCGAGCAGACGTACTACGTCGGCGACATCTACGCGATCGACGTGATCGGCGCGCGGAACGCCGGCCTCGTTCCGGTGCTGCTCGATCCGCTGGGCCGCTACGCCGGCCTGGGCTGCCGGACGACACCGGGCGTTCCCAGGTTCTGCCGCGATCTTGTCTCCCTCAGAGACGCCGCCTAGGTTCCCCCGCGCCATGACCGCGCCCGCCGTTCCCGCCATCGCCAAGCTCCCGCGCCCGATCCGCGTGCTGGTCGCCAAGCCGGGGCTGGACGGCCACGATCGCGGCGCCAAGGTCGTCGCGGCGGCGCTGCGCGACGCCGGCATGGAAGTCATCTATACGGGGCTGCACCAGACGCCGGAGATGGTCGTCGCGGCCGCGGTGCAGGAGGATGCGGACGTGGTGGGCCTTTCCATTCTGTCCGGGGCCCACATGACGCTGTTCCCGCGGGTGCTGGACCTGCTGCGCGAGGCGGGCCGCGGCGACGTGCTGCTGACCGGCGGCGGCATCCTGCCCAAGGAAGACATCGACGCCCTGCAGGGCCTGGGTGTGGGCCGGTTGTTCGGCCCCGGCACGCACACCAGCGAACTGGTCGACTACATACGCGCATGGGCCGCGGAGCACCTGCGGCCGTAGCGTCCTCGTCCGCCCGGCCGGGCCGCCTCCGGGTTCTCACGGAGGAGTACCGGGTCCTCGCCGATCGCCTGCGCGAGGGCGGCGGCGCCGCGAAGATCAAGAAGCAGCACGACGCCGGCAAGCTGACGGCGCGCGAGCGCATCGCCAAGCTCCACGATCCCGACACGTCGTTTCTCGAAATCGGCCTGCTGGTCGCGTACGACCGCTACGAGGGCCAGGCGCCCGGGGCGGGGGTCGTCACCGGCCTGGCGGTGGTGCACGGGCGCGACGTGGTGGTGGTGGCGAACGACGCGACGGTGAAGGCGGGCTCGTGGTGGCCCGAGACCATCACGAAGATGCTGCGGGCGCAGGAGATCGCGATGCGCCAGCGCATCCCGATCGTCTACCTGGTCGACTCGGCGGGCGTGAACCTCCCCTATCAGAGCGGCGTGTTCCCCGGGCAGTACGGCGCGGGCCGGTTGTTCTACTACAACTCGCTGATGCGCCGCTATCTCAAGGTGCCGCAGTTCGCCGCCGTGATGGGCCCGTGCATCGCGGGCGGCGCCTATCTGCCGGCGCTGTCGGACGTGATCGTGATGGTCGAGGGCACGAGCTTCATGGGCCTGGGCGGCCCCAACCTGGTGAAGGGCGCGACCGGCCAGACGGTCGACGCCGAGCAGTTAGGCGGCGCGCGCTTGCACACCGGCACCAGCGCGGTCGCGCACTATCTGGCCGCCGACGACGTGGCGGCGGTGGCGATGCTGCGCGCGCAGCTCGAGCGGCTTCCGGCGCCCGCGGCGGCGCGCCCGGCCAAGGTCCGCGCGCCGCGCCGGCCGCCGGCCGACCTGTACGACGTGCTGCCCGCCGACCACCGGATGTCCTACGACATGCACCAGGTCCTCGCGTGCCTGCTGGACGGCGGGGCGTTCGACGAGTTCCAGGCCGACCACGCGCGCGAAATGCTGTGCGGCCACGGCCGCATCGAGGGCCGGGCGGTGGCCGTGATCGCGAACCAGCGCGGCCTGATCAAGCAGCCCGGCGGCGCGCCGGCGCGGTTCGGCGGCATCGTGTACACCGAAAGCGCCGAGAAGGTGGCGTACTTCATCGAGACGGCCACGCGGGAAGGCATCCCGCTGCTGTTCGTCCAGGACGTCTCGGGCTTCATGGTCGGGACGGAGGCCGAGTCCTCGGGCATCATCCGCGCCGGCGCGCGGTTCGTGGAGGCGATGGCGACGGCGACGGTGCCCAAGATCGTGCTGACCCTGAATCACGCGTCGGGCGCGGGCTACTACGCGATGGCGGGGCAGGGGTTCGATCCCGATTTCATCTTCTCGTTCCCGACCGGACGGATGGGCGTGATGGAAGGCGAGTCGGCGGTGGGCGCGGTGTACGGCCCGGAGCTCGACCAGGCGGCCCAGGCCGGCGGGCCCGGCGAGAAGCTGAAGCGCTCGGTCGAGGCGATGCGCGCCGACTACGAGCACCAGCTCGACGCCAAGTTCGCGGCGGCGCGCGGCTACGTGGACGCGATCGTCACGCCGGAGGAAGCGCGCGACGCGCTGGCCTTCGCGCTGCACGTGTGCGCGAACTTCACCGGCCCGCACCTGGGCCCCTACGTGCTTCCCGTTCCGTGAGCCGCGCGTCCGCTGCGCCGCTGCGCGGTATGGCGGCCGCGCTGGTCGCGGTGCTGCTCGGCGGCTGCGCGCACGGCGCCGCGCCGGCGGGCCCGCCGGCCCCGGCGCCCGCGCCGGGCGTCGTCGCGCATGCGACCGCGGCGGAGCCTGCCGGGCCGCCGCCCGCCCTGCATCCGCTCGCGCCGCCGCAACTCGCGCAACAGCTGGGGCTGATGCCGCTCACCTCGACCGGCGTCGCGGCGTGGCAGGCGGCGCATCCGACCTGGGACGGGCGCGGGGTCCTGATCGCCATTCTGGACAGCGGCGCGGACCTCGGCGTGCTGGGCCTCGAGGCGACCACCACCGGGGCGCGCAAGGTGCTCGACCTGCGCGACCTGTCGGGCGAGGGCGACGTGCCGCTGGTTCCGGTGCACGCCACCGGCGGCGTGATCGTGATCGACAGCAGCACCGCGCTCTCGGGCGTCGCGACGGTGAGCGGCCTGGCCGATGACGCGGAGTGGTACGGGGGCGTGCTGCGCGAGCTGCCCTTCGGCGACATGCCGGCCTCCGACTTCAACGCCAACGGCACCAATCGCGACCGCTACGGCATCGTGGTCTTCAAGAGCGGCGGGCGGTGGATCGCGCTGATCGACACCAACGGCGACGGCTCGCTCGCCGACGAGGCCCCGATCAGCGACTTCCTGGTGCGCGGCGAGACATTCACCATGAGCTCGCGCTACGTGCCGCGCGGCCACGGCCCGATCACCGGCGCGGTCAACCTGACGGAAGAGAACGGGCGGCCGCGGCTCGCGATCTTCCTGGACACGTCGGGCCACGGCACGCACGTCTCGGGCATCGCCGCGGGCCACGACATGTACGGCGTCGCGGGCTTCAACGGCGTGGCGCCGGGCGCGCAGCTGATCGTCATCAAGATCGCGAACAACGCGCGCGGCGGCGTGTCCACCGACGGCTCGATGCTCCGTGGCATGGAGTACGCCGCGCGGTTCGCCGCGGAGCGGCACCTGCCGATGGTGCTGAACATGAGCTTCGGCATCGGCAACGAGCGCGAGGGCGGCGCGGTCATGGATTCGATCGTGGACGCGTTCATGCTGGCGCACCCCGAGCTCACCTTCGCGATCGCCGCGGGCAACGACGGCCCCGGCCTGTCGACCGTCGGCCTGCCGGGCTCGGCGCAGTTCGCGCTCACCGCGGGCGCGCTGTACCCCGGCACGTTCGCCCAGCCGCAGTTCGGCGGGCCGAGCGAAGACGTCATGGGCTGGTGGAGCTCGCGCGGCGGGGAGCTGGCGAAGCCCGACCTCGTGGTGCCGGGCATCGCGTATTCGACGGTGCCGCCGTGGAACACCGGTGACGAAATCAAGCTCGGCACGTCCATGGCGTCGCCGCATCTGGCCGGTATGGCCGCGCTGCTCCTGTCGGCCGCCGTCCAGCAGCACCTGGATGTGCGGGGCGCCGATCTGGTCGACGCGCTCGACGCATCGGCGGTGCCGCTGGCCGGGCCGCGAGCGGTGGACCAGGGCTGGGGTGTCCCGCAGATGGAAGCCGCGTGGCACTGGCTGAGCGCGCACCATGCCAACGATCGGTTCAGCATCGAGGCGCTGGCGCCCAACGACCGGATGCCGGGTGTGGCGGCGGGCGGCGCCGCGCGCGACGCCGCCGTCGCGCCGGTCTCGCGCCCGGCGCGGGTCACGGCGTTCTATCGCCGCGACGGCCTCGCGCCGGGCGACAGCGTGGCGCGGTTCCGCGTGGCGCTGCTGCCGCGCGCGGGCGCACCGCCCGGACCGCGATCGTTCCGCCTGACGAGCGACGCCGCCTGGTTCCAGCCGGTGCGCGACACCGCGGCCATCGATCCGGCCACGGGGACGGCGCTGATCGACGTGCGGATCGATCGCGGCGCGCTGCGGCGGCCGGGCCGCTATGCCGCCGCGGTGACGGCCGCGCCGGCGGCCGATTCGTCGGCGGGGCCGGCGTTTCATCTGTTAGGCACGGTGGTCGTCCCGGACACCGCCACGGATCGGGTGCTCGCGCAATCGGGCCGCAAGCTGGCCGGCGGCGCGGTGGCCCGGACCTACGTGGTGGTGCCTCCGGGCGCGGCGGCGCTGGCGTTGCGCGCCACCGTGCGCGGCGACACCACGACGCCCGCCGACCTGTTCCTGTTCGAGCCGGGCGGCCGGCCGCAGCGGGACGGGGGCGAGGACCCGTTCGGCGGCCGCGCGGGGCGCCAGGCCGCGCTGGGCGCGGACGCGAACGACGTGGTGCCGGGCGTCTACGAGGTCGTGGCGCTGGCGTTGCCGGGTCATGCGGTCTCGTACGACCTCGACGTGACGGTGCCGGCGGTGCGCGTCGCGGAAGTGGACTCGGGGCCCGCGCCGGCGATCGTGCTCACGTCTCCTGTGGATACGACGCTCGAGGTGTCGGCGCAGCAGCGCGGCATCGCGACCAGCTGGAGCGCGTTGGTGGACAGCGGCCGGATCTGGAGCCAGAGCTTTGCCGTCCCCGCCTGGGCGGATTCGGCGGTCATCGAGGTGAGCGTCGACAGTCAGCAGTGGAACGACGTGACGGACTTCGCGGTGTCCCTGTACGATGCGGACGGGACGCGCCTGGGCGGCGACGCGATGAACTACGCGTTCCTCAGAACCGGCGTCGCGCTGCCCGAGCACCGCGCGGCCGGCTACACGGCCGCCGTCGAGCTGTTTCCGGCGTTCGCGCGCGCGACGCCCGATGCGCGGTTCCCGGCGCGCGTGCGGCTGATCCTGCTCGGCCGGCCGCACGACCTCGGCGCCGCCACGCCGGCGCACATTCCCGCCGCCGGCTCGTTCCGGTATGCCGTGCCCGCGTTCACGCCGCTCGCCGCGCCGGGCTGGTCCGACTGGCTGGTGGTGCGCGCGGCCGCGTCGGCCGACGACTGGGTGGCTGTGGAGCGGGGGTTCGAGGTCCCGCGATGAGCGCGCGCGCGCCCGTGCGGGTCGGCGGAGGGCAGGGCTTCTGGGGCGACTGGCTCGAGGCGCCAGCGCGTCTGGTCGAGGGCGGGCCGCTCGACTACCTGATGATGGACTACCTGGCCGAAGTCACCATGTCGATTATGCAGAAGCAGAAGGCGCGCGATCCGTCGGCGGGGTACGCCCGCGACGTCGTCCCGCTGCTTCAGCGCATCCTGCCGCGGCTGGTGGAGCGGGGCATCACCGTCACGACCAACGCGGGCGGCGTCAATCCGATGGCGTGCGCGGCGGCGGTGGCCGCGGCGGCGCGGGGGATCGGGCTGGCCGGCAAGGTCACCATCGGGGTCGTGACCGGCGACGACATCCTGGGCCGGCTCGACGACTTCCTGGCGCGGGGCATCGCGCTGGCCGACATGGAGACCGGGCGCCCGCTCGCCGAGGTGCGGGACCGGGTGCTGTCGGCGAACGCGTATCTGGGCGCCTGGCCGGTGGTCGAGGCGTTAGGCGCCGGCGCGACGATCGTCATCACCGGCCGGGTCACCGACACCGGCCTGACGCTCGCGCCGCTGATCCACGAGTTCGGCTGGCGGCGCGAGCAGTGGAACCTGCTCGCCGCCGGCACCATCGCCGGGCACATCATCGAGTGCGGCGCGCAGTGCTCGGGGGGCAACTACCTCGGCGGCTGGCCTGACGTGCCGGACCTGGCCAACGTGGGGTACCCGGTGGTCGAGGCGAACGCCGACGGCACGTTCGCCGTGACCAAGCAGCCGGGCACGGGCGGCGCCGTAACCGTGGCGAGCGTGACCGAGCAGCTGGTGTACGAGATGGGCGATCCGCGCGACTACATCACCCCCGACTGCGTCGCCGACTTCACCTCCATTCGCCTGGCGCAAGCGGGGACCGATTGCGTGCGGGTCAGCGGGGTCGAGGGCCGGCAGGCCACCGACCTGCTCAAGGTGTCCGTCGCCTACCGACATGGCTACAAAGCCGTGGGCACGCTGGTCTACGCGTGGCCGGACGCCTACCAGAAGGCGCGCGAGGCCGACCGGGTGCTGCGCGCGCGGCTGGAGCGCCTCGGCCTGTCGTTCGACGAGGTGCTGACCGAGTTCGTCGGTGTGAACGCGACGCATGGGCCGCTGGCAGGCGAGCCGTCGCCCGACATTGCCGAGGTCCAGCTGCGGATCGGCGTGCGCTCAGCCGACAAGCCGCCGGTCGAGCGGTTCACACGCGAACTCGCGCCGCTGATCCTGAACGGGCCACCGACCGTGACGGGCTTCGCCGGCGGGCGGCCCAAGGTCGAGGAGATCGTCGCCTACTGGCCCGCGCTCATCCCCAAGGCCGAGATCACTCCGACCGTCACTATGGTCAGCGCGTGAACGCGCCCATCGGGGCGCCGCCCGGCCTGCTGCCCTCGCTCGACGACCAGGGCCGCATGGCGCGTCGGGCCCGCGTCACGGGTCGACGGTGGATTCTGCGCGGGATCCTGTTCTTCGTCGTTTCGGTCGTCGGGTTTGCGCGTGGCGGCCCGCTCATGAACACCATCGGGATCGTGTGCCTGATTCTGGCCGTGCTGTCGGTTTCGCTGGGCCGGCAGACCCGGCGGCAGGCGATGGACATCGAAAAGAAGATCCGCATCATGCGGGGCGAGGCGGGCGGCGGCGCCGTGCCGCGGGAACCCGGCGCGCGAGCGTGAAGCGCCGGCTGATCGAGATCGCGCACGCCCGGAGCGGCGATAAAGGCGACACGGCGAACGTCGGCGTGATCGCGCGGCGGCCGGAGTACTACCCCATGCTGGTACGCGAGCTGACGGCGGAGCGGGTCGCGCGCCACTTCGCCGGCATGTTGACCGGCGGCGTGGAGCGCTACGAGCTGCCCAACCTGCACGCGGTGAATTTCCTCCTGCACGGCGCGTTGGGCGGCGGCGGGACCGTGTCGCTCAAGACCGACGCCCAGGGCAAGACGCTCAGCACCGCGCTGCTGCGCATGGAGATCGACGTCGCGTGAGCGCCGCGCCGGCATCGGATGCCCGCGTCGTCGTCGAGCGGTCGGGGGGCGTGGCGACCCTCACGCTCAACCGTCCGGCCAAGAAGAACGCCATCGACATCCGGATGATCGGCGAACTCAAGGCGGCATTGCGTGCCGCCGACCTGGCGTCCGACGTCACCGTCGTGGCGCTGCGCGGGGCGGGCGGCGATTTCTGCGCGGGCCTGGACCTGAACGAGCTGCTCGAGTCGGCGGACCTTCCGCCGGAGGAGAACGAGCGGCGCGCCTGGGACCTGGGCGAGCTGTTCGTGTTGCTGCGTGCAATGCCCAAGGTGACGGTCGCCGTGGTCGAGGGGCGCTGCCTCGCGGGTGGCTGCGGGTTGGCAACCGCGTGCGATCTGGTGTTCGCGAAGGCCGGCGCACAGTTCGGCTATCCGGAGATCAACCGGGGCTTCGTCCCGGCGATGGTGATGACCATGCTGCGCAGGCTGGTCGGCGAGAAGGTGGCGTTCGACCTGGCGGCTACGGGCAGAGTGGTGGACGTGGACGAGGCGCTGCGTCTCGGGTTGATCTCGCGGGTACTGGCGGCTGACGGCTTCGACCCGGCGGTCTCGGCCGAGCTGGCGCGGCTGGCGGGGTCGTCCGCGTCGGCGCTGGCGCTGACCAAGCAGCAGTTCTACCAGCTCGACGGCCTCAGCCTGGTGGACGGCATCAAGCTCGGCGCCAAGGTCAACGCGGTGTCCCGCGCGACACCCGACTTCCGCCGCGCGATCGCGGCCTTCCTCAAGAAGTGAACGGCTGGACGATCGCAAAGTACGCGCTGCTGCTGCTCGGCATCGCGCTGGTGCTGGCCGGCGACCGCCTCGGCCGCTCGTGGATCGGTTATCCGGGCATCGCGCTCATCGTGATCGCCTTCCTGCTGCGGTTTCTGCAGCGCCGTCGCGCGTCGGAACAGGTTCCGTAGGGGCGGCCGCGTCGTGCCGCACGGCGCTCAGCGGTGCACAACAATGATCAGGGACGCGACCGAACGCGGCGTACTTTGGCGCCGTGGTCGATCTTGCGACGCGAATGGACGCGGCGGCGCGGGCGCTGGCGCGCCACTTCGGGTACGCCGGGTTTCGGCCCGGCCAGGCCCGGGCCGTGCGCGCCGCGCTCGCCGGCCGGAGCGCGCTGGTTGTCCTGCCCACCGGGGGCGGGAAGTCGGTCTGCTACCAGGTTCCCGCGCTCGTTCTTGACGGCCTCACGGTCGTTGTCTCCCCGCTCATCGCGCTGATGCAGGACCAGGTGCTCGCCGCCCGGGCGCGGGGGATCGCGGCGGTGGCGGTGAGCAGTGCCATGCCGGCGGCCGCCCGCGCCCAGGCGCTGCGCGGGGTGGAAGCCGGCGCGGTGAAGCTGCTCTACGTCGCGCCCGAGCGCCTGGCGTCGGGAGAACTGATCGGCCTGTTGCGGCGCCGCGGGGTCGCGCTGCTGGCGGTGGACGAGGCCCACTGCCTCTCAGAGTGGGGCCACGACTTCCGGCCGGCCTACCGGCGCCTCGGGTACGTCCGGCTCGCGTTAGGCAGGCCGGCGACCCTCGCGCTGACCGCGACGGCCACCGGCGCCGTCCGGGACGACATCGTGGCCACGCTGCGCCTGGGCGCGGTCGAGCGCATCCTCGGCACGTTCGACCGGCCGAATCTGTTCTTCGCCGCGCGGAGCGTGGCCGGCGAGGGCGAGCGGCGCCGCCGGCTGCTC